>PVBE010298219.1_pt1 | contig 84440 bp, 55 predicted proteins | sample 1631181 | NCBI WGS metagenome assembly PVBE01 (sample SAMN08397723, study PRJNA350692) | Marine metagenome, whole genome shotgun sequencing project. | isolation source: water | place: Pacific Ocean | collected 2012-04 | reverse complement strand
CTGACCGGCGTGCCCGGAGCGATCCTGAGCTTTGAGGCCTTCCGGGATGCGGATGGATTCGCCGACACCGCCGAGGTGCGCTTCCTGCGGGCGGCTGACCAGGTGCAGCTCGGGGTGTCCGTAGCCCTGGACATGACAGCCTTCGATACCGACTACACCAGCATCAGTGTCCAGGTCCCGGCCGAGGCCATTGGTGAGAATCTTCACATTGAGTTCACCTTCGTGAGCGACAGCAGCGCGGATGCCTTCAGTGGACTCGCCATCGACAATGTGAAGGTGGAAGCAGCCGCGCCCTAACCCGGATCAATCGACTTTCAAGGAGGTGAAGCCCGGCACGACCCAAGGCGACCAATAAAACCTTGGCGAGAAGGGGCTGGCTTCTATTCTTACGGCAATAGAAACGCGCCCTTCGCGCACCACCGGGCACCCTCTGATCGCCCGGGATTCTTCACCAGACCGCCCTTTCCTCTCACTGCAGCATTCATCCCCTGCCATGATACAGAGTTCGTTCTTCTCCTCCTTTTCCATCGTGTTGGGACTATGGGTCACGGCCTCCGTGCTTCCCGCCGAACCGATTCCGGATTTCTCGCTTGTGGATCAGAACCCAAGCTCGCCCCGTTTCGGCAATTCAGTGTCTCCACGTGATTACCGTCATCAGGTGTCGGCCTATTACTTCGGATCAGCAACATGAGGATACTGCCGGAGCCAGTTTGGTTTCCTGCAACAGATCGCCACCGAGTTGGCCGCCGAAGCGACTCCCGATTACAAGATAGAAATCCTTGGCATCAATTGGAACCTCAGCGACACAAGCGCCAACAACCTGGTCTCAGCCGACAACGACCTCCCATGGTTACAGGACACGGTTGAATCGAATGTCCGCGAATCCTGGAGCCCCGTGTTTCGAGACGTGATCATCCTGAACCCTGCCAACGAACGTCCGATCGCGGCATTCAACCTGACCACCTACAATCTTGCACTCGAGGTCAACAGGACTCAACTCAAGGCTCTCCTCCTCTCGATTGCAGAGCTCGAAGATGCCGATGGCGACAGCTTAAGCGATTTCTGGGAAGATGAAATGTTCGGTGGGGACTATTCCCCCGGCCCTCTCGATGACACGGACGGTGACTCATCTGTCGAGATGATCGAATACGCACTGGGCGCGCACTCCGGGGAACGAGGCAGTCAACCGCATTTCACGACTGCGCTCCAGTTCCATGAGGATACTGGCGATCAGCATTTCTCAATCACCTTCCGCCGCCGGCTCGGAAATGCGGGCGGCTTGCGCAGTGTCGTCGAAATGAGCGAAGCGCTTGGCACGTGGTCGAGTGGACCTGACGCGATGGTCGAGGTGAGCAGGGTCAACCCCTACGACGGAACGGGAACAGAATTCGTGACTTATCGCACGATCCGGACAGTGTCAGCGCTGCCAGGTCACCGGTTCTTCCGTGTGCGCTGCAACCTGCCCGTCAGGGAGCCCTGACTCCGCCTGCGGATCTGCAAGGCGTTCTTCGGAAATGCCCCCGGTCAAGGTATCTCTACCGAAACAAGGAAGAACTGCCGGGGCATGCCGGTCTCGGAGATCGGCATGAAATTTTCGGGCGGGGTGGCGGCAATTGGACCCGCGTGGGGAGTGAGAATGCGGAGGTCCGTGCTGCTCAGGACCCGGTAGATCCTTCCCGCCGTGCTGGACCAGCGAAGGGTGAAGCCATCCGCGCCCCCTGCAGCGGACTCCACCTTCACCGAGAGCAGCGAATGCGGATCACGGGGGTCGGTTCCGGCCAGGTATTCTTCCCAGGCCAGCATGCCATCGCCGTCGTGATCGAGGAGATCGACAGCTTCGGGGTCGGCTCCATCAAGGTTGTGAAACTCAATCCACGAGCAGGGAGTGCCGCGAGAGGTGGTCCCATCGACGGTGAGGGTCACCGAGTTGGCCGAGTAGCCGATCTGAAAGCGTGTCCCATCACTGCCGACCACGACGCGGTCGGCATTCGCGAACGTGCCATGGAGGCCTCCGGCAGTCAGAACCGTGAACGTCTCATCACGGGCGAGTTCCGCTCCAGCCTCGACCGTGACCGCCAACGAACCCGCCAGAGTTGCCTCTCCGGTCACCAGGAGCTGCCCAAAGTCCTCACCCGGAGTGCCTGCTCCGGCCACGGTGATGTTGAGGATTGCACCGGCGAACGCATGGTAATCGCCCTGGATTCTGAGCGTTCGATGCGTCGGGACGGAGGATTGGGTCACGCCAATCATCCCCCGGTTGTAGAGGGCGGCATCAACCGTGCCCGCACCGGTGAGCGTAGCGTCCTCCCTCACATCGATCCAGCGCAGCGATTCGATAATGCCGCCATCGAGGAGCACGGCGGAATGGGCCGCAAGCCGAACTTCGTTGCGGCCGGTGAGGGTCTGCGAATTGAGATCGAGCGTCTGCGTCGCCGCCGCCGAGGCTCCGCTGATCCTGAGGCCCAGAAACGCGAGATCCCCATCGGCACGCGCGGTGGCCGGTGCGAGCCCGGTGTTCTCCATGGTGGCACTCCACGAAATCCGGGGTGCGCCGCTGTCGGTCTGGTAGGTCATACCGCCGTTGGCGTAAATGTAGTCGGACCAATTCCCGGGATCGGACGTGCCGCCTCCGTCGGCCCCGGTCCACCGGTGGTAAGTGTTGGCGAACCACTGGGGTTCGGTGACCCTCTCGCCCAGCATCAGGGTTTCCAGTTCCGCCACGAGTTCCGGGTGATCTGCCGAAATATCGTTCGACTCGCCGGGGTCAGTCTTGAGGTCATAAAGGAGATTGGCCGGGCCCACGAGCTTGTGCCTGCCCCGGATGATCGAATGGCTGGAACCGGCCTCGTGAATCAGGAATTCGCGTTGCCGCTGGTGTCCCGTCCCGGTGAGAGTCGGTGCAAGCGACACCCCGTCGATTCCCACGGGGACGTCGACGCCGGCAAGTTCGCAGAATGTGGGAAGAAAGTCGGTGACATCGACCACGAGTTCGCTGCTGGTCCCGGCTCGCAGCGTCGAACTGGCCGTAATCATGGCCGGCCAGCGTACCACGAGAGGCACCCGGATCCCTCCTTCCCAGATGCTGCCTTTGTTTCCCCGCAGGCCACCGTTGGTGTCCAGTTCGGATCGAGCGTTGTTTCGGGGGCCCCCGTTGTCGGACTGAAAAATCACGAGAGTGTTGTCCGCCACCGAGTCGGACCGGTCACCATCACCGTCCGGGTCTTCGAGTGCTGCGAGGATGTTGCCGAAGTGCGCATCGACCCGTGTGACCATCGCCGCCCATTGCTTTGCCTGCGGCGTCAGGGCCCTGAAGAGTGCATTCCCACTGTAGGCGCCGTCCCATTTCGGCAGTTCTGCGATATCGTCGTAGGGTGAGTGCGGAACCTGGACCGCAAGAAGACCGAAAAAGGGTCGACCGGTTTGATGATAGGACAGTGCCTGGGAGCGCACGAAGTCGAGCGCTGCAAAGGCATAGGAATCGTCGCAGTAGGCCGTCGCCGGATAGGTTCGATCGCTCTGCGACGCGGGATACTCGGAATAGCTCGAATTGTTGGCATAGGCCCTCATCGAATTCGGAACCAGGTTCATATCCGTATCGCCGGGTCCGAATGACCAGAGAGTCGGCTGAAAGAAGGTGTGAGCCCGGACGTGATGGAGTTCGGCGAGGACGTGCTGGTAGCCGTGCGAACTGGGAAGAGTCTGGACGTTCTGGATAGCTGGGTTGTTCTGGCTCTGTGAGGCACCATATCCCCACTTCCCCCAGTATCCAGTGGCGTATCCGGCCGCGGAAAGGACGTCGCCCATCAGGACGTCGTCAGCACGCATCGCCTTCTTCGCATTGTTTGTGTTGTTGCGATCCGCATACGTGTGCCCCTGATGAAATCCCGACTGCTGCGATGAGCGGGCCGGAGAGCAAACCGTACATCCGTATCCACGCGTGAAGTTGACTCCCCGCGCGGCCATCCGGTCGATGTGAGGAGTCAGGACCCGGGGGGCGCCGTTTAGGCGGCGGCCCTCCTGGCCGTTCGGACCAATCGATCCCCATCCCATGTCATCGACGTATAAGTAAAGGATGTTTGGACGCGGCGCGGGCCCAGCGCCCAGATCAACCACTGATAGCGCGAAGAGAACAAGAAGGGGAAGGCCTGTTTTCATGGTTCGATGGGTATAAATCTCTGCAGTGGATTCCAAGCCGATTCAGAGGCGCTCATTGCATCTCCCTGTGCCGGGCGAATCAATCGCACCCACGATTGCTGCCTCGGCGGCACAATCGCAGCTCCTTCTAAGCTCAGGGAGCCGGAATCGTTACGGTCACATCGTCGATGTACCAGCCGGCCTGGTTCCCAAAATTGTCGGCCTGGAAGCTGAATTCGAGTTTGATGATTTCCCCCAGCGCTTCGGAGGGCAGGTCTGCCGTGATTTTCTCCCACCCGCCGGTGCCATCAGTGGGATTGCGGAGGTCTGGACCGAGTTGACTGCCATCGCTGGCCTTGAGGACGCGAATCAAGCCAAGATCGAACAGGGCCTCGATATCACGAAACTGCTGGAAGACGAGAGTGGCAGCGTTCGCGGTGGTGAGATCGATCGTGCCCGGTGACCGCAGCCAGATGTCGGTATCGGTGCCATAATCGGTCGCGATATTTGTCCCCACACAATTGGGGGCGCTGTTGGCACCTTGCGGGCCCGTCAGGGAACCGCCGGTCGGATCCCCCGGTTCCCACCGGGTCGTCCCGGTGTCGGAGGGAGTATTGGCCCCGGTCTCCCAACCCGCTGGAAGCTCCGGGCCGCCGTCAAAGTTCTCCGAGAACAATGTCAATGGAGGCGGGGGAAACTCCTCGATACGATAGAAACGTGTCGGGTCACCCGGTCGGAGAATGACCTTGGTGTTGGTCGGCGGATCCGCTGGGATATTCCCTTCCACCAATTCCCAGGTGAGGGGATCAGCAGCGAGGTCGGTGCTGCTCGTGAGATTGTAGATCATTCCGGCCCGGCTCTCCCACTCAAACACGAGATCGGAACCGTTCCTGGTGACGGCCAAAGCAAGGATCGGCGGTTTGATCACGCTCGATTTCTGGTAGGCATCGTAGTGAGGCGTCACGCGCGAGTCGGCGGTGTCGCCATCACCGTCCGGATCGTCGAGTCGAAAGTCGTAGATGGCAACCTCATCGAGCAAACCAGTGAAGAACTGCCTGTCGAGAAGTTTGTGCGAACCGAGCACCCAGCCACCGCTGGCGGACTCGGTCACTCTCTGGCTGCCACTTTGCTCGACACCGTCGACGTAGAAGCGGATCGTCGGATCGACGCCACCTGCAACCGCGCTGTGGTCATACGTGAGGATGATGTGATACCAGGCTTCCGCTTCGAAAAGCGGTCCGGCATTTGTGGCGCCTCCGCCAATATACGACCGGATGTTCGCGCTACTATGGACGAACAGGTTGCTACGGCCTATACCGTTGCCGTTCTGGTTAGAGACGATAATGCCCGCGTCGCCGGGGATGATAGTCGGGTTGAAGACGATCTCAATGGTGAAGTCGCTCACGGAAGGGTCAAACATCAGAGGTGTCAGGATGCCACCGTCCCCATTGAAGAGGGCGGCCAGGCCGACCACTCCGGGCTCACCCAGAATGGTTGTGCCGATGGGTGCACTGTAATCGGCATCGAGTCCGTTTCCGCTGGAATCTGCGATCGTGCCGGCTCCCGGCACCTCTTCAAATCGGTAGTATGCAAGAGGGGAATCGGCGAGGACAACCGCAGGGTAGTCGGCCAGGGCCACGGGGGCCGCAACAAGTGCGAGGGCGATGATGCCCAGGGTTCTGTTTTTCATCGGAGTGCCGGTGTGGATGGGATGCAGTGAGAGGGTGGAGAGTTTAGTTTTGAATGACCTTCAGACGGATGAACTGCCGCGGCTCATTGGAGAGCGGCGTGTCTGAACGAAGAGTGAGGTTCTCGGTGCCGTCGCCGTTGTCGATGACGGTGGCCTCGGTAGTGAGGGCGCTCCACGAGATCAAGTCGATCGAAATCTCGACCACCAGGCTGAGGTCGGTGGTATTCCCGAGCTTCTGGAAACTGAAGGTGAGGAAGCCGCCCTCGGTTCCGACGGCAGGCAATCCCGCCCGGGTTCGGATGGCGGGATCGATCCCGAGGGCATACTTGACAAGGTTGGGAACGCCATCACCACTGGCGTCTGCCTCCGCGGCACTGACCAGGGGGTCGGCCAGTTCTGCCGGAGAGAAAAACCGGGCGCTCCACGAGCGGTAGGTATTGCCGGGTGGTTCTGGGTTTGCCTCGCCCGGCGATCCGTTGGGTTCGCTACTAAGCGCCCAGCTGGACGGAAGATCCCACGTGCTCCAATCGCCGTCTTCGTCAAGAATATTGATACTGTAGCCGCCTCCCCGCGCCCGGGGGAGCCAGTCGCCGTCAAATTCGAAGGACAGGATGTTCTCCCCGGCGGAGTCGCGCAGGACGAGTTGCTCTCCTCCATTGTTGAGCGAGCCTTCGTAGGAGCCGAGCACGTTCAAGCCGGCGAAGTTGGCCGGTTCTGTGACCAGGATCCCATAGGAGCCGGGCGCCAGTTCTCCGCCCGTGAAGCTGAAAGTCACACCGTTGCTGAAGTGCACACCGGCAAGATCGATCGGAACGTCACCGATGTTCGTCAATTCAATAAACTCGAATGGTCTTCCGCCCTGGGGGGCGTAGTGCAGTTCGGTAATGCGCAGTGAATCCTGCTGCGCCGAGGGCGCACTCGGTGTTATCAGCGAGTCAATCGCCGCTGAACTCGCATCGAGCAACTCGATCGTTTCGCCCCGGGTGGAGATTTGTCCGTCGTAATTTCCTTCAACGTTCACCCCTTCCCCGCCCTTGGGGCTGTCCGCGCGTGCACGGAAGGTGGCGACCTTCGGCGAGACATACAGGCTGTGGCGCGCTTCGATGATGGTGCCGGGTAGGAAGGTGAACGCAACCCCGCCCGTGAGCCGCCATCCGCTGATATCGATCGCGAAGGATTCCGCATTTCGCAGTTCGATGTATTCCTCGTCCTGGTTGCCCGAGGGCGGATTGTTCTGGAAGCTGCCGAAGGTGACCTGGGGATTCGCCGTTTGTGGTTCCGGCAGGCGCGCCGAGGTTACTGCAGCGGGGGCTCCGGCCGGTGGCCGGTAACGGCGGGCATTGCTGGCCTGATGAGTGACCGACAGGTGAGTGCGGCGGGGCGCTAGATAATCGCTCTTCAGGGCTCTGAGCGCCTGTGCCAGCGACTGTGACTGACCGAACTGTCCCCACTTGTTCCTGTCGAGCACGGCGTCATTACCAAGCGCCAGGGCTCTCTCCTCAATCCTGTCGTCGGCGACCGAGGAAATCAGCAACTCGTCAACGAGGGTGCGCAGGCGTCGCTGAAACATGGCCTTGAAACGGCGGTTCTCCAACAGCTTGTCGATGATCCTGTTCCAGCTCCGGTTTCCCGGAAGTTCCTGGATGCCGACGAAAGGGTGCGAAGGCGAAATGGGCGAGTTGGAATTCCGACCTCCCAGAACGTAGTCGGCTGTCGCCCAAATGCCGTCGTGGGAGATGTTATCTCCGGTCATATAGTGACTTCCCCAGGTGAGGTCGAGGTCCCACGGCAGTTGCATCCACTCCCCCGTTCCCTCGCTGTCGCGGTAAAGGTAGTAATTCTTGCGCATGTTGTCATTGTTCTGTGTCAACACGGTGGCAGCGAGGTAATTGAGTTGGCGTGGCAGGTCGATGTTATCGAAAATGAAATTCTCCAGGGTGGGGCCACTGGTGTTGATGCCAGCCAGGAAGTCGGCGAGATCGGAATTGTTCTCGTGCGTGCGGTTCTTCTTTTCGACACCACTTGAACTGCTGCTCCCTGCGTTGAACATCTTATAGAGTGCCCCCTCATCATCAATCCGTTCCTCGCGGCGCAGTAAACGCTTGTCGACCTGCTCGGTGTAGGCGGCCACGCTGAAGAAGGCGCCATTCTGCTGCACGCGGGTCAGAAAACACACGGAGCCCGGAGAGCCCGCGAGGTCATAGAACTCGTAGCTGAGCGGTTGACGCACGTAGGCCTTGTCCGTCCATGTGGTATTGAGATTGAATTCCTCGGCGCGCACCGATTCCGGATCGGCGTCGAAACGGAAGTGGTGGCCGGTATTGAAGTCGAACTTGTAGCTCTTCTTCGAAAGGCTGGTGGACGAACCTCCGCGCACGCGACAGAAGATGTTATCGTAGAATTCGCCGAGGTAGAGACACGACGCACGCGTCCCGGTGCGGTTGTTGGCGGCCCCCGGGTTCTGAATGAACCATTCCAGCACGGGCAAGTCGGATGCCACGCCGGGGTTGAGTGCGGCGGTTCCGAAGTATTCCGGCGAATTGAGCGGATCCCCGAAGAAAGGATTGCGTGAGATTGTGCCGCCGTTGTCAGCTGACTCGATACGCCAGCGCACCATCTCGCCCGCAGCGAGCTCGGTGAGCGGCAGAATCGCGCTGAACACTCCGTCCCCGGCGGTGATGTCCGGGGCCAGTCCGTTGTCTGCCATCTCAACGGCCCTCTCGACCCCGAAGCCCTGCCGATGGATCAGGGTCACGGTGGCCACTGGATCTTTCGACGGCCTCACCCCGGCGGTGATAAGGAGTTCGTTCTGGGTCGTGATATCCGGTCGTTCAGGATTCTCGGTGACGTTGCGGATGACGGGTCCGAGATCGGACAGGCCGCCGGCGTTCTCACTCCCCGGGGTTGCTGTTGTCATGTAGACCAGATGGGAGCGGCCTGATGCGGGAGTGAACTGGGCATCGAGTTCGCAATCGAACAGCATGTTGGATCCGGACACGCCCCGGTTCATCCCATGAACCGCGAGAATGTTCGTTCCGGACACCAGATCGGCGTCGTCGAGATTGACTGCGAAGGGCTCGAGCGCAGTCGCCGCGATGTCGCTGTGGTCCGAGCCCGCTTCCGCCTCGTGGTCGAACACGCCATCGGAAGGCGGATTGGCGGAGGCGAGCACTGCGCTGCCGTTGATATAGATCGCGAATCCGTCGTCGTAACGCGCTCTCAGGGTGAGCGAAGTCACCTCATCCGAATCGTCGATATTGAACGGGATACGCAGGTAGATCGTCGTGTTCGTCTGGTAGAGAGGGCCCTCAACGTCGCCACCCGGACCGATGAACTCGTCATATGGATCGCCGGCCTGCGTAGCATACCCGATTCCCAGTGCCGCCAAAGCCCAGGCACTGTCGTCAAAAATCGTTGCGTTGAAAGGTCTCACCCCGCCGACGTCTTCGGATGCGTCACCGGGCACTTTGAATCGGACATCATTCCCTGGACCCACCAGTTGCACGGTCGAACCATCTGCATCTCCGGCGCCGTAGGATATGTCCGGATACTGCGGCGGGTAGGACGGGGCGAATTCAGACTCTACGGTGACTCCATCCGGACGCACCAGGGCGAGATACTCGCCACCACTGGCAAGTTTAAAGTTGGCGTGCAGCTCCTCTCCGGCCACCGCCCGGTCTTTGCCCGAAGCAAACACGACGAGCCTTGCCCCGGAATTGAGAGTTACGCCGGGGAAAGTCCACTTGTCGAGTGTGAGGGCACCGTCGGTAAGGTGCCAGCCAGTCAGATCCACTGCGGTCCCGGAAATATTCGACAACTCGATCCAGTCCGAATCATCACCATCCTCATCGGCAAGACCGCTGGTGTTGACCGCCATGAACTCGCTGAGGATGACCTCGCCTCCGCCTGCCAGCAACGAACAGGCACCCAAGCAGATGATTATGAATATGAGAGAGCTGGGAGGCGAGCTTTGGGAGCGCATCTTTGGGAGCTTCCTACGAACCAGCTACCTGCCGAACCGCTTTCGCGGTTCCGCCTCCAAGCAGAACGAAATATTCCGATTTCGGCTACTTTCGGCGCCTGAGCACAAGTGCGAGTCCGGCAAAACCAAGGAGGACGGCAGAGGAGGGCTCGGGAATCGCTGTGATCACAGAGCCAGACGCGCCGTTGAAGGGAGCGATCTGGATGTTCACCCCATCGACGGCGGGCGCTCCATTGACAGTGATCTTGCCAAGGTGCTCGGCTGTAAAAGCAGCCGGTGTCTCTGCCCGGAAGGCCAAGGTTGATCCGAATGTTAGATTGATTGTCGAAATGTTCACCGGGTTGCCGCCGCCCCCAAAGGTCGCCGAACTGGTACTGTCGATGTCAAGCGAGACAGCGTTCACGATAAAGAACGGATTGAACTGGCTGCCATTGGTAAGGTTGATGTTCACCCCTGCACTGCCGGGCTGACCACCAGTGCCATCGTTTCCGCCTGCGACCAGTCCGAGGGTCGAGTTATCCAGAGTCATCGCGAAACCGTTCCCGATCTGCACCCTCTGTTGCCCAGCCAGATTGGGGATCTCTATGGTTCCATTGGCAATCAACAGGTCGTCAGCAACGCTGACATTGGCATCGACCGCACTGACCCCCGAACCACTGAAATCCCAGTTGCTGTCGTCGAAGGGATCCGTGCTTGTCGCTCCAGTCCAGACAATGGCGGCTTGAGAAGAGCAAAGGAAAGCAGCGAAGGCAGTGAGGGTAGCAAGGGTGGATTTCATGGTGATTCGGTAGAATGCCATTCGGGGCGTGGCCCCGGCGCTAGAAAATAGATAGCGCCTAAGAACCTGCCAAGCCGTTTTTTGAGATATTATTCGAAAGCGGTCTCGCCAGACCCGGCCGGTTCCCGTGGGGTGCTCTTGAGATTCGACGTTTCAGGAACCGATTTGCTCGCAGGGTTCCCTTTCCTCGTTAGATATTTACGGCTTTTGATCTTTAACGGTATCGACTGATGCTCGATGCGTGACAGGAGCTCTGCCCATGACACCTGTCGCGAATCGACGCAGAACTGGACGATCTCCGGGGTTGTCCTCCGATCCCCCATGCTGCACCCTGCTACCTTGATACCAGGAGGCACGAAACAATGCACCGATCCCACCGATGATCTATGCGGGGGATGCGGAACCCCGGTGCCGCTTTCCCTGCCTTCATCTATGTGGTAAGGCTAGAGCATCATGAAATCGCCCCTGCCCTTCTCGCGCCCCCTGCCTGTCCCATCCTCCCTGCCTTGGGCGATTCAGCTGAGATCCCGGAAACCGGATTGCGGACGGAAACCATTACTTTCAACGGCCAGACCTGCACCATTGAAGCGAACGCCAACCTCAGCGAGGCAGACCCCATGGCCATTACCATCGGCGAACCAGAGGCCCGCTTCACGGAAGGCCGGATCCGCGCCCTGTCAGCGGATTACGCCATGGCACCGGATGCTGCTGGAGCCGTGCAAATACAGATCTACTCCTTCGGGTTCAACGACCTCTTGACCTCCGCGCCCCGCGCCATGAATCTGCAATCCGTATCGGTAATCGATGGCAAGATCCGCCTGGAGTTGGCATCTCTCGACGATACCGCCTTCTTCTGGTTCAGCCTACAGTAGTCCTCTCCCTGCTCCATTTTCACCTCCTCGCTCCCATGTCATCCACCCCCCTCTTGCACCTCCGAAAGGCCTCCACGGTTCTGCTGTCCCTGTTGTCTGCGGCCGCTCCGGTCCTCCTGGCCGGGCCACTGATTACCGAGTTCATGGCGGACAACGAAACCACTCTCGAGGATGAGGATGGTGAGTTCTCCGACTGGATCGAAATACACAACCCGGATACCACGCCCGTCGACCTGGCCGGATGGGGGTTGACCGACAACGCGGACAATCTCAGCAAATGGCCGTTTCCCTCGATGACCCTCCAACCGGGAGAATTTCTCGTCGTGTTCGCCTCCGGGAAAGACCGGAGCGTCCCGGGATCAGAACTACACACCAACTTTCAGCTGAGCTCCGGGGGCGAGTATCTCGCTCTTGTGGAGCCAGATGGCGCCACCGTAACGCATCAATACGCTCCCGAGTTCCCCGGCCAGGATCCAGACCGCACCTATGGTCTGGCCTTCGACGGCGACCTGCAGCAGGGAGACCCGTTCTATTTCGACGAACCCACTCCCGGGAGCGCCAACTCAGACCCCTCCCCCGAAGGCAAAGTCGCGGACACCAAGTTCGCTCCGGATCGCGGTTTTTACAGCAGGCCGTTCCGGATCACGATTACGAGCGCAACGCCGGGTGCCTCCATTCGCTACACCACCGATGGATCTACGCCGACGGCAACCCGCGGCTCGCTTTATGTCGGTCCGATCTCGATCAGAGGCACCACCACCTTGCGCGCTGTGGCATTCAAGCCTGGCCTGGACCCCACCAACGTCGACACCCAGACCTATCTCTTCGTCAACGACATCATCACGCAGACATCGTCCGCCCCTCCCGGGTGGCCGAGCAGTTCGGTCAACGGGCAGGTCTACCGATACGGGATGAATACCGGGGTGGTCAACAACTCCGATCCGGCGATTGGAGGCGTCCAGCAGGTTAAGGACGCGCTGCTCTCGATACCCACTCTCTCGATCGTCCTTGACCAGGAAAACCTGACCAGTTCCAGCACCGGAATCTACTCAAACCCGAACAGCAGTGGTTCCTCCTGGGAGCGAGAGGCCTCACTAGAACTCATCCACCCCCCGGGCTGGATCGACCCGGACGGAAATGCCGATGGATTCCAGACGGGATGCGGACTTCGCATTCGTGGGGGCTACTCCCGCCGGACGCAAAACCCCAAGCACTCCTTCCGGCTCTTTTTCCGCAACGAATACGGGAACGGACGACTCAATTACAAACTGTTCGGAGACGAGGGTGCCGGAGAGTTTGACAAGATCGATCTGCGCGGACCGCAGAACTACTCGTGGGCGCAGGGTGGAACGAGTAGCAACAGCTTCATCCGCGACACGTGGTCGCGCGACCTGCAGGGCGAGATGGGGCATCCCTACAAGCGAGGCCGCTGGTATCACCTCTACCTCAACGGCATCTACTGGGGAATGTGTGAGACCGACGAGCGCGCCGAAGCCAACTACGGCGAGATCTATTTCGGCGGTGACCAGCTCGACTATGACGTCGTGAAATCCTTCGGTGGTGTCACCGATGGCAACCGTGCCTCCTACCAGCGGCTGTGGGGAAAATGGCAGTCCGGGTTCTCGAGCAACGCCGCCTATTTCAACATCCAGGGCAGGAACTCCAATGGCAGCCTAAATCCGGCAATCGAGAAACTGGTGGATGTGGAAAACCTGATCGATTACATGATCATCACCTACTACACCGGCGACCGCGACGGGCCTGGATCACGCTACACCCAGCCGCGACCGAACAACTACTTCGGTGTCTATAACCGACTCACTCCCGACGGCTACAAGTTCTTCGAGCACGACAGCGAGCACTCACTCGGGACTGGAGAGAACAACATGGTGTCCCCCTTCACCCGCAGCTCCTCCCTCAACGATTTCAACCCCCACACCCTCCATGAGCGCCTGGCCAGCCAGAACCTCGAATACCGCATGACCTTCGCCGATCGTGTCGCCAGGTACTGCTACAATGACGGACTGCTCACCGACGAGGTCGGCATCGCGCGGGTCAACCGACGCGCCGACTACATCGACCAGGCGATCTTCGCGCACTCGGCGCGCTGGGGCAACACCAGCCGCAGCCACGTCAGCTGGTTGAACGCCGTGCAGGGGGTGCGCAATTTCATCACCGGCCGGGTACCCACCATGATCGACCAGCTACGCTCGGTCGGCTGGTATCCGGATCTGGATCCTCCCGGTTACAGCCAGCACGGCGGATCCATTGCCAGCACCCGGCAACTGCTGATCGAAGGCGGACCGGGCACCATCTACTACACGATCAACGGCGAGGACCCACGCCAACTGGGCGGTGCCATCACTCCTGGCGCGCAGGTGTTCCAAGGCAATACCACCACCGAGAACCTCGTCAGCACCGGTTCGACCTGGAAATATCTCGATAATGGCAGTAACCAGGGAACCGCCTGGCGCAACCCGGAATTCGACGACAGCTCCTGGCAGTCGGGTGCTGCGGAACTCGGCTACGGAGACGGCGGCGAGGCCACCACCCTTTCCTTTGGTCCCAATTCGGACGAGAAACACACAACCACCTATTTTCGCCATTCCTTCAACGCCGCCAACGTCGAAGACTACACCAAACTGACGCTCGGGCTGCGGCGTGATGACGGAGCGGTCATCTACCTGAACGGAAACGAGGTTGCCCGCTCGAACATGCCCGGTGGAACGATCACCTATCTGACCACTTCCGTGACTTTCGCGGGCGGCGCCGACGAGACGACCTACTTTCCGATCGACCTGCCGCCAACCGACCTCGTCAACGGGCAAAACACCCTCGCCGTCGAGATCCACCAGTATAGTGGCACCTCCAGCGATATCAGCTTTGACCTGGAGCTGGGGGGCGTCAAGACCACCACCCCCAACCCGCTTTTCCTCACCACCGCGGGCGCCAACCTCGTGCGATCCCGGGTCAGGAATGGCGCCCAGTGGAGTGCCTTGACCGAAGCGACCTTCGTGGTCGACACCGATCCTGCCAGCGCCTCTACCCTCGCCATCGCCGAGATTCACTACCGACCTGCACCACCGAGTGCTGCCGAGATGGGTGCCGGCTTCAACGGGAGCAGCGACTTCGAATTCGTCGAGTTGCTCAACTTCGGCCCCCGCGGGATCGACCTCGGCGGCCTGGCCTTCACCACCGGCATCGGGTTCGACTTCGATGAGTCGTTGTCAGGACGAACCATCGCGCCCGGCGAACGCATCCTGCTGGTAAACAATCTCGCCGCCTTCGAGATGCGCTACGGTATCGACCACCCGGTCGCCGGCGAGTTCTCCGGCGATCTCAACAACGACGGCGAACGACTCATCATCACCGACTCCAACGGTGCGGTTGTCCTCGACCTGACCTACAACGACGCCAACTTGTGGCCTGTCAGCGCCGACGGCGACGGCTACTCCCTCGTCCTCATCAACCCGGATTCGGAGCCTGACCCCAATGACCCGGCCAACTGGCGGACCAGCACCGGTAGCGACGGCAACCCCGGCACCAGCGATACGCTCAGTTACCCTGTCTGGAAAATCGCCAATGGCATCACCGGGGACACCGACGACCCCGATCACGACGCCCTGACCCACTTCATGGAATACGCACTCGGCAGCGACCCCTTCCAGCGCTCCCCCCAGTCCGCACCGGTGGCCGGAATCCGGCCACTCGATGTCGACGGGGCGGTCGATGATTACCTGACCATCGACATCCGCCGCCGCCTCGGAGCGGACGATGTCATCACCACGCCGCAATTCAGTGCCGACCTCCTCACCTGGCTGGGCGGAGCCGACAATCTTGTGCCGCTCAGCGTCATCAATAACAACGACGGCACCGAAACCCTGACCTACCGTTCCGCCAATCCCGTCTCTGCCGAGGCGCGCCTCTTCGTCCGTGGACAGTTTTTGCTCATGCCATAGACCGCGATCGCGCATCCGGATTTTTCCGGACTCAGCGCCCCGGGTCATCGATGCCGGCTTCCTCCAGTCCAGCGTGGATTAGTCCCCCACCCCTCATCCTTTTCCCTGCACCCTGATACTAAGTTGGTGGGGGTGCCGCAAACCAAGGGACAAACCTTCTAATCGTCTCGCTGTCAGAAACAGGGAAGCCAGCGCGGCGTCATTCGTCATTCATTCGCCCCTCTTCCCTCATACACCCTCACCTCGCACAACCTCAGCTCGCGGTTCGAGTCGAGCAGCCGGATCCGGATCCGATCGCTCTCCAGCGGGGCAAATCGGAACACCTGCCTGCGCTGGATGGCATCGCCCGACAGCTCACGCTCCACGATGAGCTCCCAACCGGAGGCGATCATTCTCTCGATCGCGATCCGGGCAGTGAAGCGAAGGTGGTTCATGCTCAGATGGACCTCGCGGATCTGCTGCGGCTGCTCCCACTCGAGGATCAGCGGCTTCGACGGCGACCACGCCGCGCCCCTGGGCAGGCCCCTCGACTCGCGGTTCCAGCCGTTGATCGCCTCCGGCGCCGACGCCTTCGCCCGGCGAGCTAGGTCGGCCGGGTCGCGGTTCGGCACACCAACGAGGTGGCAGCCGTCGCTAAGCAGGAGTTGCTGAAGGTCGTCGAGGTATCGCGCATGCACGTCCCGCGGTCCGACGCGGTAGCGGATCGCCAGTGCCGCAGCGGTTCCGGCCGCCTGCCCGGTGGCGCACATCGGCCGCTGCACGCGCACGCCGCCGAGAGCGAGGTGGCTGGCGCTCATGCAGCGCCCGGCCATGAACAGGTTGGCGATATTCCTCGAGTAGAGGCTGCGATAGGGAATGCTGACCCGGCGCCCCCCATAGACGTGCATCACGTCGATCCCCTGCACCCAGAATCCCTGCGGGTGGTGATCGTCGACACCCCAGTCGGTGAAGGCGACGGTGTCCGGGTGCGCGATCTGCTCGTCGAAGTCCTTCTGGGTCATGACGTAGTCGCCCATCAGTCGGCGGCTTTCGCGCACCCCGGGGACGTGGTTCAGCCAGGTCATGCGGCGGGTGCGCGCGAAGTCCCTCGTTTTCGGGTCGTGGTTCTTGGCGTAGTTCCACAACCCTAGATGGATGCGGAACAGCTCGTCGCGGATTTTCTCGGCGTCCTTGATCGTGTCTGACATCCCGCCGATCTCGACATACCAGGTGTAGGCGCCGCCGAGAAACAGATCGGTTGTGCTCTTCGGGCGGCGGCCCTTGCCTCGGGAGACGCCATCGAATTCTACCGGGCGGATCGGCTCCTTGATCCGCGACTTGAGCGGCTCGAAATCCTCGGGCTTCTCCCACCGGAAGGCCCAGTCCGGGAGGACAAACGGGTCGGCCCGGCCCACGTCCTCGATCACCGCCTTGTAGAGGCTGTTGCCCATGGTGTGCGGGTTGGCCTCGAGCGGCGCCATCGACTCGCCGAACTCGGACCGAGCCTCGGTCCCCATTCGGAAATCGGCGCCGGCATGGAAGCCGACCCACCCGTGTCCGGTGGTGTCGATGAACAACGGAGCCGCGAACCGCATGCGTCGGCCGCTTCGGACGTCGAGTGCGAGCACTGCAGCGATGCGGTCGGGCGCACTCATCTCGACCCCGGTCACGCGGGTGCTGAGGAAGAGAGATATATTTTTCTCCGCCCGGACGATTTCCTCGATCCGCGCCGAGTCCGCAAAGGAGGTCCATCCCTGGATCGGAAAAATCTCCTCCGCGATCCCGGTCACGTTGATCGTGTCCGGCGGCTTGCCGCCGTAGCCCATCGGCGGAACCTGGATCTCCGACGACGCGTTTCCGCCAAGCACCGGCCGGTCCTGGACGAACGTCACCCGCGCACCGTGCCGGGCGGCGGCGAGTGCGGCGCCCAGACCACTCGACCCGCCGCCGACGACAACCACGTCACTGTCCGGTATGTCCTCGATCTCAGGGCTCACCCCGGCGTGGCGCGCGCGCTGCCGGGCCAGGGCCTCGGGATCTTTCGCGGGTTTGAACTCGCCGGCTGCCAGTACCACCACGTCGCAGCGGCCCCACCAGCCGCCGGTGTCGTGCAGCCGCAGTTCAAGCTCGCCGACCTCCAGTTCGAACTCGCCGCCATCGACCCAGTTCCATTGATCGTCGCCCGCCCTGCCGAAAACGACCTCCGACGTAGTCTCACCCACGATCACCCGAAAAGTTCCTGGCGAGTGGGAGGGAAACCAGTCGCGACAGCGGACCCACAGACGGTAGCGGTCCGCATCAGTCACCTTCACCCGGGTCACCGCATCCTCCACCGGGCGGCCGACTCCGGTCGCCAGCAGGTAGGGAGATCCCATGATGTCGACGTGCTGGGAATCATTCGACCAGCCGCCGGTGTTGGTCAAGGATTCGGCTTCCTGCCAGATGACCTGTTGTCCGGCGTGGGCGTCGATGGCGAAGATGAGCAAAAACAAATGAGTGATTCGGATCATGATTCTAACTTTTGTTTGCGATAAATGGTCAGCAGTGCCCCCCAGACGCTCCGGTCCTTTCCGGCGCCTTGGCGAAAAACCAAATTTCTTTCAGAAAGCGGCTTCGATCGCGTCGGCGACGGTGCGGAGGACTTTGATTCGAGCGTGGCGCTTGCAGTTCGCTTCCAGCAACGTCCAGGGAGCGTGGGTATTACTCGTCTTCTGCAGCATATCTACCACGCCATCTTGTACTGCCGCCATTTTTCTCGGTTACGCCAGTCTTCGTCGGTTCTTCCAGTCCCTTCCTGCGTTCTCGTATTCCTGCATGAAGCCCTTTCAGACACTGGCAGTTTCACGGGTGAGAGACTTGACCACGTGAGGGCCCGGGCCTCACTATTTTCCATAATGACAGCCAAGTATCCGGCCAGCACGCTTGCCTTTTTCGCTCTCCTTTTCCTGCTCCCTCTCAGCGCAGCTCCAGATCGGGATCCCCTTAGGATTCCCGATACCGATGAAGGCCTTCCCGGGGTCGGACCACTAAGGCGAACGGAATGGTTCCGCGGGGTCTGGCGCAGTCGACGCAGTTCCTGGCTAAGCCAAACGGAGGCGCAAAAAAACTCAATTGTTTTTCTGGGAGACTCAATCACACAGGGCTGGAGCGACGACTTCCGCGGCTTCTTTGGTGACCTCAAGGCAATCAACCGTGGCATCAGCGGTGACACGAGCCGTGGACTCCTCCTGCGATTGCCAGAGGATGTTCTTGCGCTCAATCCGAAGGCGGTGGTGATCATGATTGGCGCCAATGATCTCGCTGAAAAAGCGAAAGGCGAAACGGTATTCAGCAATGTAAAACTCATTGTGAAACGGCTGAAAGAGCACAGCCCAACGATGCCAATCATCGTATGCGAGACCTTTCCCTGCGCGCCAGACGACTATCGGCCGGTGGCCGAGATTCAAAAGATTAACGCGCTCTACACAAAGGCCTGGGAGAGAGATCCTCAGGTGACCATTGCTAAAACCTACGAGCTCTTTGCGGGAACTGACGGAGCCTCGTTGCCAAAGCTGCTGCCTGATCGCGTCCACCCAAATACTGCTGGCTATGCAGTTTGGTCCAATGCCCTGCATCCTGTTTTCTCCCGACTTGGACTCGGTGACAGCACACCGGATCCACACGCATGGATTCACTTCAACCGCTATGATCGGGAAGTCGCCCGCTACAACGAATTCTACATATACTACACTAATCGGGGAACGCCCCTGGAACTGACAATGACCGTGGAACCAGAACCTGGCCACCAACTGGCTTTCCAGTGGATCACAAAGCACGGGCCAATTCGCTCCATGACTATCGAAGTCAATGGGCGCCATTTGACAAGGAGCCACCCTTCCCGAGGCAACGGGAAACAGTCTTTTTTCTGGGATACGATCCCGGTAACTGAATTTGGAATTACAAAAAGGGAACGGAAAGGTAATTACAAAATTCGGATCTGGTGTCCGGACGGGGCAGAGGAAGATGCCGTGATTTCAAGTGTCCGCCTGATCAGCAGCGAATCGCAGTTAAGGAAGGCTCAACTGGCAAGGCCGACTCACAAGACCACCCTGAATTCTCCGGGTTCAATGTCCGAAACAGAGAAGGCTTCTTCTCGCATTGACCTTGATCGAGCCAGAAAGCAACTGCAGGCCAATTGGGTGGGAAAGAAGGCCTTGAGTGAAGAGGAGATTGCAGGGGATGCATTCCTTTCTGCAGCAGTGCGCTTTGGCGACACCGTAATCACACGCGGTCGGGATATTTACGGGCCGGTGAAGAGCCCCATGTTCGTGCGGTTTCTGCATCGTGAAAAACTACGCGCCCCGGCATCGGTGGCATCCATGCCCCCTGCGCTAGGCGGCGCTTCCAAGCCAATCGTGCAAACGCAATTTGATCGCACCCAGAACCTCCTGCGAACCCTGGCAGGCCTGAGCAGTGCTACGGGGAACCCCAAATATGCTGAAGCGGCCATGGCGGCGACTGCTCACATGTTTGAAAATTACGTCATGCCACACAGTGGGCTCATTATCTTCGGCAATCACATGACTATCGATCTGGCAGAAGATCGATCTTACAGCGATGGACGCTCGGGAGACGTCTTCGAGTTGGCAAACGTGCTGCCGTTTTACGATTTCTGGTATGACGTGGCGCCGATTCAAACAGAGCGATTTATCAAGGGGTGCTGGGAGGTCTACGTCAGGGACTGGCACACCATGCACTACAATCGGCACGCGAGCTTTAATAAGACCATTGATTTTTCTAGGACCTGGCATCGACCCTTGGCGAAGGTGGAAGACCTCCCCACGAACATGGAAGTATTGGGCTTCACTCCCGTGGGCCTGGATCTTGCTTTTGGCGGTTACTCACTGGGTTGCCTGCAGGAGGACCCCAAAGCGCGGGCATGGGGCGATCGCTACCTCAAGGTTCTTTCCTATCACCGGGATCCCAAGACCCTGATTTGGCCCATGCTGCTCTATACCCCCACGATCCGGCGCAACTTGGAGGTATACCGAGAAGCATTTCCCGATGCAGACGTCACTGAGCCACGCGTCATCATCTCAAGTTGGATCTATAGCATGCCTCAACTCTTTCTGGGCGCACTTGCCATCATCGAAGCAGCGGACACATATGGGCACGCTGGCGAACTGACGGAATCTCACCAGAGAATCAATGACTGGATACTGGGCTACATGGAAGCTGCCTACGATCGTGATACTAACACCATGCGCAGCATCATCCTCGACGGAACGGATGTCACTGACCACGTCTTCGAACCAGACAAGGTGCTCCATGGATGGGGCGCTAAAGAGGGCGACTCCTTTGTCGCGCACCCAGCAGCTCCAGGTTTCTATGCGGCCCTGACCCGCGCCTACCGACTTGCCAACAAAGAAACGCGCAGGCGCTACTGGCCCCTTCTACGTGACCTCTTCAAGGGAGTTGGACTGGGAGATATCGGTGCAAATTTCCGCGTCAAGCCCGTCTTGAACCTCAACGTCGAGGTGGCTGAACCGGTCTACGTTCTGGCACTCGCCGATCTCTACCGAGCGCACCGCCGGCCTGAAGTTCTCAGGTTAATGGAGCATCTCGGTCATAACATCATCTCACGCCGCCAGGATCCAAAGTCCGGCCTGTTCTCACTTCATCCCGATCGCATCCATACTATCCGCCACAACAAGAAGACAAAAGAACCTCACGAGGAACGTACGGTCCGACAGACTTTGCGTCAGGAGTTTGGATATGATCGCCCCAAGGTTGTCGCCTTGGACGTCGTTGATCCGCTCGCTCTTCTCGCAGTGCACGCATGCCGCACCGGCCAGTTCGCAAAAATCCCCCAGTGGCTCAGTGGAGGCCAATGGGGTAGCGATGGGTCTGGGCATGTCATTAACTCAGATGTTGAACGTTGGTTCGACCGCACCAAGCTGGAATCCTACTACAAAAAGGAACAGAACCGGCTCAAGGAAAGAGGCTATGCAGTCGGGGACGAATGGTACCCAAACTAATCCAACACGGTCTTCTTGCCCAAAAGCAGATACAGTCAGATTCTCATTAGCTACGGCCTCTCCACTGTTTATCTATCTGAACCTGATGCTCAGTTAGCAACCATTGGGAAGACCGGCAGAGGACTCCACCTTCCTCCTCAAAGCTCATCAGAAATGCATCCTTGCCGGGCTGGGAAACGGGCTCGGACTCCTGACCTGTTCCCTGCTTCCCCGAGGCTCAAATCCCGGCATGTCCGCGGATTACACCCTCGTATTGAACAAGGCAGGCAACCTCCAGCGGAAGGCAACTCCTTCCAGTCCAACGACCTCGTGATCTTGGCGTCCCTAGCGCCTTTTTGGAATAGGCAGGCGGGTGGATTGGCCTTACGCTGAGGGGATGAGATTTGCGGCTCTGCTTCTGCCGATCCCTGGTTTGACGGGGTGTCACGGCTCTGAGAAATCGCCGCAGTCGGCCCCAGCGTCTGACATCTCAATTCACGGTACTGACATGGTTCAACACATCAAAGCCCGCATGCATTGCACCGCTGCCGTCAAGAATGCGAATGCGAGAGAGCATTACGGAAGATCTACTTTGCCCAAAGTGGGGGCCAGATCCGTGATGAATTGAAAGCTGAAGAAAAATGAAACAACTCCTGCTCAAACCACGCTCACCCGGTCTGCCGGGCCGTTCCGACGCCTTGACGAAAACTAAATCCCTTTCAGCAAGAAAATGAAAGCGTTGCCCTCATCCACGATGTTGCATGCCGTCGCAATGCTACTTGCGGCAACCGCGATCGCCTTTTCTTCGGACTCAACTACGCAGACCCTCGCCCGGCATGGCATCAAGGAAATCGTCTTTGCCGAGCGAACGTTTGCCCATGATGGTCACTGGTATGCCAATTTCGGCTATCAGTGGAATGGCAACAAACTCTATGGTTCGAAAGGTCGCCTCTGCAAACTCAACGTCGCCACCGGCGAAGTAACCGCACTCATCGACGATCAGGCCGGCGCAGTTCGCGATCCGCAGGTGCATTACGACGGTCGCAAGGTTCTTTTCTCCTATCGCAAAGGGGGCACGGCCCAGTTCCATCTTTATGAGATCAATCTCGATGGCACAGGGCTAGCGCAGTTGACCGACGGAATCTATGATGATGTCGAACCTGCTTACCTGCCGGACGGCGGGATCATGTTCGTCTCGACCCGCTCGAAGCGATGGGTCAACTGCTGGGTCGTGCAGGTCGGCAACCTTCATCGCTGCGATGGCGACGGCAGAAACATCCGTGTCATCTCGGTCAACATCGAGCAGGACAACACGCCATGGGTTCTACCAGACGGCCGGGTCGCCTTCACCCGCTGGGAATACGTCGATCGATCACAGGTGCAGTTTCATCACCTTTGGACCTGTAACCCGGACGGAACGGAACAGAAGGTGTTCTATGGCAACATGCATGCCGGTGATCTCTACATCGACGCGAAACCGATCCCTGATAGCGACCGCGTGGTCTACATCGATTCGCCCGGCCATGGACGCAAGGAACACATGGGCAGGATCGCCACCGTCACCGGCAGGATGGGGCCCGATGCGAAGGAGTCAAAAACCATCATCACTCCGCGAGGCAACTTCCGTGACCCGTATGCCCTGAGCGACAAGCTCTTTCTTGCGGCAGACGAAGGCCGTCGCTTTGGACTGGTCACCGGGAAAGGAGAGTTCAAGCCGATCTACACCGGCAAAGTCGAAGTCCATGAACCGCGCCCGGTAATCAAGCGTGATCGCGAACGGATCATCCCGTCACGGGTCAATCTGAACAACGCAACCGGAACGCTCACTTTGAACAACGTCTATATCGGTCGGAATATGAAAGGCGTCAAACAGGGTGACATCAAGAAATTGCTCATTCTCGAGACCATGCCCAAGCCGCTCAACTTCGGCAATGGCCTGCACGACTTCATCCCGATCAGCCTCGGTGGCACCTTCACCCTTGAGCGGATCATCGGCACAGTCCCGGTCGAGGAAGATGGGTCAGCGCACTTCGAGGTTCCTGCCAATCGACCGCTCTTCCTGATCGCCGTCAATGGGAAAAACGAGACCGTCAAGCGAATGCACAGCTTCCTGTCGGTCATGCCGGGCGAGACCCTCAGCTGTATCGGCTGTCATGAAGATCGGGTCAATACGCCACAAACGCGACCGATGATCTACCAGGCTTTGAAGCGAGCGCCCAGCAGGATCGAACCGGTGCCGGACGTCCCATACATGATCGACTACCCCAGTCACGTTCAACCGATCCTCGACAAGCACTGCGTCAGGTGTCACAGCCCGGACAAACCTGATGGCCGAATTATCCTCACCGGCGATCATGGTCCATGCTTCTCGCACAGCTACGTCACCCTGTTCGGCATGGGCTATGTCTCGCAGGGTGAAAATCGAGCTGGCAACACCGCCCCGCGCACCGTCGGAGACGTCGCAAGCCCGCTCATGGGGATGCTTGATGGCTCGCACCATGAAGCCAGGCTTTCACCACCAGAGGCCGAGATGATCCGCAACTGGATCCATATCGGCGCGCCCTACCCTGGCACATACGCCGCCCTCGGGACGGGCATGATCCGCAAATCGACGCTGACCGAAGAGTATCATCCTGCGGAAAAGCAGGCCACTGCGGCGTTCAATCGCAGCTGTACGAAATGCCACAAGAACCGCATGCCGGGAATGACGACATATTCGATCGCGGGAAGAAAAAACAAGAACACTCAGTTCTGGGATTCGCACATGGCGATAAACCTGAGCTTTCCTGAAAAGTCGGCGCTACTGCTCGCACCCCTTTCCCGCGAGGCTGGCGGCTGGGGAACCTGTCAGGAAAACGGTGTCGGTGCGATTGAGCACAAGAGCGACCCCGTCTACCTGGCAATTCACTCCTGGATCAAGGAAGGGAAGAAGTGTCTCGAAAATAACAAACGCTGGGACATGCCAGGATTCAAGCCGCACCCATACTACATCCGCGAGATGAAACGCTACGGCATCCTGCCCGAGACTTTCAACAACGAGACCGACACAGTAGACGTCTTTACGCTTGAACGGAAGTATTTCGAGTCAAGTTGGCACTATCCAGACGGCGGCGGCCCGAAGCTCTACGAAAACAGAGAATTCAAGAAGCGATTTCTTTCAGGCAATTGAATCGAGCGCTTTCAAGGAAAGACTGTTGAGGCAATTATTCTGCAACCTTCTCCTCTCCTGGACGATGTCGAGTCCTTGGCGCGACTCTGGTTTGCGAAAGACAAGGCCGTTCATGATCCGGGATAACCACAAATCCACGTTCCTTCGACGATTCACTCTCCCCTGCTGCGACCACCGGCGGCATCCCTGCTGTCGACTGCCGCACCATGATACAGCAATCCAGGGGCGCGGCCCTCGCGACATGACCATAGCAGGCTCCGCAGTGATCTCGAGATCCGACAATTCAGCAGTCGATTCGCTGGCAGGTTTGCCCTTGTCCCCGCGACCGGGGAACAGGACGCACGGTGAGGTTACACGCCTCGTCACACGAGCTCATGAGCAGGGCTCGGTTGGACCACCAACAGGGCGGAAATCTCCATTTCGGTAATCGCCACCAACAGTTCCACCCCTTTGAGAAGGGCCAAGAATCCTTGCCGGATTCGTCACGGTGCAATATATTTCCAAGCAAGAGAAAGAGGTGATGAATATGGGAATCAAATTCACGGTTTGCCTGCTTCTCGTCTTGTCTTCTATATTTTCAGAATCACAAGAACTGAGAACAGATATAACTGACATAAACTACAGCAATATTTCATACTCCAATTCAAAAGCTAATCTTTTTGTTGGCCTGGATTACAGTGAAGCATTGGAAACCAATAGCTGGCATGATGCTGAGGCAACTGGAATGATTGTTCATGAAGCTGGAACACATGGATCTTTTGAGATTCCCATTCTTCTATTAAGCCAGCAATATCCTAAGCTGTTTTTCAGGACAAAAGTTTCTGAGTCAATAATTGGCTCCTGGATCCCCTATACAGAAATTGTCCCTCAATTTGTCAGTCATGATTATATAGAGCTGGAAAAAATCGAATATATTTCACGATTCCGTTCTGGCGCCGGACATGACTATTCAGATGACTACGAAGAGTGCAGAAGCATGAAGCATTACTTTCACCCCCATTCAAGCGTTTCGAATTGGACAAGCATAAACATATACTCCCCAGTCAGCGGAACAATTATCGACCTAAGTGATTCAAATGGCACGAGAGTCACGATACAGTCTTCGCAGAATCCTGCGTACCAATTTATTATTTTCCATGTGGGCATCCTGCCAAAAATCATGAAAGGATATAAGGTCAGCGCTGGTGAACACATTGGCACTCACGCTGGCAATTCAACTATTTCCGATATCGCTGTCAGGATCTTCACACTGCATAATGGAAGTCCCAGGAAGCGGTTGATCTCATATTTCGATGTGATGACCGACAGCCTGTTTAGCGCCTATCAGACACGAGGATTACAAAACAGAGAAGATGTAATAATAAGCGCCGAAGATCGTGACAATGATCCCCTCAACTGCAATGGCGAGGAATTTTACCTGGATGAGGGAGAGACAATGCATCCAGATGGAGGATATGGCTCATTAAATAATAAGTTCTATCTAAGTGAGCCTTAAAGATTCGCATTCAGCAGGCAACGCCGCCTCCTGCCGGTTCAGGGTCGAGCAGTCCCCCTCCCCTCACCATTTTTCCGCACGCTGATATAGCAAGGTGGAGAAAAATGGTCGCGCGCCGTTCTTCTCCGGAGATTTCCTGCTGGTTTTGCTCCCCGTAAGAGCCCACCCGGAGGTTCTGTCCATTTTCAGCGTCACTTGAGTTCCTTTCGCAGTGGTTCCTCCACAATGAGCGCTTCTGGAAAATCAGAGGCCTGGCGCCCACCCCGATCACGGAGTCGCTTGTTCTGCTGTCGCCCACGGGGCGGATTCATCGGGATCTGCATCCCCCCCAGTTCCTCCATCATTTCGTAAAGTCGCTTCTGCATCTCAATTTTTGTTTTCGCGAAGGCCGGATCGTGAATCAGGTTCTTCTGCTCCATGGGATCGGCCCGGATGTCAAACAATTCATCCGTATCCCAGACGCCGTAGTAAGTGGTGTATTTATACTGGTCGCCTCGCAGCGAAAAGTGGGTTGGTGTCTGGGGATAGTTCTGCTCCCAGTAGTAGGCATACAGAAAGTAGGCGCGCCAGGCCATTGCCTCACCACGGGTCAGGGGGAGAAAGCTCCGGCCATCCATATGTGGCGGTTTTTGCAGGCCCATTGCTTCCATTACCGTGGGCGCGATATCGATATTGGCAACCACTTCGTCAACGACCGAACCCGCTCTGATCAGATCGGGGCACTGCATCAGCATGGGCACACGACTGGACGTCTCGTAGGCAACGCGCTTGTCGATCAGGCCGTGCTCGCCGAACATGTAACCGTTGTCTCCCATGTAGATGATCACGGTCTCGTCGTGAATGCCCATTTTCTTCAGTTGCTCCGTGACAGCACCGATACTGTCATCGACCGAACGCAAGGCCTCACAGTAACTCTTGTAGAACGCCTCGACACCACGTCCGGTGTGCAGAGGAAAATCCATGCCGTGCCAACTGTTGCGTTGGTCAAGCAACCAGCGGGGGCGGTTGGCGTGATTATTGGTCTGCAGAACGCTGGAAACCGGGAGAGTGAAGGGTTCCCTGTCCAGGGAGCCTTTGTATTTGGGCTCAGGTGTGAAGGGCCCATGCACCGCCTTGTGGGAGAGGAAGAGAAAGAACGGCTTTTTGCGATCGGTCTGCTGCCTGAGAAACTCGACTGCGTAACGCGTGAGCAAAGTCGTGATGTAACCGTCCTGCTTCACCCGTGTGCCGTTCACATTGATGGTATAGCTTTCGTTGGGCGGATAGTATCTTCCCTGGCCTTTGAAGCTCACCCAATGATCGAAACCAGGACGCGGATCATCGCAGGCATGTCCCATGTGCCACTTACCGACGAACGCAGTGGAGTAGCCTGCCTTCTGGAGATACTGTGGGAAGAAGATGGTCCCCCCAGGAACGGGTCGCTGGTTGTCGATCACACGGTGACGAAAGGTGTAGAGCCCGGTGAGGATCGAAGCGCGACTGGGCGAACAGAGCGACGTGCTGACGAAGGCGTTCTTAAGATGAATCCCGTTACGCGCCATCGCATCCATATGCGGGGTCTTCGCGAAAGGATGCCCCATGAAACTCATCGCGTCGTATCGATGATCGTCTGAGAGGATGAAAACTACATTCCGAGGCTTGCCTCCCTCGATCCTTTTCGGGACGACAGTATCCGGCACCGGGATCGCCGTGGCAGAAGCAGAGACAGATAAGGCGATGCTCCCGGCGGAACCCAGGATTAGCGTGGTGATTTTATTCATGTCGAAGCATGGCTCAAACCGTTTGTGATCACGTTTGATCTGTCACTCACGCGCAAAAGGCAAGCGGCCTCTCATCGTTCTGGCGCAATCCGGTCACGACAGGCATCCCGTCTTCCTACAGTCTCACGCAGATCGGAGCGCAGGCCCATTGAGCCCGTTGCCCCAGGCGAAACCCGAGTGTTGAAACGGCTTCGCGGCGGTTGCATTTGCTTCCTGCTATCTCTCTGTGAAATCCGGACGAATCAGGAGGTGCGCAATGAAAATACCGCTCACCCCGGCCTGTCGATCCGTTCCGGATCCTTGGCAAAAAATCGAATTCCTTTCAATGGCAGGATCCGGTTGCTGGCTGCTGGTATTGCGATGAACCAAATTCAGTTTGTCCCGAGATCAATACCGAACCAGGTTTCCTTAATTCTCTCAAGTCGCCCCGATCTCATCAGTTCGATGATGGTCTTGTTTACATCCACACGCAGATTGCTTTGGCGCGGAAAGATGAAGGCGTAGTCGTCCGGCGCAAAAAGGGAACCCACAACGGCGAAGGAAGTGGCGGCGTTATTCTGGGCATAGAACTTCAGCAGGGGGCTGTCATGAACAACCCCGCGAACCTGTCCTTCTGCAAGAGCAGCAGCAGCTTCATCGAGATTTCGGTATCCACGGATACGGTACCCCATTTTCAGGAGAACCTTTTCACCAGCCGTGCCGCTGATCACTCCCACCTGCTCCGAACGCAATTCGCTCAAGTCGCTAACTTCGGCGTTTAATGAACTGACGGTCAGAGAGGATGTAAGAACGGCAGTGATGACAGCGATAATTCCGATGCCGGCCAGCATCCAGAGAATGGCAATGAGGCGCCCGGCAATTCCAACGGGGGCCTTGTTTTCACAACCGCCGCTTATGAGGGTGGCGAGCGACCACCAGATCGCTTCGCTGATTCCGTGCCGGTAGCCGCCGGGAAAATCATCGCGATTGATCTTTCTTTCACAAAGCCAGATCAAATGGGAGGCGGCGAGGAGCAGAACGAGAACGACGAGGGCGGTCCTAATGATTTTCCAGTTGATTACCTTGGCGAGGGTTCGCCATCCGGCATCCCGGTTCAAGCCGGAGTTTTGGCTGTTCGATACAACCATTAGTTGGAGTCCCGAATTGAATATGGGATGCGAAAATTCGACCAGGTCGTAGCGACTCGGAAGAACGCTGATAGCACCGATTCCGACGTCGTATTGTCCATCCGCTACCGACGACAGCATCTCTGGCACGGTTTCGGCGATCTCGTAATCACTTGTCAAATCCAGTTTGGTTTCAATTTCCCTCCAGAACTCAACTGAGAATCCTCGAAGGATCTCGTCATCAAAGACAAATGGGGGAGCCGACTTGGTGAGGACTCTAAGTGGTTTCTGCTCTTCCGCTTCCTGTGCATGCGTGAGTTCCTGCGCAAGAGTCAGGAAGGCCAGGAGGATGAGCACGGGGAAATGTTGCGGCATTCTTTTCAAGTATTCGGCAGAATCGTATTCATGATTGTTGTCCGGCTGCCAAGGCCGAAAATACGACTTATTCAAAATGACCAACCCTTGGAGCGGATGGGCCGCCTGTCTACGCTGAGCTGGATTCACATTTGTCTGGTGATTCTGTCATTTCGCTTCAGGGCCGGTCACCCAATCTCATCCTCATTCTGCCTGATGATCAGGGACAGAGATCTTAGCAACCCTGCAAACCCGGTCCTGAAGAGACCCGAACTGGATCGCGATTCCACGCCAACTCGATCCGTTTCAACTGCCATGCACGCTAATCCATCAGTCCCCGCTCACCTCGGCCTGTCGATCCGTTCCGGATCCTTGTCGGAAAAGCGAATTACCTTTCAGTCACGAGGGAAGAAACGCTCCATTTCCGTGCGAAACGGAAGGAAATCTGTTAAGAGCGGGTAAGAAGCGAGGGAGATCCCCCGCCTGATAATATGAATCCTCCACTCCTCTTCGCAAGATGCCCGCGGATTCTTGGGCTGTTTCTTGCGACCTCCCTGGGCGCACTTGGGCAAGAGGGCCCCATCCATGAGTGGCGGTTCGCGCCCGGCAGCGTACAGGGCGGAAAACTGCGCGCTGCGGTCGGGAACCTCCGTGGTGAGATGATCGGAGAGTATCGACTCGAGCGGGAGGGCGAACTCCAGTTCATGCGGCTTCTTCCCTCTGCTCGGAATCTGAAGGTCGGTGGTATCCTTCTCTCGCAGGACATCGAGGAGACGCAACTGCCGACCAAGGCGATGACGGTGGAGGCGTGGGTTCAGATCGATCGATCCATCGAGTGGGGCGGCATCCTGGGCGCGGTGCACGACACCGGCAGCCATGAGCGCGGTTGGATTCTCGGTTACGGGGACAACCAATTCTATTTCGGCCTGGTGGCGGAGAAGCCGGCGCGCATCACTTACCTGCGGGCATCCGGGAATTTTGTCACGGGAGCATGGTACCACGTGGCGGCAAGCTACGACGGCAACGAGATGCGCCTTTATGTCGACGGACAATTGAGTTCGCAGCACACCGGACAAAGCGGACGCATTCTCCAACCCGAATCTCCATTCTTTACGATCGGCGCCTATCGCGACGACAACGATTACTATCCCTTCTCGGGAAAGCTCGAGAGGATCACGCTCTGGCATCGTGCGCTCCCAGCGGAGGAACTGGCTAAACGCTTTGCGAAACGCAAGAATGAGTTTCCTGGAATCGAAGAGACAGTCGTCGCACGAACGGGCGGCCCCTCGGACTGGACTACCTGGATGGGCGACAACGCACGCAGCGGGCGGGCCGGCGAAGCGCTTCCCGCCCTTTCTCAGGAGGCTTCGTGGGTGCACATTCCATCACGCAAGCCGGCACCGGCCTGGCCGGAAACCGCTCTCAGCGACTACTGGCGCAATCGCCTCACCCCCGAAGTGCCGCGCGTGACCTTCGATTGGATTCACAGCGTGGTGGTGTCAGATGGGCGTCTCTTCTATGGATCGTCGGCGGATGATTCGCTGCGCTGTCTCGATGCGACCACTGGCAAGGAACAGTGGAGTTTCATCGCGGGAGGACCTATTCGACTTGCTCCCACGGTGATGAAAAATACCGTCCTGTTCGGATGCGACGACGGGGCAGTCTATTGTCTCGATGCCAGGAGCGGAGCACTCCGATGGAAGGCCCGTCCGCCCTCTGCACGCGACGAACGCCTGCCGGGAAATGGGAGATTGATCAGCCTCTGGCCCGTGCGCACCGGCGTCCTGGTAAAGGATGACGCAGCATACTTCGGCGCAGGGCTGTTCCCCGCGGAAGGCTGCTGGCAATGTGCGGTCGACATTCGCACCGGAAGAATTCTCTCCGAGAAACCAGTGAGCATCAGCCCGCAGGGATACCTGACCGAACGTGACGGCAAGGTGGTTGCCTCGACGGGCCGCGCACCGGGTGGCGGGGCGTTCGCAACGATCTCCAAGCACCGCCAGCAAAAGTCGGATGCCTCCGCCCGGGCCGTTCCGATCAAGGGCTATCCTCACGCCTCAGTGGTGGCGGGCGGGGTGACCTACGCCGGGGGCAGTCGATCGGTCGCTGGTTTTGACGAGACGGGAAAGAAGATCTGGGAAACCGAGGTCGATGGCCCCGCCCGGAGCCTGGCGGCAGCCGCAGGCCGTCTCTTCGTGAGCACCGAGAGCGGTCGCATCTATTCCTTTTCGAGTGAGAGCCATTCGAGAGCGGAGGTCAGCCCGGTCCCGGCGCCCCCCACCACGAAATCGACCAAGGTCGGCCAGTACCTGGTGAAGATCCTGCCACGTAATCGCGGCTATATCCTCGTAGTCGGGATCAAGGATGGCGCGCTGATCAACGAGTTGGCCCTCTCCACTGCGATGAAGGTGGTGGGGGTTGATCGCGATAAATCGAGAGTGGCAGCGCTTCGGAGGAAGATGGAGACGAAGAACTGGCGCAACCTCACGCGACCCTCGATCCAACACGTGAACGATTACGAGAAGCTGCCCTATGTCGACGGCATTTTCAACCTGGTGACCAGTGAGCACCGCTCCCTGCGCCTTCCCGGGGCGGAATTACAACGCCTCCTCCGGCCCTACGACGGGATCGCGGCCCTGAACAACCAGATCCACCGCGCCAGGGAGGTGCCCGCAGCCGGGGGCTGGACGCACATTTACGGCGATCCGGGAAACAGTGCCTCGAGCGGAGGCGATCGCCTCCCCGATGGTCCGCTCCGCCCGCAGTGGTTCGGCGCGCCGGGTCCCCACCACATGGTCGACCGTCATCTCCGTGCTCCACCCCCACTCGCAGCAAACGGCTTCCTCTTCGTTCCCGGTCGCGAATACCTCTTTGGAATAGATGCCTTCAACGGAACCATTCTCTGGGAACAGCAGATCGAGAATTTCACCAGGGTGGCCGTATTGCGGGACGGCGGGAACCTTGCGCTCGCGAAGGACAACTCGCTCTATGCCGCCGCCGGTCCGGATTGTCTTGAAATCGACGCCAACACCGGAAACCGCCTACGCAAGTTCTCCGTCGATTCGGAGTCGCAGGAGTGGGGCTATCTTGCGATCGGCGGAGTGAACGACGAGTTGCTGATCGGATCCGCTTCGCCCACAGGGGCAATTCGCCGCAAGCTTGCCACGGTCAGTATCTTCAGTGGTGCCTACGGCGACCGACAGCGGATCGTGTGCAGCGAAAGCCTCTTCGCCCTCGCTCGAAAGTCAGGAACCCGTCAGTGGGACTACCGTCCGCGCGGGATGATCTTCAATCCCTCGCTCTGTATCCACTCCGGGCGCATTTTCTTTCTCGAGAGCAACGATCCACAAACGCTGGTTGCGCCCGGGTCACACGACGGAGACCGAAGCGACACGGTCGCGAGTGGCAAGGCAAGACGGGTGGCAGGACGGTGGCACTACTCCGATTTGATCGAATCCAAGGGCGCCACCATCGTCGCCCTCGCTCTGGACTCCGGCAGGCCGCTCTGGCGCAAACCACTCGAAATGCAATCCGGAATCCAAACGCTCTTCCTTTCCTGTGCGGCAGACCAACTCGTGGTTGTGGACTCCCGCAATGGACCTGTCAGCGGGAAGGATGGACGCGTCACCCTGCACTACGACACCCAGGTCTACGACCCAGCCAACGGCCAACGGCGGTGGCAGCACACCTTTGACACCGGCCGCGGCAAGGACCTCACGCACGGCGAACAGGATCTGCATCCCGTCATCACCGGTGAAATGCTCATCGTGGAACCGCAGGTCTACGAACTCGCGACCGGCAAGCCCCTCTTCACCTTCCGGCGCAGTGGAGGGGGGGGATGCGGCGCACTTTCGGCCTCGGCAAGCCGACTCTACTATCGCGCCTCGCACCCCACCACCTTCGACCTGCAGGATCGGAAACAGCAAAAGATCGCCAACGTTTCGCGGCCGGGCTGCTGGATCAACATGATCCCGGCGAGCGGCCTCCTTCTCATACCGGAGGGTAGTTCCGGGTGTATCTGCAGCTATCCGATCCAGGCCAGCATGGCATTCCGCCCTGGTCGGGTGGTTGGAAGTGGTGAGAAGAGCGGACGGTGAGGAATGGGTGAGACGGCCCTCCACTCACCCCTGCCTGCCGGCCCATCATTGAGGGCGATCCCCAAAAGAAATTTCCTGGTAATACTGCGGTCCGGAACCCCCATTCTTCTCCTTCCGCCTTGACCCCGGCCATCACGCCCGGCCAAGCTTCCCAGAGTGAGGGTTCAAGACGGTATTTCAATCCCTTCCGCCCCCTCCTCCCGGATCACCATCCCGGGAGGTCGCCTCACAAAGGAATATCCAAGCGGTGAGAAAGATATTCCAATCCTGCTTGCCCTGGTGTTGGTCATTCTGGGCATCTCACTTCCCGCTGCTGCCACGCAGCCCAATATCGTCCTCATCTTTGTCGATGACATGGGTTACGGCGACCTGGGTTGCTATGGCAACAAAAGGAACAAGACGCCAAATATCGACCGGTTGGCAGCCGGAGGTCAGCGCTGGACAAGCTTCTATTCCTCAGGATCAGTGTGTGTCCCCAGTCGCACAGGACTGATGAGCGGGCGGCATCCGGCCCTGTTTGGCGCGGGGAGGAATAATCTGGCCCGAGGTCGAGACAAGCTGATGGCCGCCATGCTCAAGAAACAGGGATATGTGACAGCGATCCTGGGCAAATGGCACCTGGCGGGATACCCGCAGGACTTCACCAAGAGCCCAATGCATCCCCTGGAGTGCGGGTTTGATTATCATTTCGGCACACCGGGCAGTAATGATGTTCCGGCTCCTCCGGGCCGGCGCCAGACGCGCAGTCTCTTTGATGAGTGTGATAAGTTTACCTTCAGGGTGCCACTTATCCGCGGACGCAAACTGATTGAGGCTCCAACTGATCAGGAGCTCCTCACCAAACGTTATACGCAGGAAGCGGTGAAGTGGATTGGAACCAACAGGGATAAACCCTTTTTTCTCTATCTGGCCCACAACATGCCGCACGCGCCGGTCTTTGCCTCAGGGGATTTTCAGGGCAGAAGCAAAGGGGGACGTTACGGTGACACCATTGAGGAGATTGACTGGTCAGTAGGGCAGGTGATGAAGGCCATCAAGGAAGCAAAGGTGGATGCAAAGACATTGGTTGTCTTCACCAGCGACAATGGGCCGTGGACGATGTTTGGACCGCATGGGGGCACGGCAAAGCCTTTGCGCGGAGAAAAGGGAACCTCCTGGGAGGGCGGCTACCGGGTACCGGGCATCTTCAACTGGCCGGGTAAGATCAAACCGGGCGAGGTGGACGGACTGGCGGCGAATCTTGATCTATATGCCACCTTTGCAACCTTGAGTGGAGGGGAACAACCCAGGGGATTGCCGGGATTCATCTCGAAGGATATCTCAGGGGTTTTGTTGCAGGGCGAACCCAGCCCGCGCAAAAAGTGGTTTTACTCCAGCGGATCCATCGCCTTTCGCTCAGGTAAATATAAGATCCATCTGAGCACCAAGAAGCGTTCCTCCAACCCCGACACCCGCGCGCGTGAACCGGTGGTTAAACATGACCCACCGTTACTCTACGATTTGTCGACTGATATTGGAGAGCAAAAGAACATCGCCGCCGATCATCCGGCAATCATTGCGCGTTTACTAAAAGAAATGAAAGAGTTTCGCGGACTTCATTAAATTGAAAATGAGCGCGAATCTTCAGAGAGGCTTCTGAGGATAGCGGATTTGCGCTGTCCCAATCCGTTCCGGCGAGCCTCGACCAGAGAATCATTTGTTGATCCTGTCGGTCACGGTGACCTGTTGTCGACCTCACGCACGACTGGACGCAGATGGATCCGGAACATTCCCAGGTGGATTGACCTGGCTGCGCGAGACTACATTTGCGACCTGCTTACGGGCGACGAACCCAGGACAGCGGAACAAACCGGCAGACCTGCGTGAACAGGGCCTGATAGGCTTTCTCCAAGTCGTCCACTTCGATTCTAAATAAGACCATGCGTGCAGGAGAAGTATCAGTCGAGCATCCAGGCGAACCCTGTCGCAACCGGTTCTCCTGATCCTCCAAGTGGCTGCCCGTTTTCTGGAATAACCGGAACCGTCATCTGCCGCGACGATGATCGGCGCGTTCCGTCACAGCGAAATCAAGGCCGTTTGCTGACGGAGTCGCCGCTATCTAAGCACGCGCCAGGGCTTGGGAAAGATGGTCCAGCGCCCGTTGACGCAAACGAGTCCGTCATAAGCCATTCCCGAAGTGCTGCCAGGCTCAACGAACTTGAATCTGTACCAGGTCACGCCCGGCTTCAGGTGCTTGGCGATTTCGCGATAACCACCGGGGAATTGATCCTTGGCGTCACCGGTCCAGGCTTTCAGTTCCTCGGCGGTTGCCTTCCAGAGAAGGAGTTCGGTCTGACCAGCATTGGGCTTCACGACGATCAGGCCGCCCTCCCAGGCCTGCTTGTAACCCGCCGCGGCCTTGGCCGCAGCGTCACCTTCAAATGCGGCAGCGTAGTTGCCGGAGGCTGGGGCCAGATCGGCCGACAGCTTGGCGTGGTTTGCTCCCGGGGCGAGAAACTCGCTGAGCAACGCCTTTGCTCCCGCCTCGGATCCGTCGACCTCTCCCGGAGGCGTCTCGACAATCCCCCCTCCCGGTGGATCCTCGCTCGGATCATCTCCGCAAGCCACCAGGCTGAGAAAAAGGGCAGTCAGGACGTATGTCGGGATTTTTTGCATGGCAAGGCGTCGGTGAAGTGGACGAACTAGGACAAATCATGACCCGATCCTGATTGCTAGAAGATTCCTTTCTGGGCCGCCCCGGTTCCCGATCAGGAAAGGGGGAGGATGCAGACAAGTTCACCTCCCGAGCAGGAAGGCCTGGATTGCCGCATTGAAAACCGGCAAGATGATCTGGCGCCAGCCACCGTCAAACGCGATTCCCTGCATCACCGAAGACCAGATCCCCGCCCTGTCGGCGGATCTCACCATCGGGTTGAACTCTGCAGGAAGCGTGCAAATGCAGGTCAACATATTCGAGTCCAGGGACCTTGATGCGTTCTCCTCTTCCCCGAGGCCCTGAATCGGAATCGGTGACCGACTGTCGCATTGGCTTCGAGTTTGCACCTGCTGACGATGCCGCCTTCTGCCGGTTCAGACTGCAGTAGTCCCCCACCCTGTTTTCTACATCCTGATCCGGGGGTGTGGGGGAGCGTGATCCCCTTGCCGCGCTGCGTCTTTTTGAATAGGCGGACTGACGGGTTGGCCCTACCCTGGCAGGATGAAACTGGCGGCGCGACTTCCCCTGTTATTGCTGATCACAACAGCTTATGCGGCGCCGGTGAAGGAACCTGGGAAATCTGAGAAAATCAAGGAGGCTCTCGCGGAAACAGTGACCCGGGAGAAGGTTCCGGGGATGGTGGCCGCGATCACTTCGTCAAAGGGAGTATTGGCGGTGGGTGCCGCAGGGATCCGAAAAATCGGTAGCAACAAAAAACTGACCGATGGGGATCTCATTCACCTGGGTTCCTGCACCAAGGCCATGACTTCAACTTTGCTGGCCACCTTGGTGACCGAAGGCAAAATCACTTGGGAAACCTCGCTGATCGAAGCCCTGCCTGAACTCAAGGGCAACATACATCCCGAATATTATCCCACCACCGTCTGGGAATTGCTCACCCATCGGGCGAGGGTGGCGGCCAATGCGGAGAACTGGTGGGTTCATGGGAAGATGGAGCTGAAGAAAAGGCGCCTGGCGATTTTAAGGGAAAACCTCAAGAAGGCACCATCCCTCAAGCAAGGGGCATACCACTATTCCAACCTGGGATATATGATCGCCGGATGCATGGCGGAGAGAGTCACCGGCTCGAGTTGGGAATCCTTGATGAAAAGGCGCATTTTCAACCCGCTTGGTATGGACTCGGCCGGTTTTGGAGCCCCTGGGGCCCCAGGCAATACGGATCAGCCATGGGGTCACGTTCGATCAGGAGAGGGATGGCGCCCTCGCCAATTCGATAATGCGGAAGCCCTTGGTCCGGCCGGTCGCGTGCATTGCTCGGCAACGGATTGGGCCAGATTCCTGTCCATGCAGCTCCCCTATGGCAGGAAACTTGACCTGGATCGTAAAACCCTGGGCCGATTGATCACACCCACCGGAACGTATGCGGGAGGATGGATTCTTGCCAAGCGACCGTGGGGGAAAGGGACTGTCCTGACCCACAGCGGCAGCAACACGATGTGGCATGCCACCGTCTGGGTGGCTCCCAAGCTGAACCGATCCTTTCTTGTAGCGACGAATTCTCGTGACGAGCGCTCCCATGAAATTTGCGATCAAATGATCGGGAAACTCATTCGCATCAACCAGGGAAACTGACTAATAAGGGAAGTGGTTTCCCCGAAGACGCGGGACCTGCTCAGATGAGCCCAACTTACAGCGATTCCCCTGCCCCACACCCTGTTCATCCTGCCTCCTGATACGGGGGCACGGGGATTACTTCTCCGCCTTCCCGGGTGCGCTCTTCAAAGCCGAGTTCCCTTTCTTCACGATCACCCTGTGGGCGTATTTCAGGCCCCCGTTGGATTTGTCAACGTATGCGATACCAGGATGACCGGAGGGACTGAAGGCCAGCGAGGCATACCCGCCGATATGCCCTTCCCTGTCGATTGTCTGGGTCGCCCACTCCTGCCCGTCATATGACGCGTATTTCAGGACTCTGAGGTCACAATAGGAGATCGCTGGTGGACCGGAGGGACTGAAGGCCAGCGAGGTAAAACTGCCGATCCGCCCTTCCCTGTCGATTGTCTGGGTCGTCCACTTGCGCCCGTCATGAGATGCGTATTTCAGGTCCTTGTTGGTGTCGTCAGAATACGAGATGGCTGGATGACCATCAGGGCCATGGCTCAGGGAGGTGTCTGTCCCGAGGTTTCCGCCTTCGCTGTCGATTTCTTCTGTGGTCCAGTTGACACCGTCAAACGAGGCATATCTCAGGTGATTTGGGTATTTGTGGTACGAGATCGCAGGGTGACCCGAAGGACTAAAGCTCAGGGAATTAAACCAACCGACCCGCCCTTCCCTGTCGATTGTCTGGGTCGTCCACTTCCGCCCGTCAAACGACGCGTATTTCAAGTCCCCGTTCGTTAAGTCATAATACGAAATCGCTGGTTGTCCCGAGGGACTGTAGGCCAGCGAGGTATACTTGCCGACATCCCCTTCCCTGTCGATTGTCTGGATCGTCCACTTCCGCCCGTCATGCATCGCGCATTTCAGGTCCTTGCTGGTCAAGTCATAATACGAGATCGCTGGTTGACCCGAGGGACTGAAGGCCAGCGAGGTGGAGGTGCCGATATCCCTTTTGCTGTCGATCGTTTCAGTGATCCAATTAAAGCCGTCAAACGAAGCGTATCTCAGGGCCTGGTCGGATCTGTCATAATACGAGATCGCTGGTCGACCCGACGGACTGAAGGCCAGCGAGGAGGAGGCGCCGATAACTCCTTCGCTGTCTATTGGGACGATCTTCCAGGAATATTGCTCACCAGCATCCGGCTTCCTCTTCACGACTTGCTTACTGCCGGCTTGGGTCTTCAGGTAGTCTTGATCGGCTTGGCTGAGTATATCGAGCTTCAGCTTGTAGATCTTATCCTTTACCTTGAGCTTTACCCAATCCTCTCCCTGACCCTCCAGTGTTCCTGTGAGCGTCTTGCCGTCGGCGCTGGTCCAAACCCGCTGTATTTCACCGGACAATTCCTCACAAAAACCCGCGACGAGCAGCGCTGCAAAAACCAGGACGAGCCTTTTCATCTCGCCCCACCCATACCACCCCCCACCCGCGGACGGCAAAGCCAAACCACCCCGCACCCTGGTTCCTGCACCCTGAATTGCTGGGAAATTCCTTTTTGAGGGCACCTTGAATGGCGATTCGGGAGGCGGAGTTGACGGGGATGCAGATTTTCAGCTTCGTGCTGACAGGGTTTTGCCGATCCAGGAAGACAGGAGTGATGCTTATCGTTAGATCAGCCCACTACCCGGCAGAAGTTATCGAAGAGAATCCGGGCATTACTCTTGAACTGGATCATATGCTGGGCGGCCTGATCTTCCATCTCTTTCAGCGCGCCCGGGCCTTTGACCTGATCCAGCGCCTGCGCATAAGCCGGCACTTTGCTCCATTCGCTGATGGTGGTTTCCTGCAGTTCGACATGAAACTGTGCGCCCCAGGCATGGGATCCAACCCGCATGGCCTGCCAGGCACATTCTGGTGAACTGGCCAGAAGGACGGCGTCCTCGGGCGGCGTAGTCACAGCCACGGAGTGCCACTGCAGGCATTTGATCTTCGGCGCAATCCCCTGAAGCAACAGGTCGTCGCGCGCAGCATCGGTGAGGCTGACCTCCATGATTCCAATCTCAGGGGCATGTTGCGCCTCGCACAGCCCCCCGAGCGCGTCGGCCAGCAGCTGGTGGCCCAGGCAAAGTCCGAGGTATGGCCGATTGAGTTCACACACCCAGTGACGGATGGCTTCCTTCTCGGCCACCAACCAGGGACAGGTATCAATATCCCACACGTCCATCGGCCCGCCCATGACCCAGAGCGCATCAAACCGTTCTAGATCTGGTATCGCATCCCCGGTATCGAGCTCTACCACCTGCCAGTCGATGCCAGTCTCCCGGAAAAACTGACGAAAAACGCCGGGATGCTCGCAAGCGATGTGCTGAAAAACCAGGATATTCATGGCTCGAATCTCGCTATGCAATATCGCTCAACAGTTCAGTGTGCGAACCTGCGCCCACGAACTGATCGAGGCGCTGTAACTGCGCCGGTCCTGACGCTTCAGCCTGGCGTAGCCGTCCACCAGGCCATCGCCAGTCCTGTCGCAATATCTTGCTCTTCTCAAAAAGGCGGATCGCATCCAATTGATTGCTATTGCCAGGAAATTCCTTTTGGAACAGCCCTGAATGACGGCGAACCGGGAGACGGGGACGGAAGAGGTTGAAATACCGTCTTGAACCCTCATTGAGGGGAGCTTAGCCAACTTGATGGGTGAGCTCAGCAGCAGAACGATTTTCTTCATAGCGCCGTGATTCCTACCATCCCGCAGGCGCAAGGGGCAAAGTCAAACCGCTCCGCACCCTGATACGGGAGCGTAGAGATGCGCAAACTTCTGCTACTCCTGCCCGCGGCAATCTGGCAGGGCTGACTTCCCGTATATCGATGATCCCGGGAATCAGCCGGCGAGCTACAGGAATTTGCCCCGGCCCGCTGAACGAGAAAACCACGCCGATCCTGAGGATTCGAGGACCACCGTGCGGATCTCCTTGACTCCATCCGGCACCTCCTGCTGACCGTCTTTAATAAGTGCTAGGGCCTCCGTTCGGCAACGAGGCGATAGAATTCGCTGCCGCCGCCGTCGCGATCGCTGAGACCCTCAACGCGCATGGTGGGCCCGGCCGGGATCACGCTGAGGGCGCTCCAGTCAATTCCGTTGTTACTCTGCTCGATCCTGTAGCGGATGCCGGGCTGGGCGGTGAATTCCAGCGCCAACTCCGTTCCGTCGTGCGAGAACGTGGAGAACTGGAGGAAACTTGCGGGGTCGGTGGGATCGGTGTTGCTGCGGTATTCGTAGAGATTCGTTCGGTGATCGCCGTCGAGATCAAGATTCACATCGACCGCCGAGTCGGGATCGAGGCCGTAGGCGATTTCCCAGGAGTCTGGCATTTCGTCCCCATCGCGATCGGAATTCGGATTGATGAGATTGGATCCTCCCGGCGACTGGAACTGCAGGGGACCGAGATCGCGACCTCCGTCCGTCAGGCGTCCGCTGGATACTCCTTCTTCTTCCACGCCCCAACTCACTTCGTCGATGATCACGGTGCCGGCCGCCTGGTAGAGACGGAGAGATTCGCCCATGGCATGCAGACTGAAGGGAAGATGGCCGACGCCAGATCCTCCGTCAGCGAGGAGAGTGAGAAATCCGCCTGGCGCAATGTAGTTGAGTTCAGGGAATGAAAATTGGGCGATCCCGGTGCTGGAGAGGTCGTCCATCAGGCGGAGCAGGTGCAAGGCGACGGGGCGTTCCGAACTGTTATGGAGTTCCACAAAGTCTTCCAGGCCGGGCGGCGCCTTGGCGAGCCATTCGTTGATGGAGAGACTATTGAGCGATCCAAGCAAAGCGACTGGGGCATTAACCTCGCCCGGAGTGGGCGACGAAAGCAATCTCCAGCTGCCATCGGGGATGGAGCCAATGGAGAGACCGGGAACCTGTGCACCGTAGAGCACGCGGTCAATTTCCTGAGACGCATCATCGAAGAAGTAGACTTCACCACCGATGCCCGGCAGGGAGCGTCCTGTATTGAGCGCGCCCGGGGCGGAAGAAGGGGCGCGGGCAGCGTCGCAGCTGACCACAAGAAATCCGTTCGCTGGAATGAAGAGGCCGGATGGGAAGGTCCAGTGCGTTCCATCGCGATTTCCCACCACGAGGGAGTGCCCGCTCAGGGGGAGTGGATCGGGCGTCCTGTTGGAGATTTCAACCCATCCCAGGCCCTGGCCCTGAGAGTCCGCGTGTAGTTCGGAGAGGCTCAGACCAGAGATTACGTCCGAGTAGTTGGAGGCACCGGGGCTGGGAGAGTTGCTAAAGTGGCGCACTGTGCTCGAACCATCGGGCAAGCGACCGCTTGCGAGATTCTCGGTTTGCCCGGTGTGTCTGAGATTTTCGATGAGGACGCCATTCAATTCGATCAGTTGGAGGGTGCCGCCAGTGGCTGGCAGGCGAAATCCGAGGTGTTCGGGGCCGGATCCTTCATCGGCCCAGAAGCGCTTGAATGCACGGGGGGCAATGAACGAGATCGCTCCGTAGCGATAGACAGCTTCATCGCTGGCGAGATAGAGATTGCGCAGAGCGACAGGATGGCTGGCGTCCTGATTGTAGAGTTCGAGCCAGTCTCCTTCGCCAGCAATGCGGTTGGTCACCCACTCGTTGATGGTGAGTTCGGATTGGGAGGCGAGAGGAACGGAAGGGCCATTCTGGTTTCCAGGGGTGGGGACGGTGAGGTTCCAGTTCTTGCCGTTCCTGCTGATCGAGAAGTCGGCGACTTGCAGTCCGTAGGAGGCGGCGTCGGCTTGGGCGCCTGACGGATTCATAAGGAAGAGGAATCCACCTTCAGGGCTTAACTCAAAACCGGAATGCAAGCCGGGCGTCCCCTTGGGATCGGTGCACCAGATAAGGAGATGTCCACCGCGGTCGATGGAGGTGCCTTGCGGAAAACTGAACTTATGGGGGAGGTCGGCATCGTCGCTCAGACTCCAACCACTGAGATCCACGGTGCTCGCACCGGAGTTCCGGAGTTCGGCGAAGGGCGGAAACTCATTGCCGTGGGCAACGGCGCTCTCGTTGAGCGCAAGCACCTCGCTGATGGTGACACTGGAGCGAATCTCGGCGGAATCTTCCTGGCTTGGCGAGCCATGCACCTGAGGACTCGCGCTCCAGGAGGTGGGATCGTTTGGGTCGCCGTCGACGTCACGCAGCACCAGGGAGTAACCGCCACCATCCGCAGAGCGGGGCCAGCCAGCGCGATCGCTGTAACGGACGGAGATGACGTTGTTCCCAAATCCGTCGACCAGGGCAAGGCGTTCACCGCCATTGGAGAGGCTGCCGCCGAAGGTTCGGTAGGAACTGATGCCCGGATACCGTTGAGCGAATGACTGCGGATCATCATTGGAAGTCAGGACAATCCGCTGATTGGGCCTGAGAGCCGCGTCGCCGGGGAATTCGCAGGTGATGCCCTGGAAGCTGAAGTGACCGAGATCGATCGTGCTGCCTGTTGGATTGTGCAGTTCGATGAACTCGTAGGTGCTGCCTCCGGGCGGATTGTACATGATCTCGGTGATGCGGAGGTTCGGGAATCGTGGTTCCTGGAGGAATTCGGCCTCGGTGAGCGCACTCCAGTCCGTTCCGGAAAGTGAGCGGGATTTGATCGTGCTCGTGCCGTTAAGCGTGAAGGGCTCGGTGTAGAGAGCGGCTTGAGGAGAAATGCTGCCCAGCGGGTTCTCGGCATTGCCTGTCACGCGTGGATCACTTCCGTCGGTGGTGTAGTAAATGCGATCGCCGGTGGAAGACAGTTCGATCGCATCGGTCGGGGCAAGAGGACCGCCGAAGGGCCGCATTTCCGGTGCTTCGTCAGACCTGTAGAGCCTGGCGCTTCGCATGTGACCGATGATGGCAGCGCGCCGATTGGGAATCCAGTTCCTTAGAATGGAATCGTTCATGTTGGGAATAACGCCTCGCATTTCCTGTCGGAGGAGCCGGAGATTCAGGTTGTGTGTCCGGTCTGCCAAGGCGCCGCCATTGAACAGGTGCTTGTGGGCGCGGTCCGCCCAGCGCAGGCGGAACTCCGGACTTTGAAGCAGGGCCTGATACATTTGCGCGATCTCAGAACCGCCCGCGAGCACACTGGTGAGGGTGTTACCTTCGACACCACCGCCTCTTCCGAGAGAATGTTCGGCGTCCCAGACGTAGAACCGAAACTTCGCACGAGAAGCACGCTCTCGAGCTGCCCGCCAGTTGTTGTGCGGCCAGTCCGTGGTGCCGCAATAGACATTGACCAGGAGGTAGTCGATGAAGTTGTCCATATCGAGCAGCAGGGAAGATCTGCGATAGTTGCTGATATTGTTCTGGTCGCGCCTGACGACTCCCATCATGCGCTGCCATTCCCGGGAGTCGCCTTCCCGGACCTCTCCGAATTGTGCGATGACGTCCCAGTCGTTTTCTCCGCCGTGCCAGGAGCGCATGAAATCGTCATCGATGCGTTCCGTGGCGTTGTAGTAGCCTTTGTATTCGCCGTTAATGAAAAGGTTCACAAAATTTCCTCTCGCTCCGATATTACCGGTCGCGATTTGCATGCGACGAACCATCTCGTCCACGACGAAGGGATTGGAGTGATCGTTCATTCCAGCGCGAAGAGTGAAGCGGTCAAAATCCTTCACTTCGGATCCCTCGAAGAAAGGGAAGTGGAGCATGGTGGCTCCATAGTCGCCGCGAAAGTAAATGCGGAACGAGTACTTGGACGCCGGTGGACTACTGTTGGGATTATAGCGCCCCCGGATGTGGTCGCCGCCCTGCACACGGATCCCGCAGTTCTCCTGAAAGCCACTCTGATCCTTGCGGATCAGCTCGACGGATGCAGGACGTTCCCAGGCGATGCCACGCTGGGCGGCATTCCCGGGGGTCTGAATGCCGGTGGGGCCCCAGAGGTTGGAGTCATCGGTGCTGACAGAGATGATGGGGAGAGAGCGAATCGCACTGGATTCATTGTAGAAGTAGCTGTGGGTGATGATTTCCGAGGGGAGGTAGTTCGCGCGGAAGGCGGCAGCCCGTATGATACGGGACGATTCGACGGGGATGGGAGCTGAATAGACCGTTCCGTTTCTGACGGTTGGTTCACTCCCGTCGGTGGTGTAGCGAATAACGGCCTGGGAATCGGGTGAGGTGAGACGCAGGTTGAAGGGGTGAGCATAAAATCCGCGGGGACTGCTGAAATGGGGTGGATCGAGGAGGCCGCGGATCAGGGACTGGTGGCCGTTGGAAACTCGCGGAGTGGGACTGGCGAAATAGCGCCATATTTCACCGTTGTTTTCGCGACCATAGGAATGGTCGTTGCGCTGGACCGGATAGGACGGAGCGATCTCGTCGTTAGCTTCCCGGGGAAGTTCGGGAGGAAAAAGACCGAGATACTCACCGGAGGCCGCCAGCTTGAAGTTGGTGTGAATCTCGGTCACGCCCCCTGAAGAGCGATCTTTGCCCGAAGCAATGACAAGGAGTCTGGCACCAGGTTGCAGAATCCTGTCCGGGAGAACAAATTTCCCGGGCTCATCAATATCGTCGCTGAGGGACCACCCAAGCAGGTTAACCGCGAAATTGTCCTTGTTAAGGAGTTCAATCCAGTCGGAGTAATCCTGGTCTTCATCGGTCAGACCAGAGCGATTCGAGGCCACCAATTCGTTGATGACAACATTAGGAATGCGCGCATCGGCAACCAGGGTGTAGGACCATTCTTCGCCGATCAGCGGATTGGATGCGAGGTCTGCAATGGCGTGGTCGGCAGCCCACGAGAGGGTGACTGGGCCATCGTTGATGAAACCGAAGGTGAAGAGATAGGGGCCGGCGCCCTCTCCCGTGAGAGAGGTGGCAGGAGCGCCATTGGCGGTAAGGTCTTCGGCCCCGAGGCCGGTAATGAGTTCGGAGAAGGTGACCGAAATTTCTGACAGGCCGCGCAGTCTGCCACCTGCGACAGGAGATCGATTGACAACGACGGGCGCCTCCTGATCGACAACGGTGTAATGCCGGATTTCTCCTGCGGCGGTAGAATCGAAGGCATTGGCAGGAAATTCTGTGTCAGTGATATCGTGATTGGGCGCCCACGTCACGGTCACTAGTCCAAGCGGAACAGAGGCGAAGCTAAAGGTGTACTCGTCGCCGCCTCCGGAAACCATGCTGGCCCCTCCCCCGTTCATGATGAGATCGGACGCATCCACTCCACTGACGGCTTCCGAAAAGGTGATCGTGATCGGGGAAAGCTCGCTCACCGTACCGGGAGCAGGCGTGATGCCGGTCACCGTCGGAACTGCTGCCAACCCCACCGCGGAACTGAGGTTGAGCAGGAGGGCGAGAACTCGTTTCATGGAATTTGTTCTGCTCTGGCTTCGAAATGGGGATTCCAGCACGGCTTTCCCGACTTTCCTGATCGATTGCCGGCAATAATGCGAGGAGATTCCTTTTCAGGGCCGAGATTCCCGGAAGCTCGAAAACCGGGGAATTGACCACTCTCAGAGCGTTATTTTATCGACCGGGCAATGCTCCGATCCTTGTGGATATGGAGCATTGCCACCTGGCGGATCCAATTCGGAATACACTCCGCAGAGCACCGCGCCGTCAAACAACACCCCCTTCCTCCGGTTCATGGTGCAGCGCCCCCCCACCCTCCGGACCAGTTGACTCCGCAACCTGCTCCATCACCATCATGGCTGATTGGATTGTTCCTCCGCCATCAGCTCAGCGATGTCGCAGACCTGCACCCCGGCATCCTTTGCCGCGAGACCGTCAGACATCATTGTTAAACAAAACGGGCAGGAGACCGCAACGGTCTTGGCGCCGGTATCGAGCGCTTCGGTGATTCGGTTCGTGCCAATCCGTTCCTGAACGGGATCGTCGAACCACATGCGACCACCGCCGGCACCGCAGCAACCGGCATGGCAGCCATGCCGGGGCATTTCATTCATGCTGGCGGGCAGCAGTTGGCGCGGAGCTTCGGCGATGTCGTTGACACGGGCAAGATAACAGGGGTCATGATAGGTCACCGTTCCGTTCATTCCGGCGGCCGCCTTCAATTTGCCGGCAGCAACGAGTTCGCCCAGGAATTGGGTGTGATGCATGACCTCGTAGTGGCCGTCGAATTGCGGATAGTCCTGTCGCAGGGAATTCAGGCAATGGGGACAGTGGGTAATTATCTTTTTCACCCCATACTTGCCAAACGTGTGAATGTTGGCGGTGGCAAGTTCCTGAAAGAGAAACTCATCCCCCATGCGACGGGCGGATTCTCCGCTACAACGTTCCTCGGGACCAAGCACGGCAAAGCTTACCTGCGCGCGTTGCAGAAGCTGGGCCACGGCACGAGCCACCTTCATTACCCGACGATCATACGCTGCGGAACACCCAACCCAGTAGAGCACGTCAAAGCCCGGGTTGTCCTGCACGGTGGGCACCTTGAGGCCATCAGCCCACGCCAGGCGATCCTGCGCAGGAAGACCCCACGGGTTGCCGGCACGCTGCATCTTTTGCAGCGACATGGCAGGCGCACCACGCAGTTCACCCTCACTGATGAGATGTCGGCGCAGGTCGGTGATATAATCGACCGGGCGCACGCCAAGCGGACAGATGTCGGCGCAGGAATTACAGGTGGTGCAGGCCCATAGCGTTTCCGCGCCGATGGTCTCACCATGCAACGCACCGGGCGAGACGGCCTCCATGTAACCGCGCAAATCCTGGACCAGATCGCGGGGTGAGAGCGGTTTGCCCGCCTCATGTGCCGGACACAAATCCTCGCACCGACCGCACGACACACAGGCATCCAGCCGTAGCAGATCACGTCGTTCAAATTGTTCCAGACGACCCACTCCCACCTCGCCGGTTTCCTCTACCTCCGCCATAGTAACTGGCTCCATGTGCCCCAGGGGCCGTGGCGAGGCGGCCAGGCTCAGAACACCGGCAACGGCATGCGCTAATCGACAAAACGGCAGTGCTGCAATGAAGCCAAAGGCGACAATCGAGTGGAACCACCACAGGCCAAAGTGAATGGAACTGACGTTGGATTGATCAACACCGCCGAAGGCAAAAACCTTCGAGCAACCGTAACCTACAAAAGAGATTCCTGGCAGCGGGGTGTTCTCACGAATGATGCGCAGGCCTTCAATAAGGTAGCCGGTGACACCAAGCACAACGAGCGAGAAGATAACCAGCCAGTCAGCAGCCCGATGTTCCATCGAGCTATCCGCACGAAATCGACGCCCGACGAACCAGGCAGCACCGCCAACGAGCAACAGACCAAAGATCTCCATGGTGATTTCATAAATGACAAAATAGAGACCCTTATGAAACAGGGGGCTGACCGCTTCCTTCCCTGCCATCGCCGCACCGTAATGCTCAATACCCACCAGAATAGTGCCAATGAGCAGTGCCAGGAATCCCCAGAACAGCATTCGATGGGCACAACTGGCCCTCGGTCTCGAGCCCCGCAGGCTGCGCTGGGCAAGGACACGGGTGCGGATATTATGGCAGGCCCTGCGCCAGTTAATCGACTCATTATCCGGCCGGCCACGTCGCCAGAGTCTCACACGTCTCCAGATGCCCCACAGGAAAACAGCGCAGGAGACAAACGCCAGCAAGTAGAATACTGCCCGGGATCCGCCGTCGAGATTACCGAAAATTTCGCGTGAAAGACCTTCGGTCATCAGCTGCCATTCAATTCCGCGATAAGACGAGGCACTTCCTCATAAACGTCTCCTGCCAGTCCAAAGTCAGAAAACTCAAAGATGGGAGCGTCAGGATCCTGGTTGATGGCGGCGATGACTCGTGAGTTTTTCATTCCAGCCAGGTGCTGCACCGCACCGCTGATGCCCAGCGCGAGGTAAAGTTCCGGCGCGACAACCTTGCCGGTCTGGCCTACCTGCAGCGAGTTGGGGACTATTCCGGCATCAACCAATGCGCGCGAACTGCCTGTGGCTGCATCCAGAGTGTCGGCCAATCCGCCCACAAGCTGCTCAAAGTCCTGCGAAGTATTGAACGCACGCCCTCCGGATACCACGATCCGCGCCTCGGTGACATCCGGTCGCGCACCGACCTTGCCTTCAACTTCCTCAAGCTGCGTTGAGCCCGGTAACTCGGTGACATTGGCCGCCACCGGCTCGATGGCAAACGGTGTGGCCGCAGGCTCTGGTGCCTCGTAAGCGGAAGCACAAACGGTGATGATTTGTGGCAGGCCTTCGAGTGTGAGGGTGGCATGGACTGCCCCGGCGAACATCGGCCGGCGCAGGCGCAGTTCCCCATCAATAACCTCGTGTCCAATCACGTCACTGGCCATAGCTCCACCAAGCAGACCCGCGGCACGGGTCACAATGTCCTTCGCCCAGGTGGTGGACGTGGCCACAATGCGTTCAGCACCCCGCGCACGGGCCACCTCGGCAATGACCTGCGCCCAGCGGTCTGCAACCGGGTCGGCTAACGCGGGATCATCCACGGTGATTACCGGGGCAAATTTCGCCGCCTCGCAATTCATGGCGTCAAGATCCTCGCCCAGCAGGAACCCGCAGACATCATCGGATAATTCACGTGCAAATCCAATCGCGGCACCATTGCCGGAACGCAAGGCACTGCCGTCGTGTTCCATTAAGACGAGGGTCTTCATCCCTTGATCACTTCCGTTTCGCGCAGTTTGAGGATGAGCTCCCTGGCTGAGGTCACCATCTCGCAATTGCGTTGACTATGGACAAGTTCCATGGAGAGAAGGCGCACGCGGGGTTCGGGCTTCACTCCCAGTTCCTCGGCGGTGGTATATTCGGTGGGTTTTTTCTTCGCCTTCAGGATGCTGGGAAGAGAGGCATAGCGAGGTTCATTAAGGCGGAGGTCAGCGGTCACCACGGCGGGAAGGGAAACGTGGATGATCTCAATACCCAGGTCGGTCTCGCGATGAACGCGCAAACCTGTTTCAGTAAATTCGACTTGCGATGCAAAGGTGGCCTGGGACCAGCCAAGCTGGACGGCAAGGAATTGGCCAGTCTGGTTGGCGTCATCGTCCACGGCCTGTTTGCCCATGATCACCAGGGCGGGTTGCTCACGCTCCACAACGGCGGCGAGCAGGCGGGCGACATTCCATGAATCGAGCTGGGCATCATGCTCGACAAGCAGCGCGCGGTCCGCACCCATGGCAAGAGCGGTGCGCAAGTCATCCTCCCCCTCGGCAGGCGCGACACTCACGGCAATAATCTCCGCGTCAGGATGCGTGGTTTCGCGGATACACAGGGCCTCCTCCACGGCGATGGCATCGAAGGGGTTCAGGATGTAGGTCAGTGCAGTGGAGTCAACATCGGTTGCCTCTGCGTTGAGACGCAGCTTCTGATCGGGATCTGGCACGCGTTTGCAGGGGACGAGTATCTTCATGCGGTGTCCGTCTTCGAGTCGGCGCTCTTGCCTTCCAGTCGGCCGTAATAGCTTCCCTGCATCTTATGACAACGCTGCTCAATCTCATCACGCTCCTGAAAGCCGGGCACGCCCCAATAGCGATCTGCCTCAATTGAAGCGATGTCGTAGGTGGATCGATTGCCGAGAATCAACTCACTCATGATGACCCCGATGACCGGGCTTTGCACAATGCCGTGGCCGGAAAATCCACTACAGTAAAAGAGACCCTCATGGTCAGGAAGTTGACCGCAAAATGGCAGACCGTCGGGCGAAAATGTCATTATGCCGGTGGTGACATGCATGGGCGTGCGCTCATTGATCCACGGGAATCGTTGCTGCGCAGCGTGGATGAGCATCGCGAGATGGAAATCATCACGCCGGGCCTTCATTGCGGACATATCAAAATCAGGCGGCAATGTCTCCATGTCGTATTCGGCACACTCCTCAGCGTAGATACCTACCAGCAGTCCGCCGTTTTCCGCTCGCCCATAAATGCGATGGTGGCGATTGCGGAATCCGGGGCTGAGACGATCCACGGGATGATCAGGATCCGGCTGTGTGGTGAGATAAACATGGCCGAGCGCAGCGGTGGGAAGCGTGGTTCCGGTAAGCCCGGCGACCAGATGCGACCATGGCCCGGCGGCATTCACCAGGATGGGAGCGTAGAACTCGCCCCTGGGAGTCTCTACCCCACGCGCCTTGCTCCCGTCCAGCAACACGCCGGTGACGGGGCAGCTCGTCTCGTAGCGCACCCCGTGATCTCGACCGACCTTGTGATATGCAGCCGCCAGTTCGGCCGGTTGGAGATGGCCGTCAGTGGGGCACCAGCAGGCGGCAGCGACATCATCGGTCCGCATGTAGGGCATCCGCTTGGCCAGTTCATCGGTGGCCATCGGGGCGATGTCAAAATCAATAGAGCGGCCCATCTCAACGAGGTCGGCAATCTCCTTCTCACGCTCGGCTGTTTCAGCCACACGCACCGAACCGGTTTGCACATAAATCTCAGTACCTGCCTGCTCCTCAAGTTCCTGGACGATTTTCACGCCGTCCATGAGCATGCGTGTGTGCTCAGCGGTGCCTCGCAACTGGCCCAGCAGACCAGCTGCCCGCCCGGTGGAACCATTGCCGATTTGCTCTCGCTCCAGCACCGTCACCGACACCCCGCGCCTGGCCAGTTGCATGGCAGTTGACAAGCCGGCCACCCCTCCTCCAATGACAACAACGTCCGAAGAATTCTCGATCATTTTTAATGTCCCAAAAAATAATAAATCTCGCAGCAGTATTGTGCATCACACCGGGCGTTTTACCAGTCTCAATCGTTTCCGGAAATCGGCGGGTAACAGACTGCGCCCGTATTCGGAAGCCATCTGATCAAACCTCGATCCGGCCACATGAAATTCGATCTCGGCACTACCGGACACACCTCGGCATTGCCGCCAACCCACCATCACGATCCCCCGCTCCCTGCTTCCTGCGCCCAGATGCGGAAGTGATTTCGATCTTGCTCCAAACGCTTTTCCCTGCCCTGTGTCTGTTTTTCCAAGTCAGCCTTCCTGACTGTCATCCAGAGCGATCCCCAAATGGAATTTCCCAGCAACACTTATTTCTTCAGAATCGAGTCGATGGTCCTGTAAGCGGCCTCGCGCATCTCGTCGGGGAAATCGTGCGGATAATCAGGGTGCTTGATGATGAGATCGGTCTCGTTGCCAAGCAACTTGTAGATGGGGCGGGCGGCCTTCGCACAGACATCGACGCTTTTCCAGCGGAAATTGGAGTCGCGCAGGGGCGCGTGAACAAAAAACGGGCGCGGGGCCAGTGCGCCGAGTAACTCAGGGAAGTCGAAGGGGATGTCCATTTGTCTCCCGCGGTAGTCGGAGAGGCGGGGTATGTAACGAATCTGGCACCAGCCACGGCCAAAGAACCAGTTGCGCTCGGCGCCATCATAGTAATCCGGGTAGGCATCAAACCCGCAACTGCTGGCCATCACCGTGATGCGCTGATCGAGGACGGCTGTGTAAATTGTGTTATGCCCACCCAATGAGTGGCCGATGGCTCCGAAGCCGGGCCTGGCATCCACGCAGGATAGTGTCTCCAGCAGATCCAAGGCGCGAGTGTTGTCGTAAATCGCCTTCATCGTGCCGCTCACGTAGCCGAGCTTGCCGAGGTTGGGCCAGTAGTTGGCCAGGTGCGGGTAGGCGGGCGAGATGGTCACGTAACCGCGCTCAGTCAATTCCGCCGCATATTGTCGACCCGCCCGCCCGCCAAGGCCAAGCACCACCTTGTGCCCCACCTTGTTATCGGTGGGATGCAGGCACAGTACCGCCGGCGCCTTGCCCTTCTTCAGGACAGCCTTGGGGATACAGAGATAGGCCGGGGTGCGCGAGCCGGGCTCGGAATGGTAGGTGATGAGCCGCCTTACGTATTTGCCAGCATCCGCCTCCCCTTCAATTGTGACATCCAAATTCACCCGCCGCTCCTTTCCGGGCAATCGGCCCATGACAACCATCATGCCCTTGATGATTTCCGCGCGGCGCTTTTGCCAGTCGGCAGCCGTCCTGACCTCCTGCACCCTGCCGTTGCCATCACGGAACTGGAGCAGGTTCAACCGATCCAGTCGCGGCGCGGCGTTAACCGCACAAAGAAGAAAGAGCGTAACGAGACCGGAAACGTAGCGGGTCATGTCCCCAAGTGTCCTACGCCGCCCGATGCTGGCAAGCGAAACCAACCTTGCCGACCATTCAAGCATGCGTTCAATGGGTGCTCGTGGGTTCGATAATCCCGGCACGGTGCACGGGTGCCCTGCGGATGTGGCGGCGATCTCGACTATTCTGACTGATCGTCGGGAGCCCCGATCCCGAACAGGACCTTCGTCCTCGCTTCCAGGCTCTCGGCGAGTGCCTCCACCAGCCGCAATCCAGTGCCGGCTTCGGTTTGGCTGTAGTAGGTGAGGTAGCGGTGCGCCAGTTCACGCTCTCCCGCTTCCAACAGCTTCAGTGCCGTGCGTTCCACGGTCTCTTGTTCCTCCAGCAGGCGATCCTCAAAGGCTTCCAAGGCTTGCGTAACCTCGGGGAGAAACTGCTTTCGATGGGCGGCCGCGAGGTAATAAAGCCGTTTGCACGCCCGAAACGCATACCGCGTCGATTCCAGACCCAGGTCTGCCGGATCAATCACCTCTCTCGAGGCTTCTCCCGCGGTCAGATACCGATGCCGTTTGAACTCCGGAGGAATATCGCCGATCCCCACCCGGTGGGGAATAAAGGGCGCGGTCAGAGGCGATGCAGGCGCACACCACAAGACGCCCAGATCCGAATGTATGCCACTTCTCAAATGAGCCACCTGACCGTATCCCGAGCTGTCACGGGAACTCGCCCGGACGATACGCTTGACGTCTTTCACCGTCACATGCGGGGCAAGTTGATGGAGTGTCTTATGTGCTTTTTCCACCTCCTCCCCATGGCCAACGCCCCGGCAGTAGATTTTGATGACGTTGAACGGCTTGTCGGATTTTGGATCATACCAACCGCGCTGCACCGCAAACCGGATGAAGTTCTTTGACGCCATGTAATCCTCGTCTTGATCGAGATTCGATGGGATATCCTGGATGTAACCGATGCCGCCCTGGGCGCGCCAGTTCAGAAGAATATCGTCCGGCCCGAGTCGTTTCGCGATCCATAATCCCTGCCCCCCGGCAAAGTTCAGCAGCACCCAGCCCTCGTTCGGATCCGCGAAGACATGAGAATTGCCGCCGTAGGTCGAATAACCATGTTCGTCAATCAACCTGCCGACAATCTCAGCCGCGTCGCGAGCCGTCTTTGCCCGCTCCATGGCGATTCGTGACAGGTCGCTGTAGTTAGGACCTTGCTGCGGATTGGGAGTCATTCGCGCCAATTCCGGTCGCGACAGAAGGGCCACATCACGGGCCGCCACATGATGTTCGTTCATGCCGCCATTGGTCTGCGGCGCGGGAAAGCCCGCGTAGTAGGAGTAGTTCATGGTGATGAATTTGAAAGTCTCCTCTGCCTGCGGGATCTTGATCAGTCGCCCGGGATAATTGGACTGTGCCGTCGCCCCGACCGTGATCGTTGAACCCGGCGCATGTTGCCGTCGGGGGACGATCTCCAACCAGTGGCTGGAAGGTTCGTCACCGTATCCGCCCAGCAGGACGCTGCCGTCCTTGGTCAAATTCTTGCCAACGTACACGGCGATACTGGCCGTCAGGGTCGTGCACGAAAAAATCGCCAACGACGTGAGCAGGATCAGAATCCTTCGTAACCTCATGATCGCACTGGTCTACCACCCCCCAGGCGCAGGGGGCAAAGCCAAACCGCTCCGCACCCTGTTTCCTGCACCCTGGTGCGGCGGGATTGAGCAAGGCTGGGCCGGCGGAGGCGGAGAAGGCACTTCGAGGGCGGGCCCGGGTGTAGTGGTTCGACCGCTGCCCCGTCCCGTGAAGCGCCAGAAAATCAAGGCTGGGAATGCAATTTTCCTGCAATTCCCGGCAAATTTTTCTGACTTCTTGCCTCAGGGGCAATTCCCGCTAGGCAGGTGGAATGCACGGATCCTTGCGCGTCTTGATCTTCCTGCTCGGGGTCGGGACTGGCTGGGCCCAAGTACAACCGATCATCCGCATCGTAGAGATCGAGCATGCCGGTTCCCGGCTCATGGTCACCGTGGAGAGCCTTGCAGAGCAAACCCTGACCTACACCTTGCAACGGTCACCGAACCTGTCCCCTGAGTCCTGGCTCGAGCAGGAGCATGCCATCCTGTCTGTCCTGGATCCCTCCCGGGTCATCCTGACCTTGCCCCTCGATGACGAGAGCGCTGGTTATATCCGCGTGGTGGCCCGCTCTGCCTCATCGCCCGTGGCGGTGGTGATCAATGAGGTCATGAGCAACAACGAAACAACCGTGGCAGACGGTGATGGAGATTTTCCAGATTGGATTGAACTCTACAATGCGGGCGACACCGCTGCCGAATTGACCGGGTATCATCTCAGCGACAACGACGCCAACCTGAGCCAGTGGGAATTCCCTGCCGGAACAATCCTCGGTCCAGGGCAGTACCTGGTGGTCTTCGCATCAGGCAAGGAAGGCGCCGAAATCCCCGAGGGAGAAACGCATGCGGATTTCAGATTGAGCAACGGCAATGAACCGGTGATTCTCAGCGATCCCCTCTTGAAGATCGTGGACCGTCTCGATCCCGGTCCTCTCGTTTCCGACAACTCGGTGGGGCACGCTCTCGATGACCTGGAGACCTACTACGTCTTTCATTCCGGTGAACCCTCACCCGGAGCTCCCAATCACGATTTCAACGCCGACCCTCCCGAACCGTTCATCCAGGCTCCGATCTTCAGTGTCCGCGGAGGGGTATTCGACGAATCGGTCACCCTTGAATTGATTCCGCCCCGAGAGGGAGATCTGATCCGCTACACCATGGACGGAGCCGAACCGTCCAGAGGGTCAACTCCCTATCGCGGACTCATCGAACTCACGGAGACCACCGTGATTCGAGCAGTGGTATTGGGAGCTCCCAATAGTCACTCCGTCACGCATACCTACGTCATCGGCACTCATCACAGCCTCCCGGTGATGGCATTGGCGGCCGACCCCGGGCACTTCGAGTTCACCGATGGCTACCTGTATGGCTTCGGCGACCACATGTTCACCTCCCAGGGCAACATCATTGGCAATTTTCCCTACAGCGCATCCAATGCCTGGAAACGCGATCGGGAGATCGAGGCCAGTTTCGAATTCCATGAGCCCGATGAGGGTGGAACTTCACGAATGAACGTCGGAGTCAAAATCTTTGGAGGATGGGGATCCCGGGGCTATCCACAAAAGTCGATGGCACTGTTTGCCCGCCGCGAATATGGTTATGGAAAGATCCGCCACCCCTTCTTCCCGGACCGGGCGGTGGATTCCTTCGAGTCGATCGTGCTGCGCAATTCGGGCAATGACAACCAGAGCACCTGGTTGACCTATCCGCGCCCGCCTATCCATGAATTCAGCGCTCCAGCCGGTCATGGCAGTTACTTTGTGAATGGCAATTTCACCATGTTTCGCGATGCCATGATGCAGAGCTTGGTGGCAGAGACCGGTCTGGACACCCAGGGCTACCGACCGGCCGTGCTCTACTTGAATGGCGACTACTGGGGCATCTACAACATCCGCGAAAAATTCACCGAGCACTACCTCGAATCGACTCACAACGTGTCCGCAAATGAGATCGATCTCATTGAGGGATATGGCAGTGCCAACACGGGCTCAGCGGCGACTTACAACCAGATGCGTAGCTTTATTGGAGGAAACTCGATGGCAAATCCGAGTAACTACCGGGCGGTCCAGAGTCGCTACCTGGATATTGACAACTTCATCGACTACCATCTCGCGGTCATCTACGGGCAAAACTTCGACATCGGAAACATCAAATGCTGGCGTCGACGATCCAGCAGAGGGGGGCAATTCCGCTGGATGCTCTACGATCAGGACTACAGCTTCAATTTGTGGAAACCCGACGTCTACCTGCCCGCCATGAGGCGCGACTACTCGGACTACGACAACATGTTCGACTTCTACACGAACCCCCGTGGCAGCGGGACCGGTTGGCCCAACAGTGGCGGCCGCACCCTGCTCTTCCGCAGGATGCTGGAGAACGACCAATTCAAGGAGAGCCTGATCCAGCGCTGCGCCGATTTGTTGAACACCTTGCTGGCAGGCGATCGTGTGGTGGCGCGCATCGACCTCATGGCAGACGCGATTCGTCCCGAAATGGAACGACACCTGACCCGATGGAGCTGGGCCGGTATTCAAGCGCGCGGCTTTGGCATTCCCCACAAGCAGGAAGATGAACCTCTCACCATCGCCCACTGGGAGCGGAATGTGGAATCCATGCGCGAATTTTCCAGAACCCGACCTGACGAATTGCGACGGGATCTGATTGACCATTTCGGCCTTACCGGGGGCACCGCCACGGTCACCATCACCACCAGCGATTCCAGCAAGGGCACGGTTCAGGTCAATACCATCGAGGTGACCGAGACACCCTGGAGGGGCCAGTATTTTCAGGACTTTCCGCCGACCCTCACCGCTCTCCCGAAGGCCGGGGCCATCTTTGTCGGTTGGTCCGGAGCGAGCACCAGCACGGAGACCACAATCCAGTTGCCCCTCCCGGCCCGGACAGCCTCGGTGACCGCGATGTTCGAGTGAAGGGACTCGTCCCTCGGAATGCTCAGGAATTGCGCCTCCTGGAAGGCTGGTCAGGTTACCTTACCTATCCTCCCCGGTGGTGTTTATCGGAGGCGGTTGGGCAATTCGCGCACCCCCTCCGGCAAGTCGGGAGTCGCTTGAATCCATTGCTCCGCGGAGGTGGGGTCGCTGCGCAACCAGCGCGAGAGGACACTGTTATACATCTCATTGCGACGCTCGGGACTTTGGATATGGCCGATCCAGTCTGCGGCCAGTTCTGGTTGCGAACCCTGGCTTCTCCAGGCGAACTGGCGAATGGCAGAATCAAGGTTGGTCGTTCCGGCGAGGGATCCCAACCACTCGGAAGCGGCCACCGGATCCTGCGAGGCATAGTGGCCGATGATTCCTTCCACGGCTTCGGCCCGAAGGTCGTCATCCAATCCTGTCGACCAGTTTTTGGCTTCCTCTAGATCAACGCGGGCAAGAGAGCCTGCAACATCATCCGCCGCCCGCACCGCTGCATCTCTGTCGTCGAGGGTGACGAGAAGTTCAGCAGCTCGCGCCGGCTCACTGCCAGCGAGATCGCTCATGATATGGGTGATGGCACCGCTCTTGAGCTGCGCGTCAGCAATGCCAGCGGTCCAGGTGAGAGCGATGTCAGATCCATTCTCCATCACAAAGGGCAAGATACTCTGCAGGGCGTCACCGCGTTCGCGGCTGTAGGGAAGGTTCTGAAGGAGGTCGGTGGCTCGACTGAGATCGGCGGGAGCAATACCACGGATGATTCCAACCAAGAGGGGATTGGCTCCCTCTCCTTCATGATTGGCACGGGCAAAGGCAATCGCAGCCTCGGGATCATCGGTGGACCAACTGGTCATGATCGCTTGGCGGGCAAAGGGAGTCCCGGTATTCTTCATGGCGTAGCCGAGTGCGCCTTCGGGATCTGCCTTGGCCCAGGCATGGAGCAGCATGCCGTATTCGCTCATGCGCTGCTCAGTGATTCCGAGTGCCCGGAAATCGGCGACCACGTCGAGAAATTCATCGGTCTCCAGAGTTTTGATCAGCGCGAGGAATCCCTTGGCGCGCTCCACCGGATCGATGAGCTGGGCCAACTCGGTAACGGCCTGACGGGGTGCGTTGGTCCCGACAATCCGCTCGGTCTGGCTGGTGGGCAGAAACTTGGAGCGCGCGTCGCGGGAACCCTTCGTTCCGCGGCGCGAGGAAGAGAAAGAGGATGGGCGTGAAGGGGAGTGCTGCTTGAGCTGAGAATTTTCCTGCGATTCGGAATGGCGGGCACCTTGTCCAATCAGGAATGCGATCCCCAGGGTGAGGGGCCAGACGCCACCGAGAATGAGAATGCCAGGCTTCATCAACGGGTGGAAATTACACTAAGCGAAGCGACCTGCCTTGCAAAATCCATGTGAATTGCTCTCCCCTACCCCTCAACATGCCCGCTAGATAGCTGTAATCCTCTTTTGCGATCTTCATATTTGGATGTCGCAGTCTAGGACAGGGCCCCGTCGTTGCAAGATCAGGCTACCACTATCCCCCACCCTGTTTCCTGCACCCTGTTGTTACTTTATGGGCTTCTCGATGCGGTACAGATGGGTGTCGCTTCGCAGGAACAAGGCGCCATCGGCCACGGCGGGCGAGGCCTTGAAAATGCCTTTCAACTGGTTGGTCGACAGCACCTTGAATTCCCTGCCGGCGGCCAGCACGGTGGTTTTGCCTTCGCGGTTGCAGAAATAGATACGGCTCCGAATCTCAATGGGCGAGGCATCGTGGTTGCCACCGAGGCGTTCCCGCCAAAGTTCCCTGCCGGTGAGGGCATCAATGCACGCAGCCACGCCGACATCGTGCACGGTGAAGATTTCCCTGCCGACTAGAATCGGTGATGGCACGTGGCCGATTCCGGTGGAGAATTGCCAGACACGCTGATCCTCACGCAGCTTGCCCTTTCCAGGGCGGACAGCGAAAATGCAAAAGTGATCCTGTCGAATGGAACCGACAACGTAGAACAGATCGTTGCCGTAGGAAGGGCGGCCAACGATGGAGAAACCGTTGTAGGGCATCCACCAGATTTCCTTGCCGGTGGTCAGGTCATATGCCGCCACATGATCTGCCCCGGAGCAAACCAGTTGCGGGATCCCATTGATAGACTGAATTAACGGGGTGGAATAGGACATCTTTGCAATGAGCTGTTTCCTGGCGGCTGCCTCAAGATGGGCGCGGGGTTGCTTCCATTTGGTTTTGCCCGTCTGCTTGTCGAGGGCGACAATAAACTGATTGTCGATGCCATCACAGGTGAGGATCAGGAGGTCCTCATGAAGAATGGGCGAACTGGCCGCGCCCTGGATCACATTGAATTTGAGCTCAGTGTTTTTCCATACGATTCTTCCGGCGGTGCTCAAGCACACCGTTCCCCGCGGGCCAAAATGCACGAACACATGCCTGCCATCCAGCACCGGCGTGGGAGAGGCATAGCCATTCAACCGGTGCTTCGGACCGACGTCCCCGGTTCTCAGGACCTCCACATCGTGCAACAACTTGCCGGTGACTTTGTCCAGGCAAACCGCGTGCAACGACTTGCCGCCTTCCTGCGAACTGGTCAACCAGATCTGGTTTCCGGCAATGACCGGTGAGGAGTATCCCTGCCCTGGGATCGCGGATTTCCACGTGATATTGTTCTCCTCACTCCACACAACAGGAATGCCCTTTGCCTCAGAATGCCCCTGGCCATCGGGCCCGCGAAACTGCGGCCAGTCCGCAGAGCAAAGAGCAGGAAAGGAAAGGAGAATCAGGAGGGATAATATGATGAGTCGCATGGCGCTTCCTGCCCCGTTGCTCGCCGGAATATTCGGCGGTAGGATGTGGCACAGATAAGAATTTTCCTCGTCGCTTTGAAAGTCAAGGCCTTCAGTCCCCCTGGAATGGGAACCCCGCCCCGCACCCTGTTTTCTGCATCCTGATGCGGTGTTTCTGGTGTGTTATTCGAGGGTTTCCATCGGGGCAATCCGATCCTGTGAAGCCGCACCGGAGACTCACTCCAGCGGACCCCAGATTTCCACCAGCAGATTGTAGAGCACGGGGTCGTGCTCCTTCAATTCCGCCTTCACAAAGGGATAGAAATCGTTGCGGTAGAAGTAGGCCTCGGTCCCTTCGGCGAAGTATTCATAGTGGTTCTCCGCCGCATAAGCTCGAACCTTCCTTCCCGTGTATAGCAACACCTCATCGTAAAGACCGGCGTCCATCGCCCTTTTGTAGGCTGCCAGGATGCGCGGGTCATCGAAACCCAGAACCTGATCGTGATAGGAGTGCGCCAACTCGTGCAAGACGACTGCGGGGTGCTTGACCATGTGGTGCCGATCCAAAAGCGATGCCGCCCGTGTGATGTGCACTTTCTTCGCGAGCCGCGGATCGTAACCCCGTTCAGTGAGCCAGTCGACGTTGGGGTGATATGGTCCCGGTTCGACGTTGATCTGGGGATGGTCGTGCTCGATCCAGATTTCCAGTTTGCGCATTTTCGCGAGGCGATCCTCCGGCAGCAGGATGACGATGCGCTGCAGGTGGTTCGCCAGCATCTTCAGCGTCTGGTCGCCTTGCTCGGCGTGCTCGCCATCGAGCAACTTCGGGTCGACGTGAACGGTCCAGCCTTCGATCTTTTGAATGACGGGATCGAAGCGATGTTTCTCGGCCGCTTCTTTCTTCGGTTCGGCAGCCGGAACCCTCTCCCCGCACCCCGCAAACAGGAGCGCAGCCAACAGAACGGCGAATCTCTTCATCTCTCCCCACCATTACCACCCTCCAGGCGCAGGGGCCATAGCCAAACCACCCCGCACTCTCTTTCCTGCACCCTGATGCGGAGTGTAGTTACCTGAAAGCCTCTTCCTCCGTTTCAACCTCTTCGCCTTTGCTGTTCCATAATCGCGACTATGGCTCCCTCACGGGCACAAATTTGAGCGGCCACGTTCCGTTCGAGGAAGCTTGCGCAATGTAAAGGTTGCCCTCGCGATCGATCCCCATGCCATGCGGGTGATGAAAGAGGTGCGTGGTGTGCGCCATCTTTACCAGTCTGCCCTTCGCGTCATACCTGGGAGCACTCCCGCCGAGATTGGCGACCACTTTCAGGTCGCGATCGAGCACCGAGATGTAGCCCGGTGCGTTGCGGTCCTTCGGCCAGTTGTCGCCGAGGTGGTGCACGAAGAGATGATCCCGGTGAAAAACCACGTCCCGCGGATTGCTGCCGGGAAACGACCTGGTGTCCAGCCAGGTTCCGTCCAGCTTGAATCGCTTCATCTTCTGCTGGTCGCTGAGGGCGAGAATCATCACGGGATTCCCGGATTCGGTGAAGTCGATCGCACCACCATGGGGGCCCCAGTGTTTGAGCTGCGCTTCGCCCTCTCCGAGGTTTCCTCCAAAGGCTGACTGCCATTTTCCCTCCGCGCTATATCGATGGATGTAGTCTTTTCCGTAGCCATCGATCACGAAAAATTCGCCACCGGGCAGGTGCAGCGTCTTGGCCGGCTTGAACTCCGCCGGATTTTTGTAGAGGGCGGACTCCATGGGACAGGAGATCGTCATGAGGACCTCCCCATCGAGCGTGGTCTTGTAGACCTTTCCACCAGCGCTATGGTCGGAGATGAAGAGTACTTCACGTTCCTTTTCCTTCACCACCGAGAGTCCATGCGCCGCCACGGTGAAGTCCCCCCAGGCATCGAGCACCACGCCCTTCGGACTCAGGGCGATCAGGCAATGCTCCTTGCTGGTGTGCAACAGCAGGATACGTCCGCGGGAATCCTGGGCGATGGCATTGCAGTTCCCCAGTTTGTAATTCGCCGCGTTCTGCGTCGCCCACCCCGGCACCAGGCGATAGCGAAAGTCACCCTCGCCGATCACCACCGCTTCCCCGGGAGGCGAGTAGTTCCCGGCGGCGGCGTGTTTCTCATGAGCTGCAAGGCTGGCAACGGCGGCCCAGAGCAGGAGAACGATACGTAAGGATTCCATGGCGCCTCAATGCTTTGCCCAAGGATCCCACGATGTCGAGGCTTCACCCCATCCCGGTCTCCCCCCACGGCCGACCCCGATACTTCTCCAGTGCATCTCAACACAGGAACCGCTGAGGGGGTCCAGGAACCATCACACCGCTGTTGGACGCAGTCGGCCACACCAGGCCTGTCGACGGCGATGCCAGGAAGAACAGGCCCATCATGGCCGGTCCGAGACACGACTTCCAGTGGCTCTCGACGGAAATCACGAAGTGACCGACGTGGGCCGGTTCACCAATCGACGGGCTTGTAGTCCTTGAGGAACTGGCCCCACACATGTTCGCCGGTAAGAGTACCCGCGATGATGGGATCCAGAATGCGGGCCGCCCCATCGACGATGTCGAGGGGTGGGTTAAAACGGTGCTCGGAGGCTTTTCGTTCCGCGATCTGGATCGGGTCCTCGTCGGTCACCCAGCCGGTATCGACGCTGTTCATGTGGATGCCGTCGCCGTGATACTCTGCGGCCGCCGTGCGGGTCATCATATTGAGCGCCGCCTTGGCCATGTTGGTATGGGGGTGGCGGGTGGTCTTGAACTTGCGGTAGAACTGTCCCTCCACTGCCGAGACATTCACGATGTGCTTGTCGCGTTCCAGGGTGCGCATCATGAGGGACTTGAGCCGGGCGTTGAGGACAAAAGGGGCGACTGCGTTGACAAGCTGAGTCTCCAGCAACTCCACTGAGGACACTTCGGCGAGCATCAGGCGCCACGAGTTTCGCTCGCGCAGGTCGACCTGCTGCAGGTCCTGATCGAGTTTGCCCTCCGGGAAGAGAGCATCCTGCGCCGCGCGTTCTTCCGGGAGAAGAGCGGCTTGCGAAAGCTCGGCGGCATGAGTGAGCCCGGCGACCGCGGACTCCCCGGCCCCGACCAGTTCAGGCTGCCCTTCAGGCAGCAGGTTGTAGCCGCGCAGTCCCTCGTAGGCACCCACCAGCTTTTGCACGTGGCCGGGAAGTTTGCCCAGGGAGGACGACTCAAGCTCCATCATGTGCTGATAGAACTCGGGAGGGCGCCGGACCGTCTGACAGGCGTTGCTGATGATGAAATCAAGGCGCTCACGCGTGCTCTGCAAATGCGTGCAAAACGCTTCCACGCTGGGAGTGTGCCGCAGGTCGAGGCCATAAATCTCGAGGCGCTCGCCCCACTCGCCGAAGTCGGGTTCAGCGGCGTAGCGCTGCGCTGAGTCGCGAGGAAAGCGTGTGGTCACGATGAGCTCCGCCCCGGCGCGGAGAAGTTTGATCCCGGCCTGGTAGCCGATCTTGACCCGGCCACCGGTGAGAAGTGCAACCCGACCGGTGAGGTCGACGGTTTCCGTGCGCTTGCCGAAGTTGAACTCGGCACACCCGGGACAGAGTTGATCGTAGAAGTGGTGGATGCGGGAGTAATCCGTCTTGCAGATGTAGCAATTCTGCGGTTCCACCACCTCGCGAAAATCGGGGTCATCCTGGATCTCCCCTTCGCTGAATTTCTCGGGAGGATACACGTTGGGCGTGGTGAAGACTGTCTTGCTGCGCAGGGTCCGGATTCCGGTCTCGTTGAGCACTTCCTGATCGGTCTGGATCCTGTTGGCCTTGTAGTCGCGACGCCTGGCGCGGGTGAAGCGACGGCGCTCGGTGACGTCGGGACAAAATACGCTGCCTGCCGCGGTGAGCAGGCGGGTGCGTTCTTCCAGTGAGAGCCCTTCAAGCACGGATCGATCGGCGACGATCAACTCAAGTTGATCCGAAAGTGAAATCAGGCGGGTCACCATTTCCGTTTCCGACTCCGCTGACGAGCCCGGATCCGAGGGCTCTGTTGAATTCGGGGCTGCGTCCGCTGGCATGCGGCGAAGACTAACAGCCACTTGAAACGATTCGCAATGCCGAGTCTCTCAAAGAATTCGCCGCTGTGCTCCCGGGCTCGTTTGTGCGCAGAATGGATAAACGCAATGCCGGCCTGGAAGAACAGGAAGAGCGACGAGAGCCTGAATGGTAAGGAGCTCGTGAAGGAAGTGTGCCGACGCATTCGGGTCGCTCGCTCGTTCTGGAATGCCCACCGCAACAAGGCCTGCCGACGAGAGCGGGACCGCGCCCTTTCTCTCTACGAGCGCCTGAGTCCGCAGGAACGCGAACAGGTGCCTCAGGCGCTCCGTGTCTGGCTTCGCTACCGCAGCGAGAAATACTTCGGAAATCACCGCACCCCTCCCGGGCCGCGATAGCCGGGCAATTCTTGCGGAATAACACCCGATTGTGTCTGTTGGATTTTTCGCTGCAGCGCTCCCTGGAGGGGAATGCGTGTGCTACCCGAGGGCTTCAAAAATATCCCCAACCTCTTCGCCTTTGCTGTTCCAGTATTTCCCGGAAACCTCTTTGCCGTCTTTGTCGACTCCTTCGTGCCCCTTCTGGCTGCTCTCGTGCCACGTCGTCCAGAGACCATCCTGTTTTCAGTCCTTGTCCCGCCCGAGGGCCCACACCTGTCCCGAATCATAGGTCGTCTTTACCCATCCGCTGTATGGCTCCGACTCGTTGACCTTGATCAATCTGGCCTCAACGACCTCTTCAAGAAGTTGCTTAGTGCCACCTTGGATCCTTGCGTAATCCTGGTCAGGTTGGCTGAGCTCTCTCGAGCTTCAGCTCGTAAATCTTACCCTTGACCCTGAGTATCCCCCACCCCTCTCCCTGACCTTCCAGCGTTCCCGTGAGTTTCCTGCCGTCGGAGCTGGTCCAGATCCGCTGTATTTCACCAGACAATTTCTCACAAAAACCCGCGACCAGTAGCGCAGCCAGCAGCAGAGAAATCCTCTTCATGGCGCCGTGATTCCTAACGCTCCGACATGCAGGGGCAAAGCCAAGCCACCTCGCACCCTGATTCCTGCATCCTGATGCGGGAAGGCGGGAACCCTGTGTTGCTTCCCTTTCCTCCGGCAGCGTGACAGGGCCGGGGAGACATGAAATCGCTCCAAGCCTTTCTTGCACTCTTTGCGCTATCCGCAAGGGGGATGAACACACCACTCCTCCTGATTGCGTCTCTCCTGTCTATCGGCCTCCTCGGGTCCTGCGTCACCCCCGGCTCGTTCGGGGAGGAACCCGGTCATCTGACAGCTGATCAGCAATTCGCCAAGGTGAAGTCTTTGGTCGGTGACTGGTACCGGACGGATGGAGCGCCCACCGACGGGGCTTACGCGACTTACCGGATGGTGGCGAAGGACTCCGCTCTTGAAGAACGCATCTTTCCGGGAACGGAAAGGGAGATGGTAACCATGTATTTTGTGGACAAGGACCGTCTCAAGCTGACTCACTTCTGCAATTTGGGAAATCAGCCCACCATGGAGGCCAAGCCTGGCAACGCAGATTTGCTTGAGTTTGGTTTCCTTGGGGCGACAAACCTCAAGTCACCTGAGGCGAGGCACATGCACGAGCACTCCTTTTCCTTCCTGGGTAAAAATCGCATCGATACTACCTGGATCTTCTGGGACGGGGGGAAGGAAGCTGATGGGCGCCATTATTCTCTTGTCCGGCGTTGATTTCGGCGCTTTGTGGCAGACAGGCCCTTCTCTCCTGACATGCCCATGAATCACTTCCCTGAACACGGGCACCAGAGGGCTCAGGCTCCACCATCGCTAACCGGCAGATTTCTCTCGATGCCTTCCGGCACCCTGGTTCCCGCGTCCTGATGCGGGGCTGTGGCGTCCCCTGCCTCAAGCCGTGTGAGTGAACCTTCAGGTCTCGAAAGCAAGTCGAGGTTCAGCCAATCTCTGAAAAAATGACCAGTATTCCCAATGCTCAACGAACCTTGACGGCCAGCTTCCGAACGTAATCTTTGTTCATCCTGAGAGGAAATCGTTTGGTCTCCTGGAGAAACATCAGCACTTCTCTCTGATTCGTGGTCAAGACCGGCGATTGACCAGACTGGTTGATCAGCCAAATCTGGTGAACATACTCGTTGACGGCCGTGCTCCAGTCGTAGTGGCCTTCCTCCATTCGATTCTGTTCCGCAATATCGTAGTGACCGGCCCTGATGTCGGCGGCCATCGCTCTCCCCAGTAGTCCTCGCCTGCCGAAACTCCACCGCTTGGAGTGACGGTTCCATGCTTCGGTGTAGACGTGAAAGCATTCTTCCCACAACGCGTTCATGCCGTCGGGGCGCCACATCGAACTGTCCAAACCTTGCAGCTTGAAACCGGTCCCATCCCAGTTTGGAAAGAAGGGCCAAATATCCGTCTTCATCGAGATGATGTAATGACCCGTCTGCTGGTGCAGCGATTCCTCAATGGGACGCAATGCGCGATCGGTCCCGATGGCAAAGGCGAAATTCTTACCCATGGTTGCCAGCAAGTCAGGTCGATCAATCTGGCCGTCAGCATCCGTGTCTAGCAGGCTGCCGAAGAGGCGGGTGGCCTGCAGGACGACTTCCTTCCCCGATCTGTCTCCGCGATCGGTTTCTCGGGGACGTTGGTTGGTCCCCATGATGTAGAAGTTTCCGATTCGATAAACGTGAGTGAATCGTTCCGGGATCTGTGATTCAAAGGCGGGGTCTCCGGGCAGATTCCACGTGGTGACCTTGAGACCGGACGACTCATCGGCCGATTTGCTCGCGGGTTCGGCCTTCTCCCCGCAACCGGCGAGCAGAGCACCAAGCGCAGGAAGCAGGACAAGGGTTACACGTCCCGTCATACAGAGTTCATGTAACAGGGATCAGTTGGGACGTCGAGGGAGCGCACTCGTTTTACTGCCCCTGCATCGCGCAGTGTGCTAGAGCAGTGGGGCATCATGAAATCGCTCCGGTTCGTATTCATCGATCGAGTCCCCTTCTTGGTCGCAGTATCCCCGGATCTCCTGCCATGAATCAGCCCCAGTTCGCCGGCCCGTTCCAGCATCTTGACAAAAAACAATTCCCTTTCAGTCAGAGGCACTTGGCGGTGACCCGGTGATGCTGAACGTTATCCCTCAAACGCGATGCGCCACCTCTTCCCAATACTGATCATTCTAAACGCAACCAAGTTCGCGATCGCAGGCGACCCCATAACCGTGATCCGCGGCGAAGGCCCTACTTCTGAAGGACCTCATGGCGAAGGCAACGTCTACGCTGCCCATATTGTCCGACAAGGCAACGGCCTGCTCATGTATTACGGCGGGCAGGGACGGGATGGGCACGATCGTATTCATCTCGCAACTTCCACAGATCAGAATTCATGGAACCCACGAGGCGTCGTATTTTCCCCGGATGGGATCAACCACGTAAACGATCCATCTGTGGTGATTGTGAATGATCAATTCTATATGTATTACACCCGTGCAAACGCAGGCGTGACGGACTGTATCGCCTTGGCCATTTCCACCGACGGACGAAGCTGGAAAGATCAGGGTCCCGTCTTGTCCGCGCGCAAAAAATCAAAGTGGGACTCGCTTCTAGTTGGGCGACCGAGCGTGATCCATGACGGCAAGGCGTTTCATCTGTGGTTCGATGGCCGGGCAGACCTCCCTGTCGGCGCACCAGACCAAACGGCTCCCAAATCGCGAACGTCAAAACGGTATGTTGGATACGCGGTGTCCCAAGACGGCAGAACGTGGAAACGCCGCGATAGTTATGTGTTTGCCAACGACGCTGGCGGCATCCACGTATCGCTTGTCGATGGCCGTTACGTCATGCTGATCGAATCGAGAGCCGGGACGAAATGGGCATCGAGCAACGATGGCATTTTGTGGATAAACGAGGGATTACTTCTTCCAAAAGATCAGCAGACCTCGCCTCACGGACATGTCACGCCATTCTTGTTCGCCGATGCAAACGGTCACATGCTCTACTTTGGGGCCACTCATTCAGAGCATTGGAACCAGAATTCAATTATGCGTGTCGCCGTTTTCCCGCTGGCAGAGGCAAAACCGCCCCGCTCCCTGATTCCTGCACCCTGATGCGGTGCTGGCCTTCCCTTCCGTTCGGCAGTGTGGTATGCCTGTCGGCATGATGAGAACGCCTAGCATGCTCCCCGCCATCGCATTCTCCGCAACAATGCTGGTTTATAGCTCCAGCTCGGCCCAGAGCCTCACTCCCGCGGAGAAGACACAGGTCAATCAGATGATCGAAGAGCTACATCAAAAGTTGCACGGCAGCTCTGCCACCAATAACTCACGCGCTGTCAGCACTCTGCAGGCCATTCTTAAAAGCCCCAAGGCCACCTCTCAATATTACATGGCCTGTATCAAGGAACTGCAGTTCGACGCCGTGGGGAAACGCGAGTCCGAATGGCGAGAGTGGCGGGAGCGCAACGAGGATCGACTCAAGAGCACCGAACACGTGGCCGCCCTGCAATATCAGGCGAAGTTTCTGCTGCTTACCCTTGCGGTTGCTCTCGAGGGGGATGAAGCGGCCGGAGTGAAGAAAGTGATGCCGCTGCTGATCGACTACTACGATGATCTAACTAGAGACTTCGACAAGCTCGAGGGTCACCGGCGAATTCTCATCACGCCAGCTCTCGAGTCGGTGTTCGCGGATCGGCTCAAACTGACCCTGACCATGCCGCCGCTGGAGAAGTGGATAGACGCACCGCTGCCGATCAGCGCAGTCTACGACGGGGTGATTCTCCCACACTTTCGTAAAGAAAAAAACCATCCCGCGTTACAGGCAGCCTGGGACAAGCGCATCGTCCATGAGAGCAAAACTCTTGAGGTTGCAGGTCGCGGGGGAGCCCTCGGCCTCCCGGTCGACCTTCCTGCAGGAATTCCAGAAGATATCGCCCGTCGCTTTGGACTCGATGGCCGGGACAGCAAAAGGGAACAGCAGCGCGAGGATACCCGTCAGAAGAAGATTTCGGGAGAAGACTTCAGGAAGGACCGCCTCCCTGTTTTACATTGGGGCAAGAATCGAGACGCCCTGCTCTACGGACCGAACGCGGCGTCGTCTCTCCAGACTCTCGGGCGTATCATCCGCGAAAACCTTGCCCATTCGGAAGCGCCAAATTGGCTGAAAGAGCTGAAGAGCCTTGCGGCGGGAGGGCCGAACGCGGAGTCAGACAACCCGACAGCAAACAAGCCGTAGGGGAGACCCTCCCTTAATCGTGAACCCTGAATCCTTTCCGGTGGCAGATCGTCGCATCTGCCTTGAGTTCGGGCCTGCCGAGGATGCTGCCTTTTCCAGTTCAGCGTGCAGCAGCTCCGCACCCTGATGCCAGGTGCGGGGCGGTATTACCTCCGGACTCCCCTGCCGTCTCGACCTCTTCTCCCTTGCGACTCCAGGATTTAACGGAAACCATTCCACCGTCTTTGGAGGTCTCCTCGCCCCTCTTTGACCGTTATCCAAGCAGCTCCGAAAGGAATTCCCCAGCAATCTAGTTGCCATCAAAGTCATGTTCCCGCAACTTGCTGACAGAATAAAACCCTGAATCAAATCACATGACTTTCAATAAACGAGGATATGAGGATACGAGAAACAAGCTGTTAGGCTTTGGTTGCGCGACCGGACTGCTGTTTCTGTTAAGTGGTGCCGAAACGCTGGCGCAGGAGAACGCGGCAGATCAAGCCGGGGAAACATGCATCAAGCAGGTCCAGGATTACTGGATGGCGGTCAGCAAGCAGGATACAGAGGCGGCGATTGCGATGCATAGCCCCAAGGGCATCTACGCCACAAATTCAGATGGCAGTTTTCACAAGCCACTGAAGATCTCTTCAGTGGCGCAGATGAAAGAGAACTTTGCGACTTATTCCAGCTTGTGGAAGGTCTATTACCCGGAAGCTATTCCCTTGAGCAAAGATGTCATCCTGACACGTTATTATCTGGAGGGACTATCCAAATCAAACGGCAACACGACCCCTTACCGAACCCGTGTGACGCACATCTGGGTCAGGGAAAATGGAAAATGGCTGACCCGTTCATGGCACTTTTCTGGCGCCACCTATGGTGGTGTTCACGTGACACAACCGTCCGACTACATAAAGAAATAGCACTTCAAGCGAATCAATCGTGATCGAAGGCTGACCGGGACACCCTTGCGGCGTCAGTTGGAGTGTTACATTACGGGAACAGGCTCTGGTTGTGCCATGGATCCGGCAAAGTCGCCGGGCCCTTGGAAGCCCGATCCGCTGTGCGACTGGGCACGCTTTGAAGTAACGGGGGACGCCCTGTTCTGGGACATCCGCGGTGATCACGGTCCCGATGTTCGCACCAGGACTTGCGATCAGGGGCATCTGCCTTGAGTCCCCGCCTACCGACGATGCAACCTTCTTCCGGTTCAGCGCGCAACGATCCCCCACCCCGCGCCGTGGTTCCGGCACCCTGATGGGGATGTCGCTTCCCCTGCCTTCCCAGGAATTTCTCCGCGGGATGATATATCCATGCACCAGCGCGGGCAAAGAGTGCCTACCCTGCCCCTCTCCCTGACAGACTCACCCGTGGATTCTTTTCCAAGCAACCTTTTGAGTTGCGCTGAATTCGCATGGGGGGTCATCTACCCCCATGAACGCGTTGCGGGTTGCATCCGTCCAGTTTCAACACCAGCCCGGTGACAAGGAGACCAATTTAGCCATCGTTCGATCATTCGCGGCTCAAGCCGCCGCCGAACAGGTTGACCTCATGGTTTTTCCAGAAATGTGCATCACGGGATACTGGCACGTCCGGAATCTCTCCCGTGAGGAAATTGATGCTTTGGCCGAGCCTGTTCCTGACGGCCCCTCGACCGAAGTCCTGCTCTCACTTGCTTCCGAGCATGGCATGACGATTGGGGCGGGCCTGATCGAGCGAGGAAATGACGATCGACTGCACAATGCCTACGTCGTGGCCATGCCGGATGGCCGGACTGTTTGCCATCGGAAATTGCACACTTTCATCAGCGAGCACATGGACTCGGGCTCAGACTACACCGTATTCGATCTGCCCAACGGCACCAAGGCGGGCATTCTTATCTGTTATGACTGCAACATCGGGGAAAACGTTCGTTCCACCGCCCTGCGCGGCGCCGAGGTGTTGCTGGCTCCACACCAGACCGGAGGATGCGACACGCCGAGCCCCCGTTGCATGGGAGCCATTGATCTCGAGCTTTGGAAGAACAGGAAGGAGGATTCCGAGGCCATCGAGGTTGAGTTCAAGGGGCCCAAGGGCCGGGAATGGTTGATGAAATGGCTGCCCGCCAGAGCCCACGACAACGGAATCTTTCTTATCTTCAGCAACGGAGTAGGACAGGACGACAACGAGGTGCGTACGGGCAACGCCATGATCCTCGACCCCTATGGCGACGTCCTTGCAGAGACTTGGAAGGCGTGCGACGACATGGTGGTGGCCGACCTCGATCCGGCTGTTCGCAAAATGTGTACCGGGGTTCGCTGGATCAGGAGCCGTCGCCCCGAGTTGTATCAACATTTGACCGAATCGACGGGCAGCGAGCGCGACACTCGACACGTGCGGTTTTCCCGCGAGGACGAGGAATAGGGAACCCTGCCGACGCGTCAGACCATCGCAAGGTCGCCCCCGCCCTGGTTCCTGTGCCATGATGCGGAGGTGGTTGGATCCCCTTACATAGCTAGCGCCTTATTATAATGACCTCGCGGACGATTCGCCCTACACTTGAGAGGTGAATATTGATCCGGTAAAAAGCGGTTTCGAAGAGGCCGGCTGGAAAAACCTACAGCCAGGGAGCCATTTTGGAATCGAGTTTGACCTGGTAGGCGAACGTCGCTTCCTCGCGAAATGGAATGTCCTGATCAAGGTGTTGCCTCTTCTTGATGGAACAACAGTGAACATGTGGAAGGTCAACTTCGAAAGTATAAGCAACAGATCAAAGAGCCTCATATTGGGAAGATGTTTTCTTTTGTGTCTCTTAGCAGAGGATGTATCACCGCAAGTTTCCGAGACCTTGTCTGCGGATAGTTTCGGATTGTTTGGAATATTCCGCCTTAAAGGTGGCGGTGGCAATGTGCTCGTTGGAAATGTGAAGAACGGAGGAGTGTACGGAGAAGTTCCATCACTACCATACGACCTGCACAAGTTCTCCAAGAGCGCAAAGGAAATCATCCTTCAGACCGTGGGCCCATCAAGAATTCCCCTGCATCCGCTTCCATCTCTGCCGAACTCCGGTCCCCCATCTCTGCCGAGCTCCGGTCCTCCATCTCTCCCGAACTCCGGTCCTCCACCCTTGCCTGCGAAAGAGGACATTCACAGATCTTAATGATCTAGATATTCCAGCCTGAGAGACTCACGCCCTGGTTCCTGCACTATGATGCGGGGGGTGTTGCCTTCCATGCTTCCCCCACCGCGCACCCTGTATCATGCGCAGGGTATCGCCTTCATCCCACTTCTCACTGGTTGGATCGCTCTTGAAGTCTCCGCCAATCACCACGTAGACCCCGCCTGAGTTCGTCTTCAGGTGGACCGAATACACGACGAGCACAGTTTTATCGGGCAGCATGCGTCCGACTGGTCACTGGCGGCTAGCAAATGCGGTTTCGTGCAGCTGACAGTTGAACTGGTTTGCTCGGGGCTCCTTGACCGAGCGCAGCGGATTGCCGAAATTTGAGATTTGGATGAAGCAGAACTATCGATCCCGCGACCGGAAGAGAATAAGGTTTTCGCGCAGATGGGCTCCAAGTTTCTGAAAGTCGCGCTGCAGCAGTTCCTGTTGCCGCACGGCGTAGGCGAGAGTTTGCTCACGAACCGGTGCTCCTTGCGGAGGTGGAGGACCAAGAGGCTGGACCAGAGTCGGCGGCGGGTCGGTCACCAGTTCACCGGGTTCGTCTGGATTGTTCAGAAAGAGGAGGGTGAGGACCACCGCCGCGGTGGCGGCCGCCCCGCAAACAACAACCCTCGGCCGAACGAGAACCGTGAATGCCGGCTTCACCGCCGGGCCTTGCTCCCCACGCTTGATCATCGCCATGATCGACTGCGCGAGCTCCTCGTCTGGTTTTTCGGCAGGAGTGCGGAGGTCTTCCTCAAGGGAATGAACCCGATCGAAGTACGATTGGCATTCTTCGCAGCGTCCGACATGGTTGGCCAACCAACCGGCAGGAGTGATATTTCTTTGGACCAAGCGGCAAGTGATTCGTTTCATGGCATCGTTCAGAGGAGGAACTGCGACACCGTCCTGTGTGTCGTTCCGGTTGTTTTGCTGGAGAGTTTGGAGGATTCCTGGGAAAGGGTGCGGAGGAGGGATTTGCGGGCGCGGTGGAGGAGCACTTTCACATGGCTGTGGGTCAGCATCATGACCGTTGCGATCTCGGACAGATCGAGTTCTTCCTGAATTCTGAGCCAGAGAATTTCTGCTGAGCGCTGGTCGAGGTTTCGCCAGATCCAGCGCCAGATGGCATCAACCTCTTCCCTCTGCCCAAGAAGGGTTTGGGGATCCGCCCCGGCGACCGGCTCTGGCTCGCTGAGAAGTTGCTCGTGGACCCTGCGCCGCGATCCCACCTGCCGCAGGAAATCGATGCCCTGGCGGCGGGCAATCGTGAAGAGCCAGGGCGCGAAGCGATGACCTGGTTTAAAGCGCCCCAGGCTGGCATGGATCTGGAGAAAGGTCCTCTGGGTCACATCCTTGGCATCCTCCCGGTCTCCCAGCTGCTTCTCGTGAAAGCGCAGGACCCGTGGCTGATAGCGTAGCAGGAGAAGTTCGAAAGCACGAAGCGAGCCAAGTTGACAACGCGCCAAGAGGTCTTCGTCCGATTCACTCATCGATCCGAAAGTGAAATCTATTCTGCGGGGGTTGTTTGCTTCGTCTCCGTCTGAAAGAGGGGTCCAAGTGATCGCAACAATTCCGCGGCTTTTTTCCGCGGAGCGCCCACCTTCACGGTCATCCAATGATCCTTGATTTCCACTCTGAGGGCGCTCATCAATTCAATCCACTCTGGAGGAACGCCTTCCTGGGATTTCAGCATGACCGTCAGGAACTGCAATTGAGCTTGGAGATAGGCGAGGCCCGCGGCATCCGCACTATCGATGAGCACGGCAGCTTCGACCTGATCATCACGCGAACCGATCAGGAACCACGCCCTCCGGATGGAGCGCGTGATGTCCGATTCAAATTGCAGTTTGCCGCCAATTCTCTTCATGTCCAGCGCGAGCAGGGCGCTGGCCGAGTTCAATTCCTTCTTGGCGTGCTCAGCGAGTGAAACGCCCTGCCAAGACTTTTGGCGACCGGTCAGGACATCCAGCGCCTCACGCACCGCTGGCAGGGAAGTTCCGGCCACCAGCTCGCTGGCCGAGGGGCTTGCGAGAAAGAGAGCGTCGGCCTGCCATTGCGGCCCCTCATGAAGTTGTACCCCGCGATAGGTCCCACCTGGTGCAGACGACAATCCGGACAGATCAAGGCTCTCGAACTTGCCGCGCACAATCACCGCCGTTTCCTGAGAATTCTCGCCCGATCCAAAGAGGGTAACGCCCTCGGCAGCCTTGACATCAATGGCCAGTTTTTCCTTCAACACTTTCTGAAGCTGCATGATGCGGTCGAACCCCGCGATTTCGAAAAGGAGGGAGGAAATCGGCGAATCATTCACTTTCGCAAGATCGACGTGAGCCGCCCACGGCGAGGACGCACCGATATCCTGCTGCCGAACCGGATCGGCCATCCCCGTGGCCAACCCCAGGAGCATCGGGATCAAGGCGTGGAATGCTCTTTGGGCGATGTGCATGGACAGGAATGTTAAGACCCGGGAAACTCCATGGTCTCCCGGGTCGAAGGTCGTCAAGGACTCAGGTTTACTCGCGAGGTTGCCCTCTTCGCATGAGGTTGCCAATGCGACCTTCCAGCTGGCTCCGATAGAGTTGCAGCTGGTCTTCGGTCAGAATCGGACGGAGTTGCTCGACTTGTTGTTCGACGGACTCGCTGACCGCACCCGTGGCAAATTCCTCTATCGACTCGCGGTCCAAGGACTGGCCTGAGGCCAGTCCTTCCAGTCCACGATTGGCAAGGCCCGAAATCACGCTCTGAAGCGCTGGGTCGATGGTCACTCCGGCCTGGGAGGCAAAGGATTCAATCAGCGAGCTGATGTCGGATTTCCCCTGAACCTCGGCCAGCGAGTTCTCGTGCAAAACACCGTAGACATCGTTGCGTTGTTCTGGGGTGAGCATCAGGTCTTCCTGGAGTCCCGCGAGTTGGCGAAGGGTTCGGGCTTCGGCGCGACTTTGGTCCTGCCTCTCGCCAAACTCCTGGTAGGTCGCCTTCTGACCTGGGGTGAGAAGTTCCGCCATCGATTCTTCGAGAGCCCTTCCGCTCATGATGGCCATGGCGCGCTTCGCCGACTCGGAAATGAGAGCGGAATCCCCGCCCTCTGCGTTGGCCGTGAGGGTCTCCAGCTCTTCGAACTGGGCGTCTGCGATCTCAAGGAGCTCCTCCCGCTGGCCTTCTTCGAGACCCAGGGCGGCGCTCCATTTGGCCATCTTGCTCGTCAACCGTTCCATCTGACGTTCGCGCATCGCACTCCGGAATTCGTCCCGTCGTCCCTCCAGTTCCGCGGGATCGATCTCGGGATTGGCCTCGGCGATTTGCCCAAGGATGCTCCCTGCGGCAGGTTTCTGATCTGACTGGTCGTCGCCCTCCTTGGGATCCGGATCACCCGCGATCACTTTCGATGAGGCCGCACGCTCCGGCTTGGGGGTGCTTTCTTCCCCGGTGGGCTGGGCCTTCATGATGATGACAGCGACGATGGCTCCAAGGGCGGTCCCGCCTCCAATAAAGAGAATTTGTTTCGTGTTCATAGCTTCGGTGAGTTCGGACCCGATCAGAATCGGACCTTCATTGAGTAGTTCGCAGTTTGATCTGCACTGGTTACAGGAAGATACATTTTTTTTCAAAAATCGGGCGCAGCCGGCCGGGGCCTTATCCAGGAGCAGTCCGGGGTGTTTTTGAGGGAGAGTGACCGGCGGAACATCTGGAATCTGCTTCGACAGGGTTCAAGGAGCACTGCTTCCCCCACCCCGCACCTGTTTCCTGCACCGTGATGGGGCGCTGCTTCCCTTGCACTCTGGTGCCCTTTTTGAATAGATGGACTGGGGAATCGGCCTTACACTGATCCCGTGAAACCCGCGCTCCTGTTAGTTGTTCTGCTGCCTCTTGTTCTGTTTGGGTGGTGTGGGAAGAAGGAAAGGTGCAAGTAATGCGCCTGTTCACCGCAGTGCATGTGACCCGTAGAGTGTTATTCTCTCTGATGGCCCTTGGGGTCGGGGCCCAGGTCCTCGCAGACGTTGGTGATCCCCAGATTCGCACCGACCATTCCTGGTACCCGGGCGAACTCGCCATCTCCACGTTCGAGCGTCTCTTCGCTACCCAGGCTGCAACCTATGAACGCGTCACCGGTCGACGAGTCGACTCCGACGAAAGCAAGGCGCTGGCTTCCTGGCTTTGGCGCAATACCCATTACTGGCATGGCGAGACCGGGCGCCGTGACCTCTGGGGCGAAGGACTTACACAGGGCAAGGACCAACGCCTGCGCGAATACTGGAACGGTCTCTTCGGCTATGGTTTCGGACTGTGCGGCACCACTCATTCTCAATGGACGGCGGAGCTTGATCACCTGCTGGGGCATGCCCGGGGGCGCGGAGTCGGTGTGGCAGGGCACAATTCCTTCGAGGTTTTTCTTCAGGGAGGAGCCTACGGAAAGGGCAGATGGGCCTTGCTTGACCATGACTTGTCCACCGTGATCTTCGACGAACCCGGTCGCCGACTGCTCGGTATCGCAGAGGTGCAGAAGGACGTAGATCGCTGGACCAGTCGAAGCTACAAACCCGACAGGCAACGCGGCTGGCTGGTCTGCGGACTGCATCCCAGTGACGGCAATTCCTATCGGAAGTATGCCGTCGCCGAATACCTTGCAGGCTACGCTGGTCCTCCCCCCATGCTGCGGCTGCGGCGGGGCGAGCGAATGCGGCGTTATTTCCAGCCCGGTCTTGACGACGGCAAGACCTTCGTTTTCTGGGGACGCAACTACAACACAGCGGGCATCCCCGGACCCGAGCGCTCGCGGACCTGGGTAAACCAGCCGGAGAAGATGAGGGGGTCCAGGAACGGAACAGCTCACCGAAATGGCCAAGCCAGGTTCGCCAACGTGGTTTATGTTTATGAACCGGACTTCACCGGTGCCGACTACCGTGAAGGCGTTGTCGGGGAGAGCGCAAAACAGGTTGTGTTCTCTTTCCAGACGCCATACGTCATCGGGGCAACCCCACCGAATAACAAGGCCTGGGGTATTTATGACGAAGGTTGCCGCAATGGTTTGTTACTTCAAGGGAAGGCGACCTGCCCGGTATCTGTTTCACTGGATGCCGGACGCACCTGGTCGCAGCCACAACCATTCAAGGATGGCCTCGACCTGACAGACCTGGTCAAGGGACGATCGCACTATTGGTTGCGCTTCGGAACCGCCGCCAGCAGGCTGAGAAACACCAGCCTGGTCATCCGCACAGTCTGCCAGGTCAACGTAGCGGTTCTGCCCTGGCTGAAGGACAACGGGACCACCATCAGCTACGAGGCCTCTGGCAGGGAAGTGTTCTCAGCCGGCCCGGAGTTGAGCCTGGCAAAATCCTTCGTCACTGGCGGTGGCTTCGGTGAAAAAAGTGTCACCCTTGCCATCAAGCCGGATAAACCCGTTGTAGGGCTTCACGCCTCCGCCCACGTGGCCTCCGGCAGCCCCCCGAATCCCAAGGTGCGCTATTACATCGAGTTCAGCCTGGATTCCGGCAAACAGTGGCTCCCCTTGATCGAGGAGCGCACGATATTGCGGCGCGGCGACGAACCTGGTGATTTCTGGTCCCAGAGTTTCTCCTACGGATCCGCCGGCATCCGGGCCGAAGCCGGCCAACCGATCCTGGTTCGTTTCCGCAATGACGGCGGCAAGCGCTACCTGCGCGCCGAGGCCCACCTGGTGCAGGCAACCGGCCAACCGGATCCGCTCAAGGTGACCTACGCATGGGCAGATTCTTCCGGCTCTCGGACGAGCACCCATATTTTCCGGGCCGGGGGTGACTGGCGACTCAGGACGGGTCGACAGGTTCGAACCCGCTGGGTGGAGTTCGAGCCTGTGCGCTAATCTCCGCTTTGACTCAAACCCAGCCACCAAGCCTATGCGAGGCCATGGGCGACAGCGACGGTTCTATCCACCGATCGTGATTGATGAGAAACGGGGAATCGGAGGAAAAGCTCCTTCGCGATCAAGTTCCAGCAAATGCAGGATCGGCCCTCGGCCCATGAATAAAGAGCTGGGCTGGAGAAAACAGGGATGCCCTGCAAATTTCATTCAATCCGCATTCTCCGAGATTCTGTAGAAGCGACGCCGATGATTCACCGACACCCCCCGACTCAGTGAAAGTGGTTTGCTGCCCGCCGGAGGGGAAAGCTTCAAGGGGCATTTTCCGCAGAGGCAGCGTTGCCTGTTACCACTGCAGGTCCCAACGCTTTTCGATGAGGGGCACTCACACGTTCAATCTGCTCACGTGATTCGAAGGGGACGCACATCATTCGCATGATGATTTGATAGCGTTGACCGTGTCTGAAGTCGGAAAAAAAACATTGGAAATCCCACGCCGGATTGCCATTGCCGCCGCCAGATGGCGATTGAGTAAACCGAATCCTGTCCTGAGATCGAAACATCAGCACTAGCGTCATGCCGTGACTGACACCGTAGTACCATGGCTCAGTGTAGCGGAAATTCGAGCGGTTGAACACAAGCGTCAACGGGAAGCCATCCTCGTGGGGAAAGGAGCGGTCGTCGTCCGCTGCGAGGTGCGTCGATAACACACCGTGTCGGGGGGTGATGCCGCGGATCCAACGCCCACCGGCATCCCTGTCGGACTCACGTCCCTTGAAATGAATGTCCAGCGATTGGGGTCGATGAATGTAGCTCGCCCAGAATAGACCGACGTAGTTGTTGATGAACGTCTTAGCGCGCGGGATGCACTCGACCGTCAACTCGATCGTGCCATCCTCCAGCATCCGGTAGCGCTGACAACTCTCTAGTTTATAGTGTGGCGTGGGTGCCTGGTACAACTCGACCGTATGTTCATCAACCACCCGCAATTGCATGGGGGCGTTGCGTGGTTCGAAAAGAACTTTGCGGTCTTGTTCGGTGCCATCGTGGATGTGCTCGAAATTCAAACCCGCGTAGCTTGGGACGAACAGGTTCGCGCGATGGCCGGTGTGCCTCAGTGACGCCACTCCGCTGTATCCAGCCCGATGTTTGGGCAGCACTTCGTCGTCCACGGGGCGATTGTCCACGATTACAGCCTCCACGTCCCCGCGCTTGATGACAACATATGGGTTCTCGGCACGCTTGTAGGAAACAGACTTGTCGCTCAAAGAAGTTAAGCGAGGTAACTCGTTCGCCACGACAACCGGAGCGAGTGGCACAGAGAGGAACAGAACGATCCGAATTATAGGAATGGCTTGAGATTAGGTCAAAGGAGCGCGGCAGGCACGCTATAATAACGCGGGGTGGCTGAAAGTGGTGGACTCCCTTGGCAATAAAAAAGCCGCACGGGGCAGTGGCCCTCGGTGCGGCTTTGGAAAAACGTTGAGTGACCGGCTCTAGCGACGGCGGCGGCGGAAAAACAAGGCAACCCCTGCCAGACCAAGCAGGCTGAAGGTGCCGGGCTCCGGAATCAGCCCGATGGCTCCCTCGTCGAACTCCAGGAGGCCTGCCACGTGAAAGCTGTCAATCAGCACCGGCCCACCGGTAACCGAATTCCTGTCCCGCCATCCAAACCCGAACTCGAGCGGCTGACCAATTGCCGCGAACTGCGTGGTGTTGCCGTTCTGGTCGAAGGCATCCTTCTCGGCACCTGAGCTGGTATCCGTGTTGGTGAGAACGCCGGTGAGCGCATTGGTGTTCTGGGTGTAGCGCTGAGCACGCCCACCCACCGTCCGGGCGAAGGTCGGCGAGAGCCACATGGCGGTGCGCGGGCTACCCTCGGGATTGGTTCCGAGGACGTCTCCGTAATCGACGCTCCAGTGGTAGTCATTATTGCCCCAGCCAGCGATGTGTTCATCAGGGAGAACGTTGTCTCCAAAAAACACCAGGGGGAGGCTGACCGAGTAGGAGTTCCCATCGTCGCCGCTTCCCGACAGGGTGACCGAGAGAGGCGCAGCAACACTTGCTCCAGAGGTCGTAAGAGTGCTGGAGTTCCAGTAGATTGCAACGTCCCGACCGTTGCCGCCGTTATTGCCCTCTTGCTCGTTGAAGCCGCCAACCGCTCCCGCCGCGCCACCTCCGGACGGGTCGCGCACTGAAGCCGCTGGCATGGCACTTGCAGCCCAGGTAATGGTGACCCCGCCGAAGTTGGTGGGTGCCGGGGCGGCAATCGTGCCCGCGCCTGTGACATTGTCGGTTTGAGTATAAGAGAAGGTGGTGAGGGCCGCCGGGGCCGCCACCGTTGAGGCCAGCAAGGCGAGCGCCAGGCAAAATCGGGGCTTTGGGTGAGCCGATTGAGTTTCCATAAGGATAGCTCATGAAACCTGCAGCGTCGGGACAACAAAAATTTGTATTAATGCGAGCATCGCTACCCGAACGGTCATGACAGGCGCAGCAACTCAGGATGCGACGCCAAGCCCCACGTTTTGCAGGATCAGGGACAAAACGAGGCAGCCCGTGACTCCAGCTCCATAGGATATCCTAAGGACCCGCTGCCGCGTCCCCGTTGCAGGAGTAATCCCATCCCCCGATGGGCGGCGGGCAGTCGGTCATCGTGCGCTGACTGGCGCTGGTAAGGAAACCGTTGCAGAGCGCAACCAGTGGCGGAGTCGTGGGGGCCGCATGAGGGAATTGGCGCTGCCCCGGGATTGGGCAGCGATGGGGTTTCAAGATCGGAATGCGAAACGTTCAACCATCGGCGCTCACCCTGCAGCTTCAAAGCGGACGATGGATGGTCGACTGGGCATTGAGCGCTCTTTGTTCCGGTCAGGGACCAGTCCTCCCGGCTATTCGATCACCTCGATATCGTCAATGGTCAGTCCACTGAAGGCATCCGCGCTGCCCTCGCTCACGAAATTCCACTCAATGATCACATTCTCGCCCAGGGCCTCCGGAACGACTGGAATGCTGAGGCTCGTATAGTCGGTATCAAAGACTGTCATGTCGAGGGCCGTTTCCGCGCCCAGTTGCAGGAGGTCGGCAGCACGCAGGAAACGCACCGCCGCGGAGTCGCCAAATCCGTCGGCATCGCGGAAGGCCTTGAAGGTTAATTCCGCGCTGGCCACACCACTCAGGTCGAAGGCGGGGGAACGCAGGGAAATGTCGGAGTTCGGACCGTAGTCGCCGAGATTGGTGGACCACGCAGTGGCGGAGTCACCGGCGCCGGTGAGGGGTCCGGTGGAACCGGACGGTGATCCGAGTTCCCACCGGGTGTTTCCGGTTGCATCGTTCACGACGGCAGACCAGCCCCCGGCCCCCGACTCAAGGTCGTCCGCGAAGAGGGTCACGGGCGGGGGACTAAACTCTTCGACCACGAAGTAGCGCCCATCCTCGGGGGGGTAAGGAAAGAGGACCGTGTTTATCGGCGGAGTGGCATCGATCTCCTGATGTCCAACGACGGGTGCCCAAGTGCCGGGCTCGCTATTCGAGGGATCGGAGGGATCCACGACGCTGCGCAGGTTGTACTTCATTCCACCCTTGCTCTCCCAGGAAATGCGGAGATTTCCCGTCCCGGGGTCACGATGAAACTCGGTGATCCTGAGCTTGCTGGCCGGGACGTGGATGCCTTCCTTGAGGTTGAAAAAATCGATGTCAACGGCGCCGGAAGCGTTTGTCGATCCGAGTCCCATCACCGCGTAGTTGTAGGCCTCATCGCTGCCAGTACCGGCGACGAGGTGGAAGGATGCGGGACTAGTCTCGCCGTTGAGATAGATGTCCGCGCGATGGGTGCCCCCGCCACTGGCGTCGGCCTCGACAGTGACCCAGACCTCCTGCCACTCAAGCACTGCCATCGGCAGCGACATGCCGCCATTCATGGCCAGTCCCTGACTGTCGGTGGAAGGAGCGAAGCAAATGGAGCCCATGGTCGTGGAGTTGTCGCGGATGCAAAGGACGCTCTTGCCATCATTGTGAAGTTCGTAACCACTGCCGAGGACCGGCCACGGCGTGATGCCACCGCCGCCGTTCGGGTGGTGGTCGTCAAGTGGTCCGGAATTCGCGGTGGATACCCGGGTGCGAAAGTGCATCGTCACGCCATCGGTGAGCGGCGAATAACCGAGGCTGAAGACGTTGGTGAGATCCTTGGTAAAGTACACCTTCCGGTTCGAGGGATCCGCAATACCATAGTCTGTGGGGTCTCCGGTGTCCTGTATGCGAAGGAAGGTGTCCCCGTCGTGAGTGAGAACGGAGGCCCCTCCCGGACTGCCGGCACCGATCCCGGTGCCGTCCCACTGATCGGAACCGTTGTTGTGATCCCAGCCCAAGAGGGCGGGGTCGACATCGCCGCCGTACTCGCAGTCCCAGCCACCATCCGGAGCAGGGTAGCTTGCACCACTGCCACTTGACAACACGTTGATGGAAACCTCCGCGATCTCATCGGTTTCTCCCGGAGCCGATGCAGTCAGGGTGTAGCTTGTGGTCGTGGCCGGCGCCACGCTGATGCTTCCCATCCCGTCGACGGTATTGGCCGGACCGGGGTCCGGGGAAATCGAGACCATCACGTCCTCCCGCACGTGCCAGGAGAGAGTCGCGCTCTGGCCTGCATCGATCAGAGTTTCGTCGGTGGCAAAGGAAGCAATCAGGGCCACCGGCACGGTGGCCTCAGCGGTCCCGCTTCCCGATGGGGTCTGCACTTCGAGCGTATAGGTCGTGGTCACGCCGGGAGTAACCTGCCGAGTGCCGATCCCCGTCCCCAGGTCCGTGTCGCCCGCGACGTCGCCAATGTCGGTGCCGGGATCCTGAGTGAGGGCAATGCTGGTCGCCGTGGTATTGACCGCCCAGTTCAGGGTGGCTGATCCACCTGGAAGGATTCTGACAGGCGACGCGTTAAAGGAAAAAATCTGCGCTTCGGGGTTGACCAGTCGGATATTTGCTTCGTCGTATTCGAGCAGACCCTGGAAGTTGAAATTATCAACCAGGACAGGACCATTGGTGACGACATCCCGGTCCCGCCAACCGAAGCTGATCTCGAGGGGCTGTCCGATTGCCGCGAACTGTGTGGTGTTGCCGTTTTGGTCGAAGGCATCTTTCTCGGCACCCGAGGTGGTATCGGTGTTGACGAGCGGACCAACCAACGGATTGGCGTTCTGGGTGTAGCGCTGCGTACGCCCACCGCCCCCGTTAGCCACGGAGACGTTGGCGTAGGTCGGCGAGAGCCATATCGCGGTCCTGGGCGCGCCGTCGGGGTTGCTTCCGAGAATGTCGCCATAGTCGAGGCTCCATCGGTAATCATTGTTGCCCCAACCCGGGAAGTTCTCGTCGGGCAGCACGTTGTCACCAAAGAAGACCAGATCGATCGACAGGTGGTAGGGGTTGCCATCCGAACCGGCTCCCGTGATGTCCACCGTGACGGGATCCTTGTCGGTCACAATGTCGCCGTTGGAGTCCCAGAAGAGCGCAACCTCCTGACCGTTGTCGCCGGAGCTGCCAGCCATGGTGTCGAAGCCCCCGACCGCCCCTCCCACGCTTCCCGCGCCGGCCGGGTCACGTACCGTAGCCTGGGGCATGGGGGTGTCCACCCAGGTGATCGTCACCCCGCCCACGAGGCTCGGGGCTGGTGCGGCGATAATGCCTGCACCGGTCGAAACGTCAGTCTGCGTGTAGTCAAATGTCGTGATCCCAGCCGGACTGAGCGTGACAAAGATTGAGAGAGAAGAGAGCGCCACAGTGGCGGTGATGGGTGATCTTTTCATTTCATTGGATGGTTGGAAGGATCCAGATTCCACCAAAATTCGAATTGGTGAAAAATCGAGAATGCGTCGGGGTCTAGGTCGAGGAAGAAAGGAGCTGAACTTCAGAGAGATTACCGCATGCAGAGCGGCTGGAACCGCAAGGAGGGTTTTGGATCTAGCTTTCAATTCTGAGCCCTGCCGCCAGCGAGACTAGAAAAAAAGCCTGTCTGAATCCCGGTGCTGCTCTTTGGCATGTAAGAATTTTGTGACCTTCAAGGAATCTTAAGACAGCTGGACTAGGCATTACCGTCGCTCATCTCGGCTGGTATTTACCAGTCTCTGCACGCGGCTCGGCGGATTGCTTCGCTATTACTACCGGGATGCCGCATGACCCATGAACTACCAGCGATTCCCGTTTTCGGTCACTACGCGGATCGAGAATGCGCGATCGGAAACTCGGTAGTGAACTG
>PVBE011896487.1_pt1 | contig 84499 bp, 78 predicted proteins | sample 1631181 | NCBI WGS metagenome assembly PVBE01 (sample SAMN08397723, study PRJNA350692) | Marine metagenome, whole genome shotgun sequencing project. | isolation source: water | place: Pacific Ocean | collected 2012-04 | reverse complement strand
GGAAGTGGTCGGCGGATTGCTCGACGACCTGCGGGCGCCATCCCGTTGACGCCCCCGACCCCCTCGCAGAGCCTTCCCGCGGATCCCGGTCGCTCCCGGCTCGAGCCCCGCTGCCCAGGGCCCCAAGGACAGGCCACAGCGCTTGAATTGGCGGGCTTTTCAGGCCACGGCTGGGAGCTCGCGAGCGTGTACAACCGGGCCTGGATTGCCTACCCTCTGGGGGGTCTGGAGGGCCGCGTTTTGCCCTCTCAGGAGGGAGGCTGGATGTGCTCCTGCCCCATACCGCAAAGGCAACTGGACGTGGACAATTTCCGGACGAGCCCGGCGCAGCCGGTGAACGAGCTGTGGAGATCTCGTGCTCTCTCAACAACCCTTGCCCGCTCCTCATCGCCCGCCTCTCCGGCCCTGTGGACGCGCGTGGAGTCGCCCGCGATCGCTGACGGTCTCTCCACCGCCGACGGTGGTTTCCCAAGAGACCGCCGGGCGCCGCAAGTGCAACATTCGCAGCACCTTGCCCGCCTCGCCGCAGCCCCTCTCCACGATTTGGGGCTGCCCTTATTACTACGATGAACTTCTTTATACGAATGAGCGGACAGACCCCTGAACCCGCTCCAGTGGTGGAGATCCTCACATGAAGGTCCTCTGTGATCGCGAGAAGTTGCGTGAAGGCCTGGCGATCGTCAACAACGTCGTTCCTCCGCGCAGCCCCAAGCCCATCCTCGAGAACATCTGCATGGTCGCTACCGACGACGCTCTCGAACTCGTCGGCACCGACCTTGAGGTGGCCGTTCGGTACCGGATCGAGGACGTCAAGGTCGCCGAACCCGGCCCGGTGGTCATCCCAGCTCGGGTCGCCCTCGACTTCATTCGGGACCTGACCGGCGAGACGGTCGAGCTGTCCACCAAGGGCAACACATGCCACATCACCGCCGGCGCTGACACCTGTGAACTCGTCACCGCCGAGGCGGACGAATTCCCGGTCATCTCGCACTTTGACGGAGACGGGGCCTTCACGATTCAGGCCGGGACCTTCAGCCGCCTCGTGAACCAGACAGCCTTCGCTGCGGCCCGCGAGGGCGGTCGCTACGCGATGCATGGCGTTCTGGTCGAGTTCAAGGACGGCATGATGAACCTGATCGCCACCGATGGTAGGCGCCTGGCCCTTTCGGGCTCGCCGGTCGACACCGGCAGCGCGGAGCGGCCCTCGGCGATCGTGCCGACCAAGGGCATGAACCTGTTTTGCCGCGTTATCAACGACCCTCTGGAGCAGGTTCGCTTCCAGTTCAGCGAGAACCAGATCGGCATGAAGACCGCCAACGCGGAGATCTTTGCGCGCCTGATCGACGGCGAGTTTCCCGCTTACAGCGCGGTGATTCCCAAGAAGGCAAAAAACGCGATGGAGGCCGACGCCGAGGTGCTGGGTCGCAAGCTACGCCTGGTGGCCAACGTGACGGGCGCCGAGGCGCGCGCGGCCCGCCTGCAATTGAAGAAGAACGAGTTGGAGATCTCCGGGCAGTTCGCCGGGCGCGGGGAAGCCCACGCTCACATGGAGGTCGACTACAAGGGGAATGAGGCCGAGATCGCATTCAACCCTGACTTTGTGGTCGAGGGGATCAAGAACTGCGAGAAGGACACCGTCCGCCTGGAGTTTGAAGACAAGACGAGTCCGGGCAAGTTCACTCTCGGCGAGAACTACATCTACATCGTGATGCCGATCACGGTGGATGCGTGATCGGTGGCCGCGACGAGGAATCCACGGCGCGGACCGACCGCGCTCAGCGAAGCCCTGAACTCGTACTTGCGAGAGAGCGGGCTGCACCGGAGGCTAAAGGACGCCGCTGTCTACCAGGCGTGGCGCGACGTGCTGGGAGACGACCTTGCCGATCACGCGCAAGCCGTCGGCTTCAAACGCGGCGAGTTGTGTGTGGAGGTGGAATCGGCCGCGCACTTGCACGAACTGCGTAACTACACCGGAGAGCAGTACAGAGAGGCGGCCAACCGGCGCCTGGGCGAGGCGCGAATCCTGAGCCTTGCGTTGAGATTGAAGCGATGAGCATGACGGAAGAACAGCGAGAAACGGGTGGCTACGACGCCCAGTCCATCACGGTCCTCGAGGGCCTGGATCCGGTGCGCGTACGGCCGGCGATGTACATCGGAGACACGGCGACGCGCGGCCTGCACCACCTGATCTGGGAGGTTGTCGACAACGCGATCGACGAGGCCCTCGCCGGTCACGCCACGCGCTGTTCGGTCGAGTTGAACGCCGATGGTTCGGTGACCGTCAGTGACGACGGGCGCGGTATTCCGGTCGAGATCAAGGAGGAATACGGCAAGCCAGCCCTCGAGATCGTCCTCACGACGCTGCACGCCGGCGGGAAGTTCGACGATGGCGCCTACAAGGTCTCGGGCGGCCTGCACGGGGTTGGAGTCTCCTGCGTCAACGCTCTCGCTGAGTGGCTGGAAGTGGATGTCATGCGCCACGGCAAGGTGCACCAGATGCGTTTCGAGCGTGGCGAGAGTGTCGGAGGGCTCAAGATCACCGGGGACGCCGACCGCTCGGGCACGACCGTGCGCTTCAAGCCTGATGCGAAGATCTTCTCGACCGTGGAGTTCGAGTACGACCTCGTGTCCAAGCGCCTGCGGGAGCTCGCCTACCTGATGGGCACGCGCGGAGCGATCATCGACCTGGAGGACCACCGCACGGGGACCAAGGAGCACCTGGAGTTTCCCGATGGCCTGTTGACCTTTGTCGAGGACGTCAACCGGGCCAAGGCCGTGCTGCATGACGACATCGTGCATTTCGTCAAGTCCGTCCCCTCGCCCGAGAGCGGCGGGGAGATGCTGGAGGTGGAGCTCGCGCTGCAATACACCGACGCCTACCAGGAGACGATCTTCACCTTCGCCAACAACATCAACACCCACGGCGGAGGCACGCACCTCGCCGGGTTGAAGGCCGGGCTGACCCGAACGCTCAACAGCTACGCCAAGCGGCAAAAGCTCGCCAAGGGCGGGGACAAGCTGCCCTCGGGGGACGACTTCCGCGAGGGCCTGACGGCGATCCTCTCGATCAAGGTTCCCGAGCCCCAGTTCGAGGGACAGACGAAGGACAAGCTGGGCAACCGCGAGGTCCAGGGGCTGGTGGAGTCGGTCGTCGGCGAGCTCTTCGGCTCCTACCTCGAAGAGCACCCGGCCGAGGCCAAGACGATCGTCGGAAAGGCCCTGCGCGCCATGCAGGCACGCGAGGCGGCGCGCAAGGCGCGCGAGCTGGTTCGGCGCAAGTCTGCCCTCGCCAGCGGTAACCTGCCCGGCAAGCTTTCGGACTGTCAGAGTTCCGATCTGGCGGAGTCCGAGATCTTCCTGGTCGAGGGTGACTCGGCCGGGGGCTCGGCCAAGATGGGCCGCGACCGGAAGTACCAGGCCATCCTGCCCCTCAAGGGCAAGATCCTGAACGTCGAGCGTGCCCGCCTCGACAAGATGCTCGGGCACTCCGAGATCCAGCTCATCATCGCGGCCCTGGGCTGCGGGATCGCCGAGGAGTTCGATCTGGAGAAGATCCGCTACGGCAAGACGATCATCATGACCGACGCCGATGTGGACGGCTCCCACATCCGAACCTTGCTGTTGACCTTCTTCTTCCGCCACATGCCCGCCCTGATCGAGGCCGGCCGACTCTTCATCGCCCAGCCGCCGCTGTTCAAGGTCAAGACCAAGCGCTCCGAGGTCTACCTGACCTCCGAGGTAGACCTGGCTCGACACCTGATCGAGATCGGAGCTGCGAGCCTGTCGATCTACGAGGCGACCGCCGATCGAACGTGGGAAGGCGCGGAGTTGCGCGAGCTGTGCGAGGACCTACGCCAGTTGGAGAGCCTCGTCGGCCGGGCTGTCCCGGCCTGGGCGCAGATGCCGACCGCCGAGCTGCTCGCGGCCTGGGACGGCGAGACCTTGTCGACCCACTGGGCGCGCTTCGACGGCCGCGACCACTTCTTCAGCGACCTGAGCGAGCTGCGAGCTTTCATTGACCTCCAGGGCGAGGTCGCTGGAGGCGAACTCGCCGTCTACGACGGACCCGGGTCGGGCGTCTCGCGCGAGAGCGCCGACCTGGTCACCTGCCACATCGCCCATCACGAGGAGATCGTGATCATCCTGGCCGCGATCGAGGCGCGCGGCCTCACGATCCGAGGCGGAGGCAGCTGGGAGGTCCGCACGGAGAAGGGCGCGGAGGTTGTTGCCGGCCTGTCCGGGCTGGCCGCCGCCATCCGCCAGGCGTCCCAGGTGGGCAGCGAGCTCCAGCGTTACAAGGGCCTGGGCGAGATGGACGCGGAGCAGCTGTGGGAGTCGACCATGGACCCCTCCCGGCGCACGCTTTTCCGGGTCGAGCTCGAGGACGCCGTGGCTGCCGACCACATCTTCACCGTACTCATGAGCGATGGGGTCGAGCAGCGGCGTGAGTACATCGAGCGGCACGCGCTCGAGGCCACCAACCTCGACGTCTAGCCCGGGCTCGTCCCCGATCTTCACGCGAGAGCGGGCACGTGGCGGGCACGCTCTATGGCAATGCCTGCTGCCCTATCCGGGCTGGCGTGGGCGCGGGGGGCGGCCCTGACGCAGGGCGGGTGGAAATCTCTTCCAGGGCCTCCAGAAGCAGGGCTCTGCGGCCCGATAGAAAGGGCTGGCGGTGCCCCCCTTCTCCCCGCGACCCACCAGCGTGAATCACAACCAACGACTCGGCTACCAGCGACTCGCCGAGGCCCTCGTCGAGCGGGGTCTGGTGGAGTCCTCGGTGGCGCGCGAGGCCCTGCAGGCCGGCGCCAACGACGGCGTGCCCTTTCCTGAGGTGCTGGTGGGCGCCAGCCAGCTGGCGGACTGGGAGCTCTCGCGCGCGGTGTGCGAGCTCTTTCACCTGCCCTTCTTGCCCATCGAGCAGCTCGATCCCGACCCCGAGGCTGCCGAGGGCGTCGACGCCGAGTTCCTCGCCGAGCACGGGCTGATCGTCGTGGGCCGCCACGGCCGGGTCCTGACCGTCAGCATGCCCGCCCTGGTCCCCGCCGAGGTCCTGGCCGCCCTCGCCGATCGTAGCGGCTGCACGGTGCTGCCGGTGGTGGGGACCGTGCGCAGCAACCGGCGCTGGATCGAGGCGCACACGACTCGTCCTGAGCCGGACGAAGTGCCCTCCCTGACCCTGGATCCGGACCAGGAGGCGGAGACGAACTGGTCGGAGCTCTTCGACGCTGCCGACGCCGCCGTCCTCAACGACATCGAGGCTCCCGACCTGACCGAGGACTCGCTCTTCCTAGCGGGAGGGGGCGCGCCAGGAACCACCGAGCCGGCGGACGAGGATCCGATCCGCTAGGCGCGGGGCGAGAAGCGACAGCAGGCCCAGGGCGTGCCACTTGTACCGCAGGCTGCGCTCCGGCGCCGGCCGCCGATCGAGCGCGAGCACGCCACGGGCCACCCGCGCGGGCTCGTCCGCTCCCGAGAGATCGGGCGCGGCCAGTTCGGAGGGGTTGGGCTGGGCCTGGAAGAAGCCCGTGGCAGTCAGGGCCGGAGCCAGGGTGCAGACCGCGATGCCCTCGGCCGCCCACTCGATACGCAAGCCTTCGCCGATCGAGTGCACGGCGGCCTTGCTCGCCGCGTAGGCCACCTGCCCGGGGATGCCGCGCCGGCCGACGACCGAGGAGACGTTCACCACCACCGCCCGTTCGCCGCGCCGCAACAAGGGCAGGGCCTGGCGGCACAGGAGCAGCAGGCCCTCGACGTTGGTCTCGAACAGGCCGCGCAGGGGCTCGGGCTCGAGCTCCGCGACACGCGCCCGGTACCCGACGCCGGCACAGTTCACGAGCAGGTCCAGGGCGCCGTAAGCCGCGGCGACGGCGTCCACGGCCTCCCGCACCTCGGCGGGGCAGCGCACGTCGGCGACCAGGGCCAGGTGTTGGGGGCCGGAGACCTGCGCCAGGTCAGCGCGGACCGCTTCGAGCTCGGGCGCCCGGCGAGCGAGGAGGGCGACGGAGTATCCCTCTGCAGCCAGCAGGCGGGCAGTGGCCTCGCCGATGCCCGAAGAAGCGCCGGAAACCAGGGCGCGACGGCCGGCGCGCGTCACCGCCCGGTGGTCTTGTGAAGGACCCGAACGCGGTCGATCCAGCGGTTGCGCTCGCGCACGATCACGCGCACTTGCCGGTCGCGGTCGCCGTAGGACTCGAGCAGTTGTTCCTCCCACAAGGCCGTCATCGTGAAGGCCTTGTCGTAGGCCTCCTTGGCAGCCCTGCCCTTGGCCTGGAAGCCGGCGTGGTCTGTCGTGCGCTTGGCCTCCTGAGCTTCGCTGAAGATCCCGTCCGCCTTGCGCGCCAGTTCCAGCGCTTCCATCCAGGGAGGGTAGGAGGCCGCGAGATCGGAGGGGGCCCGATTGTAGAGGCGCCCGGCGCCACCTCCGGCGCTGGGCGGGGCCTCCTCCGCGACGGACGAGAAGGGCTGGTGGGCGGGCTCGTTCGGCGCGGCGGTGGTGCTCTCGCCGTCATCGGGGAGCATGCGCGCGAAAAGGATGGCGGCCGCAATCAGTGCCCCCAGGCCGGCGATAGGCAGCAGCGAGGGCCCCGAAGCGCGAGTGCGCCGGAGGCCCCCGGGAGACTCCTCCTCGGCCGGACGTTCCCTGCCAGCGTTGCGTCTGCGATGTGCCACGCCGCACAGGATACGAACGCCCCGGGCCCCTGTGGAGAACGCGGGGGAGGATTGGGCGCGCCCGAGCCCGATGGGGGCCGGAAATGTCCTGGAGCGACGATCGATGAAAATGGTGAGCATGTGGCGCACGCGTTGAGAAACTGTTGAAAGGTCTCTATCGTTGGTGGCGTGCATGGTCGGAGCGTGGCTGTTTCAACACGAAAGGTCGCTTTGGTGGATGGCCAATGGTGGGCTGCTGGTAATCTCCTCCGGCGCTGCGAGCCCGCTCTCACGGCCTTGATCGTCCATGAGCCCCCACTTCACCGGTGAGTACCCCGCCAGCCTCGATCCAGAGAGCCGGATCCTGCTCCCCGCTCCCCTGCGCAGGGCCCAGGAAGAGAGCGAGGGCTGGCAGCCCTTGATGGCCAACCTGGAGCCGGAGGGCTGTGTGTGCGTGCGGACCGTCGATCAGTGGAAGCGGCATCTGGCGCGTGTCCGGGAGGCGGGGCTGGCGGACGCACCCAGCCGGCGGCTCTCGATGCTACTGGCCGCCACTGCGGTGGAGGTCCACTTCGATCGCCAGCACCGCCTGCGTTTTCCCGAGCGGCTTCTGCGTCGGGCGGGCATCACTCGCGGCGAGGAGGACGAGCGGGGGGTGATGGTGGTCGGCCACTTCGAGGACCTGCGCTTCTGGGACCGCGAGCGATGGGCTGGATTCTCGGCCGAGGCGCAACGCTGCTACACCGAGGACCTCGAGCACATCCAGTGCCCGGTCCAGGCGTCTTCGGGAGACTGACGGCGACGCTCTGGCGGGTCTCGCCCAGCCCCGCCGGGTCAGCCCATGCGCAGCAGGCGTGCGGCGAAACCTCCATCGCCCGGCCCGCGGGGCTCCAAGGGTCGGGGGTGGGTCGCGATCTCCTCGTCCAGTTCCCACTGCGGGCGGTCCGCGAGGAAGGCTCGCACCCGCTGCTCGTTCTCCTCGGGCTCGATGCTGCAGGTCGAGTAGACCAGGCGTCCGCCGATCGCAGTTCGCTCGGCTCCGGCCGCGAGCAGGGCTGTCTGCAGGAGAGTCAGCCCGGCCCGTGCCGCGGGCCCGTGGCGCCAGCGAGCGTCGGGCCTCCCACCCAGCACGGCGCTGTTGCTGCACGGGGCGTCCACCAGGACCCCGTGCATCTCACCGACCTCGGGCGGCTGGCCGTCGACGAGGACGATCCACTCCACCCGCTCGCCGAGACCGAGGCGCGCGAGGGTGTCGCGCGCCTGATCGATGCGTTCGGCTGACAGGTCGCAGGCGGTGACGCGCGCGCCGGCGGCTGCCAGCACGGCGGTTTTGCCTCCCGGCGCGGCGCACAGGTCGAGCCAGGCCTCGCCCTCGCGGGCCCCGCACAGCTCTGCGGCCCGCAAGGCGGCCTCGCCCTGGATCGAGAGGCGCCCGGCGCGGAATGCTTCCGAGGAGATCACGTGCGCCGTAGCGTTCGCGGGGACCAGCAGGATGGCGGGATGTGCCGCGGGGACGGCACCCTCCAGCTCGGCGGCCAGCTCTTCGCGGGCGCCGTCCACGGAGCGCACCGAGAGCGGCGGCTCCTGGAGGAACGAGCGCGCGAGTTCCCGAGCGCCGTCCAGTCCGAAGCGGCGGGTCCAGGGCTTCATGAAGGCCGCGGGCATCGAGAGCGCGTCCTCGGCCCACAGCAGGGGGTGAGCTTCGGGGTCGCGAAACACGGGTACGGCCAGGTGCAGGTCGCGGCCGACCAGGTCGCGCTGCGCGTCCTGGCAGTGGCCTTCCCGGCGTAGCTCCAGGGCCGCGCGCAGGATCGCGTTGACCGTGCGGCCCTTGGATTGGCCGAGCGTCTCGAAAGTGGCCTGGACGGTTTCTGCCAGGGCGGCGTGGTCGGGGATCTGGTCGGAGAAGAAGAGTTGGACCAGCCCCAGGCGCAGGTGTGTCGCCAGGGCGGAGTGGATCCGGCCGTGGGCCAGGTGGCGCACGATAGCTGCCAGGGTGCCGCGCCGGCGCACTTCCGTGCCCACCAGATGGCGCAGCAGGGCGCGGTCGCGGTCCTCTAGCCCGTGCTGGGCAGCGAGGGCGGCGACCCGCCGGGTCGGGATCGGATCGCCCGAGCGCAGGATCTCCCAGGCCAGGCGGCGGGTCACGGCGCCCCTCCCAGCACGGCTCCCTCGGCCAGGCGCGCGCCCCGCAACCAGGCCGCGGCGGGCATCGTGCGCTTGCCCGCGGGCGTCAACTCCAGCACCTCGAGCGCGCCCTCACCCGCTCGCACCACCAGACTGCCTTCGGTGCGCAGGAGGGTACCCGGCTCGCCCCCCTCGGCCAGGGCGCGCTCGGCGTCGGTGAGCCGCTCGAGTTCGACAGGGAGCGCGCGCGCGATCCCGAGCGGCCGGCCATCGTCCAGGTGCGTGCGGGCGCCGGGCCAGGGGGTCACCGACCGCACGTGGCGGTCAATCTCGTCGGCCGGCCGGCTCCAGTCGAGGAGTCCGTCGGCCTTGGTGAGCTTGGGCGCGTAGGTTGCCTGCGCCTCATCCTGCGGCGTGAACTCGCCCCGGCCGGACTCGATGACATCGAGGGCCTCGACGGCGATCTCCGCCCCCATCTCGGCCAGCCGAACGAGCAGCTCGCCCGCCGTCTCCCGCTCCCCGATGGGCGTGGAGCGCGCGAGCAGCACATCGCCTCGGTCGAGAGCCCAGACCATGCGCTGGACGCAGACGCCGGTCCGCTCGTCACCGGCGCGGACGGCGGCCTGGACCGGGGAGGCGCCGCGATGGCGCGGCAAGAGCGACGCGTGGACGTTGAAGGCGCCCAAGGGTGCGAGCGAGAGCGTGTCCCGGCCCAGGATCTGCCCGTAGCTGGCCACCAGCAGGGCGTCGGGAGCGAGGGCCCGCAGGGACGCTTCGAACTCCTCGTCCCTGGCGTTGTGGGGCTGGGCGATCTCGAGGCCGCGCTCGCGTGCGCGTGCGACGAGGGGCGACACCTCGAGGGCGCGCCCGCGTCCCTTGGGTCGATCCGGCCCGGTCACCAGAGCGCAGACCTCATGCGAACTCGCCAGGCAACGCTCGAGGATCGGCGAGGCGAAAGGGGGCGACCCGAAGAAGGCCAGCCGCATGGCGCCCCCCTAGAGGTGCTCTTCGACCTGCGCCTTGAACCGCTCGTAGGGCAGGGAGCCCACGATCTGATGGGTCACCTCGCCGCCCTTCACCAGCAGGAAGGTCGGGATCGAGACGATGCCGTAGCGGGCGGGGACCTCGGCGTTGTCCTGGGTGTTCAGCTTGACGACCTTCAGGCGATCACCAAACTCCTCGGCGAGCTTGTCGACGTAGGGGCCCATGGCCTTGCAGGGACCGCACCACTCCGCCCAGAAGTCGATCAGGACGGGGGTTTCGCTCTGCAGCACCGCGGTCTCCCACATGCTATCGGTCACATCCAGCGCGTTGCTCATCAGCGATGCTCCAGCGGAAAGGGGTCGATCAAGAGCCGGAGAGTATGGGCCTCGACACGCGCCCTTCCAATGCGCGGCGGGTAGATTCCGGCCGAAGGCAGGCGACTTGGGGTCAGGGGCCCCGCTCGCCCTCGGTTTCCTCGCTCTGCGCCTCGCTGTCCTCGTCCTCGAAGCGCGCGGCGTCGAGCAGGTGATCGAGATCGGCGTCCACGTCCGCCATGAACTCGACCCGGATCTCTCCCTGATGGCCGTCCTGGGAGGCGGAGATCACCCCCAGCTTGATCAGCTCCAGGATGGCACAGAACGACCCCACGAGGGTCTCTCGCGAGGGCTCGGGGTTGATCTCGAGCAGGAGCTCCCTGAGCCCGATACGGGGGGTGGCCCGCACTGCCCTTGCGAGGCACTCGACGTAGAAGCGCAGGGGCCGCGCCTCGCCGGAGATGTGGTGGGGCCGATCAGCGAGGGTCTCGCGCATCAGGCGCGAGAAGGTGCCGAGCAGGTCCCAGCGACTGATCGAGCCCAGATCGAGCATCGGTTCTTCCGCGGCCTCCCGCAGCTCTGGGAAGGCGCCCCGGGAATGGAGCCGCGCGCGCTCGGCCTCGCGCGCCGCGAGGGTGTCGGAGGTCTCCTTGAAGCGCCGGTACTCGAGCAGGCGCTGGATCAGCTCGTCGCGTGGGTCGAGCTCCTCGGCCAGGTCGATCTCCTCGCGCGGCAGCAGGGAGCGCGACTTGATGGACATCAGGGTGGACGCCATGACCAGGAAGTCGCCCGCCAATTCGATATCGAGTTCGCGCAGGGCCTCGAGGTAGGCGAGGTAGGCGCTGATCACCTTCGAGAGCTCCACCTCGTGGATCTCCACCTCCTGCTCTCGCACCAGGTGCAGCAGGAGGTCCATCGGGCCCTGGAAGACCCGCTCGAGGGTGATCGTGAAGTCCGAGGCCATCACCAAGTGCCACCGGTCAAGACATCGACCAGCTGGGCCAGGGGGGAGTAGACGGTCAGGATGATCGGGTACAGGGCGCCGCTGAAGAGGATCAGGAAGACGAACAGCATCGCGAAGCGGTCGAGTCGCATGTAGGTCTCGCGCACCGGGCTGGGCAGAAGGAAGGCCAGGACGCGCGAGCCGTCCAGGGGTGGGATGGGGAGCATGTTGAAGATCGCCAGGACGATGTTGATGCGCGTCGCGTAGGTCAAGACCAGGGTCGCGATCTGGGTCGGCCGGTGGGCGTTGACGATGTAGCCCAGGGCCGTGTCCCCCGGTCGCCCCATCCCGCCCTCGGCGAGCAGGAGCTTGGTCACGGCCATCAGCATCACCGCGATCAGCACGTTCATCAGCGGGCCCGCCAGGGCGACCAGCATCATGTCGCGGGCCGGCCGCCGCAGGCGGTGGTAGTTGACCGGCACCGGCCGCGCGCCGCCGAAGATGATGCCGCCGGCCATGTACAGGACGCACGGCACCAGGATGGTCCAGATCGGATCGATGTGCGGCCGGGGATCGGGGGTCATGCGCCCCATGTCCTTGGCCGTCGAGTCGCCGCACAGGTTGGCGACGAATGCGTGGCCGAATTCGTGCAGGCCGAGGGAGAGGATGACCAGCGCGATCACCAGGCCTCCGACGAGCAGCTCGGTCTGGTTCGTGGCCAGCATGAGGATGGGTGTGAAGATGGCGTGCTCCGTGGAGAGGGGTGCGGGGGGCGGAAAAGGCCTTGTATCGGGCTTCCAGGGCGCGCTCTCTCGTCAGCTTGGGGCCCGCTTGCCCGCCCAGACGCTCGCGCCTAGAATCCCGCACTCCCGCCGGCAGGGAAAGGGGGAGGTGTGCAGAGTTTTGCAAGGTAGCTCCGAGAGTACGCGAGAACGCCTCGCCCGCGCTGCAGAGGTGATCCAGGCCGAGGCCCGAGCGATCGCAGAGCTGGAGGGCCTGCTCGACGAGAGTTTCGCTCGCGCCGTGGACATGACCCTCGCCTGCGAGGGCCTGCTGGTCGTCACGGGCATGGGCAAGGCCGGCCTCGTGGGCCAGAAGATCTCGGCCACCTTCGCCAGTACCGGAACGCCCTCGCTCTTCCTGCACCCCGCCGAGGCGCTGCACGGCGATCTCGGCCGCGTGCGGGAGGCGGATGTCCTGCTGGCCCTCTCCAACTCCGGCGAGACCGCCGAGGTCAACGCGACCCTGCCTTCGGCCACGCGCCTCGGCGCGGGCGTCATCGCCATGACCGGACGCACCGACTCGGCCATGGCGAAGCTAGCCGACTGTGTGCTCGACATCGGCCGCGTGCAGGAGGCGTGTCCTCTGCGCCTGGCGCCCACCGCATCGACTTCGGCCATGCTGGCCCTGGGCGACGCCCTGGCGATGGTCGTGCTCTCCGAGCGCGGGTTCGATCGCGAGGACTACGCGCGCTACCACCCCGCCGGCAACCTCGGAAGGCGCCTGATGCCCGTCAGTGAGATCATGCGCAAGGGCGCTGAGCTCCCTCTCGTGCCCTGTGGAACAGAGGTGCGCGAGGTCATCATCACCATGTCGAGCACTCCCGGCCGACCGGGCGCGGCCCTGGTGGTCGACGGCGACGGTTTACTGGTGGGGATCTTCACCGACGGCAACCTGCGCCGAATGCTCGAGAGCGGCCGGGTTGACCAGCTCGGCGCCCCGGTGGACGAGTTCATGGGGCACGATCCCAAGACCATCAGTCCCGACGAGCCGGTCGAGGGCGCCCAGCGCCTGTTGCAGGCCCACCGCGTCGATCAGATCCCCGTGCTGAACGACGAAGGCCGACCCGTCGGGTTGCTCGACGTGCAGGACCTTCTGGATATCCGCACTTGAACGCATCACCCACGGAGTTGAGTGAGGGGCAGCGGGATGCGCTGGCGCGCGCGCGCCTGCTCGTACTCGACGTCGACGGCACCCTGACCGACGGGCGCGTCGTCTACGTCGAAGAGGGTGAACTCCAACGCTTTTGCATCCGCGACGGCCAGGGCCTGGCCTGGTTGCGCGAGGCCGGCGTGGTCCTGGCGTGGATCACCGGCCGTGGCTGCGAGGCCACCCGCCGCCGCGCGCAGGACTGCGGCGTCGAGCACCTGATCACCCACTCCGGCCCCAAGGGCCCGGTGCTGGAGCGCCTGCAGGCCCAGCTCGGCATCGCGCAGGAAGAGACGGTCGCCATGGGCGACGATCTGCCCGACCTGGCCCTGGCGGAGCGCGCGGCCTTCTTCGCCACGCCGGCCGACGGGCGGGGGGAGTTGCAGCGGCGCGCCGACCTGGTGTGCGCCCAGCGCGGCGGTGACGGGGCGGTGCGAGAGCTGGCCGAGCACATCCTGCGCGCGCGGGGACGCTGGTCGGCGATCCTCGAGGCGTCGCGGTGAGGCGCTTCCTGCTCTTTGTGCTCGTCCTGGGCGGTGGGCTGCTGATCCTCTTCGAGGTCGCCCGGCAGCGCGACCGGCGGCGCGCGGAAGATGTCCAGGTCGACGAGACGACCCTCCCGCCCCCCGGTGACGAGCGGGCCGTGTTGCGGCTTGATCCCCCCGGCGACCAGCCCCAGGTGACCGCCGGCGCGCAGATCCACGGGTACCTCGAGTACACGGGCCACGACATCCACCTCCCCGGGCGTCCGCGGAGCTTCCAGCTCAAGATCGCAGATGTCGTTCCTCTCGCCGAGCGCGGGCTGCACGCCCTGAGGGGGCTCGAGGCCGAGCTCTTCGAGGCGGAAACGGGCCTCCTGCGGGCCACGGTTCGGTCCCCCCGAGGTCGGGCGCGGGTGAGCCTGGAAGGGAACGAGCCGCGCGTCGGACGCGAGGAACCGATTTCCCTCGAAGACGTCGACCTGGCCTTGCTCGCGGGGACACCCCTCGCGCCCCTCACCCTGCGCTCGCCGAGCCTGGACATGGACCTGGGGCAGGGCCGCTTCACCTCCGACGCGGCGGTGGCGATCGAGGGCGAGGGCCTGTCCGCTTCGGGCACGGGCCTGGACGCTCGGCCCGCAGAGGGGCTGGTGCGCCTGGAACGCGCGGGGACGATCGAGGTGCAAACCGGAGCCGGGAGCGTCTGGCGCCTCTCCGCCACGGGTGACGGTCCGCTGGACCTTCACCGCATGCAGGCGGAAGAGGGGCGCGAGGCCATCGTCAGCGTGCGCGGCGGCGCGCTGCTCGAATTCGAGGGCGCCGAGGGCCTGCAACTCTCGGCCGACGAGATCACCATCGAGGGGATCGAGCGTGAAGGCCCCGCGGGTCGCCGCTTCTTCGCCCGCTCGGCCGACGCCCAGGGCGAGGTTCGCATCACGCGCGGCGCGGACGAGTTCCGTGGGGAGACGGGCCGCTTCTCCTTCGACCCCGAGGGCGAGTTCAGCGCGGCGACCCTGGAGGGCGCGCCCCAGGCGGCCTTCTGGCTCGAGGTCGACGCCGAGCAGCCCTCCCGGCGAGTGGACCTCGAGGGTCAGGGGCTCCTTACGGTCCGCTTCGAGCCGGAGGTCGCCTTTGCCCTGGGAGGGCCGGCGCGCGTACGCCTCGAGGCTCTGGGCGTGGACGTGCGCGCGTCGCGGGCAGTGGAAGGGAGCGCGGAAGGGGATGGGGGCGCGGGGATCATCGCGCTCTCGGGAGAGGTCGAAGGCCTGTTCGAGGGTGCTCGCTTCCGCGGCAGCGAGCTGCGCCTCGAAGCGCGCCGCGACCACGAGGGAGCCGTCGAACTGACGGCGACCAGCCCCGAGCCCTCGCGCCTGGAAGGGTCGGACGTGCGCGGCCGGCCGTTCACCGTCGAGAGCGGTGGAGCCCTCGACCTCGTCGTGCGCGAACAGGGCGTCTCCATCTCCCGCGCGCGCGATGTGCACCTCGACCTGGGGGGTGAGGGCGGGTTCGAGGCCCAGGCGGGGTTGCTTGTGGAGTTCGACGGAGAGACCCGGGCCTTCCAGGCGGATCAGGGCGTTACCTACATCTCCGGTTCCGTCCAGGCGCGAGGCGAGAGCGTCCGCTCCGACGGGGCGGGCCGGACCGAGGTCTTCGGCCTGGCGGGAGCTCCGGCCGAGTTGACCCTTGGGTCGGACGTGCTGGCGGGCGTGGAGAGCGGCGTGGCGCGCGGATTGCACATCTTGCTCGCGCCCGATGCGGTCCTCGCCGACGGTGCGGTACACCTGGAACTCGAGAGCCCCGAGGGCCCCAGCCTGCTCGACTGCGACCGGGTCGAGGTGCTGTCCTGGGCCGAGGAGCGGTCAGGGAACGGGGCCGCCGCTCCTCGCCCGCTCTCGATCGAGGCCGAAGGCGTGCGTCGCGCCCGCCTGGCGGGCCGCTTCGGAGTCGTCGAGCTCTCGACCGAGCACCTGTTCGCCACGGCGCAGGGCGCGCCGCAAGAGAGCGACGGCTCACAGACGACGCTGACCTCGATCCGAGCCAGGGGGGCAGTGGAGGTCGAGTTGATCGGCGAGGCCGAGTTCGCCGGCAGCGGGGCGCGCTTCTCCTGGAGTGCGGAGCGCGGCGGACGCCTCGAGGGTGAGCCCGCGGGCGCACCGCCGATCCCCGTGCACGCCCGCGGCAGGCTCTCGGCCACCGATCAGCCCTACCAGCTCACTGCGGACTGGGTGGCCTTCGGCACCGACCGCCTCGAAGCCCATCGCCCGCGACTGATCCTCGATCCGGAAGAGGGCGATCCGACCGTCGCGGCCCTCGGCGAGGCGAGCGCGGAGCACATGCTGGCGGAGCGCGACGGGGCGCGCTTCGAGGGCGACGCGCACCTGTCGGGCCGCCTGGCCTCCGGGCGCCCCTGGTCGATAGCTGCCGAGTCGATCGAGGTCGTGTTCGGCGATGAACAGCAGAACGAGCCGGCGGTGGGCCTAGCCAGCGGACGCGTGGAACGCCTTGAGGCCAGGGGCGGGTTCACCCTCGCGGCCGGCCCGGACTTCGCCGCCTCAGGCGAGCGGCTCGTGGCCGATCCCCGCTCCCTGCAGTTGACCGGCGATCCTGCTCGACTCGAAGTCCTGGGGTTCGTCTGGGAGTCCGCGCGGATCGACCACGACCTGATCGACACCCTGGTTCGCACCGAGCGGGGGTCGGTCAGTTCCACCGAGGGTCCGGGGCAGGAGGCCTGGACGGTGACCTACGATTACCTGCGCCCGTACCCCGGGCCTGACGCCACGATCCTGGTCATGCGCAATCCCCGCTTCCGCGGGGGAGAGTCGGGGGCGCGCGCCGCCTGGGCGCTGATCTGGATCGACCGGGCGGAGTGGCGCCGCAGCACCGCGGGCTGGCTCGGGCGCGAGGCCGACCCCGACACCGCCCTGCCCGGCGACGACGGCAACACGCCGGTCCCGGGCGACGGCGAGATCAGCCTCTTCGGCCGCTTCGACACGCGCAGCATCTCTCACCTCGTCACCGAGGCCTTCCTCCACGGAGACATCGAAGTGTCCTCGGCGGGTCAGCGCGTGGCGCGCATGGACTCCGCCTACATCGACCTCGTCGATGGCCACGGTTGGCTGGAGAAGGCCGAGGTCTTCATCGACACCAGCGTGCGTGGTGAGCCGCAGCGCCTCGCCGTGCGCGCCGACTGGCTGCGGCATTCAGCCGACGGTTCCTTGCAGGCCGACCAGGCGGTCATCACCTCCTGTCTGCACGAGAAGCCGCACTACTACGTGAGCACCGAGGACCTGCGCCTGGTGCCGAGCGACGAGGGTGAGGTGGGCTGGCGGGTCTCGACGCGCAAGAACTCCCTGCGCTTCGACAACGGTCTCTCCTTCCCCCTGCCCCCGATCCGCTACCGAGCCGACTCCAGCGGCCGGCCGCTGCTGACGCGCCTGGACCTGGGCGACTCGGCGCGCCTGGGGCAGTTCGTGCGTACTTCCCTGACCGCCGGCTTGGGGGTCATGGGAGCCGGCATCGCCCGCGCCGCCGATGTCGAGCGCGAGCAGGTCGAGGGCCGCACACACCTGCACGCCTCCTACTCTGGTTCTCGCGGGCTACTCCTGGGGGCCGGGATGGAGGCCTCGGTGGAGGGCCGTTTCTGGGCCAACCTCTACGTGGACGCCATCGACGACGGCGGGCGGGATCGGGGGATCGTCCGCTCCGACCCCGAGGGTCGGCGGGATTTCCGCCACTTCCTGCGCGGCCGCGCGCGTTACCTGTTCACCGAGCATGAATGGCTCGACCTGGTGGTCAGCAAGCAGAGTGACGAGGGTGTGCAGTCGGAGTTCCTCGAGCGCGAGTTCCTGCGCTACGAGGAGAAGGACACCTACCTGCACTGGCGCAAGGCCGACGACCAGCACTACATGAGCGCCACCGTCGGCGTGCGGCTGGATGACTTTCGCGATGCCGTGGAGGAGCAGCCGGCGCTCGGGTACTACCGCGGCCTCACACCCGTCGGCCAGTGGTGGGGCACGCCGTTGCTCTTTGCCGCCCACGCGGATCTGGCCTACCTGCGGCGCCGGGAGGGGAACTCCGAGGTCGTCTCGCCCTTCGATCCGAGCTTCGACGACGGTCTCGGGGAGCGAGAGGTCGCGCGCTTCGATACCGAACAGCGCCTGGAGCTGCCCTTCGAGCTAGGCGTGGGGGGCTGGAAGGCGACGCCTTTCGCGAGCGCGCGCGCGACCGCCTGGAGCGAGGACGCCGCCGAACAGGGGCCGGCCTCGCGCGGCGGGCTCTTCGCCGGCGTGCGCCTGGCGTCGGTCTACTTCACCCGCCAAGCGAGCGGCCTGACCCACAGCTTCACGCCGCGTATCGGCTTGCGCTCGGACCTCGCCAGCTTCGAGGACGGCGGCGCGCCGGTCTCCTTTGACGGCGTGGAGGAGCCGTTCGGAGGTCTGGTGGCCGACGCCGGACTGCGCAGCCGCTGGTGGACCCCCGGGGGCGAAGGGGAGCTGACTTTCGACCTGCGGGGCTCGTGGTTGCCCGAGGCGGAGGAAGGCGAGGTGGAGGTCCTGCCCGTGGCCTTCCTCTCGGAGTACACCTCGCGCATCGCAGGATTCCCCGTGGCCCTCGTGCACGACGGGCGCTACGACGTGGAGGCCGAGGGCACCGTCTACTCGCGGACCCTGTTCGGCATCCAGCCGCACGATCGCCTGCATCTGCGCCTGGGCCACCACCGCGGTGCGCGCACCGATTCAGGGGCAGCCTTCGAGGCCGCGTCCGTGCGTGCCCTGTGGCGGGCCGATGAGAAGTGGGAGATCGAAGGGCGCCAGACGGTCAGCCTGGCCGATGACGCGAACCTGAACTCACGGTTGGTCTTGCGCCGCATCGGTCATGACCTCATCTTTGAACTGCAGTACGGCCTACGGTCGGGCGAGGGCGGCAGCTCCTTCGGCATCTCCGTCAAGCCCCTGCTGGGCTGGAGGCCCACGCGCGGCGGCCTGCTGGAGCGCTGGAAGGACGAGAACGACTGAGGCTCGATAGATCATGGCGACCATCCCCACACCCCTGGCCTTCTTCGGCGACATCGCCGCGGTCGAGATCCTGCTGGTGGCCGCCGTGGCGGTGATCTTATTCGGCAAGGACCTGCCGCAGGTCGCGGCCAAGGCCTTCATCCAGGTGCAGAAATTGCGGCGCTCGGTGAGTCAGGTCTGGCGCGAGAGCGGGATGTCCGAGGAGATTCGCAAGCTGCAGCGTGAGCTCGATAAGGCCAGGCGCGACCTCCACCGCCAGCTTCCCCGGAGCGAGGAGCTCGTGGCGGACGCGCGCAAGTCGAGCGAAGAGGTCGAGCGAGCCTTCCACCTCGGTTCCCCTGAGGACGGGGAAGCGGCGACGGGCGCCGACGGAGAGCTCGGAAGCTCTTCGGATGAGGCCGCGGACGATCCCGTCGATGTGTCCACAACAGAGGAGGAGAGCGGCCTCCCCGACGAACCCACTGGCGAGGCCGGTCGCCAGGACCACTCCCAGGCGGCGCAAGGCGGGCCCGAGGAGCGGACCGAAGCCCCCACGGACTCCTGAGCCCGGACGCAACCGTGTACCGCCTCGGCTACAACACCAACGGCCTGGCCCATCATCGCCTGGGGGACGCCCTGAGCCTGCTCGCCGAGCTGGGGTACGAGGGTGTCGCGATCACACCCGACGTGGGGCAGATCGACCCGGCGCGCACCGAAAGGCGCGAGCTGAAGGAGATCGGCGAGCGCGCCCGCAACCTGGGCCTCACTCTCGCGATCGAGACCGGCGCCCGGTTCCTGCTCGATCCGCGGCGCAAGCACTTCCCTAGCCTCCTGGAGGAGGATTCCGCCGACCGTGCCCGGCGCCGGCAGTCCCTGGTCCAGGCGACGGAGATGGCCAGCACGCTCGGGGCAGAGGTGGTCTCGATCTTCGCTGGCGCCGCGCCGGGCGGGGAGTGCGCTGACGGGGCCGGGGACGAGGCCGCGCCGCAGGAGCTCTGGGATCGGCTGTGCGAGGGCGTCGTCGATCTGCTGGCCGCCGCTCGCGAGCGCGGCGTTCGGATCGGCTTCGAGCCCGAACCGGGGATGTTCATCGAACGACCCGCCGGCTATCTGGAACTGCGCCGGCGCCTTGGAACGGCCGGCGACGACCTCGGCCTGACCCTGGACGTGGGACACTTGCTGTGCACGGACGACTTGCCGGTGGGGCGCATGATCCGCGAGGTCGGTGCACACCTCGTCCACGTCCACCTGGCGGACATCCGCGATGGCGTCCACCGTCACCGGCCCTTCGGCGAGGGGGACCTTGATCTGGAAGAGGTTCTAAGTGCCTTGTCGGAAGTAGATTACGAAGGTATGGCGGCGGTGGAGTTGAGCCGCGACAGCCACCGCGGAGCGCAGGCTGCCCACGAGGCTCTGTCCCATATCAGGGCTATTCTGGCGCCGAGGGCTTGACCCTGCGTCGATGGCGGGCGCATCATCTTGCGCCTTGAGGGGGAGGGCGGGCCCCGGCGAGCGTTCTGGCAGGCGTTGCGCGGCGGTTCCCCGCTCCGAGGACCGTGTCTCGGACCCCGACCTGTTCACATGGCGAACCCGACCGACAAGCAGAGTGAGTCGCGCTCGTGCCCGACGCGCGTCGATGGAGCGGCGACCCTGTTCGCGCACCGTCTCTCGACGGCGCAGTGCACGGCCAGGCAGCGCAAGCTCTACCACAAGTGCTTCACCTGCGCCTTCAACCACGCGTACGTAGCGGCCCATGGGCTCCCTGAGCCCGTGCCCGAGAAGGCGGCGGTGGCCGGCGAGCAGGACGAGCCGAAGTTGCACCCGCTACAGCCGCTGCAGCGGATTGGCAAGCGGCCCGCCAAGGCGACGGTGGCCTGAGGCCGACCCGGCCTCGGGGACGCTGATGGTCTGGCCCGCCAGAGCGCCCGACGACCCCTTCCAGGGGCCTCAAAAGGCCCGGGGCTTCCGAAACGGCCCACTGCGGTGGATCGTATAGGGGCCCATCGGGTGGCAGCGGCTCGCCGGCCCACGCCCGAGTGGGTCTCCTGGCGAGCCATGACCACGCTCCTGCGCTTGCCGGCAGCCCCCGACGGAGCAGGCCCATCTCCCTGGAGATTCCATTGATCAAGACAGCACAATTCTCTCGTCGCGTCGCCGCCTGGGTGGCGACCCTTCCCCTCCTCGCGTCCGCGGCGATCGCCGGGGGACTCGGCGGTGAACCCGACCGCAGCCTGGTGCCCGCCGACGCCGAGTGGCTGGTGCACGTCGATGTGGAGGGCGCGCGCAACACGCAACTCGTCCGCGCCGCCCTGACCCTGGCCGAGCGACTGGACCTGCGCGCCGAGCTCGACCAGCTCGAGTTAGTCAAGGGCTTCCTGGGCGTCGATCCGTTCATCCTGTTGCGCTCCGTGACGGTATTCGGTGGGGAGCTGAACGGCGGCGTCGCGCGAGCCCACGAACAAGGCGTGGCCGTGCTGCGCGTCACCGCGGAGGCCTCGACGGTCATGGACCGCCTGGTGGCGCGGGCGGAGTACCGGTCGGTGCAACTCGAGGGCCGCGTCCTCCACTCATGGGACGCGGGAGGTGCGGACCAGGTGTTCTGCCAGACCGTTGCCGCGCGGGAATCCAGTGACTTGCTGCTCGTGCTCTCCGGCGACGCCACCGAGTTGCTGCGCGGGCTGAGGGTGATCGAGGGCGCCGCGCCCAGCCTGCGCGAGGCCTCCGGTCCCGTGCTCGATGCGCGGCCGGTGGCGGGGTCGTTCTTCTACGCGGAGGCCACCGGCGCCATCCCCGGCCTGGACGGTATCCAGCCCGCCTCCACCGTCGCGGACAAGGCCGTCGGCATGCGGTTGGACATCAGCGAACGCGACGGTCTCCTGGGCATCGCCCTGGCGGTAGAGACCGAGACCCCCGAGGACGCCCTCAGAATCCACGGGCTCGCGACGGGTGCCCTGGCCCTGGCCAACATGGCCCTCGAGAACGACGACCGCCTGTTCGAGATGCAGGAAGTGCTCGGCGGCCTGAAGCTCTTCGTGGCGGGAGGGCAAGTCGGCGCCGAGCTGCACTTCGAATCGCGCCTCCTGGTGGAGATCATGCACGAGACGGCCGAGGCCATCCGCGGTCCCGCCCCGACAGGCTTCTAGGAGACCGTTGACCCCCACGATCCCGTCCAAGTGGACCGCTGAAGAGCTCGCCCGTCGGGCGCAGGAGGGCTGCGTCGAGTCGTTCGGGGAACTCGTCGAGCGCTTCGAGGGCCCCCTGCACGCGTTCTTGCGACTGCGCAGCGCAGCGCCTGAGGATGCCGAAGAACTGGCTCAGGACACGTTCTTGCGGGCCTGGGAGAAGCTCGATCGCTTCGACCCTCGCTACCGTTTCTCGACCTGGCTCTTCACCCTCGCACGCCGTCTGGCGGTGACCCGCTACCGCCGCCGCCGCCCGGGGCTCGCGAGCGAGGAGACCCTCGCGAGCATGGGTCACGACCGGGACCCGGCCAGCATCCTGGGGGAGAGCGACGCACGCGAGAACCTGTGGCGCGTGGCCGCGCGCGTCTTGCCGGCCGAACAGGTGGACGCTCTGTGGATGCGCTATGCGGAAGACTTCTCCGCAGCGGAGATCGGCGCCGTCCTCGGCCGCCCCGAGGCCACGGTGCGCGTACACCTCTTCCGCGCTCGCCAGGCTCTCGCGCGCCACCTCGAACACCCCGCGGCGGATCCGCCGAACGCCGCGTCCCCCGATTCCGATTCCCCTCCCCACCCTCTACGCCATGTAGCCGGAGGCAAGCCGTGAGTTTTGACCAGCACGATCCCTCACCGGTCTCAAGTGACGCGCTCGAGACCGTCGAACGCACCCTGCGAGCGGACCTCGCCGCCGCCACGCCGCCGCCGCCGCCGGCCCTGCGCGGGCGTGTTCTGGCGACCCTCGCTCCCCGCCGCCGGCGGGGGCGGCGAACCGTCGCCGTGGCCGCCGGACTGCTCCTCGCGCTGTCGGCTTCCCTGCTCGTCGGGCGCCTGTTCAATGGGAGCGCCGAAACGGTCGAGGCTCCCCTCTCGGTTGCGCGCCTTCTGCCGGACATGGGCGAGCTGATGGAGCGCCACGCCGAGCGTGTCGGGGACGGCGCGGCGCGGCCCTTCCTGCGGGAAGTCGAGCTGTTGGTCGAGGACTCCGACCGGGTCACGGCGGCGTTTTTGCGCAGCCTGCCCGCCCCCTTGTTGAAGGGCCTGCCCGCCAGGGTGGCGGCGCGCGCGGGCAGCTAGCCCCCGATGGCGGCCAGGGCGCCTTCCACCCGCGAGCGGAGGTGGACCAGGCGCGGGTCGGCCCCGCCGCTGGGCAGGGTGGCGACCAGGAGCGCCGAGAGGCGTGTGAGGGCCGCGGGGCGCAACCGATCCACGGCTGCCTGCCCCTTGGAGATCACCACGGCGTGCGAGCGATCGGCGGGATCGGGACGCCAGCGGAAGCGCTCGATGTCGCAGCCGGGCTCCCCAAACAGGCGTCGGTTGCCGAGCTCGGCAAAGCTCGTCGCGGCTTCATCCAGCAGGCCGGCGACCGTTCCCTTGGGCAGGGCGACCGCGACGGCGTTGCCCGCGCCCACGTAGAGTTTGTCGGCCAGGGTCCAGCGCAGGAAGAACTCCCCACGGCGGCAGGAGCGCAGTTCGAGCCCGATCACCGCTCCCTCGATCGGTTCTCCGGCGCGCGCCATCTCCCCCACCTCCGGCAACGTGTCCCCACAGGCAGACCGACAGCGCGCTTCGAGCTCGCGTGCGGCGACAGCGTTGCGCTCGTCGGAGAAGGGATACTCGGCTGAGAATCCGAAGGTGTCGCCGATGGCCTCGCGGAGCAGGCGCAGAGCAGCGTAGCGGGCGAGCTTGCCGTCGGGCTGCTCGAAGAAGCGGTCGTCGCGCCGGAGCTCCTCGAGCAACCAGGCCAGGGCGCACCCGTCACCCCAGCGCTGGAGCAGGGCGGCGGCGGTGCGTCGGACGCGAGCGTCGGGGTCGGCCAGCAATGTGCGTACGGCGGCCTCGCTGCGCGCGGGCTCGAGCGCGCCCGCCGCCGTGATGGCCGCGGCCCGCACGGCGGCCAGGGGATCGGCGAAGAGGGCGACGATGGCCGGGGCTTCCTCCGCGCTCGGGCCCACGGCGAGGCCGCGCGCAGCAGCGGGGCGCCAGGGGAAGTCGGGATCTGCCAGGGCCTCCCAGAGCCGCGTGCGCAGGCGTGGGTCCGAGAAACTGCCCAGGATCTCCACGATGTGCCTGCCCAGGGTGGCCAGCTCGCGCGGCGAGTCCCCGCACTCCGCCACGAGCCGCTCGACCGCGGTCGCGCCCAGGGCGAGCAGGCGCTGCGCCGCTTGCGGGCGCACCACGGGGGAGCCCTCGCGAGCCAGGCGCAGGAAGCGCTCGAGAGGCGCCTCGGGAGCTTCGGGTTCCTGGGCGGACCCGACCGTTACCAGCACCAGGCCCAGCAGGGCCGAAGACAGCGCGACGCGCGCCGCGCGCGGGCCCATCAGTTCACGGACTCCGCCGCGAGCCGGAAGAGGCTCGTGACGAAGCCGTCCTCCTTCTGCTCGCCCACCGACATCGTCCCGATGACGGTGATCTGGTCGGGGTTGTAGCCGGTCGTCTTCTCGCCCAGGCCCACCTCGATGAAGTGGCTCGCCTTGGCGCTCTCGCAGCCGCACTGGTCCCAGGTCTGGCGGAACGAGCGTGCGCCCTCGTGGGTGTCGAGGGCCATGTAGCCGACGACCTTCACGCGCTGGCCGTCGAGGGCCCGCACCCAGTCAGGGAGGCGAGCGCCGGGACGCCACTGGATGCTCGTCAGCCTCATGATGCTCACCTCAATCTCACTGTCGGAGCGGGGGGCCCTGGAGGGCGAGTCGACTCGCGGTGCGGGGGTGAGGGAGCACAGGCCGAGGACGAGCAGCGCTGCGAGGAGGGTCTTCATGGCGGTCCCAATGCTCGCGCGAGTGAGCCAACACCGTCAAGGAAGAATCCGCGACTCCCTTCGCGAGTCCCCCCGGCGCACTTGAATGGCTGCCGTTGGCCCGCGACGATGGCCTCGCCGGGCCCATGACCAGACCTTCCCTGCACGAGAACAACGTCTACTCCATCGTCGAGGAGTGCGAGCGCCGGCGCATCGTGCTCTTTACCGAGCATGTGGAGGACGAGAGCGTCGAGTACACCGACGTCTCCTTCACCGAAGTCATCGCTCACTGGTTCGACCACATTCTGCCCGGGAACATCCTGGTGGGCGTCGAGGACTGGAACCTGGAGCAGTTCCTGCAGCACGAGTGGGAGCGTTTCGAGCAGGGCCGCAAGCACGGCTGGCCGCCCCTGGATTTCGAGACGCGCGCCGAGCTGTTGAGCGCACTCGAGGAAGATCGCTACAAGGCCTACAACGTGCACGCGAGCTACGGGCTCGGCGGCTGGGTCGTCGCGCGCAGCATGCACCTGGAGCGCCGCGCGCGGCGCTGGCCGGGTCTGGGCGGCTGAGCGCGCCCCTCAGCCCTTCGCCGCCAGGAGGACCTCCTCCTCGGTCAACAGGCGCGGAGTGCGCTTGGCCAGCTCGAGCACTCGCTCGACAGCGGCCTCGTCCGGCTCGTGGCCGCGGCGTTCGAGATACCAGGTCACGTTCGAGCGTCCGCTCATGGGTCCCACCAGGATCTTTTGCTCCAGCCCGAAGAGGTCCGCGGGGACGCCCGAATAGACCCGGTTCGCGAGCCAGGTGTCTCCCTTTCGCAGGGCCTTGATGACCGCCGAGGCGTGGACGCCGGTGCCGGTCTCGAAAGCGTCCGCCCCGAAGACGGGGTAGTTGTTCGGGAAGGGGGTGCCCACCGCATCCGAGGCGACGCGGCAGTACTCGCCCAGGCGCGAGAGGTCGTTGTCGATCACGCCCATCAGGCGCAGGTTGACCAGCAAGAGGTCCATCTCGGTGTTGCCCGTGCGCTCCCCGACTCCCAGGGCCGTGGCGTGCAGGCGGGTGGCGCCGGCTTCCATGGCGGCCAGGGTGTTGATCAGCCCCAGGCCCCGGTCGCGGTGGCCGTGCCAGTCGATGCCCACGTCGGCTCCCAGCTCATCCACGACGCTCTTCACGAAGGACACGACGGCGTGTGCGCCTTCGGGTGTCGAATGGCCGCAGGTGTCGCAGACACAGATGCGCGCGGCGCCGGCCTCGATGGCGGTCGTGTAGAGGGCACGCACCTGGTCGGGATGGGCGCGCGTGGTGTCCTCGGTCACGAACATCGATGGCAGCCCCTCGCGCGTGCAGAACTCGATCGCCTCCCGGGACAGCTTCAGCATGTGCTCGAAGTCCCAGCCCTCAGCGTATTGGCGGATCGGACTGGAGCCGATGAAGGCGCAGACCTCCACGGGCGATCCGGTCTCCGCGACGATGTCGACCACCGGCTCGATGTCGCTCACCAGGGTGCGACAGGCGACGTTGGGTGTGATCGAGAGGTCGGCCATCTCCAGCATGAGGGTCGAGATGTGCTCCCGGGCGCGGGCGCCCGCGCCCGGCAGCCCCACATCGGCGGTCTGGATGCCGAGCTCGTCCATCAGGTGCACCAAGCGCACCTTGGCGTCGAGGGGGGGGTCGGTCACCGAGGGACTCTGGAGGCCGTCTCGCAGGGTCTCGTCATCGAACTGCACTCCACTCGGCGCCGGGGCGCCCGCCCCGTTCCAGTCGTAGATCAGCTCGTCGCGCTCGTCGCTCATGGCGGCATTGTACCCGGCGTGGCGGGCCCTCGGCGGAGAGGGGTGTTCCATCGCTCCGTCCGGCTCTTATATTCGCCCAGGACGCGGATGCGCCCGGCCACTCGCTTTGGCGCGAGCCGTCGATCCACGGCTGTCCTCCCCCGATGGTCCATTTCCCCGTGATGAAGTTTGGCGGCGCCTCCCTGGCTGACGGGGCGGCGGTGCGGCGCGTCTGCGCCGTGGTCGCCCAGTGCGCGAACCAACGCCCGGCGGTGGTCGTCAGTGCCCACGCCGGCGTGACCGCCCTGCTCGAGCGCGAGGCGCGTGCGGCCGCCGCCGGGAAGGCGCGGGGTGACGAGGTGCGCGTGCGCCATCACACTCTCCTCTCCCAGCTCGGCCTGGATCCCGAGCTGCTCGATCGACACCTGTGGGAGCTCGCGAGCATCCTCGACGAGCTCCGCGGGCGCGGGCGGATGCGGGAGGGCGAGCTCGATTTCGTGCTCTCCTTCGGGGAGCGCATGAGCTCGCGCGTCGTGGCCGCCTGCCTGCGCGCGGGGGGCGTGGCGGCGACTCCGGTGGACGCCTTCGACCTCGGCCTGACTTCTGACGGCGCCCAGGGCGCCGTGCCCCACCAGGCGGCCTTCCACTCCGCGGCGCGCTCCGCCCTGCAATCCGTGCCGGGCATTCCGGTCGTGACGGGTTTTCTGGCTCAGGACGGGGCCGGGAACCTGACCACTCTCGGTCCCAACGGATCGGACCTGACCGCCGCGCTCCTGGCCGAAGCCCTGGGGGCCGGGGAGGTCCAGCTTTGGAAGACCGTGCCGGGGGTGATGAGCGCCGACCCCGGGCTCGTGCCCGAGGCACACCTCATCGAGGCGATGAGCTTCTCTGTGGCCGCGGAGCTCGCCGGCCAGGGAGCGGAGGTCCTCCACCCTCGCGCCCTCGAGCCCGCCCGCCGCGCCGGCCTGCCGGTGCGCGTGCTCGATGTGACCCAGCCGGCGGCGGGGGGGACCTTGATCGAGGGGCGGGACGAGCCCGAGCGCGGGGACGGCGCCGTGGCGGTGGCCAGCGAGCCGGCCCTGGCCGCCCTCTTTCGCCCGGGGGGCAGCCTGGCCCTCGCGGGACTCTTCTCTCGCATGGACAGCGAGAGCGTGGCGCCGCGCTTCACCGTCGCCGAGCGCGGGGGACTGACGGTCTTCGCGCCCGCTGGCGAGGGCATCAAGCGGGTCGCAAGCGGCGTGCGCGGCGCGAGCATCGAGCGCCAGGTCGCTTCGGTGTCGGTCGTGGGGCACGGGGGGGCCGTGCTCGGCGCGCGCGCCCTCGAACTCCTCTCGGGAGATGGAATCGAGGTCGAGCGGGCCTTCCTGGGCAGTGGCCTGGTGCAGGCATTCCTGATCGATCCGGCCCAGCGCGTGGCGGCGGTGCGCGCCTTGCACGCCGGGCTCCTCGAGGTGGCTCTGGCCTGAGGGCCACGGGGGAACGACAATCCCCGTCCCGCCGCGAGCGGCGGCAGGTCGAGCATGTCGGATCAGGAAAAGCTGCAGGGCCAGAAGGAGTCCTTGCTGGAGAGCCTCGCGGGGACTGGTGCGGCCCTGGCGGCTCTGGTGGCGGAGGTCCACAACGCCGACCTGGCGGAGTGGATGCAGGACCTCCCCGAGGGGGACGCCTGGCGGGTCTTCGAGAGCCTCGATATCGACTCGCGGGCGGAGGTCCTCGAGCACGCCGAGGATGCCCTGAGTGGACAGCTTGTCGAGCGCCTGACCCCGCATCAGCTCAAGGACGTGGTCGAGACCCTGCCGGCGGACGAGGTCGTGGACCTGCTGGCGTTGGCGGATGCCCAGACGGCGGAACAGGTCCTCGCCTTCGTCGATGACGAGCGCGCCCGGGGGCTGCGGGAGCTTGCCGCCCACGCGCCGGACACCGCCGGCGGCCTGATGACCACCGAGGTCATCGCAGTGCCCCAGGGCACGCGCATCGGCGACGCGATCAAGCTCATCCGCACCGAGGGCGAGGAGGCGGAGGAGGGGCAGGGTCTGTTCGTCCTGGACGGGGGCCGGCGCCCGATCGGCTACGTGTCCGACCGCATGCTGCTGACGCACTCGATCCACTCCACGGTGGACGAGATGATGGTGGAGCCGATCTCCGTCGGCCTGGAGGTGGACCAGGAGGAGGCGGCGACCCAGATCGAGCACTACGGCTTGACCGAACTGGGGGTCGTCGACGCCGCAGGCGCCCTGGTCGGCATCATCTCGGCCGACGACGCCCTCGAGGTGCTCGAAGAGGAGGCCAGCGAGGACATCCTCAAGATCGTCGGCGCCTCGCCCGTACACCAAACTCGCCTGCCGGTCCTCAAGCGCGTGATGGGGCGACTTCCCTTGCAGGGCGTGACCGTCGCGGGCGGCCTGGCCACGGCCGCCATCATCGACCTGGCCCTCCGGGACGCGGGTGAGTTCTCCCCCGACGTGGACCTGCTGCGCTTCGTGCCGATCGTCATCGGCCTCGCGGGCAATGTGGGGATTCAGTCCTCCACGATCCTGGTGCGAGCCTTTGCGACCGGGGAGGTTGAGCCCGACCGGGAGGCCTCCGTCCTCGCCACCGAGACCTTGGCGGGGCTCCTGATCGGCCTGATCTGCGGCAGCGCCTCCTGGGCCGTGATCTCGGTCACGGAACCGGCCACGGGAGCGACGGCTTTCCCCCTGGCCGTGGGGGCCGCAATCGCCGCCGCCGTGACCTTCGCCGCCCTCCTGGGCTGCCTGATCCCCATGGGCTGCCGCCGCGTGGGAATTGACCCCGCGGTCGTGGCCGGGCCCTTCCTGATCACCATCAGCGACATCTCGGGGACCGCGCTCTATCTCGTCGTGGCGCACCTGATGCTGGAGCGATGAGGGCCGCCGTCGTGGCCCGCGGCGCCGCGGCGGCCCTGGCCGTCCTCGTCGGCTTGCTCGCTCTGGGCTGGATGTTCTTCTTCAGGGTCCATCCGGTGACCGGGAGTTCGATGGAGCCGACCCTGGAGGAGGGCGAACAGGTGCTCGTGCTCTTCGGCCGACCGGAGTTCACCCGCTTCGATCTGGGGGTGTTTCTGCCCGAGGGTGCCGACGAGCTGCGCGTCAAGCGCGTCGTGGGACTGCCGGGCGAGTCCGTCGCCCTGCACCTGGGCGACCTGTGGATCGACGGCAGCCCCTTGCCCCCCGACGCCGCGCGCCCCCCATTGCTGGAGGTGTTCGACAGCACGCGCGACGACCTGCGCGAGTGGTTCCACTTCGAGCCCGAGTTCTGGTCTGCGGAGGAGGGGGCGTGGGAGCTCGACGCGACCACCATCTCCCCGGGCGCCCGGGCCGGAATGATGATGTTCGAGCTCTCCACAGAGCGACACCCCGAAGCCGCCGGCGGCGCCGAGGTCAACGACCTCGCCGTCGCGGCGCGCCTGCGCTTCGGCGACCCGCCGGCCCTGGTGCGCGTGCTCCTCGTCGAGCAGGGGGACACTTTCGACCTGGAGCTGAGTGCTGGCGCCGAGAGCCTGGCGGTGAAGCTCACGCGCCTGTCGGGGAACAACCGGCGAGAGGTCCTGGGGGAGGCCCGCATCCCGACCGACCCGACTTCCTGGCATCGGTTTCGCTTCGAGAACATCGACAATCACCTGTCCGTCGCGATCGACGGCGAGCGGGCCCTCACGGCCAGCTACGCCGAGAACCGCTTCCACCCCAGCGACCATCACCACCAGGGCCGCACCTTCGGCTACAACCTGATGCTGGGCGGGGAGGGCGGTCGGGTCTGGGTCACGGACCTGCGCGTCTGGCGCGACGTCTACTACACCCCCCAGGGGAGCTTCGCCAGCCGGGAGGCGCTCCAGCTCGGCCCCGCCGAGCTGTTCGTCCTGGGAGACCACTCGGCCGCCAGCAGCGACGGCCGCCACTGGGGGCCCACGCCCCAGGCGGAGGTCGTGGGCCGGCCCTGGGCGGTGGTCTGGCCTCCGGATCGAGCCCGACGCCTCCAAGGGGCACGATCCACGGCGGATTAGGCGCCATGGGGGCCCTTTCGCGAGCCGATGATGACTGGAGGCGAGCCCGCGAAACCCCCTCGAGGATCCCTGGTTCTATGTCCGCGAGAGAGTGCAATGACGACCGAACACCGACCTGAACATCCCCAGGGGATCGGTTCGGCCTACTCAAGCGATCCTGGCGTCCAGCTCATGCTGGCCTGGCAGGGAGGCGACGAGGAGGCCTTCGAACGCCTGGTTGAGGAGTATTCCCCGCGCGTCTACGCGCTCCTGACCCGTTTCCTTGGGCGCCGCTCCGTGCGCGAGGACATGGTCCAGGAGGTCTTCCTGCGCGTCATCCGCAGCCGGGAGCGCTACCAGCCCACGGCTCGCTTCTCGACCTGGCTCTATCGCATCGTGTTCAACCTCTCGGTCAACGAGACCCAGCGCGGCGCGGGCCACACCCCGCTCTCCCTGGACCGGCCCCTCGGGTCGGGCGATGACGAGTACGGGTCCCTGGGCGAGTTGCAGGAATCCACGGCGGAGGGGCCGTCCGCGGCCATGGAGCGCGATGACATCGTCGTCGCGGTGCGCGAGGCCATCGCTGCCCTGCCAGAGAACCAGCGCATGGCGCTGATCCTGGCCAAGTACCACGACTACTCCTACACGGAGATCGCCGATGTCCTGGACTCGAGCGAGAAGGCGATCAAGTCGCTGATCCACCGTGCCCGCGAGTCTCTGCGGGAGACACTGAATCCTTTCCTGCAGAAGGGGGGGGCGGTGTGAATCACAACGCCGATTGCCACGGGTTCCGGCGCGGCCTCGAGCGGGCCCTCTCGGGGCGACCCGCCCCCGCCGGGCTGCGAGAACTCTCCTGGCACGAACACCTCCTGGGCTGTGGCGAGTGCCGCGAGCTGCTGGAGCGTGAAGAGGCTCTCGAGGAACTCCTCGCCACCCTCCCCACTCCGCGCCTGTCACCGGAGCTGGCCCGGCGCGTCCTCGAGCGCTTGCGCGAGGTGCGGCGAGGACTCGGTGATCTGGATGAGCTGCTGGCCCTGGATGCTGGGGCCGAGGCCCCCGGGGGGCTCGCGCACCGGGTCTTGATCGCCCTCGAAGAGGAGCGCACCCCGACGGTGGACGAGCGGCTCGACGCCCTGCTGGCTCGCGACCCCGCGCCACAGATTCCCCACGGCCTGTCCGAACGCCTGCTCTCGGGCCTCGCGCCAGCGCTGATGGAGGCTCGGGCCGACGAGCGGCTCGACGCCTTGCTGGCCCGCGATCCCGACCCGCTGGTCCCCGCCGGCCTGGCGGAGGGCGTCCTGGACGCCCTTGAGGACCAGCGCTTCCCCCTGCGCACGCCGTTCGTGCTGCGCTTGGCGACCTCGCGCTGGGCCTACGCCGCGGCCGCGGGCCTCTTGATCGCGGCCTTTGCTCTCTGGCGCCCGGGCGCGGACGCGCCGACGGCCGACCATCTCGCCCTCTCCGAGCCCCCGCCGGGGATGCTCGATCTCTTCGATGTCCTGTCCGAGGACCTGCTCTTCGAGGACGATCTCCTCGAGGGCGAGGACGGCCTGGAAGTGGACCTCTCCCTCTCCCTGGGAGCGCGGGAGGAAGTACTCATGGACTACGAGTTCCCCGAGGGACCGTCAGAGGAAGAGGGCGGCTAGGCCCCGCCCCGGAACGATGAAGGCCCCGCTCGGAATCCTCGCGACCGCGCTCTCGCTCGCCATTCTGGCGTCGTCGTCGGTTTCGGCGTCGGCTGCCCCCTTGGCTCAGGACGACAGCGGCTCCTCGCCCAGCGCCCGCGAGCGCTGGGGGCGCCTGTCGCATGAGGAGAAGGCTCGCATGAAGGAGCGCTTCGAGCGCTTCCAGAAGATGGGCTCACAGGAGCGGCGCGAGTTGGAAGATCGCCACCGCAAGCTCGAGCGCACGCGCCGGCGCGTGGAGAGCGACCTCTCGCCCGAGATGCGCGAGCGTCTCTCGAAGCTCGCCGACCGCACGCATCGCGAGATCGTCGGCGAACTGGTCGAGGAGGAGTTGCGCGCCGAAGGACGGCGCCTGCGCACCAAGCTGCCCGACTCCCTACGGGAGCGCTTCGAGCGTGCGAGCCCGGAGCAACGCCAGCGCTTCTTCGTCGAGTTCAAGGAGAAGACCCTCCCGCGCATGAGCCTGCGGGCCATCACCGAGCTCGCCGGCGCCCTCGAGCTCGACCGCGAGGAGGTCCGGCGCATCGAGGCCCTTCCCCCGCGCGAGCGAGTGGAGATGGTCTTCGAGCTGCGCAAGCGCATCGAGGCCAAGGCGGTCGAGAGGGACGGGCTCCCCGAGGGCCTCTCCCGTGGGCGCTGGGAGGAACTCGTGTTGCTCTCGCCCCGAGAGTTCTACGAGGTGGCCATGCGCCTGGACCGCCGAGCCGACGACGCCCCGCCCATGGATCCCGAGCGCATACGAGCCCTGCCCAAGGCGGAGCGCCGCCGTCGCGCGGCCGATCGGATCCTGCATGCCATGCGTGCATCTCCCGAGGAGCACCTCGAGCTGGCTCATCTCAGTCCGCAGGAGCGGCGCGCGCAGGTCGAACACGGCCGTCGCCAGCGGGTGGTGGAGATCCTCCGCCTCCATGAGGCTTTCGCTCCCGAGAAGTTGGCCCGGATCGAGGCCATGAACGACGGTGAGTTCTTCTCCGCCGTGCGTCGCCTGTTGCACGAGGTGGGCTCTCCGCGCCACCGCCCTCCGCGCGACCGACCTTCCCACGATGTGCCCCCGGGTGGGCCCAGAGACGTGCCTCGCGAGGGACCCCGGCCAGGCCAGCGCCCAGGTTCCCCGAGGGACCAGCGGCCTCCGGCCCGCGGCGAGCCGCTCCGGGGTCGGGGGGCCACTCCCGCCCGCCCGCGCCCGGACCCTCGCGAACGCGAGCGGCCCGTGGACCGCCCGAGCGATCGTAGCGGCGAGGGTGGCGCGCGCCGTGGGCGCTACCAATCCGCCGGCCACGACAACTCCAGGCGATCCTAGCCATCTGCGCACGCACCCTGCGCCGGCGGGTATCCTGCGGCTTCCATGGACGCCGCCCGCGAGAGCCCCCCGAGCGCCTGGACCGTGCCGACAGTCGAGGCTGCAGCGGTCCTCGCCGCTCCCCAGGCCACCGTCATCGACCTCCGTAGCCCTGCGGAGTTCGCCGCCGATCATCTCCCCGGAGCCGGCAATGTTCCCCTGTTCGATGATGTCGAGCGCGCCCTGATCGGGACCCTCTACCAGCGCGAGTCCCCCCAGCGCGCCTTTGAGGAAGGCCTGCGCGTGACCGAGGGCCGCATCGCGGGCCTGGTGAAAGAGCTGGCGCGTGCCGCCCGACGCCCGCTCCCCGCGGGCGATCCCACGGCCTGGGCGCGCACCCTTTGCGAAGGTGGCCTGGAGGGCATGAGCCGCGCCCTCGCACCGCGCCCGACCGCTCTGGGCGCGGGCCCGACGCTGGTGCTGCACTGCTGGCGAGGAGGCCTGCGGTCTCGCAGCGTGATCGCCTTCTGCCGCGAGGCCCTGGGCTGGCGGGACGTCTGCGGGCTGGCGGGAGGCTACAAGGCCTACCGCACGCGGGTGCTGGAGGAGCTGGGGGCATGGGAGGCGCCGCCGACCGTCGTGCTGCGCGGATTGACCGGTGTGGGCAAGACCCTCGTGCTGCGCGAATTCGAGCGCTTGCGACCCCGGGCGACCCTGGACCTGGAGGCCTGCGCCGGCCACCGCAGTTCGGTCCTCGGCATGGTCGGCCTCGACCCCTGCAGTCAGCGGACCTTCGATTCACGCATCGCCGCCCGCCTGCGGGAGGGCTTTCGCGGCCCGATGGTGATCGAGGGCGAGAGCCGCAAGGTCGGCGACGCCATCGTCCCCGAGCGCGTGTGGGGGGCCCTGCAGGGAGGTGTGAACGTGCGCCTGGTGGCTGATCTCGAGCGCCGCAAGGACGTCCTGATCGAGGACTACCTCGCGAGTGCGGCGAACCGCGCCGAGTTGCACACCCGCCTGCCCTTCATTGAGGGCCGGCTGGGGGCGAAGAAGTGGTCCGGCGTGCTGGTCTCCCTGCTCGAAACCGGCCGCGAGCGTGAGCTGGTCGAGGTGCTGCTGGAGCGCTACTACGATCCTCTCTACCGGCACTCGGAGACGGGCCGCGAGGTCACCTTCGACCTCGACGCCACGAACCCCGCGCAGGCCGCCCGGCGCCTCGCGCGCTGGATCGACGAGCGCGAAGGGACCTGAGTCAGCGCAGCGGTCGCGGTCAGGGGCCGGAGGAGATCCGAACCGGCGGCGAGTTGGACGGGCACGCGGAGAGGCACGGAGGTCATTCTGACCTGCGGGGCGAGGCGCGGGAACCGGGCACTTTCCTTCGGTAACCTCTCACGCACCATGTTCGATGACATCCGCAACGCGGCCGGCGAGCACCTTGACACGGCCTACCATCCCGGTCAGGGCGACTCCGACCTGTTGGTCGTGCTGGGCCACGGCGTGACGGGCAACAAGGACCGGCCCTTCCTTCTGGCGCTGGCTTCTGGCCTGGAGGCGGCCGGGGTGGCGGTCCTGCGAGTGTCCTTCGCGGGCAATGGGGACTCACAGGGGCGCTTCGAGGAGGCGACGGTGACCAAGGAGGTGGCCGACCTCGGCGCGGTCCTCGATGCGCTGGGGGGCAGGCGCGTGGTTTTTTGCGGCCACAGCATGGCCGGAGCGGTGGGTGTGCTGGCGGCCGGCGCGGACGAGCGCATTCGCTACCTCGTCTCCCTGGCCGGCATGGTGGAGACGCACGCCTTCGCCAAGCGCAAGTTCGGCCACCTCACCGCGGGCAAGGACAACATGTGGGACCAACCCCAATGCCCGCTCTCGGCGCAGTTCATGGCCGACATGGAGGAGATCGGCTCGGTCTTGGGGCACGGCGAGCAGGTCCTCGCCCCCTGGCTGCTCGTCCACGGCACGGCCGACGAGGTCGTGCCTATCGACGACTCCCTCGCGATCCACGAGTGCGCCGGCGGTCCGGTGGAACTGGTGCGTCTCGAGGGCGCTGACCACGTCTTCGGCGGCCCGGCATGCGGGGAGATGGTGGCGGCCGTCGTCGAGTGGGTGGTGCGGATCGCGGCTCCGGCCTAGGCGGGGACGCCCCCTGCCGGGCCGAGGCCTTTCTGGCTCTGCGGGCTGCGGGAAAGACCGCCCATGGTCTAAGTTATGGGCCGGTTCCCGCCCCTCCCCCAGACTCCGAACTCACCGGCATGTGCGGATTCATCGGCATTCACGGCCCCGAAGGTGCCGACGTCGCGCCCGAGATCTACGAGGGCCTGCTCGCGGTCCAGCACCGTGGCCAGGACGCGGCCGGGATCATCACCTTCACCGACAGCTTCCACGTCAAGAAGGGGCTCGGGCTCGTTCTCGAGGTCTTCGACCAGAAGAACATGGACCGGTTGACGGGGAACCTCGGCGTCGGCCACGTGCGCTACCCGACCATCGGCGGCAACCAGAACGACGACGCTCAGCCGTTTCACCTGACCTTCCCCATGGGCATCGCCATGGCGCACAACGGGAATGTCAGCAACTACGCCGAACTCGTCGAGCGCCACTTCTCCAACAAGGGTGTCAGGGTCAACAGCTCCTGCGACATCGAGGTGATCCTGTTCGTGTTCGCCACGGCGCTGACCGAGCGCGTTCGTCCGGGGAAGGCCCTCGACGCCGAGGATGTCTTCGCCGCGGTGAAGGCCGTCTACGAGCAGGTCAAGGGCGCCTACTCGGTGGTCGCCTCCCTCGCGGATGTCGGCATGGTGTGTTTTCGCGATCCCTACGGGATCAAGCCGATCTGCTTTGGGGAGAAGGAGACCGACAAGGGGCGCTGGTTGGCCTGCGCCAGCGAGAGCGTCGTCTTGGATGTCAACGGCTACACCCGCACCCTCGACATCGGAGCGGGCGAGGCGGTCTTCGTCGACAGCGAGCAGCGCATCTTCCACCGCAAGCTGGCGGACAAGCCCCACCGCCCGTGCGTCTTCGAGCTGGTCTACTTCGCCCGGCCGGACTCGTTCCTCGACGACATCTCCGTCTACAAGACGCGCGCGCGCTTCGGCGAGGCCCTCGCCGAGCAGTGGCGGGAGACAGGCAGCCCGGAACCCGATGTCGTGATTCCCATCCCCGACAGCTCGCGCGACGCGGCGCTGGCCATGTCTCAGGCGCTGAACAAGCCTTACCGCGAGGGGTTGGTGAAGAACCGCTATATCGGCCGCACCTTCATCATGGCCAACCAGGCTCGGCGGCAGTCCTCGGTACGGCGCAAGCTCAACCCGATCAAGCTCGAGTTCGAGGGCAAGGACGTGCTGCTCGTGGACGATTCGATCGTGCGCGGCAACACCTCCCGGCGCATCGTCCAGATGGCCCGCGAGGCTGGAGCCCGGCGAGTCTACCTGGCCTCGTGCAGCCCGATGCTGGTGTCGCCCTGCCCCTACGGGATCGACATGGCGACGAAGACGGAGTTCATCGCGAGTGGTCGAGATCTCGAGGAGGTCGCCGAGAGCCTCGGGGTCGATCACCTGGTGTACCTCGACCGCGAGCGCATGAACGCCGCCGCGCGCCAGGGAAACCCGCGCATCGAGAAGTTCTGCAACGCTTGCTTCAACGGTGAGTACCCCACCGGGGACATCACCGTAGAGCGCTTGCGGGCCATCGAGGGCGACCGCACGAAGCACCGCGACGAGGTCCCCTGCGGGGGTTGAACGGCCCGGGACCGGGTTGAGATCGCGCTCCGGGGGGCCTACAGTCCCGCCCGCCCGGCCCACCATGCGCGTCCTGTTCACCTCGCCAGTCTTCCCGCCGGACCTGGGCGGGCCGGCGGTGTATGTGCCGAGCCTCGGCCGCTATCTCGTCGAGCGCGGCCACGAAGTGAAGGTGATCGCCTTCTGCTCCGAGGCGAACCCCACGGGGCATCCCTTCGAGGTCATCACGATCCCGCGCGGCCTCATGCCCCTGCGCTACCTGAAGGCCTTCATCGAGGTCTGGCGTCAGGCGCCGACCGCGGACGTGGTCTACGTTCAGGAGCACCTGGCCCTGCTGCACGTGCTCGCCGCACGCCTGCGCCGCGTCCCCGTCGTGATCCGCATCATGGTCGATGGCTCGTGGGAGATCGCCCACCGCAAGGGGTGGTGTGGGGATGACGACATCGTGACCTTCCAGGGGCGCTCCTATGGCTGGCGCGTCCGCCTGACCCGGGCTCTGCAGCGCGTTTGGTGGGGCTGGTGTACGCACATCATCTCCTGCTCGGAGTTCCTGCGGCAGATCCTGATCGAGAACCATGGCGTCGAGCCGGACAAGGTGCAGCGGATCTTCAACGCCTACCACGGCCCCGACCCCGACACGGTGACCGAGACTCTCGCCGAGGCACGTGCCGCGCTGGGCCTCGACCCCTCGCGGCGGATCGTGCTCACCATCTGCAGGTTGATGATCTGGAAGGGCGTCGACGGCATCCTGAAGGCTCTGGCCGAGTTGCCGGAAGACATCGAGCTCCTCGTGGCGGGAGACGGGGACATGGAGGAGGCCTGGAAGGCCCTGGCTGCAGACCTCGACCTGGGCGAGCGCGTGCACTTTCTTGGCAACGTGCCCCACCACCGGATCCCGCTCCTGATCCGAGCAGCGGACGTGTTCGTTCTGAACAGCCGCTACGAGGGCCTCTCGCACACCCTTCTGGAGGTCTTGCAGTTCGAAACGCCCATGGTGGTCAGCCGCGCGTGTGGCAATCCCGAGGTCGTGGAGGATGGGGTCAACGGCCTGCTGGTCGATCCGGCCGATCACCTGGAGTTGGCAGGCGCTGTTCGCAAACTGCTGGAAGATAAAGGCTTGGGGGACGCGCTTGCGGCGCGCGGTCAGGCTCGCAGGGCGCTTTTCAGCCGCGAGGGGACCTTCGCCCAGGTCCTTGAGGTTCTGGAGGAGGCCGCGGCGGGGTCTGGCACTGAACCTCCCGTCAGATAGAGCTTCTGATCTCAGGGCTGCACTTGCCGGGTTCGATGGCCGATATACTGATACTGCAAAGGAGTCGCCTGAGGCGTCCCGCGCAGCTCCGGTCCACCGGGGCGCTGCCAGCGCGGGTCCCGCGGTTGACTAACCCCCCCTTTTTCGCCCATCCGGATATCCATCCCTATCCGGAGTTAGGTAACTGCCGATGAGAGTTCTGTACGTCCAGGAGTACCTCCCCCAGGAGATGCTAGGGGCGATGTGGATTTCGCGCGCCGTCAAGGACGCGGGCCACGAGATGCAGGCCCTGTTTCTGCCGGACAAGAACTGGCTGGCGAAGGTTCGTGAGATCGATCCGCAGGTCGTGTGCTTCTCGACCACCACGGGCATGCACCTCTACTTCGCGGACATCATGCGCAAGGTCAAGCGGGAGATGCCCGAGGTCATGACGGTTGGCGGAGGGCCCCATCCGACCTTCACTCCCGAGTACGTGGAGACCGAGGGGGTTGACGCGATCTGCCGGGGCGAGGGCGAGTTTGCCATGGTGGAGCTGCTCGACAGGCTGGAGGCGGGTGAGGACTACCTCGACGTCCGCAACTTCTGGTTCAAGGACGCAGAGACCGGAGAGGTCGTTCGCAATCCGCAGCGACCGCTGGTGCAGGATCTGGACGCGCTCGGATTCCCCGACCGCACGCTGATCTACGACGCGGGCGCGCTCTACCGCAACTCGGAGCGCAAGGTCTTCGTCACCCAGCGAGGGTGCCCGATGAACTGCTCCTTTTGCTTCCACCACGCGTGGAAGAAGAAGGTCTACGGCGTGAAGAACAAGGAGTACACGCGCAAGCGCTCGGTTGACCACGTGATCGCGGAGATCAAGCAGGTGCGCGCGGAGTGTCCGCTGAAGTTCGTTCACTTCCTCGATGACATCTTCAATCTGCGCAATGACTGGCTGGAGGAGTTCTGCGAGAAGTACCCGCGCGAGATTGGCCTGCCCTTCGATGTGATCTTGATGGCCAACATGACCTCCGAGAAGCACATCCGCATGCTCAAGGAGGCCGGTTGCGTCTACGCACGGATCGCCTTCGAGGCTGCCAGCGACTACATTCGTAACGCGGTCTTCCGCAAGAACACCACCCGCAAGCAGCTCACGGACGCCGCCGGCTGGATCAAGGACCACGGCATTCGGCTCGGCTCCCTCAACATGCTCGGAGGCCCAGGCGGGACGATCGAGGACGAGTGGGAGACGGTCAAGCTCAACATGGAGTGCGAGGTCGACCACCCGCTCGTCTCCATCATGCAGCCCTACCCCGAGTTCGACATCAATGACATGACGAAGGACATGGGGTACGCGGTGTCGGGCTATGACGATTTCCCGGTCAAGTTCAACCGCACCAGCGCGATTGAGTTTGATGACAAGCATGTCATCGAAAACCTGCACAAGTGGTTCCCGCTGGTCGTGCGCTATCCCTGGCTCGAGGGCATTGGGCGCCGGGCTGTGCGTGTGCGCCGCCTCTCGTGGCTCTACCTGCTGATGTACATGCTCTACTCCGAGTACATGGTCGCCGAGCAGCAGGAGCTGTACTCGCGTGTGCAGGGCCTGCGCGGCCCAAGGCACTGGGCGATCGTCGATTTCACACGGCGCGTGGCGACCAAGGGCGCCCTGCGCGTCTACGAGACCCTGTTCGCGCGCTACATCGACCGCTTCTTCACGCCCCGCCATGTCGCCCTCAGCTTGCAGATGGGCGACGAGCGCGTCGTGGCTCACATGGACTGAGCCCCGCCACGCTGTCGGGAGGGTGGTACGCCCGACAGGATTCGAACCTGTGACCTTTCGCTCCGGAGGCGAACGCTCTATCCAGCTGAGCTACGGGCGCGTGAAGAGGACCCCCGAAGGGCCGCACATGGTAGGGCGACATCGCGCCGGATGGGAGGCCCCGCCGGCCCGCTCGGGGCCCGCTCTCCCCACCGCGGGAACAGAAAGGCGCGGCGGGCCGTTCGGTGCATCGCCCCGCGCGGCTTCCTGATAGGAGCCTGCAATGGTGAGAGAAAGGGTCCTCCTTGACGATTTGGAGGCCTTCGCCCTAGGATGCTTGGGCTCTCGATCTCATTTCCTCCCCCCCCCCTTGGCTCCGAGCGCTCTGTCATGACGAAGAGACTCTCTCCCCTGGGTCGACCGGGCCGCGAAGGCGCCGTCCGGTCTCGCTGGCCGATTCCTGTGGCGGGCCTCGCCGTTCTCGGCGCGGTCCTGGCGGGGGTCATGACTCCACGAGGGGAGTTGAACGCAGCTGACCTGGGTAGCCGCGACGCCGACGGGGACGGGCTGAGCGATGCACAAGAGCAAGTCATGCAGACCTCGGTCTTCAAGGCGGACACCGACGGGGACGGGTTCGTGGACACCGAGGAGGCCGCGCGCAATACATCGGCGTACTCGGCGCTCGAAACACCGCTGCCCGCGAGCATGGACATCGGCATGGTCGCGCGAGGTGAAGGCGGCTCGATCCACTCCGTCGTCGTGATCTATGTGGAGGGAGGCAATCTCCACGACAAGGAGTTGGGCTTCGGATTCGTGATCGACAACAACGTGATCGAGGTCCCGACCTGGTACCTGTTGAGTACCGCGACGATCACACTCGCTCCTGCCAGCGATCCCGCCGACGCACTGGTGTTGATCGACATTCCCTTCAGCGCACAGCTCGTGCACTCCTTCGGCAGCCTGTCCATCTATGCGACCCTCAGCTCCCAGGGTCAGGGGGCGGTCTCCGCTGCCGCCGCCATGCAGGTGGTCAGCGTCGACGGCGTCGTCCACTGGGTGATGCCCGCCCAGAACGGCATCCCAGGTATGGGGAACCGCGGCGGCCTCACGGGCCAGGGTTCGGTCTATGCTCCGATCCCTGCGGACGGGGGGTCGGGCGGCTTGCCCAGCGAGTGGATCCCCGGCGAGATCTGCTACCAGACGACCCAGGTCGTCGGGATGCAGGGCGGTATCGTGATCCAGGAGGTCATCACCGCCGAGTGCATTTCGGGCTGGGACTCCTACTGCAAGCCCAACTGCGCCGCCTCGGTCGGGTCTACCTACACGACCTTTGATCCCGGCTCGCTCGTGGGCGGCTGATCACCTGCGGCATCCCTATCCGCCACCCAGGGGGAGGCCGGTCGCCTGCCCCTTTCGGGCAATGGGCGGATGGTGTTCGGGCACAGCGTCCGGGGCCAGCGAGAAGGTGCATGATTGGCCACTCAGGGGGAACCGAGGGGCCCTCGCGGCCGTCTTAGCACTCTGAAGGGGCCCCTGCCGGCAACCTCACGAGCTTCACCATGTCTCTGGATCCTGATCGCGACCTCGTCATGGCCTGCCAGGCCGATCCGCCCGAAGGGCTGGAGGGTGGGTTTCGTGATCTCTACGAGCAGTACAAGGACCGGATCTACAACGTTTGCTATCGGATCACCGGCAATCCGGCCGACGCCCTCGATGCCGCCCAGGAGACCTTCGGCATCCTCTTCCGCAAGATCGACGGGTTTCGTTTCGAGTCGCGCTTCTCCAGCTGGGTCTATCGCATCGCTGTCAACGCCAGCATCGACCTCAAGCGCCGGGCGAGCAATCGCACCCTCGCGTCCCTGGATGTGGTTCACATCGACGAGGCGGGGCTCGATCGGCGACGGGCCCCGCTCGAGGACGAGGACGCCGAAGGCCCCATGGCGACCGCTTCGCGCCACGAGCTGGAGGAGGAGATCCAGCAGGCAATCCTGCGCCTCTCCCCGAAAATGCGCGCGATCACCGTGCTGCGCTACATCGAGGGGCTCTCCTACGATCAGATTTCCGAAGCGCTCCGAATCTCCCTGGGTACGGTGAAATCGCGCCTGGCCAGAGCGCATCAGGCCCTCGACCGCGAGCTCACACCGGTCCTGGACAAGCACTACCTCTCATGACCCCTCACGACACCTCGAACTCGATCGTGTACACCTGACGTCTGCCTCCTGATCCAGGCCGGACCATCCCCCGCGCCGGATCAGCCGATCCCCATCACCCATGCCCAAGACCTGTCGAGAGCACCGAGCGCGCATGACCTGTGAGGTCAGCGCGCCGCGTCCCTGGACGGAGGAGTCCGAGCTCCACCTCGCCGCTTGCGGCGAGTGTGAGGCCTGGGCCCGCCGCCAGGTGCGACTGGTCGGAGCGCTGGGGTCGCTCGCGTCCGTGCCGGCCCCCGACGAGTTGCGGGCCCGGGCTCTCGGGGAGCGCCTGCCCGCAGCCCGTGGCGTCCGGGCCGCCGCGAACCTGGGCCTCCTGGAACAGCGCGAGGCGCCCGCGGAGCTGGAGGGGCTGGTGGTGGCGGCCATGCACGCGGGCTACCGGCAGGATCGAGCGGTGGCGAACCTGCGCCGACGGCTTTCAGGACGCCTTGCCGCGCCGGAGGATCTTGACCGGCGCATGGCCGCCGCGAGGGGCGAAGGGACCCTGTCGGAAACCCTGGAATCCACCCTGGAGCAAGGCGTGGCGGAGGACCTCGACGACCTTCCGCGCGCCCTCAGCGGCCGGATGGCGGGCAAGCTGCCCCGGCGCGAGGCCCCCGAAGAACTCGCCGGGGGGATCGCCGGCTCCTACCCTCGCAGCCGGGATCGGCGCTGGGTGCTGGGCCTGGCCGCCGCCCTCTCCGCGGCCACTTTGGTGGTGGCCTGGACTGGCGGTCGCTGGTTGCTGGATGGCGAGCCCTCCGAGGAGGGGCTGCCGATGGTCCTGCGCTTCGAGGTACGCCACCTCGAGTCGGTGGCGGATCTGGAGAGCGCGAGGCTCATGGGCCCGATGGGCAACGACCTGCTGGTGGCGGCCCGCTCCACGCCCGGCGCGGCCTTCGGCCCGCGGCCCTCTTCCAGGCGCCGCGCCGTGACCGGCCCTGCCCTGGGGGGCGGCGTGTCCGGCGGATCCCTGCCTTCGGCCCCGGGTTCGTCCGATCTCTCGCCTTCGGACTTGCCCTTGCTGGCCGCCATGCAGGGCGCTCCCGAGCGAGTGGGCCACCGCGGCATGCGTCGCGTACACGTGTTCAACCCCGCTCTCTCCGTTGGCTCCTCGATCGAGTATCGCGAGGAGGTCGGCAGCGACGGACAGGGCGCCTTCTTCGTGCGGCCCATCGAGGTCATCTCACCGCCCCTTGATCAGACCGCCTTGGAACTGTTCCTGATGCTGCAGGAGGAGCGCCAGGGGTTCATGTTCCGCTATCGCGACTTCCAGGTTCGCGACCTGGAGCTGTTCATGGAGCGCTATCAGGTCGCCGTCAGGCCGCAAGAGGAGGAGATCGCCGGCCGCGCCTGCCAGGTGCTCGAGGTGAGCCTGCGCGAGGGCGCCGAGCGGGAGTACGTCCTTGCCGTCGATCCCAAGACCGGGCTCATCCTGCGCTACGAGGAGACCTTCATCAGCGGTGAGCCGATCGCGAGGGTGGAGTTCGAATCGATCGATCTCGACCCGGACTTCTCCGATGGCGCCTTGACCGGTGGACCTTCCCAGTGGGTGCCCTTCGATCCCGACCAGGGCCCGCCTCCTCAGGTTTCCTTCAGTCTCCTGCGACCCAAGTTGCCGCCGGAGGGATTCCAGCTCGACCACGCCGCGTCCCTCGTGGTCGGCGGCAAGCCCTGGTTGCAGCTCGTCCACCACGACGGCGTGGAGCAAATCTTCTTGCTCCACAACAGCCCTGAGTCGAGTGGCGGCCCCCTGCCGGGCACGGACTCGGTGAGCGTGTTCTCTCTTGGTGCGTGGACGGTCATCGAGGGAGAGATCGAGGGCCACACGGTCTTCGTGATGGGCAAGGTCGACGAGCAGGACCTGCTGGGGATGCTCCAGTCGGCCTTCGAGTAGGGCCGCGCCCGCGGACCTTGCGCGCCCCTGTCGGCCTGCGCGCTCGGGCCCACCCGTCGCTGAAGCGCTCTCCCCGGGCTTCTGCGTGGGGTAGTCTTGATCTGGAGTGGGGCGGAAACGCCAAAAACCCCCTCCAGGCACCCCCTACCCCACCATGAGCGACCACAGGAACGAGTCTTTCTCGGAATCGGATCTCGACTCTCCGGAGTACCGCGACCGCTTGATGCGCAAGTTGAACTGCCTGATCGCACTGCTGGAGGTGGCCATGGCGCGCGTGCGGCGCTCGATGGCCAGCACCGACGCCGACCTGGAACGACTCTCCCGCATCCGCACCAACCTGCAGAGCACGTTGGATGTGTGCACCCGGGCGCGTGTGGCCCTGGAGCGCCGCGAGGCCCTGCCCTCGGAGCTCGCCGAGAGCCTCGAGTGCGTCAACGACTTCGATCTCCCCGAAGGCGAGCCCTTCTGCTTCCAGGAGCTGTCCGAGGGGGCGCGCGTCGAGATGACCTCCCTTGAGGAGGAGCGCAAGTTCGAGTTGATGGGAGCCATCGCGCCCGAAGAGGTCGAGGTGTGCAACATCGATGAGCTGGCCCACCGACTGGGCGAGTTGGAGTAGGGCCGGAGTAGATCCGCGCGTCGATCGCTGGCACCCCTATCGATACAATTCCCGGGTGAGCGGCCAAGCAGAGCCCCTGGTCCGGGGCGCAGAGGTGCTGCTGCGGCGGCCAGGCGAGGAGGACCGGGACGAGTTCGTGGCCTTGCGGCATGCGAGCGCGGACTTCCTGCGCCCCTGGGAGCCGCGTCCCGCCCGTGGATTGGATCCCCACGGCGGCCCGGCCTTCGCGGCCTTCCTGGAGGGAAGCCACACCGAGCGCCGCGAGCGCCTGCTGCTGTGTCGGGAGAGAGACGGCGCCATCCTGGGCGGGGTCAACATCAATGAGATCGTGCGTGGGCCCTTCCAGAGCGCCTACCTCGGCTACTGGATCGGCGCCGACTTCGCGCGCCGCGGATACATGGGCGAAGGACTCTCCCTCGCCCTGCGCCACGCCTTCGAGGGCATGGAGTTGCACCGCGTCGAGGCCAACATCCGTCCCGAGAACGAGGCCTCGATCGCCCTCGTGCGGCGCGCCGGATTCCAGCGCGAGGGGTATTCGCCGCGCTACCTCGAGATCAACGGCGACTGGTGCGACCACGAGCGCTGGGCGCTCCTGGCGGACGACTGGCGCTCTCAGCGCCCCCAGCTGCGAAGGTAGCGAAAGTCCTGGTTGACCGTGCGGTCGCTGATCTTCGCCACCACCGGCGGGATACGCTTGTACTGGCTATTCACGATCCTGCGCACCACGCCCTCCACCAGCTTGGGGTCGAAGCCCCGCTCGGCGAGCTGAGCGGCATCGTGGCGCTCGTCCACCAGCAAGAACAGCAGGCGGTCGGCCTCGTCGTAGGTGAAACCGAGTTCCTCCTCGTCCGTCTGGCCCTCGAAGAGGTCGGCTGATGGAGCCTTGTCGATCACCTCGGCCGGCAGATCCAGGTGGCGGGCGAGCTGGTAGATCTGGTGCTTGTAGAGGTCCCCGAGAGGGTTGAGGGCGCTCGCGCTGTCGCCGAACTGCGTCGAGTAGCCGAGCAGCAGCTCTGTCTTGTTGCTGGTGCCGATCACCAGCCCGTTCCATTCGACAGAAAGGTCATAGAGCACGATCATCCGGCAGCGGGCCATGACATTGCCGCGTCGCCCGCGGTCCTCGATGTCGTGCTCCGTCAGGTATCCATCGGCCATGGCGCTGATGTCCACGCTGCGCGTCGCGACGCCCAGAGCTTGGGCGACCGCTTCGGCGTCGGCCGCGCTGGCGGGATCGGAAGTGCGATAGGGCATGTTGACCGCCAGCACGTCTCTCGGGCCAAAGGCGCGCGCCGCGAGGGCCGCGGTGACGGCCGAATCGACACCGCCAGAGACCCCGACGATCGCCCGCGAGAAGCCGAACTTCCCGGCTTCCCGGCGCAAGAAGCGCACCAGCAGGGCTTCGGTCAGCTCGACCTGGATGTCGAGGCCCGTGTCGTTCACTGCTGGGCTTCTTCCAGGCGCTCCAGCTCGCGCCGGACGATCCAGGCCTTCTCGTCGCGGCGCAGGGGCGTCTTCAGCCGCGCCCGCTCGGTGGCGTGCGGGTCGAGCGCCAGGGAGAGGGAGCCCGGGTCGAGCCCCTCGATGCGCGCGACCTCTTCCCCGAAGGGGTCGATCACGCGTGACTCGCCGGCGAAGGTGACCCCGTCCTCGCAACCCACGCGGTTGACGTAGAGGACCCAGGACTGGAACAGGATCGCCTGGGCGGCGAGCAGGGCCGACCACTTGCGCGAGGAGCCGAGGCCTTCGCCGTCTCGGGACACATTCCGTGCCGGACTGGAACTGGGCACGATGAGCGCGTCCACGCCGTCGAGGAAGTACAGCCAGCCCCCGGTGAGGTGCCAGGCGTCCTCGCAGATCAGCACGCCCAGGCGCCCGTGCCGGCTGTCGATCAGCTGGAAGCGCTCTCCGGGTCCCAGGTCACGGCTCTCCTCGAACATGCCGTAGGTCACCAGGTGCACCTTGCGGTGGACGTGGAGCGGCGCGCCTCCCTCGAGGAACGCGTAGGCGTTGAAGCGCCGGCCGTCGCGCCCGCGCTCCACGAAGCCCACGCCGATCGAGATCTCGCGCGAGCGCTCGCAGAGGAGCGCGAGGGGCTCGGCATCGAGCCCCAGGGCGACCTCGGCGGTCTGGTCCTTCAGGAAGTAGCCGCTGAGGGAGAGTTCGGGGAAGAGGACCACGTCCGCGCCCTCCGCGAGCGCCGCGTCCACGGCGGCGAGGTGGATCTCGAGGTTCAGGTCGAGATTGCCGAGCGTGGGCTCGACCTGTGCTAGGTGGATCTTGGCGTCCATGTCGGCCCCCGAGGGGTGGCGAGCGGCGCGGGGGAGATGATAGCCGCTGGGTGCTTGCGGCGGCTCGTGATCGTCACCTCTCGGCTACGGCTCAGCCGCGGCGGGCAGCGGCGAGCGCTTCCTCCACCAGGGTGTCGGGGCTCACACCGGACGCCTCGCCTTCGTAGCCGAGGATGATGCGGTGACGGAGGGCGGGCGGCGCGAGGACCTCGATGTCCTCGAAAGTCACGTGCAGGCGACCCTGGACCGCTGCCCGGGCCTTGCCCGCGACCAGGAGCGCCTGCCCTCCACGCGGGCTCACCCCGTGGCGCACCAGGCGGCGGACGCCGTCGGGCGCGAGCGAGTTCGAGGGATGGGTGGCCTGTACGAGGCGCGAGGTGAGTTCGATCACCTCCGAGCCGGCGGGGACATCGCGCACCAACCGCTGCATCTCGAGCAGCTCGCCGGCTGCCATGACCGCGCGTGCCGCTGCCGGCCGTTCTCCGGTCGTGGCGCCCAGGATCGCGATGAGGCCCTCCTGGGTCGGGTGGTCGATGTTGATCTTGAGGGTGAAACGATCGAGCTGCGCTTCCGGCAGTGGGTAGGTCCCCTCCATCTCGATCGGGTTCTGGGTCGCGATCACGAAGAAGGGTTCGTCGAGGGCCATGGTCTGGCCGAAGACGGTCACCTGCCCTTCCTGCATGGCTTCCAGCAGGGCTGACTGGGTCCTGGGAGTCGCGCGGTTGATCTCGTCGGCCAGCACGACGTTGGCGAAGATCGGCCCGCGTTCGAAGCTGAAGCGGCGACCGCCGCCGGGCTCTTCCTCGAGGATGCGCGTGCCGGTGATGTCCGGCGGCATCAGGTCGGGGGTGAACTGAATGCGCCGATAGCCCATGCCCAGAGCGTCGGCGAGGGTTTGGACCAGGGTCGTCTTGCCCAGACCGGGAGCACCCTCGAGCAGAGCATGGCCGCCGGCCAGAACACAGATGCTGAGCTGTTCGACCACCTCGGGCTGGCCGATGAAGCGTTCCTCGACCACGCTCGAGAGGGCCCGGAAGGAGCGGACGAGCCCGGCCAGGCGTTCCTCGACCTCTTCCGCGTCGCTCATCGCGGATCCTTTCGGGTGCTGACGCCCTCGCGCAGGGAGCGCTCGAAGAGGAGCGCGCGGCCGACGTCTCGAAAAACAGACTTGAGGGTCATGGTTTGGAGCCCAGAATGGGAGGGATGGGAGTTTCCCACAAAGCGGGCTCGCGCGGCAACGGCCCTGGGCGGATCGTGCTCCTCCTGTGCTGCGCGGCGGGGCTGGCCCTCGTGTCGGCGGCCTGCGTCGCCCCAGACGAGCGGCGGTCAGGGGAGGTCGCGGCAGCGGAGGAGGCCAGCCGCGGAGGAGAGTGGGTGCGAGCCGCTGCGCTCTGGCACGGCATCTACTTCGACGACGGCGGTCGCAACAAGGTCGCCTGCCGCGAGTGCGCGCGAGCGCTGTTCTTCGCGGGTGACGTCGACAGCGCCTGCGCGATGGTCGAACTGGGGCTGGAGGCCTATCCCCGCGACCCCGATCTGCTCGAGTTATACGGGCGCGTGCTGGAGGCCAGCGGGTACCGACGCGCCGCGGAGCTCAGCCACTCGCGGGCCGTCGCGGTGGATCCCGACCGCATATACAGCCTGATCGCCCTGGGCCGCTTGCGCCTTCAGCTCGGTTACGAGATCGCCGCACTCGAGCCCCTGCAGCGGGCGGTGGATTTCTCCGGAGGGAGCGTCGAAGCCTTCACCCTGCTGGGCCGCGCGCGCGCAGCGGGGGGCGAGGACGCCCTGGCATTCGAAGCTTACGAGCGGGCCGCCGCTCTCGCACGAGCGGGCGATGGAGGGACACTGCTGGCTGCGGCGACCCTTGGCCTGAAGGAGTCCGTGCGCGCCGTGCGCGAGGAATCCGTGGAGCTGGCGCGGGGCTGGGCGGCGCAGGTCGCCGAGCGCGAACCCCAGCGCACATGGGCGCACCACCTGCTCGGGCGCGCCAGCGAGCTTGCCGGGAACCTGGAGGACGCCGTGAAGCACTACCGGCGCGCGATCGAGACCGACCCGGCCGATGCCGCGGTCCTGGCCGATCTGGCGGCCTTGCATGTGCGCATGGGCGACAGCGAGGCTGCCTCTGAGATGGTTCGCCGTGCGCTGGAAGTCGAACTAGACCCCACGCGGCGCGTGCAGCTGATCGAGCTGCTTGATGCCCCCGTAGCCGGCGGCTCGTAGCGCTCCCGTCTCGGCAACGGCTACTGAGCGGAGAGGGAGGCGACCAGCTCGTCGAGCTTGGCCGTGAGTTCTTCGGCGAACTCTTCGCCGAAGTCCATGGCCAGCACGTCGATCTCCTCGAAGGTGTAGCGGCCGCTGGTGCGGCTGAAGGGAATGCCGTACTCCCATTTGTTGCCGTCCGACGCGAGGATCACGACCTCGACCTGGTCATCCCCCTCCACGGCCTTCACCTCGTAGCTCTCGACTTCATACTCGTTCATGGTGCGGTAAACTACCTCACCGCCCGCGGGGCGGCCAGGAATGCAGCCCGCCAGCCGACTCCAAACATGTCCCAGACCCTGATCGAGAAGATCGCGCAGGCCCACGCCCTCGACCTTGCCCCCGGCCATCTCGTGCGTTCGGGCGACTTCCTGAGGGTCCGTCCCGCGCATGTGATGACCCACGACAACACCGGCGCGGTGATCCCCAAGTTCGAGGGCATCGGTGCCGCGAAGGTGTTCGATCCCCGGCAGCCCGTCTTCACCCTCGACCACGATGTGCAGAACCGCTCGCAGGCCAACCTGGCGAAGTACGAGGGGATCGAGACCTTCGCCCGCGAGCAGGGGGTCGAGTTCTTCGGGGCCGGGCGCGGGATCGGGCACCAGGTGATGTGCGAGGAGGGTTTCGTGCTGCCGGGAACGATGGTCGTCGCCTCCGACAGTCACTCCAACCTGTACGGTGGCCTGGGCGCGTTGGGGACGCCCGTGGTCCGCACCGACGCCGCGGCGCTGTGGGCCGTCGGCGAGACCTGGTACCAGGTTCCGCGACTCACGCGCGTCGTGCTCGAGGGCTCTCTGCGGGACGGCGTCAGCGGCAAGGACGTGATCATCACCCTCTGCGGTCGGTTCAACGCCGACGAGGTGCTGAACCACGGCCTGGAGTTCTGCGGCACCGGCGCCGAGACCCTGTCGGTGGACGAGCGGCTCACGATCGCAAACATGACCACCGAGTGGGGCGCTCTCGCGGGCGTGTTCGAGACCGATGAAAGGACCCTCGAGTGGCTCGAGGCGCGGCTGGCCATGCTCGAGGCCGAGGGTCGCAATCGGGGCGACCTCGATGCCGAGCGCCTGGGCGCCCTGCGCAGCGCGCCGCCCGCCGCCGATGCGGACGCCCATTACCACCAGACCATCACCCTCGATCTCTCGGCGGTCCAGCCGGCGGTCGCCGGCCCCGACCACGTCAAGCAGATGCGGCCGGTGAGCGAGATCGAGCGTGAGCGGATTCCTGTTCACAAGGCCTACATCCTCTCGTGCGTCAACGGGCGAGCCGATGATCTCTCGGCGGCGGCGCGTGTCCTGGACGGGAAGCACGTGGCCGCGGGCGTCGAGCTCTACGTGGCCGCGGCATCCTCGGAGGTCGAGCGGGAGGTGCGGGAGCGCGGGGACTGGGAGCGCCTCGAGCAAGCCGGCGCGCGCTTCCTACCGTCCGGTTGCGGTCCCTGCATTGGCCTGGGCGAGGGCTTGCTGGGCGATGACGAGGTTGGCATCAGCGCCACGAACCGCAACTTCAAGGGTCGCATGGGCGCGCGTTCGGCGCGCTGCTACCTCGCCAGCCCGGAAGTGGTGGCGAAGAGTGCCATCGCTGGCCACATCGCGGGCTCGAGCGGAGAGGGGTCGGCCGAGCCTCCGGGAACCCTCACGCTCCACGACGCCGCGCCGGCTGAGTCCGGCGCCGTGGAGCTGCGGGAGGGTTTTGCTGAATCGCTCACGGGCGAGGCGCTCTTTCTCGACGCCGACAACCTGAACACTGACGGCATCTACGGGAAGGACTGGACCTATCAAGACGGGCTCTCACCCCAGGAGATGGCGTCCCACTCGATGGAGAACTACGACCCCGATTTTCGATCGATCGCGCGCTCGGGGGATGTGCTTGTCGGCGGCTATAACTTCGGGTCCGGCTCCTCGCGCGAGCAGGCGGTGACCTGTCTCATGTTCTTCGGGATCCAGCTCGTGATCGCCGCTTCATTCAGCGAGACCTACAAGCGCAACGCTTTCAACAACGGCTTCCTCTGCATCGACTGCCCCGAGCTGGTCGAGGAGCTGCGCCGGCGCTTTCCCGAGGGGCCGCCGACGCGCCGCACGGGTCTCGACCTCTCGATCGACTTCGAGGGCTCGCGCGTTTCGCTCGACGGCGCACACTATCCGGTCAATCCCCTGGGCCCGGCCGCTCAGGACCTGATCCTGGCGGGCGGCCTCGAGCCCTTGGTCCGCTCGCGGCTGGCCTGATCAGCCCCCGAGCATCATCGTCCAGGTCGCCTCACACCTGCCCAGGCCGATGCGCCGATGCCCACCGCCCATCATGTTGCGGTGGTGGCCGGGGCTGTACCACCAGGCCCGGATCGCTCCCTTCCCGGTGTTCTGCCCGGCCGCGATGTTCTCGCCCGACGCGCTCGTGCCCGCCAGGCTCGCACGCCGACCGAACGACTCCTTGCCCTTGACGGGCGAGGTGTGGCTGAAGAAGCCGAGCCGCACCATGTCCTCGCTGTGACCTCGCGAGGCCTCGCCGAGGCGCACGTCCAGGCGCAGGGCGGCCAGGCCGGCGTGGATGCGCTTCGTATTGAGCTGGTCGATGCCACGCATCTCCTCTTCGTCGTGCTTCTCGCTCAGCTCGAGATTCGCCAGCAACGCCTGGCGATCGGCCTTCTCCATCGGAGTGGACAGGAGAGCTAGGAGTTCGATCTGCGAGTAGAGCGCGTTCTCCTCGGCGCGCGGGTCGGCAGGAGTCTCCAGGCGCGCGACGCGTGTCCGAAGCGCTGTGTCCTGCGCGAGGCGCTCGCGCGCGATCTTCCAGTGATCGGTGAGGACCTTGCGCTCGTCGAGGTTGTCGAGCAGGACCACGAGATCGGAGAACAGGTCCTCGTTGTGATCGTAGACGTCATTGGGGCGGACCGTCAGGATCACTCCCAGGCGAGCCATGGCCGGATCGGAGCGCGCCTCGATGGCGCTGCGTGCCAGGTCTCCGTTTCGGGCGTTGCCCGCCACCGTTGCCCGCAGGGTCTGTATCTCGGCCAGGGTCTCGCGATCCAGACGCCGGGATACCAGCGACCCGGCCTCGCGCTCGAAATCGTGCAGGAATGACTCACTGCCGGCGGTGAAGCGCTTCTCGAAGCGCGCGCACTCCCGCCCGGCGTGGAAGGCCAGCTGGTAGCGCGCGTTCGAGCCCAACTCGAGCAGCGCCCGCATGGCTGGCACCTTCCGCTCGGCCGGGAGCCGTCTGTCGCGCAGGGTGTTCAGGTGCGTCCGGACGGCGACGGGGTCGGGAGTGGGGGGGTCTTCGCCTTGAGCGCGCGTGACCGTGTTGCCGACCACCGACAGCAGGCCCGCGACGGCGAGGACTCGGAGAGGCGGGAGCATGAAGTAATGCATCGGCGCAACCGCGACGGAGGCGCCGAAGGATCTCTACTGCTTGAGGAAGAGGTAGTAGAGCTGGCCTTCGACGCGGGTGGAGCCCGCGAGCTCCTCGGCTGCGGCACCGACCCCCAGGTAGATGTCCGCCCGGCCAGCGGTTCGGATGGCGCCGCCGGTGTCCTGGTCGAGCATGAACTGGTGGAACTCCTTGCCCTCGGTGTAGCGGGAGCCGGAGAGGTGCGTCTCGACGAAGACCAGCGATCCGCGCGGGAAGAGGCTCTTGTCGGTGGCGAGGGTGCGCTCGGGAGTGACCGGGACGTTCAGGCTCCCGCGCGGCGTGCCGTCGATCGGGGCGAAGAAGATGTAGCGATCGTTGCGGTGCAGGTAGCCCGCGACCTCGTCGGGAAACTCGCGCGCCCAGCGGCGGATCGCCGCCAGGTTAGAGTCATCGCCGTCGAGCCTCCCCGCGTCCACCAGGGCGCGCGCGAGGGAGGTGTAGTCGCCGCCGTTGTTCCCCGCGTATCCAAAGCGAGCTATCGAGCGGTCAGGGAGTCGCACGAAGGCGGAACCGTTGACATGGGCGATGAAGGCGTCGAGGGGGTCGGCCAACCAGGCGAGCTCGAGACCTCGATCGGCCAGCAGAAAGCTGGCTTCGATAGCACGGCGCGTCGGGTACGGCGCGACACTGCCGTCGCCTGAGCGTCGGCCCAGGGTCGCTCCGCCCTCTCCCTTCACCAGATCGTCGGGCAGCCCGTAGAGCGGATAGGTGTAGCGCTCGCTGCGCTCCAGGCTTCCGTCCAGGATGGGAGTGCAGTAGGCGGTGAAGAGCACGCCGCCACCTCTCCCGTCCCAGCCGGCGCTCTCATAGAGGGTGAAGCGTTCGTGAACGGACCGCACGAACTCCTCGGGGCTCAAGGCCGTGCCGAGCAGTTCGCGGAAGACCACGAGGCTCGCCAGGGCGCGCGCGTGGGAGACCCCCTCCATGGGGAAGAACTGCCGGGCGTGATCGGAGTCCATCCAGGCGATGGACCCGTCAAGGGCCCGCGCGAACTCGTCGGGTCGGTACCAGGCTTCCGAAACGTCCGGCCACCCCTCGGGGTCGGTGACCTCGAGCAGCGCGGGGGACCCGGCCGGTAAGGGCTGGCTGTAGTCCTTCACGACCGTGGAGGTGCAGGCGATCGCCAGGGTGGCGGACAGCAGGGTGACGCCAGGGAATTTCATGCTCCAGAGAATAACCGGTGGCGGGATCGGACCACGAACCGCCCGGGTTTAGGTCTGTGGCTCGGCTTGAGATGAGTGGCGGCGGAGCCTCGGGCGTGCCCCGGCGGGTCCTTCCAGCACGGAGGCCTTCGGTGGCTATTCCGTTCAGGAACCGGCGTCGAGGAGCCGGATCAGGACGCGGCCCGATTCCCGCAGGCCGGAGCGGGAGAAGGTCGGGTCCCCGATCAGGAGCGGCTCGGCGCTGGCGGCGCGGCGGCCGTGATCTAGGCCCTGGGCGAAGTGGTGGCCCGCATCGGAGGGTGGTGTCCAGACGCGCGGAGGAGCGCTCAGATCGGCCCCGCTCCAGGCGACGATGGCCATGTCCTGGTGTCGCGCGAGGGAGCAGAAGAGCACATCGATCCGGGGATCGCCCACGACATCGGCGGCCAGGGCGCGAAATCCGAGCACGTCGTGGGGCTTGGCCGCGGGGCGCAGGAAGGTTCGGTGGTCCTCTGCGGCGAACGCGGGCCCGAAGAAGAGAAAGCCCTGTCCTGCGTCCTCGACGCCGCCGCCGTTCTTGCGTGGCGCTCCGACCAAAAGGTCCGCCTTGCCGTCGCCGTTCACGTCGCGGGCGAAGATCGACATACCGAAGCGAGCGCCGTCATCGCTGGTGGCCCCGGGGTCCTCGACGGCGATCACCTCGCCGTCGCCCACCGGGTTGCGCAGGACGAAGACCTGTCCGGCGCCCTTCACGCCGTCGGTCGAGGGGTTGCCGAGGGCCGAGATGAAGAGATCGGGCTTGCCGTCGCCGTCGGCGTCCGCGACCACGAGGTCATGGCCGAAGTTGCCGTGCTTCCAGGGGCCGACGGGGTTGGGGACGATCCACTCGCTTTCCCGGGAGGGACAGAAGAGGAACACCGCGCCACTCTGCAGTCCCTCGATTCTGTGCTTGGGAGCACCGCAGGCCACATCGGTCGCGCCGTCACCGTTGAAATCGGCCAGGGCGACGGAGGTGCCGAGGAGCGCTCCCGGCCCGGCCCGTACGGCAAGCGCTGTGGCTAGCTCGCGGCCGTGGGCGAGCACGTACACCGCGCCGGCTGCCGTGTCGCCAGCGCGGTCGGTCTTCGGCGCTCCCACCACGAGCTCGTCACCCACCCGGCCGTCGAGGTCGCCCTCGGCGAGGTCGTGACCGAAATCCCCCGCACGCCCTTCGGGCGGGGCGAAGCGTCGCGAGCGCTCGAAGCCGGGGCCGAAGAACAGGTAGACCGCCGGCTCTCCAGGCGCTCCCACGGCGATGTCCTGGTTGCCGTCGCCGTCGAAATCGAGAGCGGCGGTCGCATGGCCGAAGCGCGCGTTCGCGCGCGGGGTGGGGCTCTCAAGTTCGCGGAGGGCTCGCGCGGCGGCGGTCGGAGTGTCCTGGCTCGCCGCGCGGACAGTCCCGAGCGAATCGTCGGCTGGAGCACCCTCGGCGCCGCAGGCGACGAGCAGCAAGAAGGGCAAGCCGCGTGCGATCATGCGCTTCGCGGTCCGCGTTGCAGGACGGAGCTCGCGTCCTCGGCATGGAACGGGCAGGCCACCATGTGTCCCTCTCCGCTGTCGATCAGAACCGGAATATCCCGCGCGCACTCGTCGCGAGCGATGGGGCAACGGGTTCGAAAGCCGCACCCCGAAGGCTTGGCCATGGGCGTGGGGATGTCTCCCTCTAGCTGGATGCGGCCCAGCGCCTCGTGGCGCGGGTCGGGGACCGGCACGGCGGAGAGCAGTGCTCGCGAATAGGGATGGCGGGCATCCTTGTAGATCTGGTCGGCGGTTCCCAGTTCGACGATGTTGCCCAGGTACATCACCGCGATGCGGTCGGAGATGTGGTAGACGACCGAGAGATCGTGGGCCACGAAAAGGTAGGACAGGGCGAACTCGTCTTTGAGCTCTTGCATCAAGTTGATGACCTGCGCCTGGACGGAGACGTCGAGGGCGCTGACGGGTTCGTCGGCGATGATCAGGGAGGGGCGCGTGGCCAGGGCGCGCGCGATGCCGATGCGCTGGCGTTGTCCGCCGGAAAACTCATGCGGGTAGCGGTTGGCGTACTCCGGCTGCAGGCCGACGCGGTCGAGGAGGTACCGGACGTGCTCGAGCTTTTCCGCGTCGGAGAGTGCGGTGTGCAGGTCCAGCGGTCGCTGGATCAGGCCCTGCACGGTCATGCGCGGATTCAGGGACGAGTAGGGGTCCTGGAAAATCATCTGCACGATGCTGCGATGAGGCTTCATTGCCTTGCGCGCGAGCCCGTTCACGTTGATCGCGCCCGCGGGCGTGTCGAGATCAATCGAACCCTCGAGGTGCACATCGGGCGAGATGGCCCGCAGGAGGTTCGCGATGGCTCGTCCGACAGTGGTCTTCCCCGAACCGGATTCCCCCACCAGCCCCAGCACTTCTCTGCGGGCGAGATCGAAGCTGACCCCATCGACGGCCTTCACGGCTCCCACCTGGTGGCGTAAAACCCCGCCGTAGACGGGGAAGTGCACCTTGAGATCGCGCACCGAGACGAGCGAGCGTTCCTCCGAGCTCACTGCGCCCCCTCCCCGGTGTCGCCGTCAACCAGGTGGCAGCGCACGTGGTGGCCGGGAGCGACCTCGACCAGGGGCGGTTCTTCGGTCTTGCAGCGGTCGACCACTTCCGGGCAGCGCGTGCAGTACTTGCAGCCCGCCGGGAAGCTCAGGATTCCGGGCACGTTGCCGGGAATGGCGCGCAGGGGCTGGCCCTTGTTCTGTTCGTTGGGGATCGAGTCCAGCAGGCCGCGCGTGTACGGATGCCGCGGGTCGTGGAAGAGCGAATCGATGTCGGCGATCTCCTGGACCTTTCCCCCGTACATCACGATCGCCCGCTGACAGGTCTCCGCGACGACCGCCAGGTCATGGGTGATGAGGATCACCGAAGAACCCCGGCGCGATGAGAGGAGCTCCTTCATCAAGTCCAGGATCTGAGCCTGGATCGTGACGTCGAGCGCCGTGGTCGGCTCGTCGGCGATCAACACCTTGGGGCGGCAGATGAGCGCCATGGCGATCATCACCCGTTGCCGCATGCCGCCCGAGAACTGGTGCGGGTAGTCTCCGAGGCGCTGGGCCGCGTCGGGGATGCCGACTTGCTCCAGGACGTCGATGGCGCGCGCGCGGGCCGCCTCGATTCCGACGTCCTCGTGGTGGCGAAGGGTCTCCATCACCTGCATGCCGATGGTGAACACCGGATTGAGGGAGGTCATGGGCTCCTGAAAGATCATGGCGATCTCTCGCCCGCGCACCTTGCGCATCTGTGAGTAGTCGAGCGCGAGCAGGTCTCGACCACCGAAGTGGATCTGGCCGTGCGCGATCTTGCCGGGCGGATCGGGGATCAGGCGCATGATCGAGAGCGCCGTGACCGATTTTCCGGAACCGGATTCGCCCACGATGCCCAGGAACTCATCGGCGTGGACGTCGAAAGAGACGCCGGACACCGCCCAGGCCTTCTCGCCCTCGATGTCGAAGCAGGTGTGCAGGTCGCGGACCTGCAGGACAACTTCCGCCGGACTCTGGTTGGAGGTGTCGTTCACGGTTCAGCGCAGACGGGAGAAGACCTTGGGATCGAAGGCCTCGCGGACGGCCTCTCCGATGAAGACCACCATCATCAGTGTCGTGAAGAGCGCTCCGAGCGGGAAGAACACGAGGTGCCACTCCTTGATGTTGTCGAGTCCCTGGCCCACGAGCTCTCCCCAGCTCGGCGTCGGGGGGCGAACGCCGAAGCCGAGGTAGTCCAGGGAGACCAGGGCCACGATCGAGCCCACCAGGGCGAAGGGGGCGAAGCTGATGATCGGCGTCAGGGAGTTGGGGAGGATGTGGCGGAACATGATCGAGGCGTTCGATTCGCCCTGGGAGATGGCGGCGGACGTGTAGTCCTTGGCCTTCTCGCGATAGAACTCACCGCGCATGTAGAAGCTGATCGACATCCAGCGGAACACGCCCAGGATGCAGATCAGCGTGAAGACGTTGGGCTTCACGATCGAGGCGATGATGATGACTGTGTAGAGGAAGGGCATCCCGGCCCAGATCTCCACTAGTCGCTGACCGTAGATGTCCACGCGCCCCCCGAAGTAGCCGAAGCAGGCGCCCAGCAGCATGCCGACCACATAGGAGAAGGCAACGACGCACAGGCCGAAGGTGATGGAGGTGTTGAACCCATAGGCCAGGCGCGCAAACACATCGCGGTCCCGGTCATCGGTGCCGAGCCAGTGGTGTGTGCTGGGCGGATGGGGTGGTGGGCCGACGAGGTGCGCCTGGGTCAAGAGCGATTCGTTGGGGTGGTAGGGATAGGGCGGCATCAACACCCAGTTGTCTCCACCCTCAGCGGCGAACGCCTTCTCGAGCTCGCGGTAGTCGGCCTCGCCGATGCGGCGCTGGCCGAAGGAACTGGCCTCGTAGTGAGTGCCGAGGGCGGGGAAGAAGAGCTCCCCGTCGTACTTCACGATCAGCGCCCGACTGTTGATCAGGAGCGGATTCAGGAAGCTGATGGCGTACACGACACACAGCACGACGAAGCTGTACCAGCCGCGCTTGATGGTCTTGAACTTGCGCCAGCGGCGCCGGAGCACGGAGATGTGCTCGTCTTTGGGAGTTCGCTTCGATTTTTCCACGGCGGATCAGGTGAAGCGAATCCTGGGATCGACGAGCACGTAGAGCACGTCGCTCAGGATGTTCCCGAGCAGGATCAGGAAGGTGTTGATGACCAGGATCCCCATCACGACCGCGTAGTCGCGTTCGATGATCGACGTGTAGCCCAGGTAGCCGATACCGTCGATGTTGAAGACCTTCTCGATCAGATAGCTGCCGGCCATGATGAGGCTGATGGCGTGTCCGAGGCCGGTGCAGATCGGGATCAGGGAGTTGCGCAGGGCGTGCAGCATGATCACGCGCCGCTCGGGCAGTCCCTTGGCGAAGGCCGTGCGCACGTAGTCCTGGCCCAGGTTCTCCATGAGCGAGTTCTTCATGAGCACCGTCAGGGTCGCGAAGCTGCCGACGGCGTAGGCGAGGACGGGCAGGAAGGTATGGTGCGCCTGATCGACGATCTTCCCCCAGACCGACATCTCGTCCCAGTCCGCCGAGCGGAAGTCACCGAGGGGGACGATGTCCCAGAAACTGCCGCCGCCGAACAGCACGAGCAGGATCCCCCCCAGGGCCCAGCCTGGGATCGAGTAGCCGATGAAGACCGTCGCGCTCGAGGCGAAGTCGAACAGTCCGCCGTGGCGAATGGCCTTCAAGACGCCGAGTGGAATGCAGACCAGGTAGGCGAGGGTGAACCCGATCAACCCGAAGTAGATGCTGACCGGGAAGCGGCTGAAGATCAGCTCGTGAACGGGGATGTTGTACTTGTAGGACTTGCCGAGGTTCAGGGTCACGAGGTCGCGCAGCCAGTACAGGTAGGCCTCGTGGATGGGCTTGTCGAAGTGGTAGACCTTCTCGAGTTCTGCGAGCACTGACGGGGGGAGCTCGACGCTGGTCGCCATGTCCCCGCTGCCCGAGCCGCCCTCTGGGCCCGCGCTCGACATCTGCATCTTCATCACCATCTGCTCGATCGGCCCGCCGGGGACGAAGCGCGTGATGGTGAAGACGAGCATCGTGATCCCCAGGAAGGTGGGGATCAAGAGCAGCAGGCGCCGCAGGAAGTACGCAGACATGGGGCGGGGACCTGGGTGGGACTGTTCCGGAGAACGCTACAGCCCGCCGGCCTGCTCCGCGTAACGGTAGGCCGTCCAGAAGTGGTTCTCGACCGGCGGTGTATCGAGGGTGAGGGACGCGTCCTCGCGCGCCGCCTCCAGCTGGCGCTCCTTCTCGGGATCGACCCACCACGAGTAGTGCATGTACTTGTAGTCCCAGGTCCGGTTGGCACCCCATTCGGGCATGCCGAACTTGTTCCAGTAGCACACGCGCTCGGCGGGCTTGTACCAGGCCAGGACGTAGGGGTGCTCGTTGAACACGATGTGGTCGATCTCCTGCACGATGGCCGCGCGCTTGGCGGAGTCGTATTCCTCGTCGTAGGCGCGGCAGAGCTCGTCCACGCGTTCGTTTGAAAAGCTCGTGACGTTGTTGTTGTTGACCAGGCCCGCCAGGCTCCCCTTCCAGGAGGTCTCGGGGTTGGGGATCGTGATCGCTCCCCAGGCGGTGTTGGTCAGGTCGTATTCCTTCTGCCTCATCGACTTCCAGCGCGAAGCCGGCGTTTGCAGTTGCAGTTCGATCTTGATACCCGCCCGCCTGCACGCTTCCTGGAAGATGGTCAGGTACTTCTCGAAGCCCTTTGAAGAGTAGGTCAGGTCAAAGGCCAGCGCCGTGCCGTCCTTCGTGCGGTAGCCCTCTTCGTTGATCTCGCCCCACCCCGCCTCTTCCAGCAGGTCGACCGCCGTGAGCTCGTCGTATTCGATGCTCTCGTTGTCGGGATGCTCGTACTTCCCTCCCGGCCAGTGGCTCTGGAGCGGGATGTATTCGTGGAACATGAACTTGGAGATCAGCAAGTCGCGGTCGTAGAGGTGCGCGAGGGCCTTGCGCACTCGCAGGTCGTCCAGGGGCGGCCGCTGGGTGTTGATGGCCATGCCAGAGGTGCCCTTGGGGGCGTCATTGAAGATCTTGCAGCGCACGATGAGCCCGCGTTGTACCGCGTCGACCTTCGGCAACTCCTCGGCCCACCACTGGGCGCGGCCGATGACGAAGTAGTCGAACTCGCCCTTCTTGAACTTCTCGAACTCGAGGATGTCATCCTTGATGACGATGAACTTGTAGGTGCCGATGTTGTAGAGCCCGTCCCAGGCGGAGTTGTCCTGCCCCCACCAGTTCTCGTTGCGTCGCAGGGTGATGCTCTTCCCCATGGCGATGTCTTCCTCGGCCAGGAGGTAGGGCCCGCTGCCGGGCACGAGGCTGAACTGATAGGTGTCCAGGTACTCCGAGCCCTTCATGTCGATGGCCTGCTTGGGGAACACGGCCAGGGCGCTGCCGGCGATGTAGATGAAGTTGCGCCAGTTGCTCTCCTTGCACCTGACCTCGAGGATGTACTTGGAGAGCGCCACCGGCTCCTCCATCTTCTCAAACGTCATGATCGAGGAGGGGTCGAGCAGCGTCGGGTCCATGCGCAGTTGATAGGAGGCGACGAAGTCCTCGGCGGTGACTTCCGATCCGTCGGCGAAGCGCGCCTGGGGATTGATTCGGAAGCGGTAGGTCATGCGGTCTTCGGAGATCCACCAGTGCGTCGCCGTGTTCGGGATGAACTCCAAGGTTGTGGGGTGCATGGTCAGGAGCGACTCGTAGCACAGGTCCCGGATCTGATAGGTGACGTAGGTGTTCCAGTCCTTGCCGGCCATGCGCAGGGTGGCGGGCCAGTCCTCGATCGAGACGGTCATGGATCCGCCTTGCGGCACGCCGGCCTGTCCGAGGGCCGGAAAGGTCATGTTGGTCTCCCAGCCTTCGCCGGTGAAGCCGGGGCCGCCCATCTCGGCGGAGACGCTCGGATCGCCCGCCGCCGGATCCCAGCGGTAGGTAGCCGTGGGGATGTCGAGGTTGTACATGCCCTCGAGATCGCTCGCGGAGGGCAGGCCGGTGGAAGGGGCTGCTGGCGCGGCGGCGCTCTCGCCGCCGCCCTCGCCGCCGCAACTGCAGCTGCAGCTTGCTGTGAGCGCGAGGCAGAGGGCTAGCGCGCTGAGGTCAAGGGAGCTGGGTCGGACTGCGGGCTTGGGACGCTTCATCGGACACTCTGGGACCGGGGGTGGGCGTGGTGGAGGAGCGGAGCTCGTCCGCGCGGCGGGGCAGTCTACTCGCTCGGCCCGGTTGGTAGCGATGAGGGCTTGAGAGATGGCCCGACAGGCGTAGATTCTGCACCTGCACCCACCTCCGCCATGACTCTCACCGCTGCCGAGCACCTCGCCCGCCCGACCCCGCACGACGCTTCCCGCGCGGGCGAGCGGGTCGCTGCGCGGGCGGGGTTCAGCCTCGCCGCCATCGAGGCCTCGGTTGCCGAGCACGCCGCAGGCCTCTCTGCCGAGCTCGAGGCCGACCTGCGCCACTCCCTCTGGGAGGACGTCGCCTCGGAGTACGACGCGCGCTTCCTCGGGGACTGGCTCGCCGGCCTCGGCTTCGAGTTCAGCGCGGGCTTTCGGGCGGCGGTGAAGACCTGGGAGTGCGACGAGCTCGGGCACCACCTCTGCTCCCGGGCAGCCTGGGTCGCCGCTTTCGGCCAGCAGCGAGAACTCGATCAGCGCCTCGGCGCGCGGCGACCGGACTTCGCGCCCCTGGCCGCCTTCTTCGAGGACGAGTTCACGATCCTGTGCCTCCTCGCCTACGACGAGCTGGCGACGGTGCGCGCCTACCGCGCGAACCTTCCGCTCTACGCGCACCTCGGTCGGCCCTTCCTGGCCTTGATGCGGCGCATCATGGCCGACGAGGCGCGCCACTACGCGAGCTTCCTCTCCGTCACTCGCTCCGAGCACCCTCAGCGCGCCGCGGATGCGGGGCGCGTGATCTCGAGCTTGCGGGCCGCGGGGGCGCCCTACGCCGCGACCTTCGTCCTCGACCATGACGATCCGGTCTTCACCCCCGACCTCCTCGACGAGACCGCGCGCATCCTCCGTGCCCACCTGGCGCGCTGACAAGACGCGCCGCTGGACGGGGGGTGATTCTGCCCGCTACTCTCACCCTCGCTTCCCCCGCGGGCCCTTAGCTCAGTCGGTTAGAGCAGTCGACTCATAATCGATCGGTCCCAGGTTCGAGTCCTGGAGGGCCCACCAGCTTCCCGTCCCCCCGGCGGTCAGTTTCGAGCTGCCGAAGCGCGCGGCAGGAAGGCGGCGCCGAGCGCCACCAGGCCCCAGCCCAGGATGCCGATCCCTCGCAGGCCCCAGTTGAGGACCTGCGAGAGCCCGCCCTCGAGCATGAAATCTGCGGGGTGGCCGGAGATCGCGAGCGGGACTTCCCAGGTCAGCAGGTGACCGGTTCGGATGAGAGCCAGCAGCACCAGGCCCATGGCCAGGAAGAAGGCGCGTCTGGCGGTGGCGAGTACCGCCCCGGTCAGGATCAGCCCGATCGAGAGCAGGCTGAGGGCCGCGGCCATCACGAGTCCGATCTGAACATTGGTTTCCATGCCCGCCAAGGCTAGCAAAGGGTGCCTCTGGCGCCGGCCGTGATTCTTGCCGCCCGACGCCCCCAACGGCAATCAGACCGCCAGGGATCCGCCTCGCTCAAGCGGGAGGCTCGACCGGGCGTCGGGCCCGCGCTGCGGGAGCGCCTGCATTCCGAGGACGCCGCCGAGCGGAGCGAAGCGATCCGGGGGGTCGTGGAAGACTTCGTCCAGCGTCGGCTCGAGCGCTCCCGGCTCTCCGAGGTCCAGCGCGCCAGTCTCGCCCAGTACCTGCGCCAGATGAGGAAGAAGGGCATGGCGATCCTCATGGAGTACCAGCAGGACGATGCTCCCGAGGACTACCTCGACCTCTACCGTGAGTGGTCCGCGTGTCCGAGCTGTGACGGCGCCAACGCCGCGGAGTATCCTCTGGTTCATGGAAGATGAACTCAAAGACGACATCGCAGAGCTCAAGCGCGACATCGGGACGATCAAGGCTTCGGTCAATGGAATCCGATTGCTCGCCTGGACAACACTCGCATTCCTCATCGGCACCATCCTGAGCAAGGTGCTCTGAGTCCTCTCCCACCAGCAGGAACGGGAGTCATCATCGGGATGGCCGGGAGAGTGAGGTCCGCGTTCGCCCCGGCTCGGGCTCCTCAGGAGGAGAGGATGCCCTCGACCACGTCGCCGTGAACGTCCGTCAGGCGCCGCTGAAGCCCATTGTGGTAGTAGGTCAGGCGCGTGTGATCGAGACCGAGCAAGTGCAGGATCGTCGCGTGGAAGTCGTGGACGCTGACCGGGTCCTGCTCGGCCTTCCAGCCGAACGCGTCGGTGGTCCCGTAGCTGAGCGGTGTCCGAACGCCGGCGCCCGCCAGGATCGCCGTGAAACCTTGCGGGTTGTGATCGCGCCCCTGAGCGCCTAGGAACCTCATCAGCACGCCCTCCTTCCCGGGGGGGGAGATGGAGTATCCTTGACCCGACGCCCGTCCGGGCGACCACCATGATCACACCGCTTCTCCTTGCAGTTCCCCTGCTCTGGGCCCATCCAGGAGCGCTGGTCGGCCACCCGCACCAGCTCCAGGACACCGCGCCGCCCCCCATCCCCATGTGACCGGGCTGACCTGGCGAGGGAGCCCCCGTGCGGGGCGCCGGACAGATCCAGGCGGGCAAGTGGAGTCTGACGGGGCGCTTCGTGCTCGTGGACTCCGACCGCTCACCGGTCGAGTTCTCCCTGGCACACCGCCTGCGCGACAACCTGCAGGTCGGCGTCGAATACGATCCGGAAGAAGGGGCGCTCTACCCACTGATCAACTGGCGCTTTCTCGACGCCAACGATGAACACCCGGCCCTGGCGCTCGGCGTCAGCTCGGCCTGGCCCTCCAGCGAAGTGGACGGCAGCGCAGTGTTCGTCACCGCCGCACAACACCTCGGCGCGGGGTTCAGCGGGACCGTCAGCATTTCCTACGGACTGGAGGACGAGCGCGTTCGCGTACCGGCCAGCCTGAACTACCCCCTCGGCGAGGCCATGGGGGCCAGCCTGATCTTCGACGGCGACAACCTGCATCCCATGCTGACCTACCGCCACTCCTCACTGAGCACATCGCTGATCTTCCTCAACGGCGAGGACGCGACCATTTCCGTCTCCTGGGGGTTCTGAGGTCGAAGCGCGTTCCTTTCTACCGATCATCGCGCCGGATCCTCTCCGCCACCCACGGCGCAGGCCATCCACATCCATCGCCTCCGCGATTGACCCTGCGCATGAAGTTCACGCAGGCCGCGGCCCTGATGGGCGAATTGGATGCGCGTCCGCCCTCAGCCTGGATGCCCGAGCAACCTCAGGCGCTCGTCTCGGTCGGCGGCGAAGCGGCGGATGCCCTCGAGCAGGTGTTCGGGGTCCAGGTGCGCCTCGACCTTCACCTCCTCGACGCTGCCTCCCGTTCGCCAGCGATTGTCCCAATCCGAGCTCATGGCGTAGTGCTCGGCAATCTTGTGCGGTAGCCAGTCGTGCATCAATCGCCGCGCGCCGTTGGTGATCACGGTCGAGTCCAACCAGTCCGGTCGCGGCAGGACTGCGTTCCGCACGTCGCGATCCTGCAACTTGAACAGCTCCCACGAGACCGCCTGCACGATCTTGACGTTGGGCGCCTCGCCGCTCTCGAAGAGTGGCAAGAGGGTGTAGATCGACTCCGTCGAGCTGGTGCCCTGCACGATCACGGTGCCCTCCTTGGGCCGCGAGTGGTCGAAATCGCGCAGAATGTAGGCGCCGCGGGCGGCTTCGAGGTGAGAGGGGACCCCCAGGGCCCGCCGGTCGGGGATCTCGACGGCCGGGCGGGTCAGATGCAAGGCGATGATCGGCGCGTCGGAAGCGAGCGCGGCGGCGAGCGCCGGCGCGACCTCGTTGTGCTCCCAAGGGTGCAAGTTGATCACGTGACCTTCGGGGAAGAGCTGGGTCACCCCCGGCGAGAAGATGCCGAAGTGTGTCCGGCTGTCCTCGGCGGTCTCCGGGCCTGAGTGACCGGCGACCCAGATGACCTTGCCGACCGCCAGGTCGCAGTCCTGCGCGAGCTGGCTGAACAGGCGCATCATCCCGTACTTGAGATACGAGAAGGAACCGTAGGTCGAGCACGCGGTCCAGTAGCCGTCGAACTCCTGCTCGGGATCGGAGGCAAAGTTGACCGACGCGGCCCCGACGCAGAGCCCTGAGTTGGCGAACTCGGTGATCTGCTGGGGGAGCACGCTCCCCGCGGGGTTGGTGTTGCGCTCGTACCAGCCGAAGCCCTCGAACTCTCCGAATCCCGCCCCGAAACCGGAGATGTTGGTGGAGTCCGCGAGGTCCGCCGAGCAAGCCAGGACCAGCGGGCGGCCGGTCCGTTCGTGGGCCAGGGCGTTCACCCACGCGGCGAAGGAGGCGAAGCCCTTGCGGTTGGGCTGGCGCTCCCCGGGCGCGGCGAAGAGCTCGGTGGGCAACTGCTTGACCGCCAGCCAGGAGCGGTCGGCCGACAGGTTCACCGCGCTCTCGCGAAAATCCTCAGGCCGCTCGGGCACGGAATCCCCGAGCTCGATCAGCGTGTCGGCCAGGTACTCCACGAGCGCTGGATCATCCCGCAAGACGCCGAACACCGTCTCGAACCAGGCCTTGCTCTGCTCGCGGCACGCCACCTCTCCGGGATCGGTCGTGTCGCCGAAACCGTCGAAAGAGACGTCGTACTTGTCCTGGAACTCGCCGCGGCAGGTCCAGAAGAGCTCGGAATTGCGCTTGTGCGCAGCGCCGTGAGAGGCGGCGTCGAAGAGGTGGTAGCCGCGGCCCTTGCGCGTGCGCACCCACATCATCCCCGGGCGGCCGCCCGTGTCCTCGGCGTGGACGATCTCCAGCATGGCACGCGTGATCTCCTCGTAGGACTCGCCTTCTTCGGTCCCGGCCACGCGCCAGCCGTAGGGCTCGAACCACTCGCGCGGCGTCCCCGCGCAGACCTCTGAGTTCGCAAAGCGATCGATGCCGTGGTCGTTCCAGTCGAAGAGATAGATCAGGTTGTCGAGCCCCAGGCCGAAGGCCGAGTTCTTGACCTCGTGATGGCAGCCGGCCGAGTGCCCGCCCTCTCCTTCCATTGCGAAGACCCTGACGTCTCCCGCGCCGGCGTGCTTGAGGGCCATCGCCTCTCCCAGGGCCGCCGGCGCGCCGTGTCCCGAGGGCCCGGTATTCCATTTGAAGAAGAGCGTCTTGCCCTCCATCTCCGCGTGGCCGGCGAGGTGTCCATTGTGGCGCAGCCAGAGCAGGTCATCGTCCCAGCGCAGGGCGCGCTCCTTGGCACGTGGCACGAGGTAGCGCTCGTCGCCGGTCTCTTCGTATCGCAGGGCCAGCGCCTCGTTGTAGACCGCCAGCATCGCGTACACCACTGGGCAGCAGTGGCCAGCGATCAGCACGAAGCGATCGCCGAAGGCCTTCTCTGGCCGCCGCACGTCCCAGCGCATGCCGGCCCCCAGGGTCGACGCCACCAGCAGCGGGACCTTGGAGCGCGAGCCGCCGGGGTGGCCGCTCTGGCGCAGGTTCAGCATCAGGTCGATGCACTGGTCGATCAGGTCGCCCGTCTTCTCCCAGTGATGGAAGTTGCGGGAGAGGGACTCGAGCGTCGGCTGAGAAATGGTCTGCATGGAGGGTTCGCGGGAAGTCGGGGAGGTGCCGTCAGTATAGCGGCGCCTCCGTCCTCGCTCCTCGCGCGCGCAAGTGACCCGAGCGCCACACCGAGCTGCGGGCCCACATAACTCCTGGAACCCGCGGCCCGCTCGCGGATCGCTCTACTCTTCCCAGAAGCGCGAGAGGCGTCCGAGCGCCGCCTGGATGTCGTAGTTCCTCGTCCCGTAGCGGTAAGACCGGTAGAGGCTGCGCAGGGCCGTGCGCTCGCTCTCGTCGGGCAGGTCCGCCTCTTTGAGCACCGGCAAGATGCTGCGCCATAGCCGGCCGCGCTGGCGCCAGGAGAGGTGCGTCTCGCTCGCGCTGGCCAGGGCGTTGACCGCCAGGGCGACCCGGACTTCCGCGTCGGTCTCGTTGCGCAGCCTACGCAAGAGGCGCGAGACGACCGCGTTCGAGTACAGCTTCCAGGTGCCCTTGATGGCGGCCATGCGCCGGGCGGGATCTTCCTGGGCGAGCTGCTGCTCGAGCCACTCGACGGGGGTGTCCTCACGCGTGGTGTTCTCGATCCTCCGACGCGCCTCGGCCAGCGGGTCGGGAGCTTCGCGGAAACGCTCTAGCAGCACCTCCCAGTCGAGTACGCCCAGTTCCCGATAGAGGTCGAAGACCACGGCCCAGCCGACGAAGTGCACCAGGACGTTGTCGCGCAAGGAGTGATCGCTGCTGGGCGTGATGGCCAGCAGTTCGGAGAGCTCCTCGTCGGTCAGGCTCTCCTCTCCCAGCTCGCGCCATGGCCAGCAGGCCAGGCCGTCGACCACCCAGCGGTCTGCGAACACGGCGCCGTCGCCGAGCACGGTCGCCAGGCCTTCCTCGAACCACAGAGGCACCGGCTGCGATTCCTGGGCGAGCCGCGCATGGACGAGTTCGTGGGCGACCGTGCCCGTGTCGGCGGCTCCGACGAACACTCCCGAGGGCTCGAACGGGCCGCCGGAGGAGCGCGCGTGGAAGGCGCGCACGCGCGCCGGTCCGATGCCCGGGATTTCCTGCAGGGCGCCGTCCGTTCCGTGGCGGATCCGACCGCGGTTACCGCTGCTCATCTCGACCCCACCGTCCCAGGCGTGGACCCGAACGTGGTCGGAAAAGGTCCCGATCAAGGCCGCGACAGCATCGAAGGCTCTGTCGACGGCCTCGCGGTACTCGGCCACGGGGATCGGGGCGTCGTCCTGGACATACAGGCTCCAGCCGCTGAATTCCCCGGCCTGCTGCCAGGTCGTACAGCCCGCGAACAGCAGGCCGGCGACGAGCAAATGAGAGCGGATCTGTCGCAGGGGGGCGCGCATGGGACCGACCGGGGCCGTATCCGCTATCATAGACACAATTCCCGCGCCTGCGGGCGGGGACTTGACACCCAGGAATCACCGCCTCTCCCCGATCCTGAGCCGCCCGCGGCCCCCGAGGACTCTACAGATGGCCAGCTACCGCCTGGAGCTCGACGCTCCCAATAACATCGTCATGGTGATGGTCACCGAGGACGATGGCAGCGAACACGACTACCAGTTCGACTTCGATGCGGCCTCCGGGCGCTGGGAGTTCGCAGAGCGCGACCTGCTCGAGCGCGATTTCGGTGAGGAGTGGACCGACGGATTCGAGGACGCCGTCGAGAAGATGATCGCGGCGGCGGTCGCCGGGAAGTGAGGTCGCGTGCGCCGCGTCTTCCTGCTCGTCCTCGACTCCCTGGGCGTGGGCGCCCTGCCTGACGCTGAGCGCTTCGGCGACGGCGGCGCCCACACTCTCGACCACCTCGTTCAGGCTGCCGGCGGGCTCGATGCGCCGCGCTTGCTGGAGCTGGGCCTGGGTCTGGTGCCGGGCGTCACCTCTCTCCCGCGGCCGGCCGCGGCGGCAGGCGCCTTCGGCCGCTGCCTGGAGCAGTCCGTCGGCAAGGACACCTCGACCGGCCACTGGGAGATGATGGGCTGCCCCCTCGACCAGGCCTTCCCGGTCTTCCCCGAAGGCTTCCCGCCCGAGATCATCGACCCCTGGCTCGAGCGCACCGGCCTGCCGGGCGTGCTGGCCAATTGCGCCGCCTCGGGCACTGCAATCATCGAGGAGCTGGGCGAGGAGCACCTCGCCACGGGCAAGCCGATCGTCTACACGAGCGCCGACAGCGTCTTTCAGGTCGCAGCCCACGAGCAGGTGTTCGGGCTCGAGCGCCTGGGTGAGGTCTGCGCCGTGGCGCGCGAGATCCTCGTTCCCTTTGGAGTCGGGCGCGTCATTTCCCGACCCTTCCTCGGAGAGCCGGGTGCGTTCCAGCGCACTTACAACCGCCGCGACTTCTCCCTGAAGCCGCCGCGCGAGACGAGCCTCGACCGGCTCACCGCCGCCGGAGTGCCGGTGGTGGGCGTGGGCAAGATCGAGGACATCTTCGCCGGGCGCGGGGTCAGCGAGTCCGTCCACACCGAAGGCAACGAGGACGGCATGCGGCGCACCGTGGAGTTAGCCCGCTCCTTCGAGCGCGGCCTGGTGTTCAACAACCTCGTGGACTTCGACATGCTCTTCGGGCATCGCCGCGACCCGGCCGGCTACCGCCGCGCCCTCGAGCGTTTCGATGCCGATCTCGTCGCTCTCGAGCGCGAGCTAGACGAGGGGGACCTCGTCATTCTGACCGCCGACCACGGCAACGACCCGACCCACTTGGCCACGACGGACCACACGCGCGAGTACGTGCCCGTTCTCGCCTGCGGACCGGCGATTGCCGGCGGGGTCGACCTGGGAACGCGCGATTCGATGGCGGACATCGGCGCGACGGTGGAGGAGGCCCTGGGCCTCGTGCCCGGCGGGCCCGGCACCTCGTTCTTCACCGAGCTCCTGGCCTCCTGATGGACTTTTCCGTCCTCCTGGCCGCCAAGAGCGGTGGTGGCGCTCTCAGTGAGGGCCAGGTCTTCGATTTCATGCGCGCTTATGTCGAGGGGCACCTCTCCGACGCCGACGCCGAGGCGCTCTTGCGGGCGATCTATGAGCACGGGATGGAGGAGCAGGAGCTCGCCCACTGGACCGACGCGATGCTGCGCTCGGGCATCACCCTCGAGCGAGGTGAGAGCGGGCTGGCGCGGATCGACAAGCACTCCACCGGGGGAGTGGGCGACAAGGTGTCGATCCCCCTCGCGCCCGCCGTCGCCGCCTGCGGCCTGGCCGTGCCGATGATCTCCGGTCGCGGGCTCGGGCACACCGGCGGCACCCTCGACAAGCTGGAATCGATCCCCGGGTTTTGCACCGAACTCTCCGAGGATCGGTTGTGTCGCGTGCTGGCGGAGACCGGCATGGTCTTCGCGGCCCAGACTGCCCGGCTCGTTCCCGCCGACCGCAAGCTCTATCGCCTGCGAGACGCCACGGGGTTGGTGGCTTCGATCCCGCTGATCGCCAGTTCCATCATGAGCAAGAAGCTGGCGGAGGGGCTCGACGGTCTGGTGCTGGACGTGAAGTTTGGCAGCGGGGCGTTCATTATCGAGCCCGAGCGCGGCGCCGAGCTGGCGCGCACGATGATCGGCCTGGGAGAGCGCCTGGGCGTCCCCACGACGGCCTTCCAGACCTCAATGTGTCAGCCCCTGGGCGCGGCTTGCGGCCACGCTCTGGAGATCATCGAGAGCTTCGATTGCCTGGCCGGCGAGGGCCCCGATGACCTGGCCGCCCTCGTGCGCCTGCTGGGTGGGGAGATGCTTGTCCTGGGCGGGCTCGCCGGTTCTGCAGTCGAGGGAGCCGAGCGCATCGCGACCGCCCTCGAGGACGGCAGCGCGCGCGAGGTGATGCGGCGCGCGATCGAGGCCCAGGGCGGCGACCCGCGTTGCGTGGACGATCCCTCTCTCCTGCCGCAAGCCCCCGATATCGAGCACATCGAGGCTCCCACAGATGGGACGCTGTGTTTTAAGGACACGCGCGCCGTCGGCCATGCCTTGCTCGAATTGGGCGGAGGTCGCCGCAACCCGGGCGACGCCGTGGACATGGCGGTCGGCATCCGCTGGCAGCGCAAGGGCGGTGAAGAGGTGGGCCGGGGCGAGCTGATTGCCGAGGTGTTCCACAGCGGCGGGGCCGGCCTGGAGCGGGCCTGCGCTCTGCTGGGCGACGCCGTGGCGGTCGGCGAGCCGGTCGATCAACGAGCCCTCGTGCTCGAACGTATCGACGCCTGAGCAGGCCCGCGCCGCTAAATGCCCTGGCAGGTGGCGTCCCCGGTGCGCGCGCTCCGCCCCTCGGTCTTGAACGCACCGAGCCCCGGAGGTCTGATGCTGCTCCGGCGGTCGGCCTGTTTCACGCACGACCGTTCACACAGATGCCGATTCTTCGCGCCCTGCTCGGCCTGGCCTTCTTCTGTCTCGTGGCCTGGTTGCTCTCCAGCGATCGGCGACGCGTCAACCCACGCGTCGTCGCCGGGGGCCTGCTGATCCAGTTCGCCCTGGCCCTGGCGATCCTCAAGTGGGAGGCGGGCAAGAAAGCGCTGGAGTGGTTCTCCGACGGCGTGACCCTCTTCCTGAGTTTTGGGGAGAAGGGTGCCGCGATGGTCTTCGGCCCACTGATCGGGTTCTTCCACGACCCTTCGGTCGAGGGCGCCGCGCCGAGCGAACTGCAGTGGTTCGCGAGCTATCCCTTTCACCTCGACGAGCAGGCGCGTCAGGGCATCGACATCGCCTTCGCCTTCAAAGCCCTGCCGACCATCATCTACTTCTCGGCGGTGATGGCGATCCTCTACCACCTCGGGATCATGCAGCGCCTGATCGCCCTCATGGCGCGCTTCATGACCTGGGCCATGCGCGTCTCGGGTGCCGAGTCTCTCGCGATGGCCGCCAACGTATTCGTCGGACAGACCGAGGCGCCGCTCGTCGTGCGGCCCTACATCGCGGCCATGACCCGCTCGGAGCTGATGGCGCTCATGACCGGCGGGTTCGCCACCATCGCCGGGTCGGTGCTGGCCGTGTACATCGGCCTGCTCGGCCCGGGCTACGCGGGCCACCTGCTGGCCGCGAGCTTCATGTCGGCACCGGCTGCCTTCGTGATGGCCAAGATCATGGTGCCCGAGACCGAGACCTCCGCCACCACGGGCTCGGTGGAGATCAGAACCGAGAAAACCTCCGCCAACGTGCTGGACGCCGCGGCCGAGGGCACTTCCGCGGGCTTGAAGCTCTATCTGAACGTCCTGGCAATGCTGATCGCCTTCGTCGCCATGGTGGCCCTCGTGGATTGGGCCCTGGGGGCGATCACGATCGCGGAGGAGCCGCTCACACTGTCGCGCCTCTTCGGCTGGATCTTCGCGCCCGTGGCCTGGGCGATGGGCGTCGCGTGGGAGGACTGCCAGTCTTTCGGCGCGCTGTTGGGAACGAAGGTGAGCGTGAACGAGTTCGTGGCCTTCACGCAGATGACTGGAATGGCCAACGAAGGCGCCATGAGCGACCGCAGCCTCAAGATGGCCGCCTACGCCCTGTGCGGTTTCGCCAACTTCGCCTCGGTGGGGATCCAGATCGGCGGCATCAGCCCCCTCGCCCCCGAGCGCCGCGCCGACCTCTCCCGACTCGCCCTGCGAGCCATGATCGCAGGCGCGTTCGCGTCGTGGATGACCGCCACGGTGGCGGGCATTTTTCTCTAGCGACCTCTCCACGGGAACGCCCGACGCCATGACACAGAGCTCGACCTCGTCGCTCGACGCCCTCACGAAGTCCCTTGCGCGTCACGGCGTCGGCGAGGCGCGTCTCGCGCTCGTCCTCGGTTCGGGCCTCGGGCGCTTCGCGGATCGCCTCGACTCCGCGCGGGCGATTCCCTACGCAGAGCTGGACGGCATGCCGCAGAGTGCAGTGCCCGGTCACGCAGGGCGCCTCGTGCTGGGCGAGGTCGACGGCGTTCCCGTCGTCGTCCAGCAAGGGCGCGTGCATCTCTACGAAGGATGGAGTGCCTTGGAAGTAACGCGCGCGGTGCGCGCCTTCGCGCGACTCGACGTTCCTGGCCTGATCCTCACCAACGCGGCCGGTGGACTCGAAGAGGATTGGAAGGCTCCGTCCTTGATGCGCGTCACCGATCACGTCAACATGCAACCTGTCGCACTTGGCAAGAGAGCTTTCGCTCTCGAGTCGGGTGACTCACGACGAAGGGACGTCGTCTACGACGCTGTCATGGGTGACGTCCTGGATTTGGTGGCCAAGGAGGTCGGTAATTCGTTTCACCACGGCATCTACGCCGGCCTCCTCGGCCCTTCCTACGAGACCCCCGCCGAGGTCCGCATGTTGCGCGAGGCGGGCGTGTCCGCGGTGGGCATGAGCACCGTCCTCGAGGCCCTCGCCGCCCGCCATGCTGGGATGCGCGTCGCCGCCGTCAGCTGCATCACCAACGCCGCGGCGGGGATCGGGGACGAGCCCCTCTCGCACGAAGAAGTGGTCGCCGCCGGCGAGGAGATCGCCGAGAGCTTCTGTGCCCTGCTGCTGGCTGCCATCGGCCCCCTCGCGGCAGCCCTGGACGCGGACTAGGGCTCCTCGAGGATCTCGACGTCGTAGCCGTCGGGGTCGTGCACGAAGATGTACTTCGCCGGCGCGCCGGGCTGACTGCGGCGGTACCACCAGCCGCGCCGCTCGACCTCGGTGACCACCGCTTCCAGATCGGTGGCCGTGAAGGCGAGGTGCCCGAACTGATCGCCCGGCGCGTAGTCACGGCCGTCGTGATTGCAGGTCAGCTCGATGGCGTAGGTCTCGGCGGCGTCGGACAAGAAGACCAGCGTGGCCTCGTCCCCGATGGACTTGCGGCGCAGCTCCCGAAGGCCGATGAACTCGGTGTAGAAAGTCAGCGCCGCGTCGAGGTCGCGCACCCGGATCATCGTGTGGGCCATCTTCATGGGGCGCGAGGATACCCGCGGAGCGGGAGGGGGCGCCATGTGTGTGTGTGCCGCTGGCCGCCGCGCCATACTGACGCGATGAAGCACGCCCTGCCGACGCTGGCCCTCGCGCTCACCCTCTCCTCTTGCGCGGTGCACCTCGATGCAGGCGCCAGGCGATCATCGGGCCTGCGCCATCACCGCGCCGAGGGAGCCCTCGGCCCCTATTCCACCGCCGTCGAGTCCGGACCGTTCCTGTTCCTCGCGGGCAAGATCGGTGAGCGTGGCGGCTCCTACGCTCGGGAGGTCGAGACCGCGATCGATGCCGTCGAGGCCGAGCTGGAGCGCCATGACTCCTCACTCTCGGAGGTGGTCTGTGTGACCCTCCATCTGACCGACATGGAGCGCTACGGCGAGACGAATGAGCTCTACGCCGCAATCTTCCCTGCCCCTTACCCGGCGCGTACCTGCGTCGAGGTGACGCGTCTCCCCGGCGACGCCCGGATCGAGATCACGGTCATTGCTCGTCGCTAGGCGCCTCGCCCACCGCTGCCAGCGCCATCACGCCGACGACGGCCAGGGAGCCGGTCAACAAGCGCGGGGAGAGGGAGGGGAAGAGTGCGAAACGAACGAGGACGGAGACGGCGACTGCGAGGCAGAGGGCGAAGAGTGGCCGCTCGAGCCAGGTGCGCCTGCCCGCCACCCACGCCGCTCCACACCCCAGGCCCAGGATGGCTACCGGCAGGGAGTGCAGCTGCCCCAGAGCGCCGGCGACGGTGGCGGCGTAGGCCGACCACGAGAAGGCTGGCACCGAGAGCTCGGGACGCTCGATCCAGCCGCCGAAGCTGTGACTGAACACCACCCACCAGCCGTGGGCGTCGGCCAGGGCGGCGGCGCCCGCGGTGACCGCGATCAGGAGCCCACTGCACAGAGCGAAGCGCGGCGTGGTCATGGCCCACGCGCCTCGGCCCGCTCTCCACAGGGCGATCAGCACGGCGAGGGCGGGCAGCAAGTTGTCGGGTCGCGCCAGCAAGGAGGTGAGCGCCAGGAACAGGGCGGCGCGCGGCCGGCGTCCTTCGACGAGGGTGTAGAGGGCGCCGACGAAGAGCGCGGCCGAGAGGGCGTCGGGGGTCATCGAGCGCGCCGTGCCGAGGGCGTCCGCTGCCACCAGGACACCGATCGCGCTCAGGGCGCCGGCGAGGCCGCCGATGTGGAGCGAGATCCAGCGAAAGATGATCAGGCCCAGGACGAGGGTGGAGAGCGCCGAGATCGCCGCCGCGGCCTGCAGGAAGGAAAACCCGAGCCGGTGCAGGGCAGCGAGGGCTCCCACATGGACGGCGCGCGCCCGGTAGAAGGGAAGCTGCTGGCGAAACGACTCCGCGTCGCTCGCCATCGTGCGACGGTAGGCGTTGCGCCCGGTCAGGTCGGCCATCTCGCTCGGGGTGAGAGAGGCTTCGAGGTCAGCGAAGGTCTCGCGCTGCAGGCGCTCAGCGTCTTCGACCGACCATTCGAGGGCACAGCCCGCGTAGCCCGCCAGATCCCAGTCAGGCCGCGGATGGAACCAGGCCGCGCTCACCACGAGGGTCAGGTAAGCGAGGAACAAGACCCGGCCGGCGGCCGAGGAGCGATCGGTGCGCGTCTCCATGCCCGAGCAGGAAGAGTAGTGCAGAAGGTCGGGCCGCCCAAGCCCGCATATCGTCTGCTCAGGCGGCGCTCTCGCGCGGACGCCTGTACTCGCGCAGGGCGAGGTTGGCGCGTAGCAGGTCCAGCAGCATGGCGAGCTTCTGCCCGTGGCGCGGATCCTCCGGATCGAGGCCCAACCCGCCCGTGCGCCGCGGGCGTGGCGCGAGCTCGCCCGGGGAAGCGCCGGGAGCGCGGGAGCGATCGGGAAGCAGGCTCATGTCCAATATTACCCCCCGATCCCGACCGGGGAGGGGGCGGCCCAGCCCAACGCAGTCCGATCAATGGCGCCGCAGGGCATCCACCGGATCGAGGCGCGCTGCCCGCCAGGCTGGCAAGGCGCCGCCGCACAACCCCAGGCCCACGGCGAAGACCACGGCGCTGACGAGCACGCGCGGGGTGAGCCGGAAGGCGAAGGCGACCTCGGTGAAGGAGTCGAAGTTCGTCGCGCCGGTCTCGATACCGTTGAGCGGCCAGACGATCAGCACTCCGACCGTCCCGCCCAGCAGGCCCAGCAGCAGGGCCTCGAACATGAAGGAGAGGAACACTCCCAAGGGGCGGAACCCGACCGAGAGCAGGATGCCGATCTCGTGCGAGCGCGCCGCCAGGGCGGCCTGCATGGTGTTGGTGGCCGTGAAGACGGCCGCGATGCCCATGACGACCGCCAGGAATCCCCCCAGGACGTTCAGGATGGCCGACAAAGCCCGCGTCTGTGCCGCGAGGTAGGCCCGCTCGCTCTGGACCATGGCCGGCACCGTGTCGTGCTCCTTCAGTCGTTCGGCGAACACTTCGATGTCCACGCCCTCGCGCACGACCCCCACGACTCGGTTGAAGACCGGTCGATTGAGGGCGTCGGCCAGCCGATCCACGTCGCCCCAGATCTCCGAACCGTAGGGGCCGTCGCTCTCAAACACGCCGACCACCTCGAAGGGCGCTGTGTTGATGTGGATCACCTCGCCCAGGACGCAGCCGCGGATGCGGCGCCCGAGCTTGTCGCTCACGATCACCTCGTCGGTCCCCTGCCGGAAGCGACGGCCCTCGATGACGCGCAGCCCCTCGCCCACGATCTCAAAGGACATGGGCTGCACTCCGCGGATCGGCACGTTCGTCTCTCCGCCGCCGAGTTTCTGCATGCGCACGGCGAGGTACATCTCGGCCGCCGCCATCGGCCGACCCTGTGGGTCGGTGGCGAACTCCTCCAAGGTCTTGATCATCACGTCGGTCTTCGCGCGCGTGATGCCGCTCATGCCCTCGTTGGTGGCTCCCGGCCGCAGGAGCACGGCCACGTCTTCCCGCCCGGCTTTCTTGAAGAGGGTCGAGAAGCCCTGCTCGAGGGCCAGCACGCCGGCCACCACCGCCACGGTGGCGCCGATGCTCACGACCGTCAGCAGGGTCGAGCCCCAGCGCACGGCCAGGCTGCGGGCGTTGTAGGAGAGGGGGACGAGGGCCATTTCAGACGTCCCCCCGCAAGGCGTCGACGACTTGCAACTTGCTCGCGCGCCAGGCGGGGGTGATCCCTGCCAGGAGGCCGATGCAAAGGGCAACGAGCGCCGCCTGGGCGAGGACGCCGGAGGTCACCTCGTAGCCGGGAAACTGGTTCGAGAGCACCATCGAGATCGGACCCGAGGCGAGTCGCGCCAGGCCCAGGCCGAGGGAGCCGCCCAGGATGCACAGGAGCAGGGACTGGCCGAGCAGAACGGTGAAGACCGTGCGGTCGGTGAAGCCGAGGGCCTTGAGGATCCCGACGTCGCGCGTCTGCTCGCGGCCGGCCATGATCATCGTGTTCAACACCGCCAGGGCGATGGCGGCCAGCACGCCGCCGCCGATGGAGGAGACGAAGAAGGGGATGTTGCCGAGCATGCTGACGAACTGGGCGTTGAACTCGGCCTCGCTCGTCGCCTGGACTCGCTGGGAGTCGTTCTCGAACATCGAATCGACCTCGGCCATCACCCGCATCGCGTCGGTCCCCGGCGCGATGCGCAGGATGTAGGTGCCCGCGTCGATGTTCTCCTCGCCGCTCGCCCGCAGGGTCTCCTCCAGGTAGCGGAAGTCGAAGAACATCGTGTTCTCGTCGATGCTCACCGAGTTGGACTCGTAGATGCCGGCCACGGTGAACTCCCAGGGGCCGCCGTCGTCGCGCTGGTAGATCTGGCTCTGGAGCGGGATGCGGCTTCCGGGCTCCCAACCGTAGCGCTGGGCCAGCCCGGTTCCGATCAGGCAGTTCGTGCGGCTGGCCCGAAACTCCTCCAGCGAGCCCTCGACGATCTGGACCTCATCGTAGACATCGAGCAGTCGGTCGGTGTCCACGCCGAACTGCGCGAAGAAGCCCGAGCGGTCCTGATAGATCCCGCCGAACCACTGCATCTTCATCGCGAGTTCGACGCCCTCGACGGCTTCGATCTTGCTCTGGTAGGCGATGGGCAGGCCGACGAACAGGCTGACGGCGGACTGGACGACGAGGCGGTCCGACTTGGCGTCGCGCACGCCCGCGTCGAGCGCCACGACCAGGCTCTGCAGCACGCAGACCAGGAACACCGCCATCATCAGCGCGAGGGCGGTCAGGGTGAAGCGCAGGGGGCGCTTGAAGAGGTTTCGCAGGATCAGGCGCAGGGGCATGGCTCAGGCGCCCGCCGTTGTCTCGTTGCGCGCGATCGACTCGAGGCGGCCCTTGTCGAGGTGGACCGTGCACTCGGCAACCGCCGCGGCGCGCGGATCGTGAGTGACCATCAGGATGGTCTTGGAGAGCTGCTCGTGAAGTCGCGCGAGCAGCTCGAGCACGCCGTCCGCCGCAGCGCGGTCGAGGTCGCCGGTGGGTTCGTCAGCCAGGATCATCGTTGGATCGCTGACGATCGAGCGCGCGATGGCCACGCGCTGCTGCTGGCCCCCGGAGAGCTGGGAAGGCCGGTGGTCCGCGCGGTCGGTGAGCCCCACCAGCTCGAGCGCGTGTGCCGCGTGCTCGCGGCGCTTGGCGCGCGAGAGGGGCGCGAGGAGGAGCGGCAGCTCGATGTTGTCGCGTGCGCTCAACACCGGGATCAGGTTGAAGCCCTGGAAGACGAAGCCGACGCTTGACGCCCGCCAGCGGGCGAGGTCGGCGCCGGAGAGGTCGGCGAGCGACTGGCCCGCCACGCTCACGGTGCCCTCGTCGGGACGGTCGAGGCCGCCGATCAAGTTCAGCAAGGTCGACTTCCCCGACCCCGACGGCCCCATGAACGCGTAGAAGCTGCCCGCGGCGATCTCGAGATCGACGCGCTCGAGGGCGTGCAGTTCTTCGCCGCCGCGTCGGTAGATGCGGGACACGCCCTCAAGGACGATGATCGGCTCGCTCATTCCTGTTCCTTCTTCACTCGTATGCGATCCCCATCGCTGAGGGCTGCTGGCGGCGCGAGCACGACCGTCTCCCCGCCTTCGAGACCCTCCTCGACGACCACGCGGCCCAGTCGCTCGGCGCTCGCGCTGATCGCACGGAAGAGCGCTGTCCCCCGATCGACGATGAACACTCCCGCGCGCCCTTCGACTCGCACGAGGGCGCGGGCATCCACCATCACCACGGGCACGGCGGCGGCTCGCTCGCCCGCCTCGGGCTCGCCCTCGAGAAAGACCACCCGCACGCCCATTTCGGGGCGCAGGCGCTCGTCGAGGGCGTCGAACGCGATGCGCACCTCGACTGTCGCCTTCTGCCGGTCGGCGGTCGGCCAGATGCGATCGATGTGCCCGCCGTAGGGCTCTCGGGGCCAGGCGTCGAGGTAGATGTGGGCCGGGGCGCCCAGGCGCACCGCCGCCAGGCTGGTCTCGGGGACATTGGCCTGGACCTCGAGCGAGGCGAGATCGACCATCGTCACCACCGAGCCGCGAGCGAGGCTGCCGCCTTGGGAGTTGGGCGAGACCACTTCTCCCACTTCGGCTTCCTTCTGCACGACGATGCCGTCGAAGGGCGCGCGCACGAAGGTCTTCTCCAGGGTCGCGCGCGCTTGATCGCGAGTGGCCCGTGCGAGGGCGATGCGCGCGTGGGTCTCAGTAATGGCGGCGGTGGTCACGAGCACGCGCGACTCTCCCTGCCTGGCCGTCGCGAGGGCAGAGGCCAGGCTGGCCTGGGCCGCCTCGAGTCGCGCATCGGCGCCGGAGAGCTCGCTGGTCCGCTCGTCGAGTCGCGCGCGTGTCACGTGCCCCTTGTCGAACAGTTGCCGTGATCGTTCGTGGTTCGCGCGCGCCAGATCCAGGTCGGCGCCGGCCTCGTTCAGCGCGGCCTGGGCGACGGCCGCCTCCGCTCGCCGCCGGGAGAGGTCGGCGTCGGCCGCCCCCTCTTCTGCGAGGGCGCGCGGCAGCCCGGCCTCGGCCAGCTCGAGGTCCGCCTTGGCGCGCTCGAGGGCGGCCTCGTACTCCTCGAAGTACAGCCGCGCAACGACGTCGCCCGCGCTCACCAGCGATCCCTCGCTGACGTTGATCTCGACCAGTCGTCCGGGGGTGTCGGCTGACAGAGCCGCTCGCGTGCGGGCCACCACGTAGCCGTTGGCGGCCGCTCCGGAGACCGCGCTGGCGGCGGGGCTGCGCAGGACGGCGCGCGTCACCTCCACTTCGGCCAGGCGCATGCGGTCGATGAAGTCGCTTACGGGGCGTTGGAAGAGCCAGGCGGTGCCGGCCAGGACCGCCAGCAGGACGCCGCGCGCGGCCCAGGGCGAGCGCGCAGCCCCCGGCCCGGAGCGCACAGCGGGGTCCGCTCGGTCGATTTTCAGGACGGACAGGTCGGGTTTGGGGGCGGACATCGGGCCGCAGAGGGTATACGCCTCAACCAGCCCGGCCCACGGGGAGCCGTTCGAGGGCGGGCGCGGGGGGTCCGCGGAGGAGCTCTTCCGCCGCGCTGGGGAACTCCTAAACACCTGTTGTGAAATAACTTACATCTGCCTCCCCAGGGTTCGCGACGGCTCCCTTGCTCCGGCCCGCTCCATTCCCGATTGCTATTCGCTACCCGAGAGCCCGGCGCGTCGCGTGGGCAAAACGAGCTGTGCACACCCTCGCCTTCGTCAATCAAAAGGGCGGCTGCGGCAAGACGACCGCTGCGGTCCACCTGGCCGGGGCCCTGGCCGCTGCTGGCGAGCGCGTGCTGCTGGTGGATCTCGACCCTCAGGCGCACGCCACCCTGGCCCTGGGCTGTGCGTCCACGAGCGATCCATCGGTGGGCGAGTTGTTGCTGCATGGGCTGTGGGTCGAGGAGGTCGTGCAGTCCGCGGCGGGCGGAATCGACCTGCTGCCCGCGAGGGATTCTCTGGCTGAGTTCGAGTCCGTGGCCGGGCGTCGCGTGCGCCCCGAGCAGGTCTTGCGCGGTCTCCTGGAGACCGTGCGCGAGCGCTACGATTTCGTCTTGCTCGATTGCCCGCCGCGCACCGAGGGCGTCCTGGCGGCCAACGCCCTGTGGGCTTGCGACACGGCGGTCCTTGTGGTCGAGGCGGGCCTCTTCGCCTTGCACGGGGCGCAGCGCGCGATCGACGTGCTCGACCAGCTCGCCGCGCATGTCGAGTGTGCCCCGGTGTTGCGGGTCGTCGCGACGCTCTTCGATCGACGCGCGGCCATCTCGCGTGAGCTCTTGATCGCCATCCAGGCCCGCCACGGCGATGATCTGTTCGACACGGTGATCGAGGCCAGCGACAGCTTGCGGGAGGCGACCGCGGCGGGTTTGCCGGTGCAGGTCTTCGACCCGGACGGCGGCGCGTCGCGCTGCTTTGGTTTTTTGGCCGAGGAGGTCCGCGAGCACGCTCGCAGGAGCAAACGGGCGCACGACGAGTTCGAGTCCCCGGCCGCTCCGCCGGCCCCGGCGAGAGCGAGGAGAGTCATCCAACCCATGAGGCAACCCATGAACGCAATGGCCTTGCTCTGCAACCTTCACGCGGCCGGCCCGGCGACCTTGCGGCGTTTGCGCTGCGCCGGCCTGCACTCGATCGCCCAGCTCGAGGACGTGTCCGAGGAGGAGCTGGCGAAGATCATGAACGGCCCGGTCTCTCTGGCTCGCCGTTTCGTGCGCGAGGCGCACCAGCTATCCGGCCGTCTGGAGGCGGATGAGGCCGTGCGAGATTCGGACGAGTTCCGTGTCGCAGCCACCGCACACATGCCGCTGCCGGACGCGGCTGAGGACACCTTGGCGCACCCTTCAGAGGGAGGCGAGGAGTCGCCTTGCGAGGTGCGCGAGGAGGACTGGGCGGCCAGCGACGAACAGGCGCGTTCCCAGCCGGCGCTTGAGGCGAAGGTGGCCCGCGGCCCTGTTCGTCCTGCGGCCCTCCAGCACCCTTCGGAACGAGAGGGAGTGCCGGCCTGGGCGTCGGAGGTCGTGTCAGAAGCCGAGACCGACCGCTCGCCGGCCTGGCCCGAGGAGCGGGTGGCGGGGCGGCCGCAATTCGAGCTTCCGGCCGAGTTGCAGCACCCGTCCGAGTGCGAAGAGCACGCAGGGGCCACGCCAGAAGCGTGCGAACCCGCGCCCGATCTGTGGCCCGAGTGGCCGCGCATGGTCTCCGAGCGTCGCGAGTCAGCGACGCTCTCGGAATCCGAGCAGCCGGCCGCGTCCTCCTGCGCGGAGGAAGACCCCTTGGAGCTCGTCGTGTGGCCCGTGGGCGGCATCGTCCATCCCTGGGGTCTGTGGCGTGACGAGGACGAGGTAGTGGCCGAGGAGATGGCGCCGGACGAGTCACCCATCGAAGCCATTGCTCGCCCTGAGCTGGAACATCCCGAGCCGCTGCCCGCCGCGCCCGCCCCGTCTACCGACCCAGTCGAGCCTGCGGCACCGGAGAATCATGCGACGCCCCTGTGTGCGCGCATGTTCGTGGGCTTGACGGACTCGGTCTGTGACAGCCTTCGCGATGAGGGCGTGAGCACCCTGGGGCATCTCGCGTCGTCGGCGGGTCTCGAGCTGGCTCATCGCACTGGCCTGTCCTTGCCCCTGCTCCTGGGGCTCGGTCGCCGTGCGCGTCGGTTGCTGGGTTGGCCTGGCGCCTCGCAGGTCTTCAGCGCGCCGTCGGGTTCGGGCAGTGTCGATCCCGCTGCCCTCGCCGCTCTCGCCGGCTGCCCGGTGCCGCCTCCTGGAAGGCCGACCTAGAAGGGCCGTCCTTCCCATCACCACCCGCGGTGATCCCCGTCCTGCGGTCGGGGCTTGGACATCGCCCGCACCATCAGGAGGACTCGACTGTCACGGGGATCGCTTGGTGGGCGCAGCTCTCCGGGACCGTCACGACGGCCCTGGGGTCGTGCGGTACCCTTCTGTAGGGAACCCGAACATGAGCGTGCAACACCGTACGAGATGGCTGGCGATGGAGATCGCGAGCCTGTTTCCGCGATGGGGCGAGCAACAGCGACAGGAGCTGCTCGCGCGCACGCTCGATCCCGACCCGGATCAGTCGCGCGCAGGGCGCATCACTCTCTTCGAGGCCAGGCGGAGCGCCGCGCGCAGGCACGGGCGATCATTTCCAGGGGCTTTGATGCGACGGGTGCGAGATGCACTGGTCATGCGCAAGGTCTCCCGCTCGCCCCAGGACCAAGGCGGGAGCGCGCGCTCGGTCACGCCGACGCGAACACCCGACGGCCCGCGAATCCTGCACGCGATCAGTGACCTCTCCGTCGGCGGCGCCGCCCAGCTCGTCTACGACATCGCGACGGAGTCGAGGCGCGCGGGGGAGCAGCACATCGCCGCCTTGCGGGCTCTCCACCGGTCTCCGCTCGGGCTCTCGGTCCGCATCCATCCCTCCAGCTCAAAGCGAGCGGCCGCGCGCCTGCTGCGGAGCCTCGCCCCCGACCTCGTCCACGTCTGCTACTACGATTTCGGCCACTACTCGGTGGCCTGGTGCGGAGCCATCCTGCAGGCCGCCCACGACGCACGCATCCCGATCGTTCAGTCCCACTGCGTGCTCGGAGAACCCTGGCTGGGCGGCGCTGACCAGACCATCGTGTTCTGCAGTGAATGGAGCGAGCAGTTCTCGGGCGCGCCGTGGATCCCGAGCGCCGTGATCCACCCCGGCACACCCTTCGACCTCTTTCACGCTCCCTATCGGCCCGTGCGTCCCGAACCGGTCGTGGGCATGGCCTACCGGCTGTACGGCGACAAGATCGACCTGCGCAGCGCCCACGCCCTCGCCGAAGTGCTCGATCAGGTTCCCCGCGCGCGCCTGCGGATTGCGGGCACCGGCCGCCTCGAGGCCGGCTTTCGCGACCTCTTCCGCCGCCGCGACCTTGCCGAGCGCGTGGACTGGGTGGGTTGGCTCACGCTCGAGGAGCTGCCCGCCTTCTACCAGAGCCTGGACCTGGCTCTGGCGCCCGTCATCTCAGACACCTTCGGTTCGTGCAGCGTGCACGCCATCGCGGCCGGCCGGCCGGTCGTCGGAACCTGCGCCGGAGCCCTGCCCGAGATTCTCCGTTCCCCCGAGGCCCTCACGCCCGCCCTCGGTGAAGTCCCCGACGGTTTCCGTTTCGTCCGAGAGCGCCAGCCCTCGCGCAAGGGCATTCCAGCCGAGGCGATCGAACCCGACGCCGCCCGCGCCTTCGGCCGCCCTCCTCGGCGACCCCCGCCTGCACGCCCGCGTGCACGCCGAACAACTCGCCCACGCCCGCGCCCACTTCACCGTCGAACACATGGTGCAGCGCTACGAAGAGCTGTTTGCGTCCCTGATCTAGCTCGCTCCTCTCAGTCGGTGAGCGAGCATCCTGCCCGGTGTTGACGCCGAGGAATCGCTGTCCGAATAGGAGAAAATCGGTGTCCTGGCCGTCGGAGGGAGGGGTCATCCGTCGTCCAGCTCGGTGGGCGTGGTCTTGGCTTCCTTCCGCTCGTTGATGAGGGCCTCGAGGCTTTGCTTCACCGTCAGGGTGTTCGCGTGCTCGTCACCGAGCGTGCGGCGGCATCCCTCCAGCGCCTCGCGCAAGAGCGGCTCGGCATCGTCGAGCTTGCCTTGAGCCCAGAACAGGAGCCCCTGGTTATTGATCGAGGTCAGGGTGCGGGGGTGCTCGTCGCCCAGCGTACGGCGGTTTGCCTCCAGCGCTTCGCGAAAGAGCGGCTCGGCTTCGTCGGACTTGCCCTGGTCCAGAAGCAGGAGCCCCAGGTTGCCGATCGAACTCAGGGTGGAGGGGTGCTCGTCACCCAGCGTGCGGCGTCTTCCCTCCAGCGCCTCGCGCAAGAACGGCTCGG
>PVBE010900432.1_pt1 | contig 84609 bp, 76 predicted proteins | sample 1631181 | NCBI WGS metagenome assembly PVBE01 (sample SAMN08397723, study PRJNA350692) | Marine metagenome, whole genome shotgun sequencing project. | isolation source: water | place: Pacific Ocean | collected 2012-04 | reverse complement strand
CGGATGGCCAGGAGCATGAGGCCAAGGGGCGCGAAGCCGGCGGGGACGCCCAGGCCGCAGAACTTGTCGTCGTAGTCGATGACCTCTTCCTCCTCCTCCTCGATGTTGGTGCAGGACACCAGCCAGGAGTTGCCGTCGTCCGGATCGCCGCCCTCCACGCTCCAGCCATCTCCGTCCTCATCCTTGCCGACGAAATCCCATGTGTCCGCATCGACCTGCCCGATGTAGTCCCCGTTGAGGGTGGCGACGAAGGTGCCGCCGTAGGCCTCGTCACATCCGCCAAAGAGGTGCTCGACGCTGAAGTTCTCCGTGGCAAAGGTCTGCAGGGACCACTCCTCGAAGGCCTCGTAGAAGCTCTTCTCCTCGCCCTCGTAGACATCGTGGGTCCAGCGCCAGTAGCACCCTCCGTCCTGGTCGAACTCGATGCTCTCGCCCGTGCTCCCCGTCCCGAACACCGTGTGAAGCTCGATGGTGCCGACCGCGCTGAAGTTCGTCGGCAGGTCGGGCAGCGCGCCGGTCCAACTGCTCTCCCAGCGGGTCGTCAGGCGGGTGTCGCCGGTGGTGTAGTCCTCGTTGTCGGTGATGACCTTTCGGAAGTAGAAGTAGGTCCAGTCGTAGCCGGCGTCGGTGGGGGGTACGAGTTCGACGATGACGGCGGTAGTGGTCGTCTCGCTCTCCTGCAGTGCGGTCTCCGAGTAGCTGAAGGTCACGCCTTCGGCTGTCACGCAGTCGGCGACCTTGCAGGTCGCGTAGTCGCCCATGTCGGTGCAATCCGCGATGCAGCTTGTGTCCCAGAAGCCTTGCGACCACGCCTCTACGGTGCTGTACAGGCCCTCCACGTCGCCTGGGTACAACTCCTTGGCGTCGCTGGGCACGTTGACCTGAGGGCAGTCGTAAGCAGCCGACGCCAGGGCGGATCCGAGTAGCAAGAGCATGGTCACCTCGGACCCAGTCTATCGCCAGATTTCGCCGCTTCCAGGCTCCAGCCTTCGATGACCCTCTTCGGCTCCCTAGAAGGCGTCGCCGTAGATGTTGTAGGTCGCGCTGATCGCGGCCTTTGCCAGCACGTGGCCTTCGATGGCCTTCAGCAGATCAGCGCCACGGAAGGGGCCGCTCAGGCCGATGCTGCCGATGTCCAGGGCGTAGAGCACGAAGTGGTAGTGGTGCATGCGTTCGTCGTTCCACGGGGGGAAGGGGCCGTCGTAGCCGCCGTAGTCGCCACCCATGTCGGGGTCGCCGCCAAACCAGGATGTGTAGTCGTTTGCGCCTTGGACGCCGTGATCTACGGCGCCACAGGGCTTGCCCTTGGCGGTCACGCCCTGGCTGGAAGCGCCCTCGGCGATCTCGCGGGTAGCCGCGGGCACGTCCGAGAGGACCCAGTGGTAGAAGGGCGCGCGGGGCAGGCTCGCGGGCACGACGCGGCCCTCCTGGTTCACGTCGTCAGGACGGGTGGGCACGTCGTCATCGACACAGACCAGCGCGAAGCTCAGGGTGCCTTCCGGCACATTGTCCCAGGCCAGGTGAGGGCTGATGTTGTCGCTGAAGGTCGCGGGGCTTGCGGGGCGTCCCATGGCGTTCGCTGCGGGGATCGGCTTTCCGTGACGAACGTTGTTGCTCCAGATCTTCATGAGGCCTCCGTTGGAACTACCGGAGAACCTGTCAGGCGCGATGGGTCAAGTGCAGGACCCACGCTGCGATCTCCCGGAGCGCGCCTCGGTGTGCTTCCCAGACGGGCTCGCCACGCACGGACCCGAAGTGGGCGCGGAAATGACGCAGGGCACGGGGGAGGTGCCACCACTGCGTCACCACGAGGATCGTCGCCCCGGGCACGAGCTCCGCGCTCCGTGCCGCATTCTCAGCGGTGGTGGTGGCCCGATCCTCCAGGATCAGCGCCGAGACAGGCAGTCCGGAAGCCTCGGCCATGGGGCCACACTCCCCGCGGCCGGTCATCAGCACGGACCAACCCAGCCTTCGGTGCAGGTCCACGCCTCGCCGAACCCGCGCTCGAAGGGCCTTGGAGGGCTTGCAGCCCAGGACGACGATCACGCCGTCGTGGGGCGACTCACTGCCCGGTGTGTTCGGGAGCCCGTCGTCTACCAGGGAAGCTCCTCGCCGCTGGCATGCCAGAAGCGTCCGCTGGTCGCCATGCTCAACTCCTCGATGCGATCCAGCAGGCCTCGTGCGGCTTCGGCGGGGCCCCAGTTTCCCTGGAGTCCGGTCATGCGGGTCCGGACATATCCGGGGTGCAGCAACACCACCGGGATGCGTTGTGCAGCCAGATCCCGAGCCAGAGAGACACCGGCCATGTTCACGGCGGCCTTGCTCATGCGGTAGCCGTAGCGGCTGCCGGATGTGTTGTCTCCGATCGATCCCATGCGGCTGGTCACGATGGCCACCTTCGAGCCCTCGTCCAGCTTGGTGAGCAAGCCATGGGTGATGCGGAGGGGACCGACTGCATTGACCCTGAACTGCTGCTCGATCGCGTCGAAGTCCATCGCGTCCAGGCTCTCGCGCAGCAGGATGCCCGCGTTGTTGATCAGGAGATCGATCCGCCGGTCCCCGATGGCCTCCGCCAGCTGTCTGACGCCTTCGGCGGAACAGACATCGATGCCCTGCACCACCTCGAGTTCGAGAGAGTCGAGCCCCTCGCTGGTCTGGCGGCATGCTGCCAGCACGGAAGCTCCGCTCTCCTGGAGCTGGCGAACCAGCTCGAGCCCAATCCCTCGATTTGAGCCAGTGACGACCGCGAACATCGCCCTTGCTTAACTCCTGCTACCCCACTCCATCAGGCGCGCCTGGAGCAGAGCACCGGGCTCGCCTCGAAGCCGACACAGCGTCAGGGCCTGTTCCAGGGCGTGCAGCGCCTCCTTGCTTCGGTCGAGTTGCAGCAGCGCTGCGGCCTTGTCGATGGCTGCGCACGCGAAGGCGTGCCAGCTGCGGCGCGCGATGGCCAGCGTCCAGGCACGCTCGCAGCTGGCCAGGGCCTTCTTGGGCCGGCGCTCGGCGAGGTGGTGGCCCGTGAGGAGCAGAGCGGCCGCGAGCTGTACCTGGGTCATGGGGGAGCCCTGAGCGTCCTCGAGGTGCCTCTGGGCCGGTCGCCCACAGCGGATGAGCGTGGCTGCTCGCATGAGGCTCAGTTCTGCCGTGCTGCCGCCGTGGAGTCTCGTGAGCCGCATGGCCTCCGCCCAAGCCCCGTCCGCTTGCTCCCAGCGCGCTTCGCCGCCGTAGCCTTCGGCCACCATCCTCCAGCCCTCGATATGGTCGTGAGCCCAGCCGGTCCGCAGGGGTGCCCCGAGTGCTTTCGCGAGGGCCTGGTGCGAGCCGGGCAGGCCCAGGGCAGCGCGCGCCAGTTCCAGTTCGAAGCCCTCGCCGTCGCGCTCCAGTCGGGGCAGCAGGGCCTCGGCGTCGCTTCGGCGCCCCAGCTCGGCGAGTGCTCGGACGGTGCGGGCTCGCGCTCGCCAGTCCAGCTTCGGCAGGCCGAAGATCATGGCTCGACGAGCGGCCTCAGCGAGCACCTTTGGGGCTTCGCTGTCGCCCTGGCGCCGCAGTCGCTCGCCGCGCCGCAACAGCCCGCGAACGGCTTCCGAGCCGATCAGTATTCCCGCCTCGAGTGCCTCCGCCCGGGCCAGGCCTGCTCCCACCAATTCGCAGGCTTCCAGGGCATCCAGGTCGATGGGCTCCGTGGGCGAGGGCTCCTCGCTTCTCGCGCCCTGGCTCAGGCTCTCGGCGTGTCGGGTTCCGAGCGCCTCGAATCCAGCCTCTCGCAGGCGCCGGAGGCGCGCTGCCAGGTTGTCCAGGCGAAGCTCTCCGGCGTCGAGTTCCGGGCGGGCGCTCTCGAGACCGTGACCGATCAGCCTCTCCAGCTCTTGGAGGGTGGTCGCCGTGCGCCGAGCCACGTCCCGGAGCTCGCGATCCACTGCCAGGAGCAGGTGCCGAACCGGCTCGCGAGCCTGCCGTCCCGCGACGCGTCGAAGCGCGATACCCGCCGCTGCCAGTTCTACCTGGGTCCTGCCGGCGTACAACAGCTGCCGGTCCGCACCCTTCAGCACCGGGCCGAGGAGGTCGTAGTCCAGCTCGGAGGACGGAGGTGTGGCTCCGGTCAGCTGACGCAGCAAGTCATCGATCTCCGCCGTGGAGTTGTCCCCGGTGGAGTCATCAGGATGTCGTTCAGCGTGTCGGCCGGGGTTGGGGATGGGTTGGGGATCGGCGGCCGCCTCCAGGCCAGCAGCCAGGAGGGCCTGGCATCGCTCGCTCGGCGTCGGAATGGCCGCCAGGTCGGGTTCGCCTTCGGCCTCGGCATAGAGGGCGACTTCGCAGATCAGGTCTGCGCGGAGGCGGCGCTCCTCCATGCAGAGCCGTGCCGAAGCCCGTGCATGCACCGGTGCATCGCTCTCCAGGGCGCACGCGCACGCCCGGTTCGCGATTTTCACGGGAATGGGTTCGCAGAGTGCGCCCAACTCCACCAGGGCACCGGCCCTGGCGACCTGTCCCGCCAGGCCTGGTCCCCCGGGCAGCGGTCGTCCCAGGGAGGCCAGCGAGCGGGCGAGAGGACTCCGGAAGGCCCGCTGCACGAAGGTCGCCAGGTCCGCGATGCGTGACAGTGAGCCCTCGTCATCCACCAGGCCTTCGGGCTCAAATTCTGCGTCGACCGCCCCATGTGGATCCCGAAGCCAGGCCCACAACGCATCGAAGTGCTCGTCGCCCTCCGGTGCCTGCACCTCCCCCAGAGGGGGCATGGCCAGGGGAATGTCGTGGAGCAACGGAACCTGGGGATCCTCCGGCTGCTGTTGCGCTGGCGCCACCGGCGGCGCGAGCATCCGCGGGATTCTGGGAGCCCTCCGATCCGGTGGTGGCTCCTCGTCTGGATCACCACCGAAGAGACGCTGCCAGTCTTCCAGGTCGGCTGAGGCGACAAGGCTCTCTCGTGCACCCAGGGCGCCGAGCAGGTCGTTGAAGGCCTCGTCCACGCCGGTCTTGGCCTCGTCCTGATCGACCTCGACCTCCTGTTCAGCCTCCAGTTCCAGGCCGGGGTTCTCGAGGCGCCCGGAGTCGCTCAACATGGCGGCCAGTGATGCGTTTCCGACGTTGGACTGGAGCGACGTGGCCGTTTCGGGACCCATCTCCGCGCCTTGTTGGAAGCGCTCCTGGTCCGGCAGTTGTTCCTGCTGTTCTGCTTCGCCCTGCTTCCCCGTGGTCGGAAGCTGATGGCGGGACCGGTGGTGTCGAGACGAGGCCATGCCTGAATTCTACGGGGGTTGATTTGTTAGGATTCGAGGATGGAGACCATCGCCGGCTACCTGCGCACCGGGCGGACCTCCCTGGGGCCGGGGGCTGATCTCATTGAACTGGTAGGCGACGACGGCTTCCGCCACACCGCCATCGTCTTCCACCCCGAGTGTCGGGACCATCCGGCCATGTCGGCCTTGGAGGTGGTCAAGGGCTATCTGGAGGCTCCCTACGTCTCAGGTCTGCTCGAACTCGCAGCGCACGAGGCGGATACCGGCGCGTTTGTCTATCCGACGGGTGAAGCCTGGTCTGTGGCCGAGGTCGTGCGGATGCTCGGAGACCTTGGGCATACCGGCGGGATTCGGGCCGGTCTGGAGCTCATGTTCGCGGCGGGTCAGGTGCTCGTCGAAGCGGCCGAAGCGGGGGAGTCCCACGGCGTGTTCTGCCACGGTGGTCTGACCCCCTGGCGGCTGATGCTGAAGGCCGATGGACAGGTGGAAATCCTGGGCTACGCGCTGCCACAGGTGGAGATCCTTCGCTTCCATGCCGATCCCTCCGAGGTTCCTCCCGAGGACAGTTTTCGCTACTGCCCTCCGGAGCGGATGGAGGGTCAGTCCGAGGACCTGACAGCCGATCTCTTCGGCTTGGCGCTCATCGCCTTCGAGCTCATGACCGGCAAGCCGGTCTACGACGGCCTGGTCAACGAGATCCGAACCCAGGCCAGCCGCGCCGAAGGGAGTCGTCGCCTGTTCCGCTACAAGGACAAGCTGCCGCGCTCGGTGCGTGACCTCCTCGCTGTCTGCCTTCGCGCCCGCCCCGAGGACCGCCATCCGGACGGCCAGGGCTTCCTGGACGCGGTGAGCCACGTCCTCTCCGGCAAGGATGCGTCGGGGGTCAGTCTGATGGACCTCATGGCCGAGGTGGGTGAATACGGCAGGCGAGCCGGTGAGGCCCTGGAGACCGGCAAGACCCTCGGCATGTCGAGGGACGAGTTGGCGCGGATGTTGTCGGAGACGACCGCGCCGGCGGTGACCGTCGAGGAGAAGAAGGAGGTGGAAGACCGCACCGAGGCATCGAAGCCCTGGAGCAAGTCCACCCGCCGCGGCGGTCGACGAAAGCCCGAGCCACCGCCCTCGGAAGCCCCGGCTTCCGAAGCCCCTGCCTCCGAAGCCCCTGCCTCCGAGCCGCTCACCGATCCTCCGACCGAGCCTCCAGAGCAGCCGGACATTCCGGTGGAGGAAACCCTGCCCTCCGACGATGTCGAGCGGCCGGACCCGCCACCGCTGGATGATGAGCAGTCCAAGCCCTGGGCCCGCTCTTCTCGCCGACGCCCGCGGCGAGCACAGGTCAGCGATGCGGCGGACGCCATCATCGCGCGCATCACCAGCAGCCAGGATGCCGAGCCCTCCGAAGCGGTGGCGGAGCCGGTGGGCGACCGCACTGCTGCGGATGTCATCGAAGCCATCCTGCAGAGCTCCACGTCCAACGATCGGCCGAACACCGAGCCCTCGATTCCCCGCATCGGGGACGACGACTCCGCGTCCGCGCCCAGGGCCAGGCCCAAGCCCAAGCCCAAAGCCAAGCCCAAGCCAAGACGGGTGACGCGGCGTCGGAGGGAGTCCGCCGCCCTTCCGATCGAGACCCTGGAGCCCGTCTCTGCGGTGTCCTACGAAGAGTCGGGTGCATGGCGCTCGGCCCAAGAGGACCCTGAGCCGAGCTTCAGCTGTCTCGGGCCACCGTCCGATTCCTTTGGCGAGGAGATCTCGCCCGAGACGCTCCCGGCCTTCAACACCGCGCCGGAGCCCTTGCCGGACCGCGACGAGAAGATGGACCTGGAGGCGATCGAGGAATCCGAAGCGGACACGGGGCCCCTCGTCCGACTGGATCCCGAGGACTCGGAACCCGTGCTGGAGTCCATCTCCACCTCTCCCGTGGAAGAACCCACGGAGCAGCATGAACCTCCGACGCCACCGGCCCTGCGCACCCCGGCGAGCCTGGTCTCGCGTCCACCCGACTCCCTTCCCGCGCTGAGTGGGGGGAAAGGCCGGGCCTACCGAATCAAGAGAGGTCCAAAGGGCCGGACGATCAAGACGCGAATTCCGGAGCGGATGACGCTCTCCGAGGCCGTGGCCTTTCTCGTGGGAACCGCAGTGCCGATTCGCACGGACCTGCAGGGCAAGGTTCGGGAGGGCTACCGGTTGGGGCCGGAGTCCGGTCCGGCGCCCGGTGATACGCCGCTGAAGCGCTTCCCCGAGGACAGTGTTCTGGTGCTCCACCCGGTGCCGGCCCGCGAGGTCTGGGTGGACCTGGAGGTGCGGCAGGGCAAGCCGGCGACGCGCTTCCGGGTGCCCATGAACGTGGCCTTGCCCGTCAGTTCGGTGGTGGACGCCGTCGCAGCATGGCTGGATCTACCCGCCGGACGCTGGAAGCTATTCCTGGGTGACCGACCCATCGGCGCTCACATCCTGCTGGAGGAGCTGGATCTCGAGGGCGCCCACATCATTCTCCGAAGATGAGCCAGGAGCGCTGGGATGTCGTCCTCTGGTTTCCGGAGGGACCGCTGTCCCTCGAGGGAGACATCGTGTGCCGCGGTCCCGTGGTGCGCATGGGGGCCAATCCAGGCCCCGGTGGCCTCAGCCTTAGCGGCTACCGCGGCCTCGATGACCGTCAGGCGACGATCACGGCCTATGGCGGAGACAACGTGGCCGTCGCGCCGGTCGGGAACAACCAGGTCCGACTTGCGCCCCACCCCAACGTCGACTGGAGCAGCATTCAGCCCATCCGCGCCCCGGCCTTCCTGACCAAGGGGTGTGCCTTTCATCTTGGACCTCCAGCCCGAGGGGTCACGGCGCACTTCATCGAGTGCCGTCGCCTGGGCACCTGGGAGCAGGAGCGCCTCCTCTCGGATGCAGCCGATGGAAATGAGGTGCTCGGGAACCCCGAGACCAAGCCCAGCGAGGTCAAGGAGCTGCGCACCGATCGCGGCATTCCCTGGTGGTTCCCTGCGGGGCTTGTCTTCATCGGCAGCACGATCGCTCTCGCCATCGTGGTGCCGCTGGTCGGGGAGTACCAGAAGAGCATCAGCCTTCTGGGACCCATCGACCGAGGTGAGGTCATCTACGAGATCGTCAACGAGGAGGTCATCCTCGACGAGACCCTGCTGGAAGGGTTCAATCAGGCCTGGGCGGACTTCGTGCAGAGGCCCGGAGCCACCAAGGCGGGGCGGCCGGAGCTCGTCGACACGCTCTACTGGGACCAGAAGCTCCTGGACTACACCACCCGGTCGGCCCAGCAGCACCTGGGGGGGTGGCGTTTCTGGATGCGTCTGGAGCAGATCCGCGAGGACTACGCCTACGTCACCGCGGAGCTGCGCAGTGCGGGGATGCCGGAGGCCATCGCGGGCATTCCCTTTACCGAGTCGCAGTACAGGGCAGAGATCCAGAACGGGAAGACCTGTGCGAAGGGCTGGTGGCAGTTCATGCCGGAGACCGCAAACCGGCTCGACATCGAGATCCGGGACTGCAAGTTCAAGGGGCGGAACACGCGCTGGACCCCAAAGGGCCTGGCGCCACCCAACGGGTTGAACAGGAACGCGGACTACGTCGAAGACGGACTCTGCATCATCCCGCCCTTGGGGGGCTGTGATGTGGACCAGCGGCAGGATCTGGCGGTCTCCACCCGGGGTGCCATCGAGTCCCTCAAGGAGGCCTGGGACGATCCCTGGATCGCTGCCAGTGGTGCAGCGGTTCAGATCACGATCGCCAGCCACCACGGTGGCTACGACGACAGCCGCTATCTCGACGGCAAGGTCAAGTCCTTCAACCTGCTGCCCGCGTACCGGAAGTGGCTGGAGAAGAACGACTTCGAGTTCGATCCCAAGTTCGTCGGAAGCCAGATCGCCTGCAAGACCCTCGATGACGAGACCAAGGGTTGGTGTGGCTCGCGCCTCGATCGCTACACGCAGCACTACACCTACAAGATCCTGGCGCAGCACTTCCTCGCGGTCTGCTACTACGGCGCGAACTACAGCGAGGACAAACGCTTCGAGCCCTGGAAGCAGTACACCCGTGGTGACGGATACTGCACCCGCATCAAGGTCCCGACGCGGGAGCAGGTCGAGGAGAGGCTCTAGATGAACCTTCGCACCCTGGTAGCCACCGCGGTGCTGCTCGTGGTGGTCGCCGTCAACGCCTACCTGCTCTACGTGGAAGAGACGGACTACTACTCGCAGATCGTCGTGGACGACCAGGGCGCTGTGATCATGAAGAACGAGGACCCTCTCATTGGGCTGGTGTACGCGAAGCAGAACCGCAAGGAGAACTTCGCGGCCTACGGCATGGACGAGGGCCTGGTGGTTTCCACCCTGGCGAGGACACGCAAGATCGAGGACCTCTACCGCACCAAGATCAAGGCGCTGCTCAAGGACGCCGGTAGCGTGGATGATGTGGCGGATGCCCTCTGTGGGGAGACCACCCAGGTTCGCCCCCGCTATGGAGCCTTGCGCTACCTGGTCGGTGAGGAGGCGGGCCAGCGCCGAGCTGTCCAACTACGAAGGACCTCTCGGCTGGAATGGCAGGACTGGTCCAAGACCGCTCCCATCCAGGGTGTGTACGTGGAGATCGAGCTGATCGACGAACGCCAGCCGGACGCCACGTTGATGGCCGTGGGGGCTCTCCTGCTCTCCAAGGAGCAGGACGTTTTGGAGCGCAACGAGCCCTGGGGGAGTGGTCTCGTGAGTCAGTGGAGCTGGGCCAAGGTCAAGAAGGAGAACCCCGAGGTGGTCGACCTGGTGATCGACTATTTCGCGACCATGCACCTCGTCGTCGAGCTGGCCCAGGCCGAGGACGGCATCTGCGAGTAGCTCAGTAGAGTGCTGAGTCGTCGCCGTCGGTCACCGTGACCAAGAGCAGCAGGTCGGAGCTGACCGCGGGGTCGAGTTGCGCCCACGCTGAGTCGAGGCTCTCCGCGTCCTTGTCGCTGTAGGCCAGCACGTGGAGAAGCGCCCGGTGGTGATCGGGCACCAGAAGGTCGCTGGCCTCATGGAGTCCCGTCAGCTTCTTCTCCAGGAGCTCGGTCGCTTCCTCGTCGTTGATCCCGGCGTCGGGGTCCGGGTAGTTGAAGCCGCGGGTGACGCTGACCAGGAGAGGGTGCCCTTCCACGTCGACCAGCAGATCACCCTTCTTGCCCTCGGCGCTGTACTCCAGTTCGGCTTCGGTCCCGATCAACTCGGCGCCCTCGCAGCCGTACAGCACCTCGAAGGCGACGACCTCGCTCTCCTTGCTGCTCCCGCCCAGGTTCTCGTTGGTCCAGATCGTGGTTCCACCCTCGCTCAGGAGGCTTTCGTCGAAGCCGTTGAACAGGTCGATGGCGTTCCGAAATGCCTCCGGCTCGCTGCTTCTCCAGACATCGGTCAGTGCGGGGCAGGTCCCGCTGAGCTCGCCCAGGGCGAGGTCGGGCTCCGTGTCTCCGCTCTCCTGGCAGTCCGGAAGCTGCTGTGGACAGCCGCTATCTGCCGGGTGGGAGGCATCGGTGGCTCCTTGGGGCGGAATACAGGCGAGCACCAGCCAGAACATGCTTTTGGAACTAACCGATATACTTAGCGACCTCGGCTGGGAGCCCCTTCGTTGACGTCTCGACGACGATTCCGCTTTATCCGTGAGATCGCGGAGGGCGGCTTCGGAAAGGTGTACCTGGCCGAGATGCAGAGCGGAGCCAACTTCTCCTCCGTCGTGGCCATCAAGGTGCTGCATGGAAAGTGGGCCCAGAACGAGGAGATCGCACAGCGAAGTCGGGATGAGGCGCGCTTGCTGGGCCGCCTTCGCCATCGGAACATCGTGCGGGTCGAGGACCTGACCTCCATCCACGGCCAGTGCGCGGTGATCATGGAGTACCTCGAGGGTGTGGATCTCAAGACGCTGATCAACACCATCTCGAGCCGGGGCGAGAGGCTGCCTCTGCGCTGCTGCTTCGAGATCATCGGGGCTGTCAGCGAGGCGCTCCGCGCTGCCTACAACCACGCCCCTCTCCAAGGTGGGGAAGCCCTGCGCCTCATCCACCGCGACATCAAGCCCTCGAACATCATGCTGACGGTGGGTGGCGACGTGAAGCTGCTCGACTTCGGGACGGCACGGGCCAACTTCGAACAGCGTGAAGCCCGCACCCAGGCCCTGGCCTTCGGTTCACAGGCCTACATGGCTCCTGAGCGCATGATGGGAGACCCGGACGGCCCGGCCTGCGACATCTTCAGCCTGGGAGTGACCTGCTTCGAGATCGTGCACGGGGGAGCCTTCGGCAAGATCCCGGTTCGTCCTGACCGCTTCCACACGGTGGTGGATGAGCGGGTCGCCGAACTCAACATGCGCGATCTGTCTCCGGAGCTCGCCGAGCGCACACGACGGCTCATCCGCAGCATGATGTCCTACGAGCCGGACGACCGGCCTGACGCAGGGCAGGTCGTGGACGTGATGGAGATCCTGGGGGACGAAGCCCGCGACACGGGGCTGCGCCGCTTCGCTCGGGGCAACGTGCAGGAGATCGCGGACGCCAATCCTCACAGCCCCGATGGCCCGTCCCTGGCCGACCAGACCATCGAGGAGGACCGCAGTCCGGTGGGCGAGCCGGGCGGTCTGGGTCCTCAGCCGACCATCTTTGCGCCGGAGGAGCGGGTGCAGGACGGGGTAGCGGGTGAACCCCTGGCGCTTCAGGAGGGTGCCACCATCTTTCCGGAGGACCTCGACGAGGAGGAGTCCAGTGACGTGGAGTTGTTGCCCCCCCGCTCCCTTCCCCCCCATCTGAAGGCTGTCCAGAACCTGCCCACGCAGGCTCTGGGCATAGATCACGAAGCGCCCACGATGTTGAAGGAAGAGGAGGCGGTGCGCGATCTGCTCGCAGAGGACTGGCCCATCGATGAGCCGAGCCCTGAGGACTCCATCGATGCCGTGGCCGCCGAACCCGCGCCCGAGGCTGATGCTGCCGACGCTCAGTCCGTCGTCGAAGAGGATCCGGACAAGACCCTGGAGGCGGTGCCGGTCGCGCCCGAGGCCGATGGCGCAGGCCCCGATCAGTCCTACCTGATGGAGGAGACCGCGCCTCCACCAGAGGCGTTTCCGCCGCCGGTTCCGGTGCCCGCGCCGAAGAAGAAGACCTCGAAGTGGCTCCTCTTTGGGGTGATGATCGGTGTCTTTTTTGTCACCGTCGTTGTGGGTGGAGCGCTTGTCGTGGGCTGGTTCTTCTTCGCGAACTTCTCGGCTCCGGGCTCGACGACCGAGGTCGCTGAGCTCACTGAGAACGAGACGCCCAGCGCCCCGTTGGCGGTGAAGACGACCACGCCCACCTCGCCGGACAAGCCCAAGTCCACCTTCAAGGTCGTTGGTCCGGCGGGCGGGGTTCTTCTCACGGTGGAACCCGAGTCTGAACGGGACATCACCCTCAACAAGACCGGCGCGGGGAAGCTGACGGTTTCGGGATCTGGCCCCATCGAGGTGCCCAGCCTGCACCAGGGCACCTGGCGCACCAAGACCACAGGCCCGGACGGTACCCACCGCGGTGACTTCGAGGTCGTGGTCGGCAAGACCTGCAGCTATCGTCTCGACCTCGGAGCGACGGCCCCAGGCTGGGTGCTGGAAGGGTGTGAGCAATGACGGGGCTCATCGTGGCGCTCGTGCTGGCGGGGGAGGTCGAGGAGCGCGTGGATGCGGGCTTGGAGGCCATCTCCACCGGTGACTACGAGCAGGCTCGCCAGGAGCTGGATGCGGCGGAGAACGCCCTCGGTTCGAGCGAGGAGGTGGTCCTCGGAAGCACGATGGCCAGCATCTACTTCTACCGTGGTGTCATCGAGTATTACGATGGGGACCGGGACGAAGCCCTGCTGGAACTCTGGCGCCTGGCCCTGGTGGCCGATCCGGCCTATCGCTTCGACAGATCGGTGGTCAGCGATCCGGAACCACGTGTTCTCTTCGAGGCCTTGCGGAACGAGGTGGCTCAGCGGCCGCAGGTGGCCTCGGGAATCTCCGAAGGGGATCCGAGGGTCTACATCGATGGTCGGATGATGTACGAATACGACCACCTCGTCCACGGGCCCCACCTGGTCCAGGTTCTCTGCGACGACGGTGCCCTCCACAGCTCCGTAGTCGAGATTCCACCCACCCCGGTCTATGCCTCCATGTGTCCTGGCTACCTTCCGCCGGTGACTGCGGTCGACCCCCTGGAGCCGCCTCCCGATCTGGACAGGTGGTCCTTTCGGCCGGGGATGACGATGATCGGTGGGGGTGGTCTGTTGCTGGCAGCGGGTGTTGCCTTGAACTTTGCGGTGGTCGCGCCAGCGTGGCGGGAGATCGAGCAGGCTCGGGCATTTCCCCAACTCCACGACAGGGCCTCGTCGGATGCGCTGTCCCAGAAGTTCAACCGGGCACGGTGGACCACGCTGGGCTTGTTTGGGGCGGGCGCGGCCACCTTTGGCGCTGGCGTCGCGTGGACGGTGCGCTTTTGACGGTTCCCCGTCTGCCCGAGGATCTGAGGAGTCGGATGACCGAGGCGCGTGACGCTTCGGACTGGTCCACCCTCGCTGAGCTCTGGGAAGGCGTTCTCACACAGGCCGTTGCCCAGAATGATGATGAGCTGGCCTCGGAAGCCAGCATTCGAGTAGCGGATGCCTTGCGCCGTGACGACCGGCCGGCGGCGACGCTGAAGGCGCTCAAGCGCAGCCTGGATCTGGTGCAGCAGCCCGCGTTGCGAGCGCTCCAGGAGGTTCAGCTGGTCGGGGCCCTGATGGATGCGGGCTACCTGGACGTAGCGGAGCAGCTGGGGCGGGAGCGTGTTGCGGCCTGCGACGCCGGCCCGGTGCGCGCAATCGCGTTGGACGCGCTGGCGGGCGTGCTGCTGGCTCGTGGTGACGTGCTTGGGCTGCACGGCGTGGTGGATCGCTTGCGGGACGAAGCCAAGGGTCCGACCGCCATCAGCGTGCGCTTCCGGGGAGGGCAATTGGCTCGGCTCGATGGCCACGTACCGGAGGCCGCCGAGTCCTTCGCCACCGTGGCCACCACGCTGGCTGGGATCCCGGGCGCGCGAGGAGGCGAGGCCGCCGCCTGGAATGAGCTGGCCGAGCTGTGCCTGCTTCGGGGCGATGCGGATGACGCCTTGGTCTTTTTCGACCGGGCGGCTGCGGCCTGGACGGTGGCCGGGCGCCGGGTGGGGCTGTTCACGGTGGAAGCGGGCCGCAGCATGGCCGCCGTCGCGAACGGGGCTACGACCTTCCTTCCGGGCTTGCTGGACGGGCCCGTGGACTATGCCGAAGAGCGAGGCATGCCGCTGTTGGAGGCACGCCTCCGCCTGGCTCGGGGTCTGTGTCGCGCCCTGAGCGGTAGCTCCGTGGCCGGCGTGGACCTGGAGGCTGCGTTGCTGTTGGCGAACACGGCAGGGGCACCCTTCCTGGCTGGCCAGATCCGTCTGGAGGGGTGGAGGCAGGGACTCTTCCAGCGCTCGGAGCTGGAGGCTGCGGTCGATCAGCTGACCGGCAACCAACCCCTCTACGCCCGGGCGTTGGTCTACCTTGCGGACGCAATCCTGGAAGACAATGTGGCCCAGGCCGTACACCTGGCAGCGACGGCGCTGGCTCGTTTGAGCTTCATGGATCTGCCTCAGGATGAAGCAGCAGCACGGAGGGTACTGGCCCGAGCGCAGAGGTGATGGCAAGCTAAGGCCATGCTTCTTCTTTTCCTTGCATGCGCCGGTTCCGGAGACGACACCGCTGGGGCGGACCTGCCTACGACGAGAGCGGGCTGTCTGGACGAGTTCCCCTCCGACGGAGAGTGGTCCTACGAGAACGACACGGAGTGGTTTCGGACCTCTCCAACACAGATCCAGGACGCCTACTGCAGCACCGACGACCGAGCCTGCGACCCGGCCAGCATCATCAGTCGGCGGGCTGCACAGTGCATCGCTCGGGTCGAAGGCCTGGGAGGAGGCCTCAGCACCGACTACGACCTGCACTACAACGGCCACCACGAGACACTGCTCTGGCGCGTAGAGCGTCACACCTGGGGCGATCCCAACACGGGCGACTGGGGCGGCGTGTACATGAACATCGACGCCTGGGATGGGGTCTTCGTCGACCAGGAAGACTGGGAAGCTTCGGCGGGTGGCTGCTTGTGAGGAACCTGATTCAGGCGGTCGCCTGACTCAGCCATCATTCAGCTTCAGGAGCCGTCCGAAGATCCAGGTCGGCATGGAGCGCAGCACCGCGGAACGCAGGCTTGGCCTGCGCTCCATGAAGAGCAGCAAGTCCATGAGTGCGAAGGGAAGGCGCACCAGCTGACGATGGGCTCGGCCGTAATGGGCCAGGTCACCACGAAGCACGGCATCGACCGCTGCCTCCGCCTGGCGGAAGCCGAGGGACAGCCCCTCGCCCGTGATCGCGTCCAGGTACCCGGCGGCGTCGCCGATCAACGCGAGCTGGTCCTTGTGCACCGCCTTCACGCGCTGGTGCAGGGGGCCTGCCCCCCTGTCCTTGGACTCCACCGGGGCTCCGTGCAGGCGCCTGGCGAGCGTCGGGAAAGCTTCCAACAGGCTGTCGAAGCGGCCCTTGCCGTTCATGAGGAAGGCAATGCCGACCCGTTCCGGGCCCACCGGGGTGACATAGGCCTCGCAGTCCTGGCCCCAGTAGACCTCGACACGGTCCGTCCACGGCTCGATCGTGAAGTGCCTTCGGATTCCAGTGCGCCGATGAGGCCCTGGGCCGGCCTCGAGTCCAGCCAGTCGGCGCAGCGGGCTGTGGAGACCGTCCGCGGCCAACACCCAGCCCGTGGGCAGTTCGGTGACCTCCGTGCCCCAGTGGAACTCCACCCCCAGCGCCAGGGCTCGCGCATGCAGCGCGCGGTGAAGCCAGATGCGTCGCACACCCCAACCCACGCCGTGTGGAAAGTCGGCCTCGAGCTGTACATCTCCGTCGATCCAGCGGATGCCGGTGAAGTCATGCCGGCCTTCCGGGGCCACCGTGATCTGGTGCTGCTGCAGCCACTGGACGCCTCTGGGCATCAAGCCCTCGCCGCAGGCCTTGTCCAGAGTTGGGCCTCGTTGCTGCTCCAGAACCCGGACCTCCAGTCCCCGCTCGCGAGCCACGATGGCGGCAGCCAGACCCACCGGTCCGGCACCGACCACGGTGAGCCCGTCGTCCAGGCTCATCGAGCGCGGAGGAAGGCCAGGGCGCTGCGCGCCATGATGCCGGCCACGTGCAGGACGTTGACGGTGTCCGGAGGCGCCAGTTCCCCGATCAGCCAGAGGCGCAGAGTCTCCGAGCGGCGGATCTTGCCGCTGCTCGTTCTCGGCAGGGTTCCCGGATCGACCACGACCACCTGGTCGCAGCGAAGACCCGTGTGCTGCAGCACACGAGCAGCGATGGCCTGGGGATCCACGGATTCGTTGAGGGCCCGCTCCACGAAGAGCAGGAGCTTCTCGCTGCCCTTGCCCACGGCCTGGCTGACTGCGGCCGCGCAGCCGGTGCGAACGCCCGCGACTTCGTCAGCAGCCTGCTCGACCGGGTGCGGGGCATGGTTGCGGCCGTTCAGGATGAGCACGTCCTTCTTGCGGCCGGTGACGTAGAGCTCGCCCTCGTGGATGAAGCCCAGGTCCCCGGTGTCCAGCCAACCCTGCTTCAGGGTCTGCCGGGTCAGCCCGGGCTGGTCGAGGTAGCCCTCCATCAGCGAGGGCCCGCGGGTCCAGATGGACCCCTCGCACAGTTCGATCTCGAAGCCGGGTACAGGCCTGCCCACGGAGACCAGTTCCAGACCATCCACGGCCTCGACCGCACGGCCCTCGCTCAAGGCTTTCGGGTCGAAGCGGCGGCTGGTGAAGGGCTTGTCGATGTCCGAGAAAGTGACCGCCAGGGCGGCTTCGCTGAGCCCATAGACCGGCGTCAGTGCGGTCTCGCAGAGCCCCCAGCGCGAGAAGCGCTGGGTGAAGGCGCGCAGCACCTCGGGGGCCACGGGCTCGGCGCCGTTCAGCGCCACCCGCCAGTGGCTCAGATCCACCCCTTCGAGTTCCTCGTCCTTGATGCGCTGGACGCACATGGCATAGGCGAAGTTTGGTGCGGGCGAGATGGAAGCCTTTGTGCGGCTGAGCGCTCTCAGCCATGCAGCGGGGCGGCTGACGAAGACTTCGGGCCCCATCAGGGTCAGGTCGGCGGGGTGCATCAGGGCGGGCAGGAGACAGCCGATGAGTCCCATGTCGTGGTACAGCGGCAGCCAGCTGAAGCCGGACTGGTGCGCATCGTCGCCGTGCTCCCGGAGGAGCGTCCTCAGGGCCTGTCCCTGGTGGACGAGCGCTCGGTGACTGAGAGCCACCGGCTTCGGGTCGACGGTCGTACCCGAGCTGAACTGCACCAGAGCCAGATCTCCGGGGACCACCGGGCGTCGGTCGGCCGAGGCCTCGGGGAGTTCCTCCAGGCTTCGACAGCCCAACTCCGGGCGGGCCTGCTCGATCGTTCGGCCCAGCACACGCCGGATCCGATTGTCGGTCAGCACCAGCCGGGCGCCGACCAGCTCGATCATGCGCGCTGTGCGGCGGTGGTACTCCTCCATTCGCCCCAGTCGGACGGGGGGGTACACGGGCGTGGGCACGGCACCGGCCATGAGGCATCCGAAGAAGGCGTCCATGAAGGCGACGCCCGTGGGAAAGACCAGCACCACCCGTTCCTGGCGCTGGATGCCCAGTTCCATGAGCCGTCCTGCGACGGCCTCGGCTCGATCCAGCAGCTGTGCAAAGGAGAAGCGTTGCTCGCGCTCCTTGCGATCGAGGAACACCAGACCCTTGTCGCTGCGCGCTGCCTCTCGGAGGAGGGTCTGGAGCTCAGCCAAGGCTTCTCCTCACCAGCATGACGAGGTCCTCTACCGTCTCGATCGTCTGCTCCTCGTCGTCCAGGCAGATGGCAAAGTGGTTCTCGATTTCGACGACGAGGGTGAGCAAGCGGATGGAGTCCAGCTCCAGGGCCTCGGCCACGGGAGTGTCCAGCTGGATGTCGCCTTCGAAGTCCAGGTGCTCGGAGACGACGCCTCGGATCCCGGTCAGGATGTCTTCGTCGGTCACGGCATGAACCGGGGTCGCTGGGACATGTGCTCGTACCCACAGTGCAGCCGCAGAGCCTGCTCCTCGGCCAGGATGCGCGTTCGCAGGAGCAGCAGGTTGGCGAGGCCGTACACCACGGCGGTGAGCCAGGCGCTGTGGATGAGAGGAATGGCGGCGAGCTCCAGCACGACGGCAAGGTAGTTCGGATGGCGGATCCAGCGGAAGGGTCCGTCGCGAACCGGTTCCAGGCCGGGGACGACGATGATGCGGGTGTTCCAGCGCTCGCCGAGGGTGACGATCACCCAGTAGCGCAGGCACATGGTGCCGACGAGCAGCACGCACATGGCGATCCCGAGGGCTGGGATGAAGGGGCGGCCGAAGAGCCAGACCTCCAGCGGACCGGCGACCAGGAAGCTGGCATGGAGGAGCCGCATCAGGCGGTAGTGCGGCTGGCCGACTTCCACGCCACCCTTTGCGAAGGCGCGCTGAGCGTTGCGCCGGGCAATGAGGAGCTCGCAGCCACGTTCGAGAGCGATGACCGCGAGCAGCGCGCTGAAGCACCACAGGCTGCTCGGCATCACCACTTCAGGAGCACGAGTTCGGAGCAGAAGCCCGGACCCATGGCCAACATCAGTCCCAGACTGCCAGGTGTTGGAGCGTGCTCTTCCATGGTGTCGCGGAGCACCATGAGCACGCTCGAAGAGGACAGGTTGCCCACCTCCCGGAGGCTCTTCCAGGTGAGTTCGAAGGCCTCTCGAGGGCGGTCCAAGGCCTTCTCGAAGGCTTTCAGGACCTTGGGGCCTCCCGGGTGGCAGACGAAGCACGCGATGTCGTCCAGAGACACCCCGTGGTCCGCCAGAAAGGCATCCACGTCCCGGCGGAGGAAGGCCTCCACCACCTGTGGGACCGCTGCGCTGAGGACGATCTGGAAGCCCTTCTCGCTGATGTCCCAGCCCATCACCCGCTCGGTGTCCGGGTAGAAGACCGAACGAGTCGCGACCACCACCGGGCCCTCGGTGGCCTCGATCTCCGAGCCGCAGACCACGGCGCAGGCCGCTCCGTCTCCGAAGAGCCCCGAGCTGATCAGGTTGGGGATGCTCAGGTCGTCGCGCTGCAGAGTGAGCGAGCACAGCTCTACGCTCAACAGCAGCGCGGCCTGATCCGGCCACGCCTTCACGTAGTCCGCTGCGCGGGCCACTCCCGCCGCTCCAGCCACGCAGCCCAGACCGAAGATGGGGATTCTCTTTACGTGGGATGGGAAGTTCAGGCGGTTGAAGAGACGGGCCTCGATGCTGGGTACGGCCAGCCCGGTCACGGTCACGAAGAAGATGGCACCGATCTGGTCCAGACGGATTCCCGATCGGTCGAGCGCGTCGCGGATGGCCTCCTCGCCAAGCTCCTGGGCGACGCGGATCCAGTGGTCGTTGGCCTGTCCCCAGTTCTCGAGCGCCTCGTATTCCTCGATGGTCAGGGCCAGGTGACGGCCGCCCACCAGCACGGCGCTGTGGAGCTTCTCGAGGCGGTCGATGTTGTGGTGGCGCTTTCCCCAGTGCTTTCGAAACGCGGCCAGGAGACTGTCCTGGTCGTAGTAGTTCTTTGGGAGGGCCCTTCCGACCGCGGTGATCCGCAAGGTGGCTCCTGGTCGAAGAGAGGTTGGACCGCTCGCTCCCTTAATCGGATGCTTGTGCGCTGGGCGACTGAGCCCCTTGGTCCGGGTTATTGGAGCACCAGGAGAAACCATGGAAAAGCCCCGAAAGGCCCCGTGGATCAAGCGCGCCGTCGCGGTTGGCGGTGAATTTCACGCCATGAAGCAGGTGCCGTGGCGTCACAACCTGCTGAACATCAGCTGTGCGTTGGGTCTCTGGGTCTCCGTGGCCTTGCTTCTGGGTTGGGGTTCGGTCGCGAATCCGGTGCTCTACATTCCCTTGGGTGGCTTTCTCCTGGGTTGCCTGTTCTTCGGGCACTTCATCCTCATCGTGCACGAGTGCAGCCACAACATGTTCCTGGTCAGCAAGAACCGGGAGCAGCAGAAGAAGCTGAATCGAGCGGTGGGGATCGTCGCCGGGGCCATCTTCTTCACCGACTACCTGGTGCACTGGGAAAAGGGGCACACCGTCCACCACGTCCGTCCCTGCGAGGACGACGATCCCCAGGACAAGGACCCGCTCACCGGCAAGGATCTGTACAAGCAGTACCTGGGGCTGGCGCTGGTTCCCTTCTACTTCATGAAGATCAACCCCTCGAACCAGTACGGTTTCAGCCTGAAGCGCTTCCTGGGGGGCCTGGTCTTCTGGGGCCCACTGATGGTCCTGACCGGACTCTTCATCGGCTGGTGGGTACCCGTCATGCTGCTCGTGAGCCAGCATGTGTTGATGGCGCTGAACCTCACCAAGAAGGCTCAGGAGCATGGCAGCGGGCTGCAGTACGAAGAGCACTTCGAGATGCGGTCGCGCACCTACCTCTACCCGCTCGCCTTTCTGACCAGCCCCTTCAACATCAACTACCACTGGGAGCACCACGCCAACTTCATGGTGCCCTGGTACCTCCTGCCCGCCTACCACGAGCGGCTTCGGGAGCTCGTCCCCCCTGAACTGTGGTCCTACATCTTCCACGACGAGTTCATGGAGCAGATCTCCGGCAAGAAAGCGCTCATTCCGGACCCGCTGCGCCACCTCGTGAACGCCTAGCTCCAGGCTCGGGACACCGTGTCCCGTGGGTCCTGGGGTGCTATGTGCCCGCATGAGCTTCGCCCTGCAGTTCCAAGGCCAGACGGCCCTCTTGGAGTTCGATCACGGGAAGGCCAACGAGATGGGCAGCGAGCAGCTGCGTGCTTTCGAGGGCCTTCACCAACAGCTCGGGGATGCCCGCGCTCTGATCAGCTTCAGCCGGCGGCGCAGCAAGCGGGGAACTCCCATCTTCATCGCCGGCGCCAACGTCACCGAACGGACGGGCTGGAGCCGGGACGAGGTGGCTCGTCATGTGCGGTGGCAGCGCGCCACGATGGCGAAGGTGCGTCAGCTCCCGCTCTTCCATGTGGCGGTGGTCAACGGGGTCGCCCTGGGCTGGGGCACCGAGTACCTGATCTGCTGCGACTACCGCATCGCTGCGCGGGACGCGGTCTTCGGCTTGCCCGAGACGGGACTCGGCATTCTGCCTGGAGCGGGCGGTACGAGCGAGCTGTGGGCGCTCATCGGCGCGTCGCAAGCGCTGCGTCTGGGCATGACGGGGGAGCGCATCTCGGCGGAGGAGGCCCTGCGCATCGGTCTGATCCAGGAAGTGGTCGAGGATGTCGATGCCGGTCTGGAGCGGGCACGAAGCCTCGCCGACCAGGTCGGCCGGAAGTCACCGACCGCTGTCGTCGCCTTCAAGCGGGCCCTTCTCGCGGGCCTTGGGCTTCCTTCGGACGAGCGCCGCGAGATCGAGGCCAGGGCCTACGAGCACTGCCTGGACACGGGCCAGGCCGCCATCGGGCGGGAGAACTTCTCCGCCATTCGCTCCGGTGAGGACGTGCCCTGGGGCCCGAGAGTGGCCTGGGACGCGTGATTCTGCTGCTCCTGGCCTGTACGAAGCCCACCTCCTTCGAGGAGTGCAACGCCCTCTCCGACGCCGTGGAGCGCAGCGACTGCCACTTTCGCTTCGCCCTGGGAGCCGAAGACCAGGAGGCACTTCTTGCCGGCATGGGGTCGGACCTGGAGCGGGACGTGCTCATCGTGCGTCTGGCGGAGCACGACCCACGTGCGGCGGGACAGCTGTGTAAAGAGGCTCGCACGGTCAGCGGCCGCAAGAAGTGCGAATCGGTGCTGGGTCGGCCGCACCTCGGTGCATGGAAGGGGCGGTGACCTGGCTGTTTCTGGCCTGCAGCGGCCACGACGAATCGGTGTTGCAGGACATGCTCGCCGCCCGCTCATCCCTGGAGGAGTGCGCTGGGGTGCAGGTGGAGCAGTTGGCCACACTCTGCTACGTCGAGGTGGCCGCCACGAGTGCCGGGCTGGGGGATGACAGCACCGCGCAGTCCGCTTGTGCCGCCATTCCCGAGGGCGTCTGGCGGCAGGAGTGCCACTTTCGGGCGGGTGAGGAGCTTGGCCGCCGCGGAGACACGGACCTGGCGCTGCGCCACTGCTCTGTTGCTGGCGATTTCTCCCGGAACTGCCTGACCCACACCTTCTGGGGGCTTCCTCTCGGTCTGGACTTGCGCAGCGATCGGCCGGAGAAGGTGGTGGCGGCGATGGATGAGTTCCTGGTCACGGTGGATGGTGCCCTGGCCGAGGCTGGACCGGAGTTGCGTTCCGAGGCACGGGACGGCCTGCTCTCCCGCGCCTGGTTCAACCTCTACGTCGGTACGGGTCTGGCGGATCCCGCGGCGGCGGCCGCGGCACCCTCGGACCAGCGTCCCTACGCCTTGACCGGGTGGGCCTTCGAGGCATCTCGCCTGCATCCCGAGCCGGGAGTCGACACCCTCCTGCAGACCTGGGCCGAGGGTCGAGTGCTCAGGGGAGCCGAGCTGCCCCGGTCTTCTCGGGTGGGCCGGCACGCACGGCCGCTCTTCCCTTCCTCCCACGAAGGTCTGGCGGCCATCTTCATCTTTGGCGGAGGCCGGCGACTGGTCGATCCGGATCCCGAGAAGGACCTCCTGGTCGCCGTACTGGAGGGCCTCTTCTACAACGAGGCGGAGCCGAAAATCTGGGCCGCGCAGCTCGCCGATCCCACACTCAGCGTGCGTCTGACGGCGGTCAAGAACACCGTGTTGGCCGGAGGCACCGTGGAGAGCTCGGACCCCCTGGATCAGGAGCTCGTGCGCGTCGCGAACAAGGAGCGCAGGACGGTGGTCAAGAAGCCTCGCCCTTGAGCCAGAGCCGGGCGATGCCCTCTTTCGTGGGGTTGTCTGCTTCCTTGTTCGTGCAGTTGTACTTGCGGCACTCCACGGGGCGAGCGCCGTAGATGCCACAGCCCTGACCGTCGAAGAAGATGCACGGGCCCGGGAACATCTTGTAGACCCGGTCCGCCATGGACGCCGGCTCCCGCAGCGGCTTGCCGTCGCGGCCCAGCTTCAGCGGGGCGAAGACGTGCACGGTCTCCCCGTCGACCTCGGCGCCGTCGATGACACAGTAGGTCCGGACGAACTCGTCCGGATCCATGTCCAGCAGTTCAGCGGCCTTTTCCATCTCGCCGGGGGCGAACCAGCCGGGATTCTGACGGCAGCAGAGACCTCGCCGGATGCATCCCAGGCTGGGGTCAGGGTGGTCGGTGCCCTCGCCTTTCAGCATTGCGAGGAGCATCTTCCGTTGTTCAGCGTCCATCGAGAACCAGTTCGAGCGGGACGTGGCACTTCACTTGAGCCGGGCGTTGGCGCCAGTGACCCCGGAGTCTCAGCACTCCATCGTGAGCGTGGAGGTCGATGGGTCCAAAGCGAGTCGGGAGGCCCTCCAGCACGGTCTCGCCCTGCCACCAACGGTGGTTGGCGCCGCGGAAGAGGTGCAGCACGTCACCCTCTTCGCGCACCAGCAGGTCTCGCACCAGCAGGATGAAGGCTGCCGCCGCGGGCGCGTGGTCGCCCTCGCCGAGAACCCCCCCTCTGCCTGGGTGGAAGGCCTCGGGCCAGGTGCCGGCACCTCCTGCGTTCTCGGCCAGGTAGTCGAGATGGCTCAGAGCGTCCTGGTCGGAGCGGAGCCGTAGCTGGGCGATGACCGTGGTCAGTACGGAGTTCACCCCCGCGTGCTCCACATCGTGGAAGAGACCTCCTTGGTGCATGCAGTGTTGGAGGAGCCACTGCAGAGTGGTCTGCAGAGCAGGCTCGTCCGCGGGCATCAGTCCCAAGGGCCAGCACGCCACCAGGACCCTGGTGGCGGCGGAGTCCAGCTCGCCACCCGGTCGGGCTGGAACAGGCCCCTCACCGAAGCGAGTGCGCAAGGCCTCCAGGCGCGTTGCCGCCTCCAGAGCCAGGGGCTTCGCTTCGCGTCGGCCGGACCGGCGTGCTGCCTCGCTGACTTCGCGGAGGGCGCCGCAGACCCAGAGTTGTTCGACGAAGGGGGCCTCGTGAAGGTCCGTCTTCACCACTCCCTTCGCCTGCTTGACCATCCAGGGAACAAGCTGTCTGCGCAGGCTCTGGTCTCCGGTGATGCGCAGGTGATCCGCACAGGTCCAGAGCATCTTGGCCGTGGTGGTCGGCCCGGTGAAGGAGCGTGACGGAAGGCTGCGGAGCACACGAGCGGCCCGGTGGCGGTGTCCCAGGCGGACCAGGGCTGCCAGATGGAGTGCGGCACCACCCGGCGCGAAGACATGGGCAGCCGGTCCGCAGGTCACGTTGTGTTGGTCGGTCAATGCCAGCAGGGTGGTGCGAGCCTGGCGGAAGAGCCGGTCGAGAGCGGGCAGTTCCACCCTGGAGCCCGCCCGAAGCGTGCCGGTCCAGTCGGCCTTGGCTCCGCGCACGAGACGGGAGGCGGAGGAGCGGCTGAGCACCTCGCCGACCCGGTCGTCGGCCGCGCAGTACAGGGTGCGCTTGAAGGTCTCACCGGGAGAGAGGTTCACCCTGTACAATTCGGCTCCCGTGGCCAGTCCAGCGGGGCACAGGCACTCACGGCGAGCATCGCTGGAGGGTCGACGGCGTGGTCCCTGACGGAGAACTCCTCCCAGCATGCCGTAGACGTCCCCCGCACCCCACGTGCTCAAGCGCAGCTCGTGACCCGCATGGGGCACGAAGGCGAAGGGGCGTCCGTTGACGAGCCACCAGCCGTCACTCCGGCGCTGCAGGTCGAAGATGGGGGCTACGCCCTCCGGGTTCGCCGGGCGGATGGCAAAGCCCACCCGCACGGGCCGAGGAGCGTGCGCGAGCAGCCGGACCCGCGCCGTGAGCCCGAAGACCAGTTGTCCCTCGATGACGCTGGGGAAGGCGTCCACCTCGATCCGGACGTCACCACGCCGCGCGGTGCTGTGGACGACCGGTCCGTCCCGGGTCTGTTCGATGGGGTTGGAGAGGTCCTCGCCCCAGCCGGGCAGGGGGCCCAGTGTTCTCAAGAGCTGCGAGTCGCCGAACCACACGGCCACCGAGGGGCCGTCGCGCCGGGGGGTGAGCCAGGCGCCGGGATCGACCATCGCCTCGTCGTCGTGGTCCGGAAGACCCAGGGTGACCCAGTCCCGAAAGCTCTGGTTGAGCACGAAGGGCACGAGTGAGCGCGGGATGAAGCCTTCGTCGCCAGGGTCCAGCTGCCGGGTGAAGGCATAGGGCCAGGGCCGAGCTCGTCCTGCTGCGAGGGCCTTGCTGGTGAGCAGCCCGCGGGCCATGCGGGTGGCCTCCAGGGGCAGGGCGCTCAGGGTGGGGCGCTGCCCATCCAGGCCCTGGAGTGCGCGACCATAATCTGTCGTCTGGCGGGCTCGGGTTCCCTTGATCAGTCGTGCTACTCGGAACGCCACGCGCGGCTCCGGCCCACCTCGTCCTGGTAGATCTGGATCTCCAGGTCGCGGCGCTCGTTGTCCCACCCCAGGATCTCGGCCATGCGATCGGCCACGGCATTCAGTGCGCCGAGCCCCTGATCGTGATCGCGGTAGTGGATCTGCGTACGGCGGGTCATCACGTCGCTCACCCGTTCGGCCAGTTCCTCGTTGACGGCCCAATCGACCATTCCCAGGATCTCCGGGCGACCGGGGATCAGAGGCTCCAGCAGCCGCTGGTCCTTGCTGCAGAGTTCCGCGATGTCGATGCCACGGGTTCCGTAGCGGTCGGCCAGGTACTGCGCGACCTGCTCGCTCAGCTGAGGTGCCTTTTCCAGGATGAGTCTCGAGACCTGGGTGCTGTCGTCGTCTTCGGGCCAGCCGATCGCTCCGGGCAATGGGTCGCGCCCGGTCTTCGGGTCCCGCATGTGGGGCAACTCGCCGCCTGCCAGCTTGATCACCTCGAGCGCCTTGCGCACGACCTCCTTGCCCATGCGGCGGTAGGTCGTGAGCTTTCCGCCAGCGATGGTGACGAGCAGGTCGGGGCCGACGTGGATCTCGTGTTCCCGTGACACCGAGGACTCCGAGGTCTGCTCCCGGCCGGTGTAGGTGCGGCGTTCTTCGGCGCTGTCGGCCTCCTCTCGAATCAAGGGCCGCAGTCCCGCCCAGGTGCAGATGACGTCGTCATCGCACAGCTTCGCGTGGGGGAAGTAGGCGTTGGTGGCCGTGAGCAGGTACTCCACGTCCTCGCGGGTTGCAGCGACCTTGGCCGGGTCGCCGTCGTAGAAGGTGTCGGTGGTGCCGATGAAGGTCTCGTCCCCCCAGGGAATGGCGAAGAGCACGCGCTGGTCCGTCGGGTGGCTGCAGACCACGGCCCAGCGCAGGGCCAGACGCTCACCGGGCACGACGATGTGTACGCCCTTGGTGGGGCTCAGCAGGGTTCGGCCACCGCTTCCCATGCCCCGGGTACGGTCGGTCCAGGGCCCGGTAGCGTTGATGACCACGCGGGCTCGGACCTCGGCGCTTCGGCCGGCGATCCGGTCCTCCACCCGCGCTCCGCGGATGCGGCCGTCTTTGTCGTTGAGCAGCTCGGAGACCAGGGCGTAGGTGACGATGCAGGCGCCGTTGTGTCGGGCGTCCAGCATGGTCTCCAGGGTCAGTCGCGCATCGTCCGTGGCGCAGTCGTAATAGAGAGCCACGCCCTTCAGTCCGTCCGCCTGCAGCAGGGGCTCGGCTTCGATGGCTTCTTCCGGGGTGTAGCTCGTGTGCAGCTTGGGGCTGCGAAACAGGGACAGGCCGTCGTAGACCCACAGCCCGGCGCGCAGCTTGTTCACGCTCACCGGTCCCCCGTCGTAGATGGGGAAGATGAAGCCCAGGGGATTCACGAGGTGGGGTGCGATCTCCTGAAGCGTCTTGCGCTCGCTTACCGCCTCGAAGACCAGGGAGAACTCGTAGTGCTCGAGGTAGCGCAGACCTCCGTGAATGAGCTTTGAGCTGCGTGAACTCGTGCCGAAGGCAATGTCGTTCATGTCCACGACCGCGACCTTGAGGCCGCGACGTGCTGCGTCCCGGACGGCTCCTGCGCCCGTGATGCCGCATCCGATGATGAGGATGTCCCAGTGCTCGCTGGTGAGCCTCGCCCATCGCTCTTCGCGGTCCATCGGCCCTCCTGGCAGCGGGGAGGGTCTTAACCCGGTACGAAGGCACCCTTGAGGCCGAAGATGGGAAGCACGGGCAAGCCGAAGCCGTACACCGTGTTGCTGTCATCGATCCCGGTGATGACCGGCTCCGCAATGCGGCGGTTGTACACGTTCTGGACGTCCAGGTAGAAGTCCAGCTCCCAGGCCCTCCAGGTGCTGAGCTTCGAGACCTTCAGGTCCAGCGCGTGGTAGGGCAGCAGCCTCACCGCCTGGGGGTCGAGCGGGGTCTCCTCCAGGGTGAGCAGGTCGTAGGCCGAGCTCACCTCACGTACCTTGGGGTAGCCGGTCCCGTAGCGGAAGCGAGCCGACAGAGTCAGATCTCGAGGGAGAGACCAGCCCACCACGGACACCAGGTAGTGGGGCTGGTCGTAGAGGGTGGGGTTGAAGGCATCTCCGGGCTCCTGCTGCCGCAGGCTTCGCGACCAGGTGTAGGCCACCCACCCGGACAGGGGACCCGCCGCGTAGCGAGCCAGGGTCTCCACGCCGTAGGCGACGCCGTCCCCCTGGCCCAGGCTTCCGTCGTCCTCGATCAGGGTCTGGTGGTCCAGGTGACGCCAATAGCCATCCAACTCCAGCGCCAGCAGCGGGTGGGTCCAGCGGAGTCCACCGCTCGCGCCCCATGAGCGCTCCAGGTCCAGGTAGCGCCCGTCGGGAAGGCCGAAGAGCAGCTCGAAGGGAGGGTACTGGTGGTAGACGCCCGCGTCGGCGACGATGGCGAAGCGACGGCCGATGGGCAGTACGCCCTGGGTGCGCGGTGAGAGACCCGCGCGCGGGATGTGCCCCTGGACCATCATCGTCTCCAGGCGCACCCCCAGGTACAGACGCTGGTCTTCGCCGAAGCGGACATGGGCGTAGGGGTCGACGCTCGCGTATTGAGCCAGGCGTGTCATGTCGCTGAGGTTCGTGACGACCTGGATGGCGTAGGCCTGACCCAGGGCATCGATGCCAGCCGTCCACCCGATGGCTCCCTCGTCCTGCAGCAGCTCCGCGCGCAGACCAGCGGTGGCCCACTCCTGGCGGTAGTAGTCCTCGGTGTAGTCGTACTCGCGGACGTCCACCGCCAGGACCGGGGTGAAGGTCAGCTGGCCCCAGGCGGTGTCGTGGTTCAGGCGGCCGTGGATGCGGTGCGTCTCCAGCAGGATGGAGACCGACTCGTTGTCGTAGCCCGTCGGTGCGGTGACCTCGTCCTTGTAGCCGAGCACAAAGACCCCGGAGGAGGGACGGTCCAGCTTCACCAGGTAGTCGACGAAGCGCGGTGCGATCTGGGCCTGCTCCTCCGTGATCCCGGGCGCCAGAGCCATCGCCTTGTCCAGGTAGCTACGGCGGGCTGCGAGAGCGATACCGGTCTTGTCACCCAGGGGCAGCTGGACGTAGGCACCACTGTGCAGCAGGTCGGCACCGGCCTCGACGCGGTGGCCGGTTCCCACCTGCTTCGTGGTCAGCTCCACCGTCCCAGCGGTGGCGCGCCCGTAGCGGACGCTGCCTCCTCCGGGCATGAAGGTCAGTCCATCGACGATGGCGGGGTGGATCACGCTGGTGAAGCCGCCCAGGTGGTAGACCAGAGGGACCCAGACGCCGTCGATGTAGACGCCGGTATCGCCGGGTTCTCCACCGCGAACGATGAGCCACCCGCTGTCGAAAGGTGTGCGGACTGCACCCGGGAGACTCTGTACGGCCCGCACCGGGTCGCCCATCGTGCCCGGCGTGGTGCGGAGCTCCTCGGCGCTCAAGGTGCGCGTGGTGACCTGGTGCTTCCTCCGCACGTAGACACCGACGATCTCGTCTTCGGCGCCGGTGGCGAGGGCAGCCAGGGTCAGCTCGGTGAGCTGATCCGGCTCGATGGTGACCTCGAGGGGCTCCGCCTCGAGCCCCGGATCGTCGAGGAGCACGGTGTAGCGTCCGGGCGGAAGCTCGCGCAGGGCGAAGCGCCCCTGTTCGTCGGTCTCGAGAGCTGTTTCGCCCACCAGTACGGTGACGCGAACAGCGGGCTGATCCCCGATCAGCACCACTCCGATCAGGTTCTCGGGAGGTGGGTTGAAGCGCCACTCGAAGGGCACCTCGACACCGATGGGCTCACCGGCATCCACCGCGGGCTCGAAGACCAGGTCGGGAGCGTGCTCCAGGGCCAGGGAGGCGAAGGGCTCCTCGCCTTGGACCACTTCGCTCTTCTCGACCACCCCCTCTTCGTCGATCGTCAGCAGCAGCCGTACGGCCATGGGCTCGAAGGCTTCCCCCTCTGGCCAACTGAGGGTCGGAACATGGACGAGTACAGGGGGGACGAGCTCCGGAAGCTCATCGGGGGCCTCTTGGGCCAGCGCCACCGCCAGGGACCACACGCCTCTGACTCTACTCCGGCTTTCCCCAGGCCTGCAGGGCGTCCAGGAAGGGCTGGCCGTATCGCTTCATGCGAAGGGCTCCCATCCCGTGCACTTCGAGCATGGACGCCGGTGTGGTCGGGCGCTTGTCCGCCATCTCTTCGAGTGTTCGGTTCGAGGCGATCACGTAGGCGGGAACGCCGGTGTGCTCAGCCAGCTTGCGGCGAATCTCCTTCAGGTAGACCAGAAGGTCGCTGGCGATTCGGCCGACGCGGCGCGGTGGCGGTGCGGGGCGTCGTCGAGCTCGGACCTGGGGCCACACCATCGCGAAGTCCGGCTCCTTCTGATGCATGACCCGGACCCCCTTCTCGTTCAGGCTCAGTTCCGGGTAGGTCCGCTCCCGTCCGTTCACCTGCCGCGTGACGTGCTCGCGGTGCAGCGCACCGGCGCGGACGAGCTCCTGCAACAGGGTCTCGACCTCGGCCTGGGTCATGGTGCTCAGCAGTCCCCAGGTGCTCAAGCGGTCGAAGCGGAAGGCCAGCACGGACCGGTCTCGGCTCCCGGTGAGCACCTTCGCGATCATCGAGGGACTGAAGGGCCGCTTCATGCGGGCGACGCAGGACAGGGCCTTGCGCACGACGAGCTCCTGTTGGGGGTCGAGGATCCCCGGGCCGATGGCCAGGGGACCTTCGTGCCTGCAGCGATCGCAGGTTCCGCAGCGATCGTAGGGGGCTTTCTCCCCGAAGTACTCCAGCAGGTATCGACGACGGCAGGCAGCACCGCCGTAGTCCATCATCAGGTCGAGCTTCCGGTACTCCCGCTGCCTGCGTTCTCTCAGGCGATGCTCCGGCAGGTCCAGTGGCAGGCCTGGGCGAAGGAGTTCGACCCCACCGATTCGCTCTGGAGGGCGGTAGCGGATGAAGCCCCGGTCCTCGAGGCCGCGCAGCGCGGCGGTGAGCTGCTCGCGCTCCACGCCCAGGTCGTCCGCGAGCCGTTCGGGCCGCAGGACCAGCCCGTCGTCGGGCGAGGCGTGAAGGCGCTCGCGCACGAAGTCCAGAACCTGGCCACGCAGACCGCGCGGGCTGCTCCGTGGTGCATCGGTGCGTAGAACCACCCTCCCTGGCCGGTCCGCCGGGTGGATGCGGCGCACCCAGCCCTCTCGCTGGAGCACGTAGACGCAGGACGAAGCCGTGCGATCTCCGCCGGCATCATCGGGCAGGGCCTCACCCAGCGTCTGGCGCGAGATCCAGACCGGGTTCTCCGCCTCCTGGAGGAGCCGTGCGTAGATCGCGTGGACGTACTCGACGGGCGGGTGACCCAGCTTGATGAAGAACTCCTGGGTGGAGCGATCCTTCTCGTTGAACAGCAGCACCACGCGAGAGGGCAGATCGTCCCGGCCTGCCCGCCCGATCTCCTGGTAGTAGGCCTCGACGGTGCCGGGCACGTCCCAGTGCACGATGAGCCGCACGTCCTCCTTGTCCACGCCCATTCCGAAGGCGTTGGTGGCGCAGACGCAGCGGGTTTCTCCGCTCATGAACTCGTCCTGGACGCGGCTGCGCTCTTCCTTGTCCAGTCCGGCGTGGTAGGCCTTCGCGGGCACGCCGGCTTCTCGCAGAGCGCGAACGGCACGCTCCACGTTCTTTCGGGTGGCGCAGTACACGAGCGCGGTGAGATCGGAGACCATCGCCGGCAAGCGCGCCGCCTTGTCGGCCTTGGACTTGACCCGGAGGACCTCGAGAATCAGGTTGGGTCGGTCGAAGCCCTGCACGAAGTGCCGACCGGACTGCAGGTCCAGCGTGGAGACGATGTCCTCTTGGACACGGGGTGTCGCGGTGGCCGTCAGCGCCAGGGTGGTGGGACGGCCCAGGGCCTGGCGGACCTGCCCCAGCTTCAGGTAGTCGGGTCGGAAGTCGTGACCCCACTGGCTGAGACAGTGCGCCTCGTCCACGGCCAGCAAGCGGATGTCCACGTCTGCGAGTTGCTGCATGAAGCGTGGGGTGAAGCGCTCCGGGGCCACATACACGAGCTCCCACTCGCCGCGGTGCAGCGTCGCCATGCGTTCCCGTCGCTCGGCGAGTGTGAGGGAAGAGTTGATGAAGGTGGCGCGGATGCCCTTGGCTTGCAGGCCGTCGACCTGGTCCTTCATCAGCGCGATGAGGGGGCTGACGACCAGGGTCGTGCCGCCGAGTGCGAGAGCGGGGAGCTGGTAGCAGAGCGACTTGCCGGCACCCGTTGGCATGACCACCAGCGCGTCGTCGCCCTGGCACACGTGGGCGCAGATCTCCCTCTGGCCCGGCCGGAAGCCCGGGTGGTCGAAGCGCTCGCGAAGAAGGGTCGTCAGGTCCATGGTTCCCGTTCCCCAGAGGTGTTGGGTCGGGAGGCGGTGGCAGCTCAGGGGTATTAGAAAGGCGGCATGCGCGCCACCCGCAAGGTCTCGGTGCGACGTCTTCCGAGCGGCGAGGAGCGCCAGGACGTGGTCGTCGTTGAAGAGCCGCTCGAGCTGCGTCTCTCGGGGCGTGCGTTGGCCGTCACGATGCGTACGCCGGGGCATGACGAGGAGTTGGCTGTCGGCTTTCTGTACACCGAGGGGGTCATCGACGGTCTCGATGACATCACGGCCATGGCCAAGGTGCACGAGCCTCTCGATCCCCAGGACAACACCCTGGACATTGTGCTGGCCGAAGTTGTGCGCGCCGACGAGGGGCGCTTTGCCAGCGCCCAGCGCGAGTTCTACGCCAGCTCCAGCTGCGGGGTCTGTGGGAAGGCCACCATCGAGCGCCTGCTTCGTGGAGCGCCGCCGTTGGAGCACCCGCGGCGTGCCGAGGATGCGCTGCTGCACGAGCTCCCAGCCCGGATGCGGGAAGCTCAGACGACCTTCGAGAGCACGGGAGGATTACACGCCGCGGCGCTCTTCACCTTCGATGGCACTCTGGAGGTCCTGCGAGAGGACATCGGGCGACACAACGCCGTGGACAAGGTCCTCGGCTGGAGGCTTCGTCAGGATCGGGTGCCGGTGGACGACCGCATCCTGGTGGTGAGCGGTCGGGCTGGCTTCGAGATCGTGCAGAAGGCCCTCGTCGCCAGGGTGCCCGTCATGGCCTCGGTGGGGGCTCCCTCCTCCCTGGCCGTTCAGCTCGCCACGGAGGACGGCATGCAGTTGGTGGGCTTCCTCTCGTCTTCCAGGGGCAACGAGTACCTGGGATGAGGTGGTTCAGAGAGTTCCTCCAGCTTCCGGCGGTGGTGGTGACCGTCATCCTGCTCGTGTGGCTGCTCCAGGACTTTGGAGCGCGGGTGGTCTACCCCTACGACATCGAGTGGATGGAAGGGGGCATGCTGGTGCACGTCTGGCGCTTCCAGCAGGGACTCGGTGTCTACGTCGAGCCCAGCAGCGACTTCGTGCCCTACATCTACCCTCCGCTCTACCCCTGGATCCTCTCGTGGCTGGGGGACCCGAGCTACGCCGTGGGCCGTTCCCTATCCCTGGCAGGCGCCCTGGCGGCAGGGCTTGCGGCGGTGGTCGCTGCGCGCCAGGAGGGTGCTGGGTGGGGTCTGTCGATCGGTGCGATGGGCTTGTGGCTCAGTCTCTACGACGAGAGCGGCACCTTCTACGACCTGGTCCGGCCCGATGCTCTGGCGGTCGCGCTCGCGGGCTGGGCCATCGTGCTCGTGCGCCGTGGTAGCCGTGGGCCGGTCATCGCCGGAGGTCTGCTTCTCGTGCTGGCCTACCTGGCCAAGCACAACCTCGCCGCCTTCGGGCTGCCCATGTTGATCTGGCTCTGGCGTGTGCACGGCCGAAAGCGGGCGCTGGAGTTTGTCTGTGCGTCGGTCGTGCCAGCCCTGCTGTTGACCGTGATCATCCAGATCGCGAGCGACGGCTGGTTCCTGGACTACCTCCTCAAGGTCCCGGCCTCGCACCCCCTGGTTGCTGAACGGGCGTGGCCCCAGAGCGAAAAGGAGTTGGCGACGCATCTCGTCTGGACCAACCTGGGTGCGTCGGTGGTCCTGTTGGTCTTCACCCTGGGCCGACGCTTCCACCACCGGGCGCTCTACTGGGGTGGGATCTGGTTCATCGCGACGGTGCTCTGCATCCTCATGCGGGCCCACCATGGCGGATTCATCAACGTGCTGATGCCCGGACACTGGACCTACGTCGTGTGTGGTGTGGTCGCACTGGCGGCGGGCGCCCAGGCTCTGCCGAAGCGCAGTTCGTGGCTTGTCTGGGTCGTGGGCGCAGGGCTGGTCGCCCACCAGGCGTGGGCAGGTCGTTGGGACCGCGAGAAGGGGCGTCCTACCCCGGCGGACTACGAAGCCGGTGAGCAGCTGATCGAGAAGCTGAAGGCCGTGGACGGCGAGGTGTGGGCGCCGCACTTTCCCTGGTACCCCACCTACGCCGGCAAGCGGCCCAGCGCGCCCCTCATCGCCATCTGGGACATCAACCACGAGGGCGGGCCGATGAAGAGCTACATGGGCCCCATCAAGCAGGACGTGCGTGACCATAAGTGGGCGGCGATCCTGGCTCCCAGAAGAGACCCGGCGATGCAGATCAAGGAGCACTACCGCAAGACTCCCCTGGACATTCCGGGCAACGGCTTGCGCACGAAGGCGGGATGGCGGGTCCGGCCCACCTTCCTCTGGCTACCGAAGGAGGCTGAGACCTCCGACCCGCCCAACCCATAGGCCCTCGTCGGTGCTGGTCAGTGACCAGGGCCGTCCCAGCTCGGCGGAATCCAGCTCGTCGTTTCGCCAGAGTCGGCCTTCCCGCAGCGAGACGAGTACACCTCGGTGCAGGCACAGGGCGTAGGGCTCGCCCGGGCTGCTGGTCCAGCGCTCCCCGTCGAAGCGATGGAGAGCTCCCCCCGCGGCCACCCACAGGGCTTCGGCGTCTCCCGCAAGGTGGCGAACGGGGCCGTCGAAGCGCCGAAGCTCCTCGCCGTCGACCTCGCTCAGGCACCCGTCCAGGGTGCCGGCCCACGTTGTGCCCACAGCATCGACAAAGGCACAGCAGTCCGGTGGTCCGGCCGCTCCCTCCAGGTGGGTTCGCCAGCCCACCAGCAAGCGCCCGCCGCTGTGCATCGCACGGCTCTCGTCGTAGACGCCAGCCTTGTCCAGGGGCATGCCGGAGCCGGTGACCGGGCCCGAGAGTCCCCACCGGAAGCGCGCGCGGGTGGTGGCCACGTGGAGCACCCCCTCGTGCAGCGCCATGGCCTCGACGCGGCTCTGAGGCCGAGCACCCTGTGGCCAGGGAAAGGGCAGGAAGCGGTCGCCCCGGCGCAACACCAGGCCCTGGTCGGCACCGATTGCGAGGGCATCGTCGGGGAGTGGCAGCAGGCAGCGGACGGTGGCGGTGGTCGGGAGCCCCAGCGCTGGCGCTTCCCAGGATCTCACTTCCCGCCGGTGTCGCTGCCGGTGTCCTCCACGCCGGTTCCGGTGGAGGCCGTCAGGTCGATGAGCGTCTCCAGGGCGTCGATGTCGTTGGTCTTCAGGCGCAGGGTGCCCTGGCGCAGGTTGTCGTTGTCCACGTTGGCGACGACCAACAGCTCGTAGGAGACCCCGGGAGCGATGACCTTGTTCTCCGTCTCTTCGATGTAGAAGGCGCCGTTTCCGGTGTTGATCAGGCGGGCTTCGTAGAGCACGAGGTTCAACTCACCGACGCTACGAATGTAGAGGGTCTGGCCGGTGACCTCCCCGAGGGTCAGGTCGGTCCAGACCATCTCGGTGGCAGAGATCTCTACGTCCCCGGCGCCCTCGACGTCGGCGACATCGGTTGTGTTGTTGTTGAGGTGGGTGTCCTGTTGACAGGCAAGCAGAGCCATCACCAGCATGTTTGTCTCCTTCCAGCGGGCAGCATAGCCGTGTGCAGTGGTGGTCGACGTACTCATCGAGGTGCCAAAGGGCGGCTTCGTCAAGAGAGAGCTGCGCGGACAGGAGTTCTGCATCGACTACGTCTCGCCCATTCCGAGCCCCTTCAACTACGGCTGTATCCCCGAGGAGATGGCGCCAGATGGGGACCCCGTTGACGTGATCGTCCTCGGTCCACGCCTGGATGCGGGTACGCGGGTGCGCCTTCCGGTGGTTGGGGTGGTGTGGTTCGTGGATGCGGGGAAGACCGATGACAAGCTGGTGGCGAGCGAGGCCCCGCCGCTCAGCAGGCAGGACCGCCGAGCTCTGCACCGCTTCTTCAAGATCTACGCTCTGGCCCGACGGGCTCTGAACCTCCGCCGTGGTCTCACCGGGACCACCGAATTCCGAGGCCTGGGCGGACCGCCGAATTGACGCTTCCCTGGCGCTGAGGAGCGGGGCCGTCAGCCTCGTCGGATGGTGGCCAGCAGCTTCTGGGCCGGCTTGTACCCTGGTTCCAGGGCAAGGAGTCGCTCCATGCGGGCCCGGGCGCGTTCGGGATCGCCCTCCGCCAGTTCGACTTGAGCGAGGAAGAGCTGCGGACCCTCTGCATGAGGGTTGATGAAGTCGGAGAGCTCCAGGAGCTCACGGCCCTTGGAGTGGCGCTTCGACTTGGGCCGGCCCGGATCGTTGTAGACCGCCCAGCCCAGGTACCCCACATTGCTTGCGTCGTTGCTGCTGTACTTTCGCGCCAGGGCAAACCACTTCACTGCTCGGGCGAAGTCGCCTTGCTCGAGGTGCTTTGTTCCTTCGGCGAAGGCCGTCTTCTCATCGGGAAGTTCCGAGGACCCGCCGGTTGCGCTGCCTTCGGCCATTCGGGTCGCGGCCGCAGCCACCTTCTGGAAGATCCGCTGGGCCAGCTTGCGAGCCTTGGGGTGCGCGCCATCGTCCTCGGCGATCTTCGCGTAGCGCTCCTGCATGCGCTGGGCGGCTGGAGCGATGTCAGACTCCGGGGTGTCGGGGGAGACGCCGAGCACGGTGTAGTCGTCCGCCTCCTTCACGATGTCCCACTCGCGCTCCAGTCGACGAAGCAGGAGTGCAGTGCGGGTGGCGTCGATCCGGTCCTTGCGTTCGCTCGCTGGCAGGCGCTCGTTCTGACTGGGCTTGGCCAGCCGGAGGACCTTCATGACCAGCAGGGTCGCGACGTCTTCGGCCAGGTCTGCGTCGTGCTTCAGGACATCCATCACGGACACCCGTGACTCGCCGTCGAGGACTTCGCGGAGCTGATCGGGCACAGGCAGCTTCTTGAGGATGCCCCCATGTTGGCCGGGAACCAGCATGGCGCCCGCCGCCTTGCGCACCCTGTCCGGCTTCGAGACCCGCTCGGCGGCTTTGAGCAGGTGGGTACCGAGGACGGGCTTGGGGCGCTTCAGCGGAGATTCGGCGTTCTTGAACTGCACCATCTCTTCGCCGTAGATGAACGCCATCACGCGCTCCAGGTGCTCCCGGTTCTTTGGTTCTCCGTCCACGACCGCGGCGCGTACACCCTCCGCACCGATGAAGAGTCCGGTGCGCTTGGTGGCCCAGATGTCCAGCACCAGGTTGAAGTTGGTCTTCTGGGGAGTCAGGTCCTGGGGATGCAGCTTCACGGGATCACGAACAGTCTACTGATCGACTGGCCCCCAGGGGCTCTCGGCCTCTTCAGGATCCTCGGCCGGGCGGCGCAAGATGATGTCTCGGACCTCTTCCACATCCTCTCCTGTCGCTTCTTCATCTTCTCCGGCTTCTTCCTCTACGGGGGCCGCGGGCTCTTCTGGGTCTTCGGACGAGATCGTGCCCCGCATCGTGGTGCGCTCGTTTGTCGTCGCAATGACAGTGCCTGCGTTCTGGGTCTTCGAGCTCTTCTTGGCAGCGGGCGTGTGCTTGGGCTTGGGCTGTGCCTTGGCGGGGCTGTCCTGGTCCTTCTCCTCCGCTTCGTCCTCTTCCGGCTCGGCTTCGTCTTTCGCCGTGGGCTCGGATCCGTCTTCGTCCACGTCTTCGTCCTTGCCGACGGACTCATCCTGTTCGTCGGTCTTCTTCGTCTGCGAGGGACTCTCGTTGGCCTTCGGGGTCTTGGTGGCCAGCGGTTCTTGGGACTTCGCCGGGGTCTTCCCCGCCGTGACCTTCGTGTTCTGGGTCTGGGTGTAGGCCCACGCCCCAGCACCGGCCATCGCGCCCAGGAGTACAAGCCCCATGATCAGCAGTCCCAGGGAGCCACTGGAGGGCGGCTTGATCTCGACCTCCGGTTCCTGGAAAAAGGCTTCTTCGTCGAGAGAGGCCTCGTCACGAGAATCAAAGAAGTCGTCGTCGAAAAGAGGGGTCGCTTCGACCTGGAAAGGGTCGGGGCTCGGGTCCGAAGCGCTCTCCGAGGGCGTTGCCTGCCTGTCCGGCTGCTCCGAGATCCCTGCTGGAGGCACGATTTCCACCGTGTCGGTCTCGTCATCCGACCACGACCTCTCCTGCCGTACGGAGATGGGTTCTGGCGCCTCGAAGAGCTGCGGGATCGAGCTCTGCTCCGCCTTCGGCTCCTGGGTGCTCTGCCTTTCAGGAGCTGCCAGTGGCATGCCGTCGTTGAAGCAGAAGGCCACCGATGCGGGGTACTCGGCGCCGCAAGAGGGACAGGTCTTCATCGTAGAGCCACTTTCATTTATATGTCAGGAGGCCCGGCAGGGGTGTCATGAGGGTGTGTGCCATACACTCTCGACCGTGCTGCCTCTCTTCCACGATGACACTCACCAGGCTTTGAAGGATTCCGTTGCCGCCTGGGTCAAGGCCGAGATCGCACCCAACGCCCACGCGTGGGAGGAGGCCAATGCCTTTCCGCGGGATCTCTATGACAGGGCGGGTCGTGCCGGGGTCATCGGGGTTGGCTACCCGGACGAGTACGGTGGCGGAGGAGGGGACGTCTTTCACCACCTGATCGTGACCGAGGAGCTGGTTCGGGGTGGGAGCGTGGGTACTGCCGTAGGTCTTGGGAGCCATGCCATCGCGGTTCCACCGATCTTGAAGCTGGGCACCGACGAGCAGAAGCGCCGCTGGGTTCCGCCGGTGTGTCGAGGAGAGATGGTCGCTGCTCTGGCCATCACCGAACCCGCGGTGGGCAGCGACGTGGCAGGGCTGGGCTGCAAGGCGGTGCGCGACGGCGATCACTACGTGGTGAATGGGCAGAAGACCTTCATCACCTCCGGTGCCCGCGCCGACATCGTGACCACAGCGGTGAGGACCGGCGAACCGGGACACATGGGCATCAGCCTTCTCGTCGTGGAGACCGACACCCCCGGCTTCAGCGTGGGACGCAAGCTCGACAAGATGGGCTGGTGGGCCAGTGACACGGCCGAGCTCCACTTCGAGGACTGCCGGGTGCCCGTCACCAACCTGCTCGGCGCGGAGAACATGGGTTTCTTCGGCATCATGGCCAACTTTGTCGATGAGCGGCTCCTGCTCGCGGCCACCTGTGTGGCCATGATGAAGCTCGCCATCGAGGAGACCGAGTCCTTCACCAAGGGGAGGGAGGCCTTTGGGCGGCCCATCTCCAAGTTCCAGGCCCTCCGCCACCGTATGGCGGAGATGGTCACCCGAGAGGCGGCCGCTCGGGCCTTCGCGAGCACCGTCGCCGAGCGCCATCGTCGTGGCGAGGACGTCAGCCTGGAGGTGGCCATGCTGAAGAACCACACCGCTGAAGCCTGCATGTGGGTCTGCGACCAGGCGGTCCAGCTTCACGGTGGCTACGGCTACATGCGGGAGTACACGGTCGAGCGGCTCTTTCGGGACGCGCGCCTGTTTCCCATCGGCGGTGGGACTTCCGAGATCATGCGGGAGATCATCGCCAAGCAGCGAGGCTGGTGATCCGCCGCGACCCGGTCGGGGCTGGGCTGGCGGTGGTGCTGGCTCTGGTGGTGGCGCTGGGGCTGCACTGGCCCCTGGTCGGATCCCTGGGCCAGGCGCTGCCCGGCGAGCCGGCCAGTGACGCCATTCGGGCCTGGTGGTCCATGTGGCTGGTTGCCGAAGAGCTTCCGGGATGGCCCTTCGGCAGCACCATCGCCGATTTCCCAGCGGGTATCGACTGGCTGCCCTTCCCGGCGGTGACGCTCTGTCTGTGTGCGCCGCTGACCTGGCTCTTTGGTGCCAAGACGGCCCTGAGTCTCGCGGTGCTCGGCCACGCGGTGCTCGCGGTGCTCGGCACCTGCTTTCTCGTGCGCGTTCTGCGCGGTGGCTGGGGTGCGGGCTTCTGCGCCGGGGCGCTCGTGGTCTCGCAACCGGTCCTCGGGGGGGCGGTCCGGGACGGAACGCTCGAGGTCCTGGCGGTGGGTTGGTTTCCACTGGTGGTGGCGGGGATGGTGCTGGCCTGCAGGGGGTCCTGGCGGTGGGGAATAGCCACCGGCGTGCTCTTTCTGGTCACCTGTCTGGAGTCTGTCTACTACGGCAGCTGGGCGGTGCTCGGAGTGATCGCCGCGCTCTTCACGCTGCGCCGGCCAACCGAGACCTGGCGGGGTCCACTCGCTGCAGCAGTCACGGTGGCGGTGGGCTGTGCCGTGCTGGCCCTGGTCTTCCACGACGTCCTCGGAGGGGTACGTGAGGGCCTGGAGACCGCAGGGGACTCCGACGACCTTCGGGCGGCGAACGCTGCGAGCTGGGAGTACCTGAAGCTCTTCGCGGTGTCTCTCGGTGCCCGCGGGTGGATGGTGGGTGACATCTGGGGCCCCCCAGCGGCGCACTGGGCGATCTTCGCCCTGGGGGCGCTCGCCAGCCTGCGTCGAACACCCTGGCTGGCTGTCCTGGGTCTCCTCTACCTGGGCCTGGCGCTTCACCTGGGGTGGCTCTCCGTCTGGTACGACAGCCCGGTTGGTGAGGTCGTGCGCTTCCCTCGTCGCGCCATGGCTCCCATGGCCGTCGCCTTCGCAGCCGGGCTCTGGGCTTGCTCCGGCTGGCTCTGGCGCTGGCCCCGGGTGGAGCTGGGCCTGGGGGCGGGCCTGGGTCTGTGGTTGGCCTGGTGGGGGGCTCATGCGGGAGGTCTGGCCGGTGCCTACCCCCTGCTTCAGGTGCCGGAGCTGGACTTCCTCGAGCCGATCGCGCAGGACGACGAGGACTGCGCTGTCCTCTTCCTCCCCCTGGAGATCCCGGGTGCCGAACGGGAGACCCGAGAGGACGCTCCGGTCTTCGGGGAGCTCGGTGTCGAGTTGGCGACGGCGGACATGCTGGCCATGCAGGCCACAGCCGACAAGGCAGCCTGGGGTGCCCCGGGCCTGGTCACCCTGCACCGACGCACGGGCTATCGGGGCCTCATGCCCGGGGTCTTCACGGACTTCGCGCGGGCCCACTACGGGGGGCCTCCGGATCCGCACGTGGCGCTCCCGCCGCAGGCCTATGCACAGGAGCTCGATTGGCTCCGCGGGCTGGGCCTCAAGTACGTCGTCGTGGACACCGGCAGCTACGACCCGAGCGAGCTGGCCCGCCTCCGCGAGGTCTTGGCGGCGGAGGCGGAGGTCACGGAAGCCGGGCGGATCGAGGTCTACCAGCTCTATTCCGAGCGGCCGACCGAAGTGCCTCCACCGAGAAGCACCACCGGAAACCGGGACCTGTCGATGGAGGGCGTCGTCGCAGGCTGCCGCGGATTCAGTGGCCCCGCCGAGGTGCGCGTCGACGATCGACGGCCTTGTCCGGTGAACGCCGAGGACTGCAGCTTCGACTGCGGAATCATGCCCGGCTGGGACGAGATCGTCCTCCACGTCGATGGGGAGCAGATGGCCGTCACCGCCGAGGGCTACTACACCGACCTCACCCTGAGGGTGCGATGAGGGGTCTGCTGATCACGGGTCTGCAGCTGGTGAGGGATCTGATCCTGTCCTTCCGGCGCCACGAGATCCCGGAGCGGGCTGCGCAGATCAGCTACTTTCTCGTCTTCGCCGTCTTCCCCTTCCTGGTCGCCTTGCTCGGCATGCTGGCGCAGTTCGATCTCCAGGAGGAGGTCGGCATCATGGTGCGGCTGATCGAGGACACCCTGCCCGCGGACATCAGCTCCTTCATGGTCGAGGAGGTCCACAACATCGCCTTCAGCGATACGGGTGGGCGGATCGTGATCGGGCTGGCGGTGGCCCTGTGGTCCAGCGGGCGGGCGGTGCAGTCGGTCATCAGCGGGGTGAACGCGGCCTGGGGTACGGACGAGAAGAGGCCTCTCATCCTGATTCGGCTGTTGGGCACGGGGCTCACCGTGGCCGTCATGGTCTTCAGTGTGGCCGCGCTGCTGGTGCTCAGCCTGGGCGATACGGCCATCGAGTTCGCAGGCCGAGAACCGAACCCCTGGATCACGACGGGCCAGGCCGACACCCTGTACATCCTCCGATGGGTCATCGTGCTCTTCCTGGTGCACGGCGTCATCAACGTCATCTACCGGGTGGGTGCGCAGACACCTCTCAAGCGCTGGGCCTGGAGCACCTACGGCAGCCTGATGGCGACGGGCGCGTGGGTGGCGATCACGCTCGGATACCGGGCCTTCGTCGAGAGCATCGCTTCGCTCGGTGTCGCCTATGGAAGCCTGGGCGCCGTTGGTGGCCTGCTGATCTATTTCTACGCCCTGGCGGTCAGTGTGCTGCTGGGTGCGGAGATCGATGCTCTCAACTGGAACCGCCGCAAGGACAAGAGCGTGCTTGGTGTGGTGGTCTGAGCTCCGGACTCGAGCTCAGCGGCGGTGATGCTGCCGGGTCTTCGGGGCGTAGTAGGGACAGGGAGACAGCCCCATTCGAACGTCCCCTGCGTAGCCTCCCGGGGTGATGGGCAGGGAGAATCCGGAGGGGGTCGGCGGGCCCAGGTCATAGAGCGCGATCGCCCCGTCGGTGGCCACGGGATCAGCCATCGACAGGGTGGCCTGGGGGCTCAGCCAGTCCTGGTGAAGCACGACCCAACGGATTCCTCCCCGCCGGAGGCACTGGGGATCGGGGTTTCCTACAGCGTCCAGGATCGGCTCGTACTTGTCCGCCCCGGTCGAGCCCACGTTGATGGCGATGGGCAGCGGTCGCTCGTGCACCGTCTGAGCCCAGAACACGGAAGCCGGAGCGGTCATCTCTCCGCGCAAGAGTCGAGGGATCTCCACCACCGAGTCACCGTCGATCTGCTCGTATATGGGGCTCACGACCGCGCTGGCGGTGGGGAGTACCAGCGGGAAGGGCAGGACGAGGATCCGCTCCAGCAGGATGAGGCCGAGCCCCAGGGCAGCCCAGGCCGGGTGGCGGACTGCGTGGGCCATACCCACCGCCAGGAGCGGTCCTACCCAGGCCAGCAGCTGCCAGGGGGCCGGGATCTCTCCAAAGCTCGGCACGGTCCAGCCCAGGAGGGAATGGACGGGGCCTCGGCCCAGGGCCCCGAAGCTCGCCAGGGCGGCCGCTGCGATGCATCCCACCACCACCGGGCGACGGCTTCTCAGGCAGCCGCCGAGCGCAAGAACAATGGGGATCCAACCCACGTAGGTGAGCTTGGACAGGCGGTCGGCGAGCTCGTCCATGTGGTGGCGTGCGGCGGCGTCCGCCGGGTTGAAGAGCTGGGCCAGGGTGATGGTCTCGCCGGGTGCGAAGCGCCCGATGAGGGCGTGGACCCCACGGGGTTGAGGGGCCAGAGATTGGGGATGTTCGGCGGCCCAGCGAACCAGGAGGAAGACACCCACCACGGCCAGGGCCATGGCGACCAGGGTCACGGCCAGGCGCTTCTTGTGCTGGCTGTGACGCAGCAGCGGGAGCGTGAGGCCGATCAGGGGCACCGCGAAGACGCCGTAGTTCTGACAGCCCACCGTGGCGACGAAGAGGCCCAGGGTGCCCAGCGCCGCCCATCTCCACGAGCCGCTGCGCCCCACCCGGAGCAGAGCGATCACCAGCAGGGGGAAGACCCACACCGTGAGGCGTTCGTGGACACCGCTGTAGAGCGGGTAGCCCATGAGGTAGGGCGAGGTCTGGGCCGCGAGTCCTCCGGCCAGGCTGCCCCACACCGAGCCACCCAGCTCGCGGCAGAGAGCCCAGGTGCAGACTCCGATCAGGACGAGGGAGAGCCAGACCCACAGGTTGCTGGCCAGCGCGGGGCCTCCCACGAGCGTCACGGGCAGCATCAGCCGGGAGGGCACCCACATCACGTCCAGCAGGAAGCCGCCTTCGGGTGCGTTGAGGAACTCGGTCCAGAGACCGGGGGCAACGGTGGCGTGCCAGTAGCTCCAGGCGTGCTTGTACAGGTCGCCCCGAGGGTCGCCGGGCAGCGTGGAGAGTGGGGACAGCAGGGTGCGTCCGAGGGGAAGCGCTGCCCCGACCGCCATCACCCCGAGGCATCGTCTCAGAGACATGCGGCCAGTGCTTCGCCGACCACCTTGTGGCCCGCAGCGTTCCAGTGTCCGTCGAAGGTGAAGTAGAGCGCTCTGTCCGCCTGTTCCAGGAGTGGAGTCTGGAGATCGCAGGCCTCGATGTCCAGCTCCTGCAGGAGCGCCAGGACCTGCTCGCTGGGTGCATCCAGCCGTGCGCCGGAGGGATCCAGGCCGACCATCTCGAAGGTGCCCGGTGCTCGCTCCCGGTGCACCACGAAGGCGGGTGGGGCCACTGCAACGACCAGTTCGTGCTGCTGCTTCTCGGCCTCCGCCTTCAGCTCGATCAGTGCCTCGCGGGTGGGTTCGAGTTCGCGCTCCAGACGCCCGTCCTGGTGGAAGAGCCTCAGCTCCTTCAGCCACTGTGGATTGGGCCGTCGCGCGCTCCGCTTCCGGTGCTGCGCGACACGGATCCAGGCGTAGACGGCGGAGTGCTCGAAGAGCAGCCGCCGCCAGCCGGGCATGGGCGGCGGCTCCTGGATGGGTGGCCAGCGCCGATTCCTGCGGAGCCAGGTGTTGTCGTGCAGGTCGTTGCCCAGGAAGAAGATCAGCACCACCCGGGAGAGCGCCACCTCGTCCGCCAGCTGGCGGTAGCGGCCGGTGGCCTGCCAGGTGGAGTAGCCGTCCACTCCTCCGTTGAGCGCCTGGATGCGGGCATGGAAGCTCTTCTCGTGTGGAACCTGCAGGGAGAGCGCGAAGCTGTCGCCGATGACCAGGGTGTCGCTCTCGCCGCCCCCGAAGAGGCCGTGCTCGTCGAAGCTGAGCGGCACGCTGTAGTCCAGGCTTCGCAGCTCTCCCTGGAATCCTGGGGTCGGCACCTGGCCCAGCTCGGCGTCGTAGCTGTACAGACCGGTTGGGCGTCCATCGGCGGCACCGAAGAGCAGGTCTTCTCCGCCGGAGGGGTCCATCACCCGAGCGATGCCTTCGGCCAGCAGCAAGCCCGCCAGGACGCCGCCGACGATCAGGAGCGTGCGCTTTAGCAGGGCCTTCAGCGCCGTCGTCCCAGCAGAAGGACGCCGGTGAGCGCGAGGACCCAGCCCGCGAGAGGACGGGTCGATTGGCACGCACACACCGTGCCGACGTTCTCCTCCTTGTCGGTGTCGCTCATCTCGCCCGGCTCGAGGGCATAGCGGTAGGCGAACTGCTCACCGGGGATCTCCTCGCCGGTGCTCACGCTGATGACCAGCCACACCTCGTCGGCGCTGGCCGAGTTCTCGATCCAGGTGTCCGCCGCTCGGTCTTCCAGTTCCGCCTCCCAGTACTCGGCTTCCTGGCCTTCGCGGAGGAGCACGGCCTGCAGATTCCAGGCGGCGTTGCTGGCCCACTCGCCGGTGGGATCCCCCTCGAAGCGCACGCGGAGGTCGGGCCCCTGGTCCTGGGGGAAGAGGCGGATGTAGTTGGTGCCCAGGCGCCAGGGCAGGGTCTCTTCGGGGGCATCGACCCACCCCTCGGTGCTGATGACGTGACTGGCCGCGATGCGCTGGTCGTCGCTCGGATAGCCGTCGGCGTAGGTCTCGTGGACCTCGGCATAGAGCTCGCCGTCCTCGTAGTCCCAGGCCACGTTGCGGCTCGCGAAGTCGAAGAAGGCGTTTCGCAGCAGCGTGTCGAAGTCCTGGCGCAGGATGCCGTCCAGGACCTCCAGGGGGTCTTCGTGGTCCGCCTCGGTCCAGCTCTGCTTGATGACCTCCCAGCCCCCGACGTGTTCGGCCAGGTAGCGGATGAAGATGAAGGCCCCGTACTGGTGGTACTCCTGCAGCCCAGCGGAGCCGTCGGGGTAGTCGAAGAAGTTCACGGACAGGTGGGGGAAGAAGCTGAAGCCGAAGAGGAAGTCGGCGTAGGACTCCTCGTCCGGAAAGACCTCCACCTCGATCCAGCTCGCGGTGGCTTCGTAGTACCAGGAGCCCGGCACACCGCTGCCGTAGCCGTAGGGCGCGCCGGTCATGTCCTGGACGGCGTGGAAGAACTCGTGCACGGCGGTGGTCCTGCCGTAGTCGTCGATGTTCAGCACCGTGGTCTCGGAGATCACGATCATGGGCCAGCCGTCGGGGTCTTCGAAGAAGTAGCCGGCGTTGCCGAAGCTGTCGGGGGTGTTTCCGCCGCTGTCGCCGACGTAGACGTTGAACTTGAAGCCGTCGCTTCCGTAGGGCACGGGGTAGCCCATGTCGGTGATCTGGGTCTGCCACCCCTCTTCGAAGGCGTCCAGGACGGCCTGAGCCGCCGTGGCGGCGACACCGGATCCCCAGCGAAGCACGAAGTTCTCGGACTCCAGGCTGTTGGGCACGCTGTACGCGTCGCGGGTCTGCTTGTCGGGGGCCGGGGGCGGCGGGGATGGGCGCTCCAGGGTCAGGCTCAAGCCCAGCGCCTCCAAGCGCTCCTCGCAGCGCGCCTCGCGAAGGGCCATCAAGGCCGTGGTGGCGCAGGCACCCCGCGGGATGACGAGGGTTTCACAGTCGCCGGAAGCGAGGGCCAGGCCGAGAAGCAGCACGGCCTCAATCTACCCGTGTCTCGCTACTCCAGCACGTGGCCGAAACGGTCCATGCGAAATGGCATGCCACCGCTGAAGTTGCACTGGTCGTAGGAAAGCCAGATGAAGATGGCGCGGCCCTTGATGTGATTGAAGGGCACCGAGCCCCAGACGCGGCTGTCGGCGCTGTTGTCCCGGTTGTCGCCCATGACGAACACGTGGTCTTCGGGGACCTCTTTGGGCCCCCAGTTGCCCAGGCCGCCGATGCTGTAGGCGCTGTCGTTGAGCACCCAGTGCTCCATGTCGCCGAGCTGCTCCCGGTAAGCCTTCGTGTTCTCCTCGGAGCAGTGGTCGTCGATGAAGGTGTAGGGCCCGTCGTACTTGCGATGGGCCTTCTCTCCGTTGACGTAGACGTCGTTGTCTTGGACCTGGATGACATCCCCGGGCAAGCCCACGACCCGCTTGATGTAGTCCAGCTCGGGGTTGGGCGGGTACTGGAACACGATGATGTCGCCGCGCTCGGGTGCGTCCAGAGGCACCAGGGTGATGGGGGTCTCCCGGAACCACTCGGACAGGGGCAGCTTCACGCTGTAGCTGAACTTGCTGACCAGGATGTGGTCTCCGATCTCCAGGGTGGGCACCATCGAGCCGGAGGGGATTCGGAAGGGCTCGGCCACCGCGCTGCGGATGGCGAAGACCGCCAGCCCCGCGGGTATCCAGGTCTTCAACAGATCCCAGAACCACGCCTTTGCTCTTGAACCGCCCCCGGAGACCTCGTCGTCGTAAGCGAGGATGTCAGGTTCAGACATGCTACGGCTCAGCCTAACCCGCAGTGGCGCGTTAGGGCTCGCCGTGGCCTACGAGCGCATCGCCAGGGCCCTTCGCGAGACGCAAGACGCGCCCCCGATGGAGGACCACAGCATTCGCCGCGCTTCGGTCGCGCTGGTGTTCCGGGACAAGGATGGTCCCTGGCCGGACCTGTTGATGATCAAGCGGGCGGAGTTCGAGGGGGACCCCTGGTCGGGCCACATGGCCTTCCCGGGCGGTGGGGTCGAAGCGGGCGAGAACGTGGTGGAGGCGGCCCTCCGGGAGACCCGGGAAGAGCTTGCGCTGGAGCTGGGGTCGGCTCGCGCTCTCGGAGCGCTCTACCCGGTGGTGAGTCCCAGGATCCGCCGGGACCACCCGGGCATCCACGTGCAGCCCCTGGTCTTCTGGTTGGACGAGGTGCCCGCGCTGCGCCCCAACCACGAGGTGGCCGAGGTTCACTGGTTCGGGCTGGAGCGCTTCCTCGAAGACGAGGGGCGCGCCACCTTTCCCTTTCGCTGGAAGGGCACGCAGCTGAAGCTGCCCTGCCATCGCCTGGATGGGCGGCTCATCTGGGGCATGAGCCTGTCGATGATCGACGATCTGGTGGGACGTCTTCGCCGCCTCGATCCCTGATCGAGCGCTTCAGTCCATCTCTTCCATGTCGATGGACTCCAGCTCCAGGGTCGTCACCCCCGCCAGCACCCGGGCGTTGGCGTTGCGCACCATCCGGGAGAGGTGGTGAAGCAGCCGCCACATCAGCTTGGTCGCCAGCGTGGAGTCCTGGCGGACCAGGCGCAGGAAGTCGTTCCGCGCCAGCACCAGGAAGCGCGCGGGCGCGGTTGTGGTCACGGTCGCTGAGCGCCGAGGGCTGTCGATGAAGCTCATCTCGCCGAAGTAGGCCGGCGGAGACAGGCGAGCGAGGGTCACACCGGCCCGATGGACCTCGACCCCTCCGGACTCCAGGATGAAGGCTTCACGACCGATGTCGTCCTCGCAGAAGAGCACGTGGTTCGCCGGAACCTCGCGTGGTTCGCAGACCGCGGCGATCTGCACCAGCTCGCGGTAGGTGCAGAAGCTGAAGAGATCACAGCGCCGCAGCACATCGATTCGTTCAGCGGGCGCGGAGACGGGTTGTTCGCTGGCCCCTCCGGCACGGAGGACGAGGCAGGTGATGTTGTCGCGTCCGCCTCGGCTGTTGGCCAGGCTCACCAGGGCTTCGGTGCCGGTCTTCCCACCCGAGAGGACCGACTTCTTCATCTCCTCGGCCCCGACGTAGTTGTGCAGGCCGTCGCTGCAGAGGAGCAGCATGTCGCCGTCACCCAGCTCCAGGTGCAACAGATCGACCAGCACGCTGGGAAACACACCGAGGGCCCGCGTGATGACGTTCCGCTTCTTGGACCGGCGCGCCTGCTCCGGGGTGATGAGGCCCTCCTTGAGCTGCTGCTGGATGAGGCTGTGGTCCTCGGTCACCTGGTGCGCTTCGCCACTTCGGATCAGGTAGACCCGGCCGTCGCCCACGTGCGCGGTAAAGGCGTGGGTTCCGACGATGAGGACGGCGTCCAGGGTCGTGCCCATCCGGCCACCGTCGCCCGTGAAGGCGGTGCTGGCCTGGTAGATCTCCTCGCAGGCGCGCTGCACGGCGTTCTGCAGCAGGGCCTTCACCGCGGCCGTGGTGGTGGGAAGGTTCTGTTTTGCGTGCAGTTCCAGAATTCGTCGGCCGGCCCGGACGGTCTCGCGGACCACCTCGCAGGCCAGGCCGCTGGCGACTTCGCCCCGCTTGAAGCCCCCCATTCCGTCACAGACGACGAAAAGTCCCAGGTCGTGGTCGACCAGGTAGGCATCCTCGTTGTGCTTGCGTACTCGGCCGATGTCCGAGGTCACCCAGGCTTCGATCTGAATCACGTGGGCTGCTCCTGTCGGGACGTAGCACGTTCCTGCATCCGGTGACCGACCCGCAGGACCGGTGTTATTCAATGGAGGATGGCAGTGCGTGCGAGCCCTCTGTTTCTCTTCGAGGCCTTCGCACTCTCCACGTGGATGTGCCTGATCGGGATGCTGGTCTGGCACGAGGACCCGGCGGGCAGCATCCAGCCCATCGATGCCCAGGCCCTGGCGAGCGGGGATCTCGAGGAGTCCTGGATGGGCGTCTACTTCCAGGGCCAGAAGGTGGGCTACGCGGTGAGCTCCCAGACCCCCACGATCGAGGGGGGGCTGCTGCTGCGCAACCGCAGCGCCTTTGAGTTGGCCGCCTTCGGCGAGATCAAGACCGTGGTCACCGCCAGCAACGCGGTGGTGGACAAGGAGGGCCATGTCCAGGCCTTCGACTTCTTCATGGACAGCAGCCCGGTGCGAATCACGGCGCGCGGTGAGGTGAGGCCCGGAGTGATCGTGATCGATCTGGTTCAGGCCGGAGAGGTCCAGACCCTCGAGCTTCCCATCGACGAGCCTCCCCAGATGAGCTTGTCGCTGCAGAGCTGGATGGCACACCACAGCGATGATCTCTCGGTCGGAGACCGCTTCGAGGTGCCCTACTTCGACCCCGTCACCCTCATGCAGCAGAGGATGACCTTGACCGTCGAAGGGGTCGAGATTCTGGTGGACGGTGAGGAGGCCTATTGGATCTCGCGGCAGTTCGGTGACCTGGAGACTCGAGTGCTGATGAAGCCCAGCGGGGAGACCCTGCGTGAGGAGGGGGCACTGGGGCTGTCGCTGGTGCGCGAGTCCCGAGAGCAGGCCCAGACGATGCCCGACAACGTCGAAGCGGTGGACATCATCGGCATGTCCGTCGCGAAGCTCCAGAACGGTTGGTTGGAGGATGGCCGGAACCTCCAGGAGCTCCAACTCGAGGTCACGGGGGTCGAGGCGGACCGTCTGATGCACGCTCCTCCGCTCCAGATCATCGAGGGCAACCGGGTGCGGGTGGTCATTCCCCAGGAGATTCCGTTGGGTCTGCCCAAGCGCGAGAGCGATCCCGCTCTGGCCGAATACCTGGAGACCACGACCTTCATCCCCGTCGAACACCGGGACATCCAGGCTCGGGCCGCCGACATTCTCGGGGAGGAAGAGGATCGCCGCGTTGCTGCAAAGCGGCTGGTGGACTGGGTCTACGATTACCTTATCAAGGCGCCGACCATCGGAGTGCCGAACGCGTTGGAGGTTCTGCAGGTGGGGCAGGGGGACTGCAACGAGCACACCAGCCTCTACGTCGCCCTGGCGCGTGCTCAGGGGATTCCCACCCGGATCACGGCCGGCCTCGTCTGGTCCGAACGCATCGGGGGAGGGGGTTTCTACTACCACGCCTGGCCCGAGGTCTGGTTCGGGGAGGAGACCGGATGGGTTCCGGTGGATCCCACCTTCGGCCAGTTTCCCGCAGACGCCACGCACATCGCGATCGTTCACGGCGATCTGGACAAGCAGATCGAGATCATGGGTGTGATGGGCCGCATTGGCTTCAGGACCGTGGAATGATCAAGACCGAGGGCATCCACAAGACCTACGCGGACTTCCAGGCTCTGCAGCCGCTGGACCTCAACGTCCACAGGGGCGAGGTCTTCGGCTTCCTCGGCCCCAACGGGGCTGGGAAGACCACCACCATCCGCATCCTCAGCGGCGTGCTGCCACCGACCGGTGGCCGCATCACCATCGACGGCATCGACATGTCCGCGGACCCGGTCCAGGCCAAGGCGAGGATCGGCTACATCCCCGACCGGCCCTACCTGTACGAGAAGCTCACGGCCCGCGAGATGCTGCACTTCGTCGGTGGCCTCTACGGGATGGAGCCGAAGAACATCGAAGAGATCGGGGGGGAGCTGCTCCGGAGCAACGGACTGGAGGACTTCGCCGATCGCCTCATCGAGGGCTTCAGCCACGGGATGAAGCAGCGGCTGACGCTCTCCTGCGCCCTGCTGCACGATCCGCCGCTCTTGATCGTCGACGAACCCATGGTGGGCCTGGACCCCCGCGGCGCAAAGCAGATCAAGGCCATCTTCCGTCAGCGTGCCGAGAGCGGCCGTACGGTCTTCCTGAGCACACACAGCCTGGACGTGGCGCAGGAGGTCTGCGACCGGCTGGCCATCATCCATAAGGGACGCATCGTGGCCCATGGCAGCTACGAGGAGATACGCTCCGGAGACCGAGCGGACGCGAAGGATCTCGAAGAGGTCTTCCTTCGCATCCTGGAGGCGGAGGACGGAGGACAGGCATGACGTGGATGTTGCTGATTGCTTGCGCTTCCAAGGAGGTCCGAATCTCCCGGAGGATGGAAGGCCGCTACGAACTCCCCGACCCCGGAGAGGGCTGGGAACGTGTGCGTTCCGGCGGCGCCGACAACGCCTGGTGGAACGAGGAGCTGGCGGCCAGCTTCTACACGGACAGCAACTGTGGCGTGCACTTCGAGGACTCGATCCTCACCCGGCTGGCGGACTCCCAACTGCACGGCATCGGGGAGGGGGAGCCGCTGTCCGAGGAGTTCTTCCAGCTGGACGGTCGCGAGGCCTACACCCGGCTTACGCTCGGCAGCGTCGATGGCGTACCCGTCGAGTTGGCCGTGACCGTCATGAAGAAGAACCACTGCACCTACGACTTCGTGCTGGTAGCGCCCCGCGGTGAGAACTTCTCGTCGGCATGGCTCGACGCTCACCGAAGCATCGAGGGCTTCGTCACAGAGTGAATGCCCTCGATCTACTGAGCCACTGCGGAGCCGTGGCGCGTCTGAGCGTGAAGACCTTCCGCGAAGTCTTCCGCCGCCCCTTCGAGACGGGGCTTCTGGTGGAGCAGATGGATCAAGCGGGCATCGGCTCCTGGTCCATCGCGGTGCTCACCGCTCTGTTCACCGGCGCGGTGATGGCGATCCAGTTCTCCATCGGTCTCGAACCCTATGGAGCCTCCCTGTACACCGGCAAGATGGTGAGCCTGGGCATTGTGCGCGAGCTCGGGCCCACGCTCACGGCGGTTCTCGTCGGTGGGCGCGTCGGCGCCGGCTTCACCGCGGAGCTCGGCTCCATGAACGTGACCGAGCAGGTGGACGCCATCAGCGCCCTGGGTGCCGACCCGGTCCGCAAGCTCGTCCTCCCCAGGGTGCTGGCCTGCATCATCATGTTGCCCTTGCTCACGATCCTGGCGGACGTGGTCGGCTGTTTTGGGGGGATGCTCATCACCATCAAGGAGGTGGGGGTGACCTGGCGCTTCTTCGTCGAGCAGGTCCTGGAGACCCTCGACGTGGAAGACGTGCTGCACGGCCTGGGGAAGAGCGTCTTCTTCGGCTACTTCATCGCCATCATCGGTTGCTACGTGGGCCTGCGAACGCGGGGCGGTACCTCCGGGGTGGGGCGAGCAACGACCAACACCGTGGTCGCCATCAGCATCACGGTGCTGATCAGCAACTTCCTTCTCACCAACCTGTTCATGAGCTTGTATGGCTGAGCCGGTCCAGGTCCAGGAAGCCGTCATCTCCTTCAGGGATGTGCACAAGTCCTTCGGCTCCAAGGTCATCTATGAGGACCTGGATCTGGACGTGTACCGAGGCGAGGTGCTGACCATCATTGGTGGCAGCGGCATGGGAAAGAGCGTCCTGCTCAAGATGCTCATTCGGCTTCTGGATGCCGACAAGGGCAGCATCACGGCCTTCGGACACGACGTCAGCGCGATGAGCGGCAAGGACCTGCTCAAGCTTCGCCGCCGCATCGCCATGCTCTTTCAGGGCTCGGCGCTCTTCGACTCGTTGACCGTCGAACAGAACATCATGTACCCCCTCATCGAGCACGGTTGGGGGACCCGAGCGGAGATGAAGGACAAGGTCACCGAGGTGCTGGAGATGGTGGGGATGCCGGGCGTCGAGGAGCTGCGTCCGGCTCAGCTCAGCGGTGGCATGAAGAAGCGGGTGGGGCTGGCGCGCAGCATCGCGGTGGAGCCCGAGGTGATCCTCTACGACGAGCCCACGACGGGTCTGGATCCCTTCAACGTGCGTCGGATCAACGGCCTCATCCTGCGACTCAAGGAGCGGCTGGGAGTCACCAGCATCGTGGTCACCCACGACATGGACAGCTGCTTCACGATCACGGATCGCCTGGCCTTTCTCTACAACCGGAAGATGAGTTTCGTCGGATCCCTGGACGCCGCGCGTCGTGAAGAACTGCCTGCCCTGCAGGAGTTCATCAAGGGCGGGCGCGGGGTCCTGGGGGAGGAGGCGGAAGACGTGGTCGAAGAGGGCGTGGATTAAAGCGATCTCGCTGTAATCTCGCTGTAATCGACCAATACCCCGCCACGTCCGAAGGTAGTCTCACCTGACACGCACCGAGGTCCCCCCATGATCGTCAACCTGCTCCTGATCGCTTGCACTACGTCGCCCGACGCAACCCCCCTGGATCCGATGGGCCGAATCGTCGGTACTGTCGTGGGGACGGACGGCAACCCCATCGAGGGCGTGTTGGTCGAGGCCGACGGCCTCGCTGCGAGCACCGACATCGACGGGCACTACCAGCTTGACGGCATCGAGCCGGGCAGCACCGTGGTCGCCTTCGAGCGGAGCGGTTTTGCGGATGGCTTCCAGCGGGTCAACCTCAGCGGTTGGGAGACCGTCGGTGCGGACGCCGTTCTGGCGGACATCGACGGCTACGACATCTTTGATGCCGGGGCGGGCGGTTTCATCGAGGTGGGCGTGGTGAGCGTCGACTTCCAGGCTGACAGCATCGTGGACGCTGAGGGGAACGCGTACGGGGGCGAAGTTCGCGTGGAGGTCACCTACCTGGATCCCCACAGCGCGGACATCTTCTACGCGCCGGGTGACCTGACTGCACTGGCCTACCCCAAGGACGACTCCTCCAAGGAGCCGACCGCCAGTGGCCAGCTGATCTCCTACGGCATGGCGGACATCAACCTCCTGGACGAGGACGGTGAGCGCCTGCAGCTCGAGGACGGCAGCTACGCGACGGTGGACTTCCCCGTCAGCAACGGAGACCTTCCGGGCTTCTACGCCATCGAGGGTGGCGACACCCAGCAGACCTGGTCCTTCGACACCAAGAAGGGCATGTGGATTGAAGAGGGTCTGGGCGATGCCTACGAGACCGAAGACGGTGAACTGCGCTTCACCTTCGAGGCCCCGCACTTCTCGTGGTGGAATGCCGACCAGGGCCTGCTCCCCACCTGCGCCTCGGGCCGGGTGATCGATGTGCTGGGCTTCCCGATTCGTGGGGCCCGCGTCGAGGGGCGCGGCAGCAGCAGCGGAAGCAGCAGCGTCGTCTACACCGATGAGGACGGCTACTACGTGCTGACCGTTCTGGCGGGTGAGACCTGGACCTTCGAGGCCTCGGTGCAGGTCGGCGGCGGCAGCTACAAGCACACGGTCAGTCGCTTCATCGACTGCCCGAATGGCGAGCACTTCTGCGAGGTCAGCGCGACCGGCATCGACGGCTCCTGCTACCCCGTCCCCGAGAACCCCATCGATGTCTGCCTGGAGAGCGGAATTCTCCAGCTGGACGACACGACGGCGCACACCAGTGCACTGGACGAGGCGGTCGAGGCCGACCGCTTGCGCGCATGGTTCTGGGAGCCGGACGGTGACCCGCGCCTGTGTGACAACCCCTGGGAAGAGATCCCCCTCGACAGCTGTGTCCTGACGGATCCCGACGACTACCCCGATGAGTTCCGTCCTCGGAACGTGGGCCTCTCCAACCTGACGCGGAGTGCCGGAAGCTACTTCGAGATGCGCACCCCGCGTGACACCTACCGCATGCAGCAGGGCGCCATCGGCGACAACCCCGCGTACCTCTGGGAGACCCTCTCCATCGAGGACGGTGAGCTTCTCAACGACCCGGCCGACATCCGCGAGGGCGACACCATCCTCGCTCAGGCCCCGGGCGATGCGCAGAGCTTCTTCGGACCCTTCCCGCTCCAGCCCGTCATGGAGATGCCCTCCAAGGTGGACCTGAAGGGCGTCGAGGGCCCCGTCGGCAGCGTGCAGCGCTCCAGTGGCGTCAGCTTCGACTTCGATGGTCTCAACAACGACGACCACATCTTCGTGTTCGTCACGAACGCCTCCGACGACAGGGGGCTGATGTGCCGCTACCGCGATGACGGCAGCGTGAACATCGGCGGTGGTGACCTGGGCAACCTGTCCACCGGCTTCACCACGGTGAGCGTGTACCGTCCGGAGATCGGCTGGACCCTCGGCCCCGACGGGCGTCCGATTCGTCTGCAGGGCCTGGCCGGCGAGATCGTCGAGATGGACCTGAAGTAGACCTAGAGTCTGCGGTGGGTGTGGACGGGGATCGCCCGTCGCACCTCCGCGACCTTTTCGGGATCGATGACGGCGAGGCAGATGCCCTCGCCGTCGCTGCATTCGGCCACGATGGTTCCCCAGGGGTCGATGATGAGGCTGTGGCCGTAGCTGCGGCGCAGGCCGGCGTCGTCGTGCTCACCCCACTGGCCGGGGGCCAGGACGTAGCACTGGTTCTCGATGGCGCGGGCACGGAGCAGGGCGTGCCAGTGGTCCTTTCCGGTCATCAGGGTGAAGGCGCTGGGTACCGTGAGGATGGTGGCTCCGCGCTGGGCCTGAGCGCGAAAAAGCTCCGGGAAGCGCAGGTCGTAGCAGATGGCCAGGCCGATGCTGCCCAGGGCGGTCTCCGCCACAACCACCTCGTCGCCGGGTGCGCAGGTGTCGCTCTCGCGGAAGCTCACACCCCCCGGGACTTCGACGTCGAAGAGGTGCATCTTGCGGTAGCTGGCGATCAGCCCACCGTCGGGACCGAAGAGAAGGCTGGTGTTGTAGCAGCGCTCTCCGTCGGCGGGCTCGGCGCTGCTGCCGATGAGCAGGTGGATTCCCAGTTGCTCGGCGAGCGAAGCCAGACGGCGATGGGTGGGTCCGTCGGGGGGCTCGGCCAGCTGGACCTTGCGCTCGTGCGGACCGAGGTAGGTGGTGGCTTCGGGGGTCGCGACCAGCTTGGCACCGGCCGCAGCAGCCTTTCGGACCAGTTCCTCGGTCACGCGCAGGTTCCGCTCCATGTCGGAGCTCCCCTGAATCTGGACACAGGCAGAGAGGTACATGAGGTTATGGTCTAGCCGTGGACCTGGCCAACGTCGAGTCGGAGTTGCGGGAGCGAGGTCTGGTACTGACCCCGCAGCGACGTTCAATCGTGGACTACCTCTCTCGCACCTGCAGCCACCCGACCGCCGCCGAGATCCATGCGGCCACAGGCGCCGGGTCGCTGTCCACCGTGTACAACACGCTTGCGCTGCTCGAGGAAATCGGCCTGGTGCGAGAGCTTCGAGAGCGCGGTGCTGAGAGCCGCTATGACCCCAACACCGAAGCCCACCACCATCTGCGCTGCGTTGAGTGCGGTCGGCTTCACGACATCGATGCGAGTCAGGTGCAGGTGATGAGCAGCGTTGTCTACCGCACCGTGCAGGTGTGTTTCGAGGGGCACTGCCCGGACGGTTGCGTCAGCGCCTGACCTTTGCGGCCCTGTGGGCCCTGGTCCTGTTCTACGTGGTCGCGGCTCCCACCGCGGCTGCCCGGGATGCGGACTTCACCCACCTGTGGGTTGGCGGAGCCGCCTGGCTGCAGGGGGCGCTCTACGATGCCGAGCTGCAACGCAGCCTGCTCGAGGCGGCCGTCGACGAACCCCTCTGGGCTCCCCGCAACGACGCGCTGGGGGCTTTCTTCTATCCTCCATCGGCGCTTCTGCTCTACGGCCCCTTGGCGCTCCTGCCGGTGTCCAAGGCGGCCCTGGTCATGGCCTTGCTGAACACGGCGCTCGGCCTCCTGGCCGGTTGGCTCCTCTCTCGTCTCAGCCGCCTGGGGCTGCTCGCCTCGATCGCCCTGGTCCTCCTCCACCCCAGCTTCTTCTTCGGCTACGTGCTGGGGCAGAACGGGGCCTTGACCGTGTGCTTGCTGCTCGGCGCGGTCCTCGCTTCGAAGAGAGGGCGGCCCCTGGTCGCCGGCTTGCTGCTGGGCTTGACGGCTTGGAAGCCGAGTTGGCTCTTCGCCGTGTCCTGGCTGTGGATCGTGATGCCTCACCGCTCTCGGGTGTTGGCAGGACTGCTTCTCGGGGCCGGCGGGATCACGCTGCTCTCCCTTCCTTTAGGGGGCTGGTCGGACTTCCTGGAGCTCGCGCCGCAGCTCGGAGCGCTCCCGGACCAGGGCGACTACCCGGTGCACCTGCAGTACAGCCTCCGGGGCCTGGGGCTTCGTCTCGGCCTTCCCTGGTTCGGGTGGCTGGCTGCTGGGGTCGTGATCGTCCTCAGCTGCTGGCGGGGGCAGGGTCGCTTGCCCGCGGCGCTCGCTGGGGCGACCCTGGTCAATCCCCACCTGCATCACTACGACGCGCTGCCCGTACTCCTGGCGGTCGCTGTCATCGGGCGCTGGTGGGTCATCGTCCCCTTCAGCCTGGCCTTCGTCGTGAGCGAGGCTTTCGGGTTGGGCAGTCCCTTGCCCCTTCCTACTCTGGCGATGCTGGGGGTGTGGGCGCTCAGCGTCTTTGGCGACTATGCACGCCCGCTCGCGTCAGGCGCTTCGACAGGGTCACGCACAGACACTCCAGCAGATCGACATCCTGACGGGTGAAGGGGGAGGTGGGGTTCAACAGCTCGATGCAGCCGAAGACATGGGTCGCGTTGGAGATGGGTACCACCAGGGCGGAGCGGGTGTGGAAGCCCGTGGCCTCGTCTACACCGGAGTAGTGACGGTCGTCTCCGGTCACATCGTTCACGATCAGGGTGGTGCAGCTGTCGATGCAGAAACCGACCAGGCCCGTTCCATAGGGCAGGGTCATCGCGCGCAGGGTGTCCGCCTCGGAGCCGTATACACTCACGAAGAGGAGCCCGGCGTGAGGGGTTGCTTCGACCGCGGTGCCGGCTTCGACATCGATGAGTCGTGTGGCGGAAGCCAGGGTCAGATCCCACGCCTCGACAGGCGAACGGGTGTCACGGAGCTTGATCAGCAGCTCCTTGAGCTCTTCGGAGTTGAGCACGGCGCCTGCAGCCTCGTCCAGTGAGGGCTCGGACTCGTCGATGCTGTCGAGAAGATTGGTGGGTGTTGTATTGCTCACGGAGTCAGTGGCTTTGGTGTTTGGCAGGATGATGTAGGCGACGCCGGTTCTGACGTCGCGGGCTATCACGGTGCCGTTTGGAAGCATTTCACAGGCCAGTCGGTCGATCCCGACGTCTTCGTCCAATCGGGCGATGCCGGCACCCATGGCGGCTATCCAGTTGTCAGCCTCGATGCTGACTGGCGATTCGCCCCGGCGCATGACGGTGAATACAGGCACCGCGCTCCTCCGAGCCCCACATAACACTTGGGTCCACCGCTCTTGAACCTCCTTCACCGCTTCCGCCGTTGGGCCGCCTGGGCCGTTGCCTTGGGCGTACTCCTCTACGTGGGCGGCTCGGTGTACGCGGGACTGGGCGATGTGGGGGGGGAGCTGGAGGACTTTCGCTGGGGTCTGTACATCCCGGTGCTGCTGTTGACCCTCGTGAACTACGGCGCACGTTTCGTGAAGTGGCACTTCCTGCTGCGCAGCGTGGGCGTGAAGATCGCCCTGGTGGAGAACGCGCTGATCTACCTCGCGGGTCTCGCGATGGTCATCAGTCCCGGAAAGGTCGGGGAGATGCTCAAGCCCTGGTTGGTCTCCAGGCGGACCGGGGTGAGCATCATGACCACCACGCCCGCGCTGGTCGCCGAGCGCCTGACCGATGGCATCGCCATGCTCATGCTCGCAGCGATCGGTGTGACCACCTACGCCGCGGACAGCGTGACCTACATCATCGTGCCCGCGGCGCTGATCCTGGTGGGCCTTGCGGTGCTGATGCACCGTGGGCTCAGCCTCTGGATCCTGGTGAAGGTCCTGGGTCGGCTTCCTCTCATCCGGCGGATCGCCCACAAGTTGGAGGAGATGTATGTGGCCATGCGCACCTGCCTCTCGCCGATGGCGCTGCTGTGGACGACCTTGGTGTCCCTGCTGGCCTGGTGGGCGGAGTGCGTGGGCTACCTGCTGGTCTTCGAGGGCATGGGGGTGGACGCCAGCCTGGACGCCTGCACCTTTCTCTACTCCTTTGCCACCATCGCGGGTGGAGCGATGCCCGGTGGTCTTGGGGTCGCCGACGGAGCGCTGGCCGGTGGGGCCGTGGAGATCCTGTCGGTGAGCCAGCCGGTTGGCGTGGCCTCGGCCCTGCTCATTCGCGTGGCGACCCTGTGGTTCGGCGTCATCCTCGGCGCCATCGCGCTGCTGAAGTTCGATCGACTGCTTGGTGGGGTGAGCCTGGAAGCTACAGACGCCACGGATCCCGAAGCGTCTCGTCCACGAGACTGAGGGCCACGAAACCCCAGATCTGCTCGGCCTGGGCCCGCCCCGAAAGGGTGAGGCGCACATTGTCGAGCGGAGAGATCTGGGTGCCCGCTTCGACGGCCCAGGGCTTCCCCGCACTGTTCCATTCGGCGCGGACCATGGGGACGATCAGCGCTTCGGGCAGCAGCTCCACCGTTCCCACTGCGCCCAGGTCTCCGCCCGCGTAGAAGAGCTCGGCGGAGAGCCTCGTCACCATGGCGATGGGCAGACTTCCATGGGCGTGAGCAGCGATCCTCCGATCGACCGGAAAGGCCGTGACGTCCAGCCCCGCCCGCGCCTGCTCTCCATAGAGGACACCGGCCCCGAAGGCGGGTGCATCCCACTGGTCGCCAAGGCCGCCCCAGGCCTGGACAGAGAGGAGCTGCCTGTCCCACTGGCCACGAAGGCCCAGAAGCTGTCCGGCGTACAGGGTGGTGAAGGCCTGGCTGTAGACCACACTGGGGTTTCGCCACGGATCGACCTCCTCGCGCCCGGTGGGCAGAGTCTGGATGCCCGCAGCCACGCGCCAGGACTGTGCCCCGAAGGTCACCGCAGCCCACTCGGGGCTCAGCGTCTTCTCGAAAGCCCCGATGCGATCAATCCCGTCACGGGCCGAGGGCCCGATGTCCAGGTCCGCCCGCACTTCAAAACCGCCAAGGGTCAGGAGCCCATCGATCTCGACGTGTCCGAGTCCGGCATCGGCATCACCCTGTGTGGCATAGGCAAGGGCCTCCATGCCGGCACCTACCTGGAACTCGGCAGCAAGTACGGGGGTCAAAGCTAGAGAAGCACCAAGTATCGACATGTCAATACCCTACCTTGATATGCTCCCCGCTCTCTGAAGGAGATCCGCTTGCGAAGAGCTCTTCCACTGCTTTTCATCTTTTCCCTGGCGTGTGGGGAGAAGAACCCGCCGGAAACCTTGGCGGAACCCGAGCCCGGGGCTGCCCCCGAGGTGGTGGCGGAGCCCGAGCCAGAACCGGAGCCCGTTCCTCCTCCGCCCCCGCCTCCTCCCGAGCCGAACGCGGACCTGAACGTGACCTTCACCTTTGCGGACGGCAGCACGAAGTCCGGCCACGTCAAGCGCATCGAGCGCGGAAGCGATTGGTATGCAGAGATGGGGTGGGAGGACAGCGAAGCGAAGACCACGGTCGAGCTGGAGGGCCACGGCACGCTGAGGGACGCTGCGTGGAGCGAGATCAAGGCGGTCTCGTCCAACGTTGGCAAGGTTCCCGACGACGTGGATTGCACCTACAGCAGCGACTTCACTCCCTGGATGTACACCTGCGAGCTGCGCACGCCGACCAAGGTGACGGCACGCGACGGCAAGAGCTGGACGGCGAACACCCGGCACAAGTGGCGCTTTACCTACGACGACGACAGCACGGTCGAGTTCTACCTGGTGAAGTACCCCGTTCGGATGCAGGACACCGAGCAGGTGAGCCTCGAGGACGAGATGGGTGAGAACTACGACCTCTACAGCCAGCTTCAGGACCAGTTGAGGCTCGACGTCGAGGATGACACGCTGGTGAAGTCCATCAAGATCACCGTTCCCTAGCCTTGCCTTGATGCAGCACGCCCCCGCGCTGCGCAGGGCGGTCACCCTTGCGGTGGTCCTCCTGGTGGCCATCGGGCTTGGTGTGCTTGCGCTCAGCCAGAGCGACCTCGGTGAGGAGCACGTGGCTGATCTGTGGGCTCGGACCCGCTTGCTGCCTCTGCTTCTGGCGCTGCTCATCATGAGCCTTGGCCTGTGCTTCATGGGGCTGCGCTGGCGCTCGCTCGTGCCTGGGGGTGAGGGCCTGCCGCTGATCGGGATGACGGGGGCGGTGGCCAGTGGTCTGCTCCTGAACTACGCCTTGCCGGGTCCGGTGGGGGAGCTCGCTGCGCCGATGCTGATTCAGCGTCGCTACGGCTTTCCTGCGGAGACCACCCTGGCCGCAGGGATTCACGCGCGATTTGTCGGCCTGGCGACGGCGGGACTGTTTGCTGGCTTTGCCTGGGCTCTCGGGGATCTGCCGGTGCCCGATCAGTACAGGGCTCTGGTCCGAATCGCAGCGGTGGCTATCGTCGCGGGTGCACTCGCGCTGGGCATTCTCTCCTCCCGTCCTGTCCTGCTGCGCGCCCTCTCCGAGCACAGCGTGGGGCGCCTGGCAGGCGAGGGCATGCTGCGTGGCTTCTTCGGCAAGCTGAACGCAGCGATCCTCCGAGTGGCCGACAGCCTGGGCATGGTCGGCCGCATCGGCTTTCGTCGCTACGGTATGGCGGTCCTGTGGTCTGTGTGTGGGCACGTGGCGGTGGCGACGGGGATCTGGTTCGGTGCAGGGGGAATGGGCATGGATCCCTCGCCCTTTGGCGTGGTGTTCACCTACTGCGCTGCGACGGCCGCCGTCGTGGCGCTCTTTGCGCTGCCTGGGGGCCAGTTGGGCTGGGATGCGCTCTTCTGTGCCTTCTTCACGGTCACCACGGGGGTTGAGCTTCCCGATGCCATCGCGGTCACGGTGCTGGTCCGGGTGCAGCAGATCATCCTGCTGCTGCTCGGGGCCCTGTCCCTGGCTCTGCTATCGACGGACTAGGCTCAGGTACGCGCCAGGAGACCGTACTTCTTGAGCTTGTAGCGAAGGGTGTTGCGCTCCACACCGAGCAGCTTGCTCATCTGCGTGCGGTCTCCACCGGTCTGGTCGATGGCGCGGATGAGCAGGGTGCGCTCGATCTCTTCCAGGTGCTGCTGCAGGCTGAAGCCCTCGACCAGGTCGGGAATGCCGTCCGTGAGGGATCCGACGCTGCGGATTTGAACGTGAAAGGCCTCGGGTCCAAAGACCACGGCGCGTTCCGCTACCGCTGCCAGCTCGCGGACGTTTCCCGGCCAGCTGTGCAGGCGGAGAGCCTTGATCTGGCTCGGGCTGGGCACGGGCTTCTCCCGCTCCAGCGTCGCGGCGCGAACCGTGAGCCAGGCGTCCAGCAGGACGGGTAGATCGTCGGGCCGCTCGCGCAGGGGCGGCACGGCGACCACCAGGACGGCCAGGCGGTAGTAGAGCTGTGCCTCGGCAGCCTCCGTGGCGGCCCGCTCGCTCCAGCCTGGGCTGGCGCTCGCGATGATGCGCGGTCCTGTGTGTGCCGGGACCGCGTCGATGAGCTGTGTCAGCAGGACCTGGTCGTCGGGCTCGAGCAGATCGACGTTGGGAAGGAAGAGGGTTCCCAGCTTCTCCAGCTCTCCGCTGGCTCGCGAGGGATGGCTCAGTACCTTGAAGGGGCCCTCTCCGGAGTGGGACTCGTGCAGCTGGCGGGCCAACTCGTGACGCCCGGAGCCGGGTTCGCCGATCAACAGCACCGTAGAGCGCACCTTGGAGACCGCGTCGATCTGCTCTCGGAGTGCTACTGCGGCACTGCTGGGGCCCTGCTGGATCGGGATGATGGGGCCCCGACCTTCGAGCTGGGCGAGTTGGTTCAGTACCTGGGCGGCGCTGATGGGCTTCGTGAGGAAGTCCCGCGCTCCCAGGTGCATCGCCTTCACCGCCGTGTCCACCGTGCCGTAGCCGGTCAGCAGCACCACCTCTGGGGGGATGGCCAGGCTGCGTGCGTGGGCCAGAACCGCCAGGCCGTCGATGGGCTCCATCTTCATGTCCGTCAGCACCACCTCCACGCCACCCTGATCCAGGCGCTCCATCGCCGACCCGCCGTCATAGCAGGCCTCCGTGAGGTAGCCGTGGCGGCTCAGCACCAGCTTGAGTGCATCCGCTGACGAGCGGTTGTCGTCCACGACCAGGACCATCGGCTTGTTCACGATTCTTCCATTGGCAGGGCCAGTGTAAAGCGGGCCCCACCGAGCTGGGAAACGCCGACATCCAGGCTGCCTCCGTGTGCTTCGGTGACCTTGCGTGCCAGGGGAAGACCCAGGCCCGTACCACCGGTGCGTCGGCTGACCCCCGACAGGAAGATGCCTTCGCGTTCCTCCTCGGGCACGCCGTCTCCGTCGTCGTCAACGTACAGCACGACCTCTGATCGCCTGGCATCCAGGGTGATCTCCACCACACCGCCTCCCTGGTCACCGCGGATTGCGATGGCGTTGCTGACCAGGTTCTCCAGCGCTCGTCTCAGCAAGGCTGCATCCACGCGCATGGAGGGCTGCGCCAGCACTCGGGCACGCAACTCCACCCGCTGTTCCCGGGCCCGGGGACCCTGCATCTTCATGCAGCGCTCGACCACCTCCGCCAGCTCGGTGTTGCGACGGACCAGGCGCAGCTCGCCTCCACCTGAAACCAGGCGCTGAACCACGACTTCGATCAGGGCCAGTTCCTGCTGGATGCGGACGAGCAGGTCCTTGCGGAGCACCGGGTCCTTCTCGTGAGCGACCAGGTCCGTCAGGAGGGTGATGCTCTGGAGAGGGTTGCGGACCTCGTGGGCAACCACCGCTGCGACCTGGCGCTGGACGGCGAGCCGCCCCTCGATCTCATCCTCACGCGCCTGCAGCTGGGCGCCGAGCTGGTTCAGCGCCTCCGCGAGGGGGCGGAGTTCCGGTTCGGCGGGAGGGGTGAGGGGGGGAGTCTGGCCCGCTCCCAGGGCCCGCGCCGCCTCGCTCATCTCGGAGAGTGGAGACAGCATTCGGCGCACGGTCGTTGCCACCACAGCCCCCGCCAGGCTGCCGAAGACCAGGGCCAGGAACAGGACCGAGCGGTTGGTGCCCTGCTTGCTGAAGGCCACGATGCTGCGGGTGCCCAGCAACCGTCGTCCGTCGGGCAGAGCGATGCAGGCTCCGAGAAGCTCATAGTCGCCGTAGTTGACCGACTCGAGCAGGGTGGGGGCACCCTGCGCCACTCTCGGAGGACAGCGCTCTGCGAGCTCTTCCAGGCCGGTGGGATCGCCGTGCTGGTGGACGTCGCCGTTGTCCAGAAGCGCAGCTCCGCTGAGGCCGGTGGTGCTGACCAGGGACTTCAGATCGTCGGGGTCGAAGGCCTCACCCCGTTGGCTCAGGGCTGCTGTGAGGATGTCCCGCTGCAGCCCAACTGCGGTGGCGCGTGCCTGATAGACGAAGGGGACGACCGCCGCGACGACCGCGATGACGGCGAGCATGCCAGCGAGCGCGGCCAGTCGTGTGCTCGCGGAGATGCGCACTCAGTTCTTGACCGAGATCTCCGACTCCCCCGACTCTTCATCTCCTGCTTGGATGAGGGTCTGGTAGCGAATCATCAAGGCCTCCATGCCACTGAGCGGGTAGGCCTCCTGGCTGACCGTGACGCGTTCCAGATCCGCTTGCGTCGTGAAGGCGGCGGCGTAGCTCTCGCCGAAGTCGCTCTGTAGATGCTTGGGGTGACCGCAGGCGGCCATCAACAGGAAGATCATGCTCACTCCAGGGATGCGAGGGCATCGGTTGCGCGGGAATGTCCGGGTACCAGGTCCAGTGCCCTCTGAAAACTCTCTCGGGCAGCTTCGGTGTCACCCCGGCCTTGCTGGGCCAGTCCCAGGTTCAGCCAGGCGTTGGCCTGGGCGGTTTCGGGGCCAGAGAGTGGACTCTGTGCCGCCAGGAACTGCTTCCAGGCCTGGTCATCCTGGCCCAGGGCGGCCAGGCTGAAGGCGTAGTTGTTGCGGGCTCGGTGCAGGTCCGGGTCGAGGCGCAGCGCCTCCTGGTACGCCATGATGGCGTCCTCGTGCCGCCCCCCTGCAGCCAGGGTGAAGCCGTAGTTGTTCTGCAGATCCGCGCGTCGACTCGCGTCGTCGCTGCGGGGCGTGTGCTTGATGGCGGCGAGGCAGGCCTTCTGTGCCTCTGCGATCTCGCCCAGGTCCATATGCGCCAGACACACCACGCGGTTGCGCTCGGCGTCGCGCAGATAGTGCTTGTCCAGCAGGTTCAAGGCATCACCGGGCAGACCCTTGCAGATGAGCGCACGCGCCTGGAGCAGGTCCAGGGTTCGTCCTTCCAGACCATCGGCACGCACCGTGGAGATGGCGTAGAGCGCTCGGTCGCAGTTCCCGGAGTCGATGAAGGCCTCGATGACCTCCATGCGCACCATGTCCTTGTCCTCGACGTCCCATGCGACCACGTCCGGGGTGGGAACACCGACCCGCCCTGCACAGGCCAGCAAGAGCGCGATCATCATCGAGACAAGGCCGGGAGCAGGTTGGTGACGAAGTTCACGATGGCCGGCCCGATGAGCACGATGATGAGGCAGGGCAGCATGAAGGTGATCATCGCCACGGTCAGCTTGGGCGAGATCTTGGCTGCTCTCTCCTCGGCTCGCTGCATGCGCCGTGTACGAACCATCTCGGCGTGCACCCGCAAGGAGCGGGCCACAGGAGTACCGAAGCGCTCAGCCTGCACCAGCACGTTGACGAGGGATGCCAGTTCGTCCAGGCCGGTGCGGTCCGAGAGGCGGTTCAGGGCCACGGTGCGTGGTACGCCGGCAGCGACTTCGCTGTTGACGAGCCGGAGTTCTTCGCAGAGCAGGGGTGCGGCAGCCTCCATCTCATCGGAGATTCGGCGGAAGGCTGCATCCAGACCCAGGCCTGCTTCGACGCTGGCGACGAGCATGTCCAGGGCATCAGGAAAGGTGGACAGCAACTGTTCTTGTCGCTTCTGGAGCTGGTTCGTGACCCAGAGAGAGGGCGTCCAGTACCCGATAGCGGCGAGCACCAGGGTGGTCCCGACGCTGGTGAGCGTAGAGGCCTTGCTGGGGAAGAGGGCCCAGATCAGGGGAAGGAGAATGGCCAGTCCCATTCGGACTGCAGCGAAGAGTTCGACGTTGTTGCGCCTTCGGTAGCCCGCCTGGATGAGGCGCTTCTTCAGCGCGTTGTGGTCTTCGCTGTCTACGCTGGGGGCCGCGACCCGAGCGATGGCCCCCGAGACGGGAGCCAGGCGATTCGGAGATCGCTGGATCCCGTCGGGACTTGGGCCTGCGGTGAGCTCCTGCAGCCGGTCCTGGGCGGTTCGCTGCGGATTGAGCAGCGTCCAGAGGGCGAAGGCGAAGGCGAAGACCCCCAGGAAGCCGAGCGCTGCCGCCAGGTAGACCGCTTCGATTCCAAACACCTAGAGATCCACCTTGGTCAGTTCGCGCATGACGAAGATGCCCAGAACGAACCAGACGCAGATGAAGCCCAGCATCGAGCGACCCAGCGGGTCGTCGAAGAGGGGATTCAGGTAGGCCGGCCGCAGGGTGTAGATGGCGGCGGTGACGAAGAAGGGCAGCCCGCCAAGTATCGTGGCGGAGAACTTGGCCTCGGCGGTCAGCGCGGCCACCTTTCCGTGGAACACGAAGCGCTTCCGTACCGTGTCGGCGATGGACTCGAGGATCTCGATCAGGTTTCCGCCGGTCTCCCGCTGAAGCAGAACCGAACTGGCGAAGATCTTGATGTCGAAGTTCCGAGGGTTCCTCGCGATCATCCCGTGCAGACACTCGCGGAAGTCCAGACCCAGGTTGTTCTGTTCGTAGACCCGCCCGAACTCCCCGGCGATGGGTTGTTGCATCTCCTCGGCCACGGAGCGCATCGCTTCGGCGATGCCGTGACCGGCCTGCAGGCTGCGAGCCAACAACTCGAGTGCCTCGGGGAGCTGCTCGGTCATGCGCTCGAGCCGTTTGTTGGCCTGGCGCTTGAGCAGCAACACAGGCAGGTAGCCGGCCAGCAGCCCTCCAAGCCCGATGAAGGACTTGGTGAGTACGGTCAGGACCGTCATGCCCACGAGTGCACCCACGACCATTCGGCCGACCAGGCTCTGGAAGGAATAGGGTTCACCGGCTTCGACCACCAGCTGCCCGAGGTTTGCGACGACCCTGCCGCCGATGTCCCCGAGTCGCTGCGGGGTCCTCTGCTTGAGGTCCAGCTTGAACAGGGTCTCCCCGGTCTTGACCTCGTCGAGGGTGCCAAGGCGCCGCGAGAGCTCCTTGTCCTCCTTCTCGCGTTCGGTGAGTCGGTACCAGTAGTAGCCCTGCATCGCGAGCATCACGGCGGTGAAGACCACAGCCGTGACGAAGACGAGCAGGAGACGGTTCACTAGACCTCCATCCGGAAGCGGAAGAGGTCCGGCGGGAGATCGATCCCGTTGCGGAGGAGCTTCTCCGCAAACTTGGGACGGGTTCCCGTCGCCCGGAAGACCCCACGGACACGGCCCTCGTCATCGATGGTGGTCTGATCGAAGACGAAGATGTCCTGGGTGGTGACGACGCTGCCTTCCATCCCGATGACCTCTGTCACGGCCGTGATGCGGCGGGAGCCATCGGGGAGTCGGTCCAGCTGGATGATGAGGTCCAGGGCCCGCGCGATCATCGACCGAAGGGTCTTGTCGCCCAGGTTGGCCATGCCCATCGAGATCATCGTCTCCAGGCGGGAGAGCGCATCCCGTGTGGCGTTGGCGTGAAGGGTGCCCAGGCTTCCGTCGTGGCCGGTGTTCATGGCCTGCAGCATGTCGATGGCTTCAGCACCCCGAATCTCGCCGAGGATGATGCGGTCGGGCCGCATACGAAGGCAGTTCTTCAGCAGGTCCCGTTGGGTGATCTCGCCGCGACCCTCCAGGTTGGGTGGCCGTGTCTCCAAGCGGACGACGTGGTCCTGCTGCAGCTGAAGCTCAGCGCTGTCTTCAATGGTGATGATGCGCTCGTTACCGGGAATGAAGCCGCTCAGGACGTTGAGCAGGGTGGTCTTTCCGGACCCGGTGCCGCCGCTGACGATGATGTTCAGGTGGCTCCGGATTGCGCCTCGCAGAACCTCGAGCACCGGACGAGGACAGCTGCCGAGAGCGACCAGGTCCTCGGCCATGATGGGCACGGTACCGAAGCGTCGGATGGAGACGCAGGGTCCGTCCAGGGCCAGGGGGGGAATGATGGCGTTGAAGCGGCTGCCATCCTGGAGCCTCGCATCGACCATGGGGGTCGTCTCGTCGATGCGTCGTCCCACCGCCGACACGATGCGGTCGATGATCTGCATCAGGTGACGGTTGTCGGTGAACTTCATGGGGAAGCGCTGGAGCATTCCCTTCTTCTCGATGTAGACCTTGTCGTGGCCGTTGACCAGGATCTCGGTGATCTCCGGGTCTCGCAGGAGCGGCTCGAGTGGGCCGAGACCCAGGATGTCGTCGAGGATCTCCTCGACCAGGCGTTCGCGCTCCAGGCGGTTCAGCGGCAGGTTCCGGAGCTCGACCTGTTCGGTCAGCGTGGCCCGCAGCCGCGCCGCAAGCTCTTCACGGGGAGTCTGTCCGACCTGCTCGAAGTCCAGCGACTCGATCAACTCCTGGTGGAGCTGTCTCTTGATTCGCTCGAACTCCTCGCTGTTCGGAGTCCCGGGTGTGGAGGACTTGAAGCGCTGCTGAGCGCCGCGAACTCGATCGATCAGCCTCGATGAACCCACTTCCGCCTCCTAGCTGAAGAGCCACTGCAGGGCATGGGACTTGTCCTGTTCATCGGCTTCGATGAACTCATCGTGATCCGTCACAAGGGTCACGATGTTGCTGAAGTCTCGGGCCGCGGGTGAGCGCTTGCTCACTTCGCGGACCAGGCGCCCTTCGTTGGTTGCCTGAACCATGGTCTTCGGGTCATCTGTGACGCGAGCGGCCATTCGCAGGCCGAGGTTGCTCTCGATGTCTTTCACAGAGAGCTGTGCCCGCTTGTCCCAGCGGTTCACGATCAGCCGGAGTCGGTCTCTCTCGACACCGATGCGCTCGAAGAGCTGCAGCCTCCGCCAGGCGTTCTTTACGCTGATGACATCCGGAGTGCAGACCAGGAAGATGAGGTCCGCCACCGTGATGGTGGTCAGGGTGGCTTCGTCCAGTGCGAGCCCGCAGTCGACCATCACGTACTGGTAGCTCTCCGCGCAGATCTGCAGGGTGCGCAGGATGGCGTCCCCCCGGACCACCTCCTGCTCGTCGATCTCGTTGGGTTGAGCCAGGATGTGTATCTTGGACGGGTGCACCGCCACGCTGCCGGCCAGCATGCGCTCATCGAGGCGATCGAGCTCGCGCAGAGCATCCGCGATGCTGCGCTTGGGGCGCAGGTCCAGGAAGCTGGCCACGTCCCCCATCCCGAAGCAGTGGTCCACGACCAGGACGCGGTGCAGGGGGCAGAGCTCTGCGGCCAGGTTGATGCACAGGCTCGTGGTCCCGACGCCTCCCTTGGCGGAGCAGACAGCGATGACCTCGCCGCGGTCCTCTTCACTCCTCGGGTCGGCGCTGTACACCGCCTCGTGCACGGCGTGCCGCAGCAGGTCCGCGTCGTCCGGGAGCATGACGTACTCGCGATAGCCAGCACGCATGGCTGCCCGGATGCGGTCCGGTTCGTTGCGTGTGGACAGGGCGATGAGGGTCACCATCGGGAAGTCCTGGTTGACCTGCGTCCCGAGCCGTACCGCCTCGTCGAAGTCCTCGTCGAAGCCAACGATGACCACGTTGGTGCGCCCCTGCTCCACGACCTCGTAGACCAGGTGATAGTCGATCGAGTTGGTGGGCAGCACCGCTTCCGTGCCCAGGGTCTCGCGGATTCGACCCATCCCGGCGTCGTCTACGCCCGTGATGAGGATGTTGGCCGATGAGGAGACGGGTCCGAGGCTACGCATCCGAACTATCGCTTCATTCCGACGTCGCCGGCCGGGTCGGCCCCCCGAGACCCGGCTCGGTGGTCCATTCCAAGCCAGAAGAGCTCGAAGTCGTTGGGGTTGTTGTCCTCGGTCGTGCCCGGGAGCGGTGGTAGCTCCGAGGCATCCATGGGACGCACCAGCCGCGGCGTGACGAAGATCATCAGTTCGGTCTCGTCTCGTCGGTGCTGGGTGTAGCTGAAGGCTGCGCCCAGGATGGGGATGTCGCCCAGCAGGGGGACCTGTGCTCGCGTGTAGCGGGTGGTCTCACTGAGCATGCCGGCCACGGCGAAGGTCATGCCGTCGCTGACGCGCAGGTGCGACTCCGCCTTGCGCGTGACGAAGCCTGGAATCTCGATGCCGGTGATGCGCGTCGAGGTGGAGGTGTCGATGTCGCTCACCTCCACGTACATGCGCACGTCGATGATGTCGTTGCCCAACACGGTGGGTACGAAGACCAGCTTGACGCCGTATTCCTTGAACTCGAGCGTGATGCGGTTGTTGGTCTGTGCCACGGGCACCGGGATCTCGCCGCCGGCGAGGAACTCCGCCTGCTGTCCGCTGAGCGCCACCAGCGTGGGCTGGGCCAGGATCTTGGTGACACCGTGCTGCTCCAGCACGGACAGGACCGCAGCGATGTTGGCCGGGTCGTCCAGGATGCCCATCAGCGCGAAGGCGCCGTTGCCGGCGGTGTAGACGATGCCTCCATTGACCAGATCGGCGGGCTGAAGGCCGGCTTGTGCCTGGGCCGGGTGCAGGACTCCACCCCTATCGCCGGTGGTCGAGGGGTTGACCATCGTGCCCGCGGCGTAGTCATTGCCCCAGAGGAAGTTCAGCCCCATCTCGCGGATGGCGGAGCGGCTGACTTCGGCAAAGACGACCTCGAGCTGTACCTGGTGGTCGCCGCGTACGGACATGAGGTTGACGAAGTCCGGGTCGTAGATGCTGGCGACGGCCGAGACGCGCTCCAGGGTCACCAGATCGGGGACCGTGCCCTCGATCACGATGCGGTCGTTCAGCGGGTAGATGTGGGGTGCGGGTCCCTCGGACACGATCTCTTCGACCCGGGTGACCAGGTCGCTCAGGTCGTGGCGCACCGTGAGCTCGAAGACTTCAGGGTGCTCCAGGTCGTCTCGATACCAGATCCAGAGGTCCGTGCTGCCGATGGCGAGGCCCCGAATCTGGAACTGGCCCTGTTCGAGGAGCTTGATCTCGGCGACGCTCGGGTCGGAGATCAGCACCCGGGCAAAGGGCCGGGAACTCTTCTGGATGGAAGATTGACCCACCTCCACGTCGATCCACGTGGTTCGCGGCGCTTCCTGGGCGGTGGCGTCGGTCACGGAACCGGGAAAGGAGAGGAGCGTCGCACAGGCGACCAGCAACAGCAGTTGGAGCAGCTTCATCAGTTCACTTCGCCTTCTGGGAGCGGCCGTCGTCGCCGAATTCGATCACCGTGGTGGAGGAGCCGCTGACCACTTCGGCCTGCGGGCCTGTCTTCTTCTTCGGACGGGGTGTGGGCTTGGCGGCCGCAACGGGCTTGTTGTCCTTCGGTTCCAGCCCGATGATCGTGTCCGCCGTGGCGCCGTGGGTCTCGACCTGGGTGATGTCGATGTCAGCGCGCAGTGCGAGGGTCAATTGTCCCTTCTCGGCGGCCAAGGCCAGCTCCTCGGCCTCCTCGAGAGTCACCTCCAGGGTGACGGTACGCTTGCCCTTGACGTAGGTCCGATTCTTGGACTTCTTGGGCGCCTTCTTGGTCTTGGAGGTCTGGGCCTTGGCGATGGTCGCCGTCTCGGTCTCATCACCCCAGTTTCCGGTCAGGCTGTCGCCGACGGCGAGCACCTTGATTCCCTGCATCAGGGTCTTGGAGACGGCCCGGGCGTTGATGTCCTTGGCGGAGTCCGGGCGGATGACGACGATGACGTCCACATAGTTGAGTGGCTGAATGAACCCCGCCACAGCGTCCTCGGCCTTGACGCCGATGGAGACGGCGCGCTTGCCCGCGACGATGATCGCGTTCAGGCCAATTCCCGCCTCGCGTCGGGCGATGCGCTCGGAGCGCACGATCTCGCTGGCCAGGATGCGCTCCTTCGGTGTGCGGCCCACGACCTGGTCGGAGCTCGTGAAGATCACCTCGGCCGGCACCATCTCGGGAGCGAGACGACGTACAGCGACATCACCATCCTGGATGGGAAGGCCCATGTAGAGGTTGCGGGTCGCCACAACCACATCGACGGTCTCGGCGGGCACGCTGGCCTGCTCCACCTGCTTCTGCATGTTCTTGAGCAGCTGGATGACCATCACTGCGGCCAGCACCGCCGCGATGAGAGACACTCCCAGAAATAGGTAGGCTTTTCCGCGGCCGCCGGTCTGTTGACGCTGCTGCATGGGTCTCCCTGAAGCGTTGGAAGTATAGAACGGGTAGCTCAGAAGAGCGGGTAAGCCACGGCCAATGCTGTTCCCGGGGCGATGGAGACCGCCATCGGGACCTGAGGCCGGATGTGGAGCCCGACGAGCGGACCGAAGTTACGGAGGAGGACCATCGCACCCGCCAGCAGGCCGTTCGCTGCGAGGGCGTAAACCAGTGCACTGAGGAAGGGCACAGGGCCAATGGTGGCGCCCACGACCATGAAGAGCTTGGTGTCCCCACCCCCAATCCACTTCAGCGCCCACTGGGGAAAACAGAGCGCCGTAGCAAGGGCGAACCCTTCCAGGGAATAGAGCAGGGCTTGAGGACCCCCCTCGTAGGCTGCGAGGGCGGGGCCCAGGAGCAGCCCGCAGAGCACGAGCGGGTTGGGAATGCGCCGTTGTGCGATGTCCCAACCCGCTGCGATGAGAAGTACTGCTCCTAGCAGGAGCAGGGTCATTGGCATGACGTCAGTTGGTGGCGCCCTCGACCGTGTCGGCCACGTTGGAGAAGAGGTCGCTGAGGCTCGAGCCAAGGGCGGTCAGAGCCGCGATGATGGCGACGGCGACCAGTCCGGCGATGAGGCCGTACTCGATAGCGGTTGCACCAGATTCGTCTTGAAGGAAGGCCTGGATCATGACTTGCTCCTGGATGTCGTGGCGGGAATGAGGGCGTTGCGGAGAAAATCCCCGAGCATGCACACTATCGGTGGTTCAAAGACGCTGCAAGACAGACCGAGACAAAAAGTGACCTAAAGCCCCGTTCCCCAGGGTGCTTGATCAGCTTTTATCAGGTATTTCAATACTATGGCTCCCGATTACAAGTCGTGACATGGCTGGGATCATCTGGGATCTCCAGCCGGACAGGGGGTTGGGGAGCCCGCGATACCAGGAGAGCGCAAGCTCCTGGCGAGCTTCGGCGGGCAGGGCCAGGCGCGCAGCGATGCCCTGGTTCAACTCCTGAGCGATGGCCCAGGCCTCCAGCCAGGCGTTGATGGCAGCCAGCCGCACCCGGCCCGCATGGTCGTCGGGCCAGCCATCGCTCGCGGGTTGTGCCTGTGCGATGAACTCCAGCAGCAGGTCGGAGTGGTGCTTGACGAGCCGGCGGGGGAACTTGCGGTTGCTGGCCATCGCCTCGACCGTGGTCGGTCGTCTCCGGGACAGGTCGATGAGCGCCGCATCGCTGGCCACCTGCCGGACGGGCTGATTCAGTTCTCTGGCGCTCAGTTCGCGCCAGGCGGCCAGGCGTCGCAGCAGGTCTCTACCGGTCGCGTCCAGGATCCTGGCTGCGGCGATGGAGCGCCACGCTCGCTCAGGGTCCGGCAGTGTGAGTGACTGGCTGGCGAGCTCCTGACAGGCTTCCATGGCCAGGGGGCGGAGGGCTGGGGCGATGCGCGCCAGCAGGGCGCTGGTCAGCTCGTGCAGGTGCTCGACGTCGGCGACGGCGTAGCTCAGCTGCTCCGGCGTGAGCGGTCGCCGAGACCAGTTTGTCAGCGACATCCCGGCGGGCAGCTCCTTGCCCAGTACCTCGCGAACCAGGTCCCCCAGGGCGCGGGGGTAGCCCAGACCACAAAAGCCAGCCAGCACCTGGGGATCGGTCACCGGCCCTGGCCTCAGGTCCGCCGTGCGGGCCAGGAGCGGCAGATCCTGTAGGGGGGCGTGGATCAGGAGTGGGAGATCGCTGAGGGCTGCGCCCAGCGCCGTCAGGTCCTCGTGTTCGCTCGGATCGACGACGCGGGTCTGCCCTCGAGCGTCGCAGAGCTGAATCAGCAGGAGCTTTGGACGGTAGCGATGCTCTGCGTGGAACTCGGTGTCCACGGCCACGGGAGGGTGGAGATCGGCCACCGCGGCGTCCAGGTCGTGGATGATCAAGGCGCAGGACTATATCAGGCGGAATGCTGCTGGTTCTTGCCTGCACTCCGGCGCTGCAGACCGCCCAGCCCCCAGGGGCGGTGAGCACCCTGGCCGACGACGCAGACATGGTTGCGGCGGTGGACCTGGACGGCGACGGGCTCGACGAACTCATCCACGTGCAGGGCACGATGGCCCGTTGGGCGGGGGGGCAGCAGGATCTCGGGGGCGTCCCTCAGCGCACCACGCGCGGCAGCTTGGATGGCCAGGAGGTCGCCCTCGTCGCAGTGGGGATGGACCGGGAGCACAAGGGGGTTCCCGCCCGGGTGTGGGCCATTGGGGGCGATGGAGCGAGGCTGGTCTACGAGCGCCAGACCCCCCGCGCCCAGGTGCCTACGCTGGAGATCATCGACGGCAAGGTGTGGCTGACGGTCTACCGGGACACCTTCACGGTCGACGCGGGCTGGGTCGTGGACGGTGCGCTCCAGGTGGTCTCCTCCGGTCGGCTGGCCGAGGCCCAGCTTCCGCTGGGTGAGGAGATCCTCGTCGGCCGGGTGTATGGCGACGAGCCGGGCAGCGACGGCGACCTTCGACTCATGCCTTCGGGGCGAGATCTCCCCGTCTTTCGTGGTGTGCGCAGCGCCGAGTTGGCCGACGTGAACCAGGATGGCGAGCTGGACCTCCTCGTCGGGGATGGCTGGCACAGCAACTACGGCCAGGTGGCTGACGGGCGTGTGCTGCTCCTGCGAGGGCCTGCCTTCGAGCAGGCCAGCGTCGTGGCGCACCTTGGAGCCGACTACGTCGCCGAGGACATGGTGCTCAGGGGCTCCGATCTCCTGGTCACCGGTCCGATCAGCGTGCATCTGCTGCGACGGGACTCGGTGGGCTGGGTGGACTTCGACCTTGGTGCGGCGGACGGCAACGCGGTCTTCGTCACCACGCCCGATGGCCCCGCGGTGTTCATCTCGGGCAAGCCCTCTCGCGTCGTGAAGCTGTGAGGGGTCGAAGGTGAGTCCACGCCACCTCATCGCCTACCTCCAGGAGCGCTTCCCACCCGTGGCCTACGGTGTGCTGGTCGCCCTCTTCTTCGGCTCGGCCACCCTGGTCTCCAACGCTGTGGGGGAGGGGACTTCCGCGCACTGGGCCGGGGCTCTGGTGGTCTTTCTGGTCTTCTTCCACCTGCGGGTCTTCGACGAACACAAGGACTACGAGGGCGATCTCCTCGCCTACCCGGATCGGGTGCTGAGCAAGGGGCTCGTGACGCTTCGCGATCTCAAGATCCTGGGGGTTCTGGCCATCGGGACCGAGCTGGGCCTGAGTGTGTGGATAGGCTCCAAGGCGCTCATCGTCTGGGCGCTGACCCTGCTCTTCACCCTCCTCATGGCCAGGGAGTTCTTTCTGGGGCGCTGGCTTCGGAAGCACCTGGTCGTGTACGCCGTCTCCCACAACCCGGTCGTGGCCTGTCTTGCCCTCTTCTGTTGGGCCTGTACCGACGCAGACTGGAGCTACACCATGGCCGCCTACTTCGCGGTGGTGTCGCTCGGCTCGCTCGTCTTCGAGGTCGGCCGCAAGTTCCGCCTGCCCTCCGAGGAAGTCCCCGGTGTGGAGAGCTACACCAGTGTCCTGGGCCGAGGGACGGCGATGGCCTTCCTGTGGACCCTCATCCACCTGACCGCGGTCTCCCTGGGGCTGCTGATCATGTTGATGGGCGACACCGTGTGGATTGCTGCTCTGCCGGTCGTCCCGGCGCTCTTCCTCGTTCTTCCGGCTTCTCCGGGCAAGAGGGTGGAGCTCGGGGCTACCCTGGTCCTCTTCCTTTCGATGCTGATCTCCGGCATCGTGGCCTGGGTCTGAGATGGTCTTCAGGCGGTGCTGCAGGGGGGTCGCATGAAATTCGTTGCTCAGGAGGACTTGCTCGACGCCGAGGAGCTTCGTCCGCGCATCGGTGGCAAGGGGCTTGGCCTCGTGCGTCTGCTGCGTCTCGGGATGCCGGTGCCGCGCTTCGTCGTCCTCGAGGCCAGCGAGTGGCGTAAGAGCGGACGTTTCCCGGAGAAGGCTCGTGAAGCCCTGGAGGCGGTGCTCGGGGAGCTGAACTTCCCCCTGGCGGTGCGCTCCAGTGCCGTGGCCGAAGACGGCGTGTCCCACAGCTTTGCGGGACAGCTCGAGAGCGTGCTCGGCGTCGCGAATCTCGAGCAGTGCATCCAGGCGATCTCCACCTGCTGGAAGAGCGGCAGCAGCGAACGGGTCCGCGCCTACTGTGAGCACGCGGGCATCGAACCGGGGCCTGTGGCGGTCATCATCCAGGAACTGGTCGATGCCGACAGCGCGGGTGTGATGTTCACCGCCGACCCGGATGGCGACCCGGACGACGTGCTCCTCTCTGCGGCCTTCGGTCTGGGCGAGGGGGTGGTGCAGGGCACCGCAGACTGCGACACCTACCGTGTGTCGCCGACGGGCACGGTCGCTGTGGAGCAGGCCGACCAGAACTCTCGGGTCTTGTTGGACGAGCACTGCCGGCGCCTCGCTCAGCTTGGGCACACGCTGGACCGGGCGCTCGGAGGGCCGCAGGACGTCGAGTTCGCCCTGCTACGGAACAAGCTCTACCTGCTGCAGGTCCGGCCGGTCACCGTTCAGATCCCGCGGGGACGGAAGCTCCTCTGGGACAACAGCAACATCGTCGAGAGCTACAGCGGTGTGACCACGCCGTTGACCTTCAGCTTCGCCAACCGCGCCTACACGATCATCTACCAGCTCTTCTGCGGCGTGATGGGGGTGGACCAGGACACCATCCGCCGCAACGAGTCCATCTTCCACCGGATGATCGGGCTCATCCGCGGTCGGGTCTACTACAACCTGAACGCCTGGTACCGGGTGCTGACCTTGCTGCCCGGCTACCAGATGAACCGCGCCTTCATGGAGCAGATGATGGGGGTGGCGGAGGTCGCGGACGACGAGGACGCCGTCGCCGAGGCAGCCGGTTGGCAGAAGGCCTTTGTCTACGGGCCCAAGGTGGCTTGGATGAGCGCCAAGCTGCTCTGGCGGATGTTCCGTCTGGATGCGGACGTGCGGAGTTTCAGCGCTCTCTTCGAGCGGGTGGTCGGAAGGGCGCGCCAGAGACCCCTCGGCGAGCTCTCGGCTTTCGAGCTGCTGGACCTCTATGCGGAGCTCGAGCGGGAGCTGCTCTGGGCGTGGACCACACCCATCGTCAATGACTTCTTCGTGATGATCTTCTACGGACTGCTGCGCAAGCAGTGCCAGAAGCTCACGGGGGACGAGGACACCAACCTGCACAACGAGTTGTTGGCGGGACAGGGCGACCTGGAGAGCGTCGGGCCCACGCTGGACGCACTGCGCCTGGCGGCGCGGGTGCGCGAGGAGCCCGATCTGGCGGCTCTCTTCACCAGCGAACTCCAGGACTCCGAGATCCTGGCCCAGGCTCTGGAGCACAAGGACTTCTCGCGTGGCTTCGCTCGCTACATGGACCACTGGGGTGACCGCTGCATCGATGAGCTGAAGCTCGAGACGGTTCCGATGCGGGAGACGCCGGAGTTCCTGATCGCCACCCTTCGCAACTACCTGCGCGGCGAGCCCCAGGATCCGGAGAACTTCGGTTCCGAAGAGCGCCGCCTGCGCGAACGCGCCGAGACCCGGGCACGCGCTCTGGGTGCGAAGGCCTTCTTCGGCTGGATCCTGGGTCAGGCCCGTCGTCGCGTCAGCGACCGCGAGCGCTTGCGCTTTCTCCGGACGCGCATCTTCGGACTGGTGCGCGAGCTGTTTCGAGCCTTCGGAGACCGTTTCGTGGCCGTTGGAGCGCTCGATGAGCGCGACCAGATCTGGTACCTGACCGTCGACGAGGTGCATGGGCTGGTTCGCGGCACTGCGGTGACCACGAACCTGCGCATCCTGGCCGAGGTCCGTCGGAGCGAGTTCGAGGGGTGGGCCTCCGCGCCCAGGCCGTCGGAGCGCTTCTACACACGCGGCATGGTGCACTTCGGGGGCAACCGCTTCGAAGGACCCAGTGTCGTCCGTCTGGAGGACGGGCGGCTGTACGGCACAGGGGTCTGTCCAGGGGAGGTCGAGGGGCCTGCTCGGGTGCTGGAAAACCCGCGAGACGGAGTCCGGCTCGACGGCGAGATCCTGGTCGCCGAGCGCACCGACCCCGGTTGGGTGCCTCTCTATCCGTGCGTGAGCGGTCTGCTCATCGAGCGCGGCAGCCTGCTCTCGCACTCGGCGGTGGTGGCCCGGGAGATGGGGCTGCCGACCGTCGTGGGCATGCGGGGTCTGCTGGACTTCGTGCAGGACGGCCAGCTCATTCGGATGGACGGAGGGGTGGGCAGCGTGGAGATCGTCGGTGAAGAGTGATCTCTCCGAGTCCGCCCTGGCCCAGCGCATCAACTACGCGCAGTGTTGGGAGGACGAGGGGCTGCTCCTCGAGGCTCTGGAAGTCGGACCAGGTGACCGGGTTCTCTCCATCGCCAGCGGCGGAGACAACTCGCTCGCGCTGGCCCTGGCCGGCGCGGAGGTGGTCGCGCTGGATCTGAGCTTTCCGCAGCTGGCGCTGTGTGAGCTCAAGCTCCAGGGCAGTCGGCTGGACTACGACGAGTACCTCCAGCTGCTGGGTCTGCTCGAGGACGGCCGACGGGTCTTCCTGTACCACGCGGTGCGCGAGCACCTCAGCGAGGCGGCTCGGGGCTACTGGGACCGGCACGAAGACGTCATCCGCACGGGCGTGCTCAAGCAGGGGCGCTTCGAGCGCTACCTGGAGCTCTTCCGAAGCAGGATTCTTCCGCTCGTCCATTCTCGCGACACCGTGCGCGAGCTGCTGGCTTGCGAGGACCTCCAGGAGCAGCGCAGCTTCTATGAGGAGCGCTGGAACCGCCGACGCTGGAGAGGGCTCTTCCGCATCTTCTTCAGCCAGATGGTCATGGAGCGCCTGGGTCGTGATCCAGCGCAGTTCGCCCATGTCGGAGGCCCGGTAAGCCAGGAGTTCCTGCGTCGCTGCGAGCACGCGCTCACCAGGATTCCGGTGCGCACCAATCCCTACCTGCAGTGGATGCTCATCCAGGATTTCGTCGATGTGCAGACCTGCAGTCGGGCCTACCTCACCCAAGAGGGTTTCGAGGGCATGAGCGAGGCTCGCGAGCGGGTTCGGCTGGTCCACAGCGACGTGGAGAGCTTCCTCTCCGAGGATCCCGGTCGTTTCACCGCCTTCAACTTCAGCAACCTCTTCGAGTACGTCAGCGCCGAACACCACGAGCAGGTGCTGTCCCTCGTCGTCGAGTCCTCCGAAGCGGGTGCCCGGCTGGCCTACTGGAACCTCCTGGTGCCGCGCTCGCGCCCCGAGAGTCTCACGGACCGCATCGAGCGTGACGTCGCCAGGTCCGCCGAGATGCTGTTGCGCGATCGGGCCTTCGTCTACGGAGGCTTCCACGTGGAGCGGGTCCTCTCATGAAGCGGTCGATCAGCGAGGCCATCGTCGGATGGATCTACGACCACCACTGGGTGAGCGTGGCCCTGGTCCTTTTGACCACGACGCTCCTCGGCACCTTCGCGGCCGGTGTCGGCGTCGACAACGCCGTGGACATCTGGTTCTTGGACGACGACCCGACCCTGGTCGCCTACCACGACTTTCAGGACACCTACGGAAACGACGAGCTCGTGGTCCTGGCCATCCACGACCCCGAGGGGATCATCGACGCCGAGGGCATCGAGCTCCTGCGCGAGCTGGGGCGGCGGGCGGAGGCCGTAGAGGGCATCGCGGAGGCCACCTCCATCGCCACCGAGCTGACCATCGAAGCCGGTCCGACCTTCATCGACATCCACCCGCTCATTCCCAAGAAACTCAGCGAGGTAGAGGACTGGGAGGCGCTGCGAGAGACCGTGCTCGCCGATCCCCTGGTGAACGGCACCCACGTGAGTCCCGACGGGACCAGCGCCCTCGTCCTCGCACGCATGGAGGCGATGGACGACATCGATGCCCGGCGCGACGGCATCCTGATCGAGCTGGAGGAGTCCGTCGCGGACCTGCCTCACCGGACGGCGGGCATCGGTGTGGTCTACACGGCGCTCAACCAGCTGGCGACGGTGGACTCTGCGGTGTTCATCGGGGCCAGCTACGGGCTCATCATCCTGCTCCTGCTCCTGGTCTTTGGCCGGGTCACGCCGATGGTGGTGAGCATGGCCGTGGTCGGCTTCGGTGCGACCTGGCTCATGGGCGCCTTTGGAGCGGCGGGGCGCGACATCAACATGGTCACGATGGTGCTGCCGACCCTGGTCGTCATCATCGGAATCAGCGACTGCATCCACATCTTGAACCACGTGGCGAGGACCGAGGGAGAGACCCGGCGAGAGCGGGTGGTCACAGGTGTGGGCTTCATGTTCTGGCCTTGCCTGTTCAACACCCTGACGACGGCCATGGGCTTCCTTGCGCTCATGGCTGCGCCCATGGCCGTGATCCGTGACCTGGGTCTCTTCGCGGCGGTGGGCCTCTTCTGTGCCTTCATCCTCGCCGTGGTGGGAACCACCGTGGCCCTGCACTGGGAGCGCACGGAGCCGCGAAGCGTGGACACCGGCCTGCTGCAGCGCCTGGTGGATGGCATCGCCTCCGTCGGGATCACGAGACCCCACGGGGTGCTCACGGTCGCCTTGCTGGTCGGACTGCTGAGTGCGGTGGGGGTGAGTCGTCTCGAGGTCGATACCTACAGCATCGACTTTCTCTTCTCCGACCACCCGGTGCGCCAGGACAGCGACGCCATCGAGGAGCAGTTCGGTCCCTACATGCCCCTCGAGGTGGTGGTCCGGAGCGAGGCCGGCGTGCTGCGCCCGGAGGTCTTCCAGGCGGTGGATGCCTGGCAGCAGCAGGCTGTGGACCGGGTGGAGCACATCGGCTGGGCCCGCTCGGTCGTCGACGTCAGCAAGCGTGTCAACCAGGCCTTCAGCGACGGCCGGTCGGAGGATTTCCAGGTGCCGCCCTCGGAGCGGGCCATCGTGCAGGGGCTGGAGTTCTACAAGACGGAGGCCGATCTCAGCGCCTTCGTCGCGGACCGGGAACGGTCCATGCGCGTCACCTTTGGCATGGAGATGATGAGCGCGCGCGGCATGCAGGAGACTCTGGCCGATCTGCTCTCGCATGCGGACATGCCCGAGGGGGTGGAGCTGGTTCCCAGTGGCTATCTGCCGCTCTACGTCAAGATGATGGAGTACATCGTCTCCAGCCAGATCCGGAGCTTTGGCCTGGCTTTCGTTGTGGTCTTCACCCTGCTGGCGCTCCTCTTCCGGAGCATACGGGTCGCCTCGCTCGCGGTGCCGGCCAACCTCGTGCCCGTCCTCTTGATCCTGGGAGTGATGGGTACCGTCGGCGTTCGCCTGGATGTGGCCACGGTCACCATCGCCGCTGTGGTCCTGGGCCTCGTCGTGGACGACACCGTTCAGTTCCTCTACCGGCTCCGGGCGGAACTCCAGAAGCAGGGCGACCATGAACAGGCCCTGCGTGCCACCGTGAGTTCCGTGGGTCGCTCCTTGGCACAGACCACCATCGTGCTGGCGCTCGGCTTCTCGGTGCTGGGCCTGGCCAATGTGAAGAGCGTGGTCTGGTTTGGGCTCCTCATCTCCCTTGCCCTGGTCTTCGCGCTCCTCTTCGACCTGCTCGTCCTGCCAGCGATGGTGATGCTGACGAAGCCCCGCCTGTGAGAGCCACCGACTAGAGGTCCGGTGGTGCCGCCTTCAGGCGGATGCGCACCTGGGTCCCGGTGCCGATCTGGGTGGCCAGCTCCACGCGTCCGCCGCTCTGCTCGACCAGCTGCTTCACCATGTTCAAGCCGATGCCGCTGCCGGCGCGTCCGCGGGTGCTGAAGCCCATGTCCATTGCGCGCATCGCGGTCTCGCGCTTCATCCCCGCGCCGTCGTCGATGACGTCGATGAGCACCTCGTCGTCCAGCACGATGGCGCTGATGACGACGGTGCGGCTTCCGGCCTTGCCCGCGTTGACGACCAGGTTCAGGATGGCCTGGGCGAGCTGGTGCGTGGGAATGGTCACCGGCGGCATGTTTACGTCCATGTGCATGGTGACCTCTGGGGTGCGCTTGCGGCCGACCATGACCGCTGCGGCCTGGATGGCCGCCATGACATTGCCGGGACCGGTGCCCTTGCGGAGCATGGTTCGACCACTGCGGGCGACGCTTCGCATGTGCTCGAGCGTGGTCTCGCAGTTCGACAGAGCCTCCCGTGCGTGGCCCAGCCGTTGCTTGTCCAGCGCTTCCCGCAGATCCTCGTGGTAGGCCATCAGTGCCGTCAGCGGGTTGTTCACCTCGTGCAGGACGGTCGCGGCGACCGTGCTGGGGTCCATGCCGCTGGTCTCGGGTGGCGGGGCTGGGGTCTTTCGAAGGCGCTGCGCGTGCGCTTCGACCACTCGGAGCAGCTCGTTCTGGGAGAGAGGAAGGGCGAGCCAGTCGATGGCGCCGCGCCCGAAGGCTTCGACCAGGTCCGTCGGATCCATCGGGCCCACCGGGACGACGTCGACCGTGCCGGCTTCATGGAGGGCCAAGGGGTCCATCGTCGTGTCGCCCAGGACCAGGACGCGCTTGCTGGCCGAAATGACCGAGCGCGCCTTCTCGTGGCTGGGCGCGACCCAGGCCCTCCAGCCCAGCTCGCTGAGGATCTCCCGCAGTGAGGCTGCGAGCTCGGGGCCCGCGACGATCAGGATTCCGAAGGGGAGCCCGCTCATGACAGGGAGCGTAGCAACCTACTCCTGGCAGCGCCCACGGGTCGCCTTGAGTGTGGAGCGCTGCTTCTTGTCGCGCAGACGCCGGTTTTTCGATGCGCGTGAGGGTCGGGTCGCTCGGCGTTTCAGCGGCCTGACGCGGCTCGCGCGGATCAGGGTGGCCAGGCGTTCTCGGGCGACCGTGAGGTTTCGCTCGCGGCTCGCGTGCGAGTCACACTCGACGCTCAACTCGCCCCGGCGCGTGACGCGTCCGGGGTTGGCCTCACGCAGTCGTTGCCGAGCCTCGTCATCGAGTACGCGGGAGTTCTCGAAGGCCCATCGGAGCTGGACCTTCGTGTTCACCTTGTTGACCCTCTGGCCACCGGGGCCCGAGCTGCGGGCGTAGCAGACCCGCAACTCCCTCGCGGGGAGCACCACGCCAGCCTCGATGGTGAGATCCGTGGGCATCCAGGACGATATAGGCACGTCGTGCGTATTCGCACAGGCCCCCTGCTCATGATTCTCGCCGTGCTGGCGTTCACGGTCATGGTGAGCCTGATCAAAGTCGCCCGCCAGGATCTCTCCACCTTCGAGGTGATCTTCTGGCGGGGGCTGGTGTCCGTTCCCTGCACGCTGGTCCTGGCCCGTTTTCATGTGCGTGTTCGGCAGCACCGGCGACTGGTGGCCCGGCTGGTGTTGGGCTTCGCCGCGATGCTCTGCTACTACGGCGCCGCCAAGGGCCTGGCGGTGGGCGACCTGCAGGTCATCTGGCGCCTGCAGCCTCTGGCCATAGCCTTCGTGGCGCCGCTGCTGCTCGGTGCTTCGGAGAGACCCGGGCGCCATGTCTGGATCGTCCTGGTGCTGGGACTGGTGGGCTGCGCCATCGTGATCGGGCCAGACCTGGCGGTGGGCTCCTGGTGGGGTGCGGTAGCCCTCGGAGCCGTGGCCTTCTCCGGCTTGTCGCACACGGCTCTGCGCTCGCTGAAGGACGAGCACAGTGGTGCAGTGGCCTTCTGGTTCCAACTCTTCGCGACGGTCATGGCGGGCTGCATCGCCTGGGCGGGGCTCTCGCGGCCGCCCTTGGAGCTTGTCGGAGTGCTGGCGGGTATCGGGCTGCTGTCCAGCCTGGGCCAGTGGACCATGACCATCGCCTACAGCCGGGATCGCGCGGCACCCGTCGCTGCGGCCGCGTACATCGCCCCGGTCTTCGGCTTCCTCATCGACTTCTTCGCCTTCGGCGTGTCGCCCTCACTCCAGGCTCTCGTCGGAGGGGTCATCGTGGTCGGTGCGGGGCTCTATCTGCTGTTCAAGCCGGGCTGGTCCCCGGTGTCCGAGCGCGACTGATCCAGAGCAGCGAGGGCGGCCCGAAGGCCGCCCTCAGAAGCTTCGCGCATCGACGAATCAGGCGTCGCAGTCACCCTGCAGGGCGTAGCTCACCTCGATGGTGGAGCCGCCCTCGGGGACGTAGTCCTCTTCGAAGTCGATGGTGTTGTCGACGGCGTTGTAGGCCCAGCCGATGGTGGTGGTGAAGCCGTTGACGACCACCTCGATGGTCTCGGGCACCGGGTAGTCGGTGAGCTCGAAGGAGGT
>PVBE012793881.1_pt1 | contig 84626 bp, 52 predicted proteins | sample 1631181 | NCBI WGS metagenome assembly PVBE01 (sample SAMN08397723, study PRJNA350692) | Marine metagenome, whole genome shotgun sequencing project. | isolation source: water | place: Pacific Ocean | collected 2012-04 | reverse complement strand
GCTGGACCTCTCAGGCGAGCCGAAGCCGACGCTCGCATCGACCGACGACCCTAACTACCAGCAGATGCTGCGAATCATCCGGCGGACGGCGTTCGTCGCGCTGTCGTCACCGAGGGTGGACATGCCCGGCGCGCAGACCGTCAGGGGCGTCTGCCGACGCCAGCGAACGATGCCGCTGCCCGCTGTGCCGCCGAGGCTTGACGCGACGCTGACGTCCGATGGCGCCGTGCTGCTGGCGTGGCAACCGACGGCGGACGTGACAGGGCTGCCGCTAGAGCTGCACCGAGGAGACGACGAGGGCTTCACGCCGAGCGAGACGACGCTTGTTTCGGACAACGCGCCGTTCCGCTTCACGGACTACGCGGCTGATTCAGGCACGCAACACTATGCCCTACTCGCCGTGCGAGGGACTGAGCAGAGCGCCGCGTCTCGCACGAGCGTTGACGTCCCGACTCCGCGGGCGCCGGATGCGCCATCGGGCCTGCGAGCGACAGCCGCGCCAGGGCAGATCATCCTCGACTGGGAGCCGGCCACCGGCTTCGGCATCCAGTACCGCGTCTATCGGTCAGCCCCAGGCGGCGAGCCCGAACTGATGTCAGAAGCGCCCATCAGCCAGCCGACCTACGCCGACGGAACGCCGACGCCCGGCGAGCAGCACGCCTACCGCACGCAAGCCATCGACCGGCGCGGCCAGGAGAGCGCGCTGAGCGAGCCGATCGAGGCGGCGGCGCTGCCCGAGATACGCGAGCCGGTGTTCACCGCCTCCTTCTCCCAGGACGCGGGCGCGGCGCTATACCCAGACGGCTCGGCCGACGGCGTATCGCGAGGCGCGGCGAAGATCACGGACGGATTCCTTGACCTGCGCGCCGGTGGGCACGTAACCTACCCGCACCGGCTCGAATACGATATCGGGCACAAGCTGTCGGTGGAGTTTTGGATCTACGTCGACGAAGCCGGTGATATGCCGGTGATGGTGAGTTGCGGGCACTGGCCGGTCGCGGGCTGGTTCATGCAGCGACTCGGCGCCAGATTCAGATGGCACATCGGCGGCGTTGATTGCGATGGCGGAACGCCCGTCGTCGGCCGCTGGACGCACCTGGTCGGCACTTTCGATGGCTCGCAGTCGAGTATCATCCAGGACGGCCGCGAGGTGATGCGGGTCCCGTGCAGCCCGAACAGCGTCCCGTGGGGCGGAGCGCTGCATGTCGGCCAATACAGTGGCGGCGTGGGGCCGCAATACCAGGTCACCGGGCGCATGAGAGACGTCAGCATCTACCACCGCGTCGTGACGCCCGCGGAGGCCAAAAAGCGGTTCGGGGCTGGCCGGAACGCTAACTGAGAGGAACGTGAGGATTGACTATGTTGAAGCCCGTGTTGCTGGTGGTGTTAGTTGTCGTCTGGGTGTTAGGGGCGGCCGTCGTGGCGCAGGATGACCACAGTCGCTGGGAAGAGACGATCAGTAAGTTCGAAGCCAAGGACGCCGAAGCCGCGCCGCCCGAGGGCGCGGTGCTGTTCATCGGCAGCTCGAGCATCGTCGGCTGGGACCTCGACAAGTGGTTCCCAACGCTTGAGACGACCAACCGGGGCTTTGGAGGCTCGCAAATCGGCGATTCGACCCACTACGCCGACCGGATTGCCATCCCGTACAAGCCGCGCGCGGTGGTCCTTTACGCAGGCGATAATGACATCGCATCCGGCAAGTCGCCCGAACGCGTCGCGGCGGACTTCCTGTTGTTCGTGGAGAAGATCCGCGAGGGCGTCCCCGGCGTGCCGATCCTCTTCGTGGCGATCAAACCCAGCCTCTCGCGCTGGGAGATGATCGAGGACATGCGCAAGGCGAACGACCTCGTGAAGGCCATCATGCAGGTCGAAGACGACATGGTCTTCGTCGACATTGACACGCCGATGATCGGCGACGATGACAGGCCCAAGCCCGAGCTGTTCAAGGACGATGGCCTCCACCTCAACGAGACAGGCTACGAGTTGTGGACATCGGTGCTGCTTCCCTTGCTGCCCGATCACCCCGACAGCGTCGTCACGACCGACAGCGGGCTGAAGTACGTCGAACTCGAGGTCGGTGAGGGAGCGTCGCCCAAGAAGGGCGATACCATCGCGGCGCTCTACACCGGCCGGCTGATGGACGGCACCATCTTCGACGCCAGCGACCGCCATGGCGGCGAGCCGATTGAATTCCCACTAGGCATGGGCCGGGTCATCGAGGGCTGGGACGAGGGCCTGATGAGCATGAAGGTCGGCGGCAAGCGCAAGCTTATCATCCCGTGCGAGTTGGCCTACGGCGACGACGCGGGGCGCGGCCATCCGCTGGGCGGCCAAACGCTGGTCTTCGAGGTCGAACTCGTTGATGTGAAGGAATAGGCTTACCCAATCGTCACACAACCTAAGGAGACGACGCTGTCATGATCGAGACTGAGAGTGGACTCAAGTACGAAGACATCATCGAGGGCGATGGCGCGAGCCCGGAGAAGGGCCAGACCGTCCTGGTTCACTACGCAGGTAGCCTCGCTGACGGGACAGAGTTTGACGCATCGCGCAAGCATGGCCCGGACCCGATTGGCTTCGCCATCGGCGTCGGCCGTGTCATTCCCGGGTGGGACGAGGGCGTCCTGACCATGAAGATCGGCGGCAAGCGCAAACTCGTAATCCCCGCCGACCTCGGCTATGGCGCCAAGGGCATTCCGGGCGTCATCCCCGGTGGAGCGGAACTCACCTTTGAGGTCGAGTTGGTCGGCGTCGAGTAGCAGGCCCGTCTAGAGCGACACAACGGCCCCGGCACTCGTGCCGGGGCCGTTGTCATTTCTCGGGGTCAGGGCGAGGGAGATGTCGTCTGGGAGAGGAGTTCCGCGTGCAGGCGCTGAGCGTGCGTCCAGTTGGGCCCGAGGGCGGCGGCCAAGGCGTTCTGAGCATGTGTCAGGGCTTGGTCAGGCCTGCCCGCGCTCGCGAGCAACCTGGCGCGGACCAGCTCTCCGGTTCCGCGCGTCTGTCCCGTGTTGCACGTTGCGTCAACGAGAGCCTCGATCGGCGAGGTGTCACCAGGACCCGACAACTCCGCGAGTGCCTGCCAGCTCGGGAGGAAATTCGGTTCCTCGGTTACGGCAAGGCGGAGCTGCTCTTTAGCGTCCGCCTCGCGCCCCATGTCCCGGTAAAGCACCGCGAGATTGTGTCGTGTCTTGAAGCCCCCGATTCCTGAATCAACGCTCCGAAGATATGTCTCGCCATCGCCGAGGGCCAGGATGCGCAGATAGCTCTCCTCGGCCGCCGCATGGTCGCGGAGTTCGTGGCTCGCGATGGCCCTGTTGAAGAGCAGCTCCGGATCATCTGGTGACGTGGCCAAGCCGGCGTCACATGTCTCCCGCGCTTGCCCGAACTCCCCGCGCCGACGATGACAGCCCGCGAGCAACGCGTAGGCTTTGCGAACATGAGACTCCGTCGGCGCCGCGAAATCGATCGCGCTCTGGAGGTGTTTGGCCGCCGCGTCGAGGTCATCCGTGTGGTACGCCGTCATCCCGATATTGAAGTGGACGAACGGGTGCTCGGGATGGTCGGCCAGATCGAGTTGAAGCAACTTCAGGTCGCGCTCGCGCTTCTTGGTCTGGCCCGCGGGAGTGGTGTCATAGCCGGCGTGGGTGACGAACACCTCGCTGTAGGCGATCTCCTTGCCTTGGCGGCGGATGCTCGGCAAGATCTGCTCGTGAATGTGGAACTCGAACCGCACGTCGGGGTGGTTGCGGATGAGCTTCACGTGATCGACGATCTCCGTACCGGCGTGTTCGCCCGGGCGCGGCGGGCAGTGAACGCGGACCGTGATACCGAACGTGTCCTCGCCCACGCCGGCAACGAGTTCGCGCAGTTGGCGGCCATTCTCGGCATCGATCACATCGTCCGCGTCCATCCAGAAGATCCAGTCGCCCGTTGCGTGTTTGAGCGACTCGTTGCGCGCGGCGGAGAAGCTGTCGCACCACTCGAAGTGCTCGACGCGCGCCCCACATTCGCGGGCGATCTCAACGGTGCGATCCACCGAACCGGTGTCAACGACGATCATCTCATCCACCCAGGGCTTAATGCTGGTGAGGCATGCGGCCATGTTGTCTTCCTCGTCGCGGACAATCATGCACAGCGAGAGCTTCGGCCCATCGGAGCCGCCGGGCGAGTCCGGGGCGTCGCCCAGACCCCACTTCTCATTGAAACGCGTGAGGTTCTCCGCCAGAAGCGATTCAGCATCGACCGCCTGGCCCTTGAAGGTGCGACTGCCGAAATGGTGGATGAAGCAGTCCCTCGCGATGAGCAAGCGATAGCCGGCCTCGCGCATCGCAAGAGACAGATCGTCGTCCTCGAACATGCCGATGCCGAACCGCTCGTCGAGCTTCCCCCCCCCACCTCGTCGAGTTTGTCGCGCTTGATGAGCAGGCAGAACCCAATCAGGCGTTCCGTCTCGGCGACCTTCCCACGATTGCGCCACGCGTGCTTGGCGGCGTAGGCGTCGATCTGAGTGGACTGAACATACGGGACGGAGACCAATTGGTCGCTCGCCACGTAGTTACACTCAGGCCCGACCAAGGCGACGTCGTCGGCGCTCTCGGCGCAATCGACCAACTTGTCGAGCCAGCCACTGGTGACGATGGTGTCGTTGTTGAGCAAGCAGACGTACTCGCCGCTAGCTGCGGCGATTCCTTGATTCACACCTTTGGGGAAACCGAGGTTCTCCTCGTTGCGGATGACCTTGGCGTCGGGCACGGTGGCGAGGTACTCAGGCGTGCCGTCAGTCGAACCGTTATCAACGAGAATCAACTCGAAGGGCCCGGTCGTGTGTCGGAGCACGCTCTCAATGCACTGGCGCGTGTACTCAAGTTCGTTCCACGCCAACACGACGATCGACACGAGACCGTGGGTGGGTTGGGGTCTCGGGCGGGCGGCGATGATGTACTGGTAGACGAACAGCTCTTCGGCATCCGCGGAATCGGGCAGCGTGAGGCCGACGCGACCGATCTGCAGTGACGGCGAGCGTCCCGCGGCCCGCCACTGGCTGACGTCGGGCTGGAAGACCGGGTGGACGGTGGTGACCTCCAGGCCGGCGGACGCGAAGAGGTGGAGCATGTCGCCGAGCGCGAAAAAGCGCGCGTGGTCGCGGTCGAGGATCCCGGCGGGCTCGTAGCTCCAGAAACCCGAGCCAAGCCCCTGCAGGACTGACGTGTTGCGCACGTTCGGGATACTCGCGACGACCGTGCCGTCGGGCTCAAGGTGAGAGACGAGCCGCGAGAGCGTCTGCTCGGGGTCGCGGAAATGCTCGAGCACGTCGCCCAAGACGATGCAGTCAAACGATCGCCCCTTGAGGTCGGTCACGGGCTTCTCAGCATCAGCGACGAAGACCTCGTCGATCCACTGCCTGGCTTCGCGGGCCGGCTGTGGATCGGTCTCAAGCCCGACGACCGAGCACTTCTGACGCGCCTTCAGGGCCTCGCCCATGCGACCGGCGCCGCACCCGACGTCGAGGATGCGCTCGGAGTTCTCAGGGACGAGGCGCAGGATGTCGGGACGCGCGAACTGGTAGTAGGCCGACGACGTTGGGCGACGAGACGGCCGAGGTCCGTCGGTCGCGTCGAGGACGCGTTCCATTCGGTGCCTGTACGTGTGGCGCGCGAGCGCTTCTTCCATGCCACGCTCTGCGATGGCCTCGCGTTCGTCGGGGTTGTCGAGGTAACAGCGGACGCGTTCGATCAGCTCGTCGTCGTCGCGATATGTCACCAGGTGCTCGCCGTCGCGAAGCAACTCGTCGAGACCATTCTGAGCGAGGTCGTTGGTGACGAGCAGACTCCCGCAGGCAACGGCCTCAAAGACGCGCATGTTGACATCGTTGAGGATGCTGCGGTTGAAGACCACGCGCGACCGGGAGAACTCGCGCCATGTCGTCCTCATACGCCTGGCCGACGTGGGTACTCTCGAACTGGTCGCGGAGCAATGTGAGGAGACGTTCGCGCTCGCCGGGGACCACGGCGCCGATGAAGCAGACATCGAGGTCCTTCGCAACGTCGTGGCGACGGTGCGAGCGTGGGTTGCACGCTAGCGGCAGCCACTCGGCCTCGGCGACTCCGTCTTCTCGGAGGCGTTCGGCACCGTCTTTCTGAGCGGCGAAGATGTAGTCGAAGTCATCGCTCTTGAGTCGATCCCACTCGTAATTGAGGTGAGTGTCGATGACCCACCATGCGGCGGGAGCGAGATCGAGAGGGAACCGATACTGAAGCCCGTCGTCTATGTTCAGATACAGGTCGAAGCCCTCGCGGGGGATTTCTTCCATGTCTGACGGGAGGAAGTGCTGAACCTCGCACAGGGCCTCAAGAGCTTCGAGACAGTGGACTCCGGTGGTGTCAGGCCGGACCTGATTATCGAAGATCACGGCGACGTGCATGGCGGGTGCCCCCTCATTACATCAATATATACAGCACAACTATGTTTATTTCGTGTCGTTACGCAACTATATCATGTATTTTAGTGGACGGCAAGGGTCTGATTGCCGGCGCGGCGAGGATCCGCCAGGTGTCGCGGAGAATGAACTGGTGCGTGTGACCCAAGGAACGTGGAGAACAGACCGATGCGTGGATGGTCCGATATGAGCGCGGTCGTGCTACTAGGATTGCTCGCGGGGACGGTCGGCGCTGACGTGGCGCTGCCTGTGACGGCGTCATCCGTCCACGACCCGAGGTACATGCCCGAATTCGCGGTCGACGGCGACCCAGCGACTCGCTGGGCGAGCCAAGGCGCCGACGGCGAATGGCTGGCGCTCGACTTGGGCCGGACGCTTCGGGTGGCGGCGGTCAGCATCCACTGGGAGCACGCGTACCCAGCGAAGTTCGCTGTTGAGACATCTACCGATGGCGAGGATTGGACGGTGGTCCAGGAAGCCGCCGGCGTCGACGGTCCTCAGTCGCTCGATCTCACGCCCTCCGATGCCCGGCACGTCCGGGTCCGGACCACCGAGCCGGGACCGTTCAACATCACGTCGATCTGGGAGATCAGCTCCCCCGATGAGGACGTTCTAGCAGCGCTCGGAGGCATCGCTGACCGCATCAGCGCAGCCCGCGCGGAGGCGATGCGCGAGACGGCGGAGAGATTCGCGCAGACTGTCTCGGACATGGGCGCCGAGGAGATCGTCTTCGCCATCCGCAAGCCCGGCGTCGACGGGCACTGGTATGGCAACTTCGGCTACTACGCGCGCAGCACGGGCGAGAAATGCTACCGCACGGGCTCGTCGAAGCTCTGCGCGCTAAACGCGAAGACGGGCGACGTGCGAGTGATCTTCGAGGATGCGGAAGGGTCGATCCGCGACCCCAAGGTCCACTACGATGCCCGGAAGATCCTGTTCTCGTACTTGAGGGCCGGCACGGAGAGCTACCACCTCTACGAGATCAACGTCGACGGGACAGGGCTGACGCAGATCACCGATGGCAACTGGGACGACATCGAGCCCACCTATCTTCCAGGCGGCGGCATCATGTTCGCGTCCAGCCGGTGCTTTCGCTGGGTCAACTGCTGGCTGACACCCGTTGCGACGCTGTACCGGTGCGACGGTGACGGCGGCAACGTTCGGATGATCTCGTGCAATGTCGAGCACGACAACACGCCTTGGGTTCTACCCGACGGCCGGGTGCTGTACATGCGCTGGGAGTATGTCGACCGCAGCCAGGTTCACTACCATCACCTCTGGACATGCAACCCCGACGGCACGGAGCAGATGGTCTTCTACGGGAACATGATCCCAGGCATCGCGATGCTCGACGCCAAGCCAATTCCCGGCACGCGCAAGATAGTGAGCATCTTCTCTCCAGGGCATGGTCAACACGAACATCAGGGCCCCGTGACGATCCTCGACCCGGGCGACGGTCCGGATAACCCGGCCTCGGCCAGGACGATCGCCCACGCCAACAACTACCGCGACCCTTACCCGCTCTCTGAGAGCATGTTCCTCGTGGCTCGAGGCGCTGAGATCGTGCTCATGGACGGCAACGGGAACACGCGCCCAGTGTATCAACTATCGGGCGACGAGATCAGCGAGGGGCTGTGGGCGCATGAGCCCAGACTGCTCGCGCCGCACCCGCGCGAGCGAGTCATCCCGCCCAGGACCGACCTGGCCGAGGCAACGGGTCGGCTGGTGGTGGCGGACGTGTACGAAGGCCGCAATATGGCGGGGGTCGAGCGCGGGGATATCAGGAAGCTCCTGGTGCTGGAATCGCTCCCCAAACCGATCAACTACACCGGGGGCATGGACCCCCTGACGTATGGCGGGACCTTCACGCTCGAGCGAGTGGTCGGCACCGTGCCCGTGGAGGAGGATGGCTCGGCCTACCTGGAGTTGCCCGCGCTGCGCGCGTTCTTCTTGGTGGCGCTCGACGAGAACAACATGTCCGTCAAGCGGATGCAGAGCTTCCTCACCGTGCAGCCCGGAGAGACGACATCGTGCATCGGCTGCCACGAGCAGCGGACGAAGGCCGTCGTGCCGCGAAACGACCTCATGGCGCTCAAGCGCGACCCGAGCCCGGTCACGCCGATCCAGGGCATCCCCGGTGTTTTCGACTTCCCACGAGACATCCAGCCGATCCTCGATCGCAACTGCGTCGCGTGTCACGACTACGACGCCGAGGCGGAGTCGGACGGGCCGCGCGCCGGCGGGGTCATCCTGTCTGGAGACCGCGGGCCGATGTACTCTCACAGCTACTACGCGTTGACGCTGCGGAAACAGTTCGTCGATGGGCGCAATGACGCGAAGAGCAACCTCCCGCCGCGATCCATCGGATCAGCGGCCAGCCCCATCATGGCGAAACTAGTGGGCGGGCATCACAATGTGAAAGCCAGCGCTCGCGAGGTCGACTTGGTCCGGTACTGGATCGAGAGCGGCGCGGTCTATCCCGGCACGTATGGGGCTCTGGGTGGTGGGTCGATTGGCGGGTACTACGCCAACGGGCTTGTCGAGACAGACTTCGAGTGGCCTGAGACGAAGGCGGCCGCGGAGGTGGTCGACCGACGCTGCGCGTCCTGTCACGAGGGCGGCAGCGTGTTGCCTCGGGCGCTGAGCGACGAGCGAGACGTTTCGTTCTGGCGGCCGGACTGGAACGACCCCAGGATGCGGATGGCGCGACACAGCGTCTTCAACCTGAGCCGGCCGAAGAAGTCGCTAATGCTCCTGGCCCCGCTTGCGCCCGAGGCCGGGGGATACGGTATCTGCCGCGATGACGCGGGGATGCCGGTGTTTGAATCAGCCGATGACACGGACTACCACGCCATCTTGGCGATGTGCGTGGCGGGAAGTCGGCGGCTCGGCGAGATCAGGCGCTTCGACATGGCCGACTTTCGTCCACCGGAGCCCTACTTGCGCGAAATGACCCGCTACGGCATTCTGCCTGACGTGCCGGGGCCAGGTAAGGTGGTGGATCCCTACGAGTTGGACCAGGCGTACTGGCGGATGATGTGGTGGAGGCCGGACGTCGTGGCGCGGGGTGGTGGGGTGGGGCACTAGCGCCGAGCTAACACGCTTAGTTCTTCTTATAGACAATTCATGTGGTTTTGTGTATCGTAGCGTTGAGGTGATGGTCCATGAACGCTGCGAACGCCCGCATATCCGTCGTCTTGCCAACTTACAACCACGCCGACTTTCTCGACCAGGCCGTAGATAGCGTCATAGCGCAGACACGGACCGACTGGGAGTTGATCCTGATCGACGATGGTTCGAGCGACAACACGCTGCCCCATCTGGCGCGCGTGCGCGACCCACGTATTGTCGTCGTGCAACTCCCCCACAACCTCGGCCTGCCCAGAGCGCTGAACGTCGGCTTCGCGCGGGCGATCGGCGAGTATCTGACGTGGACTTCGGCCGACAACGAGATGTTGCCGCCGTGCCTGGCGAGTCTCTCCCAGGCCCTCGATCAGCATCCTGAGGTGGGGCTCGTCTACGCGGGGCACGAAGTGTTCGGCGACCGTGACGCTGTCAAGCGAAAAGCGCCGTATGACGCCGAAGAGCTGCGCGGAGGGCAGAATGTCGTCGGCCCATGCTTCATGTACCGCCGCGAGGTGATGGAGACGGTGGGCACGTATGATCCTGACTGCTTCGGCGCCGAGGACTACGACATGTGGCTGCGGATCTCGCGCCGGCACGACATGCTCGCGCTGCAGGACGTGCTTTACAGGTACCGGGTCCACGCCAGAACGCTTACCGCCCAATCGCCCCAGATGGTGGCGGACGCCACGCAGTGGGCGATGGAGAAACAGGAGAAATGGGATGAACGGTGAGTCCGCTTCTGGGAGCATCCGGGGCCTAGTTCACACATGAATTGGAATATAAAGAGTATTTTTAACGTATAATTATTGACATATTCAGTCTTTTTCAGTAATATCCCTGAGTGACACCCGCGAAATCGCCGAGCCCAGTGGGCCAGGCCATCCGCCCGAGACGCCTTCGGCGGCGATATGACAGGTGACAGGGATGAAACAGAAGCTCCTCTGGGTCGACGACTGCCCGCCGCACCTCGAGTACCGTCGGGCGCTGCTGGAGAGATTGCTGCCGATGCTGCGACGGTCCGCCGACCATACGGTGACGCGGCTGTCGGCCCGGCCGACAAGTTTCGGCCCGCGCCCGTGGCTGGGATGGGTCAAGGAGAGCTTCCCCCCCGTCGGAATTCCCCGGACCGACCGCCTGCAGATGGCGATCGGCGAAGCCTCCCCCACGATCGTCGTAACCCTATCAGATGCCAAGACCATTGCGCCGTACGCTTGTCTGCTGCACGGGCACGGGGCGACATGGGTCGCGGTCCAGCCGCATTGTGGCCTGCCCCTATCGGACGAGGAGCGCATGGTCGCCAACATGGCCGACGCGGTGGTATGCACGACGGAGGCCTCGCGTGATGCCATCACATCGGCCCACGTGCAGACGCCGACGCGAGTTGCGCCATGGCCGTTCGATGCGGCAACGGTTGAGCCGCTCGATGACGCGGACGAGTTGCGCGACCGAGCGGGGCTCAACGGCGAATTCACGATCGGCTCGCGCGCCGTCGGACGGGAGGCGCGGGAGTTCGTCGCGTCACTTCGGTCGATGGAGGCGGAAACATCACTACTACTGGGAGTCGGCAACCGGGCCGACGCGGATCTGGACGGCTGCGCGAACTGCCACGTCGTGCCACTGCCTCGGGGCGCCGGGGAATCCGCGACGCGAAAGCGGTCGGAGTTTTACAGCCTCTGCGACGTATACGTCCGCGGTACGCTGACCGACGGCGTGGCTGCAGGCGTGCTGGAGGCGATTGCCGCCGGGCTGCCCGTAATCGCGCCGGATGTGCCCGTGCTGCGCGAGCTAATCGGCGACTCCGGGATGCTGACGAAGTCCGTCGAGGAGGTCGTGGAGGGTCTCAACGCATTGCGTGAGGAGCCGGCCCTTAGGCGCAAGCTCGGGGAAGCGGCCCGCGCCCGCGCTGAGGAAGTCGCGGCGCGAAGCGTGGTGGGTGAATGGCGCCGAGGGCTCTTGCAGGGGGCCACGCTGCGCCTCCCCCGGCCATCGGTGATGATCGTGTCGCTGATGGTCTGGGGGGCGACGGGTGGTGGACAGCGACCGCAGAAGCTGGCCGAAGCAATGGCTCGGCGAGGGCTAGGCGTCGTCCACGTGCAGGAGTGGGTGTCTCCGCCCACGGCGCTGCCGCCGGGCGTCGCTACGCTGGGGTATACCGACGCAATGCCCGGCGGTCTGCTCGGCGATCCCGGGAAGGCGACATTTGACGAGTTTTGGCGCCGGTTGGATGACCTGTGCCCAACGCGCCCATCAGTCGCGATCATCTGTGGGCCGAGTATCGCTACGCTGGCTCTGGCGAAAGAGCTGCGCCGCCAGGACATGCCTATCGTGTACGACGTCCTCGACGACTGGGAGGAGTTCGACAGGCTTCCCGGACACCGGTGGTACTCGAAGGCCGCCGAGACTGAACTCGTGGATCTGGCGGACAAGATCACCGTTGTCAGCCCCATCTTGGCGGAGAAGTTCAGTCAAGCGGGCGCTGTGGTTTCGCCAAACGCGCTTGATTGGGACACGGTCACCGCGCCCCGAGGGACGTCGAGGCCTGCTGACATGCCGCGGCGCGGGGCGATGACCATCGGCTACATCGGCAGCCTGAGCGGGGAGTGGCATGATTGGGATACGGTCCGCGAAGTCGCGCTCGCCAAGCCGCGTTGGCGGATCGTGCTGATCGGGCCAGACCCAAGCTTCCTTCCCAGCAACCTCGTCGAGCTGAGCAACGTGACCGCGCTCCACGCCAAGCCACACAGCGAGGTGCCTCGGTACATCGACTGTTTCGATGTCGGCATCATCCCGTTCAAGCATGACGCGCTCTCGAAGGCTGTCAGTCCGATCAAAGCCTACGACTACCTCGCGCGGGGTTGCCCGGTCGTGAGTTCGCCGATGAGTGGCGTCGAGGACATGCCGAACGTGCTTGTGGCCGCGTCCGTCGATGAGTGGATCCAGGCCATCCACGCTGCGAGCAAGATTGATCGGACGCCGCTCACCCACTGGCTGTCCCGCAACACGTGGGACGCCAGGATCGACGACTTCGCGTTGGGTGAGCGATTCGCGCCCAACGCCTCCCGGGTACCCAGCAGCATGCGGCAACGCTTCCGATCCGCCCACCGGCGCCCTGACCAGACGCGGATGCGGGTGGACTGGCAGATGTCGGGCGCCTGTGACTATGCCTGCCCATACTGCACTGCGGATCGAAGCTACCACAAGATGGCAGCCAAGCACACGCTGCGCGACATGCAGGCCGCTTGGACCCGATTCAACCACGAGCACGGCCCCTGCCAGGTGACCGTGTCGGGCCTTGAACCGATGTGCGGGCAGAAGAACGTGCGGATGCTGGCGTGGCTGAGCCAGGAGAACATGCTAGAGATCCGCACGAACCTAAGTTTCCCGAGCGCCTGCCTGAAGGGCTTCAAGCGACCCGAGAATGTCCTGTTCGAGGCAAGTTACCACGCCAGCGGCGGCGTCTCGGTGGGCGCGTTCATTCGCAAGATCGACGCCGTGCGCGAAATGGGCTTCGATGTGGCGCGGGCATCGGCTGTCTGTTACCCCCCCTCTACTGCCGAATCTGGATGAGTGGCGCGCCCAGTTTGAGGAAGCTGAGATCGATTTCGTACCCGAGGCTTTCTACGGCGAGTACGGCGGCAGGCGCTTCCCCCAGGAGTATAACGATGATGAGCGCGAAATCCTGAGCAAACACCTGGCCGGCGCGGGCGCGCTCGAGCTGCAGGTTAAGGACACTCGTTGCACGCTGTGCGCCGCCGGATGGCTAACGTTGAGCATCCGAGCCGACGGTAGCGTGCAACGCTGCCCCGCGGGCGCCGGCCAGTATGGCGGGCTTGACTTCTACGAGCACTACATCCCCGTGCAGGACCGTCCGACTCTCTGCCCGTTCGCGCGATGCTGGTGCCGCGACCTTTGGGACATGCACGTCCGCGACGACGAGAGGGTCGAGTACCTCGAGGGTTAGGAGAATCGCCAGATGCGGTTGCTTGTCTGCGGGATCGATGGGCTGTCCCCGCACGCCCTATCCGAACACCGGAGGGTGATGCCGACGATAGGCGGCTTCGAGCATCGTGCCGACGTCCGCACTGACGTCGCGCTGAGCCGGGCGGCATGGGTCAGCATGGCAACGGGCCTGCGCCCGGGACGCCACGGGGTCGGCAAGGCGGGAGCGGTCGGCGGATGGGAACGCGACGACATAGAGGCGGACGGGCTTCTCTACCAGGTACTGAATGAATACGGATACTCGGTGGGTTGGTGTCGCGTCCCGGTCAGCAGCCACCCACCTACAGCGATCGACGGCTGGATGGCCGGAGACGGCCCGTCGCCACCGACCGTCTGGCCCCAACGATTGGCGAACCTCTACGACCCCGGCCCGTCGGCCGTCGCCGCGCTGAAGGGCGTCGCCGTGGGGAACGAGGAGCCCGAGCGTGTCGCCGCCTGCCACCAAGCGCTCTGGCCAGCCGCGCGCCAGGCCCTTCACGCGGAGCTGTCATCGGCGCTCCGACTGATTAGCGCGGAGCCGGTCGACGTGCTCTTCTGCTACTTCGGCCTCACCAGCGCCATCCAACACCACTGCTTGCACGATGCGGGGACAATGCGGGCGATGCACGACTGGGTCGACCGAGCGGTCCGCACGCTCATCGAAGCCTGCGATCCAGCCGACACGATCGTCGTCAGCGATCACGGAATGCGTCGGGTCCGCGCTGATGACTTCGAAGCGCGCAAGGTCGATGGCACGTGGATGATCCGGGCGGAACGCGGGCGGACGGCGTCGTACCACAGCGGCGCCCGTCGCTCGCCCGGCGTCGTGGTGAGCACGTTCGACGTGGCGGATGCGATCTACCCGGAGGACGTGTTCGCATTGGCGTGTCGGCGGTGCGGGATCCCCGACGATGAGCTAGTGGGGTTGGACTGCCACCCGGGATGCTGCGAGCCGGGCGACGAAGCCGACGGCATCGAGCGGCAATTGCGGGCGCTGGGATACATCTGACCGTCCACGCCGACCACGTCATGGCCGCCAGGCGACTCCCCACGCTGGTGGTCAGTCGGCACGGCCCGACACCGTCCCCGTCCGGCGGCGGGCCGTGCATGTCCTTCAGTCGGGAGAGTTGGCCATCTGCTCGCGCGGCTTGAGAGTGATCTTCAGCGCGTGAGCGTGGTCGCATGGTGGCTCTGACGGCAGCTTGACCGTCAGACCGTCGCCATCCCGGGTCCATTCCAGCGGGCCATCAGCGCCGAGCATCTCAACCGATTCAACTTCCTGGGTGAGGACGCGGAGATTGGTGCTGAGCGTCTCGATGACCATCTCTTCGCCTGGCCAGGCCAGCGCCATGGCGTAGAGCGTGTCGCCGTTGCGCGTGAAACGGATGTCCTGAGGCGTGAACGCTCCGCGTTTCGTGTCGGTGAACGAGCCCTCGATTACCTCCGTCGGCCCCTCGCCGAAGACTTTCCACGGACGGGTGTTGTAGATCGCCTCGCCGTTCATCGCCAGCCACTCGCCGATCTCGATCAGCATCTGCTGCTCTGGCTCGGGAATCGTGCCGTCGGCCTTCGGACCCACGTTGAGCAGCAGCGCGCCGTTCTTGCTGACGACATCGATGAGGTCATCCACGATCGAGTCGACGGTCCGGTAATCATGGTTGGCGATATACCCCCACGAGTTCTTCGAGACCGACGTGTCGTTCTGCCAGAAGAGGTCGCGAATGTCGGCAAGCTGGCCGCGCTCGATGTCGAGCACCGCCGTGCCCTCCTCGTAGGCATCGTACTTGTAGTTGATGGCGACGCCGACGCCCCATTCGAGCGAACGGTTGTAGTAATGCGCGGCGAGACGCTGGAGGTAGGGCTTGAACTCCGGTTGCTGGATCCACCAGTCGAACCAAAGGATCTTCGGCTGGTACTTGTCGATGAGTTCGCACGTGCGGGCAAGCCAGTCCTCGAGATACTCATCGCTAGCCGTCGAGTCCTTCGGCTCCGCGGGGCCGTATAGCTCGGCATTCGCGGGGGCGTTGACATCGGAATCGAACTTGCGGCCCTCGTCCATGAACCACCAGTGCTCCGCGCGGTGGGTGGAGGCGCCGAAGATCATGCCGGCGTCACGGACCGCGTCGGCCAACTCGCCGATGACGTCGCGTTTGGGCCCCATTCTCGCTGCACACCAGTCCGAGAACCCCGAGTCGTACATCGCGAAGCCGTCGTGGTGCTCTGCGACGGGCACGATGAACTTCGCGCCGGACCTCCGGAAGAGATCCGCCCACTGCTTGGCGTCATAGTTCTCCGCCGTCAACATCGGTATGAGGTCCTTGTAGCCGAACTCGGCATGCGGCCCGTAGGTCTCGACATGGTGCTTGAAGACATCGGTGTTCTGATCGTACATCGTCCGCGGGTACCACTCATTCCCGTACTCAGGAACGCAATAAGGACCCCAGTGGATGAAGATCCCGAACTTGCCGTCGATGTACCACTCGGGGATCTCGTAGGTATGCAGCGACTCCCACGTCGGCTCGAACTTGCGGGGAGTGGAGTCGTTCTTGCTCATTGGAGGGCTCCTTCCATGGCCGTATGCAAGTCGAGTGGTTCGCGGCGCGCGCAGACAGACCTGCCCGTCAGCTCGCCGTGGCCGGGGCCACGGAGGAATACCGCCCCAGGGCGATGAAGCATAATGTAACCGGTTACAATGTCCGTTTGAGGCCACTGCAATGAGAGGCAGACCATGACTAAGCTGGTGCCGATAATGATGATAGTACTGATGACGACAACCGCGATCTGCGCGGCGCAGGACGTGAGGATCCATTCGGCGACCGACATCGCCCACGAGTTCACGTTCTACTGGGACGGGAGGTTCGCCACGCAGTACACGGCGGCCGATGGCGGCGTTGATGCGCGGATCTGGGGTACGCTGCATAAATACGACACGACGAACGTCAACTTGCTCATACTCCCGGCCGGCGCGACGCCGTGCCCGTACACGGCCAAGGACATCGCGGCGGTGCGCGACTTCCTGGAGTCCGGCGGAGGCGTGCTGTTCCTGGGCAGCTACGGCACGTTCCGCACTGAGGCCGACTACCGCGCGAACGCGCTGGCGAAGGCCTTCGAGGCTGAGTTCGTCGACGTGACGGCGACCCAGCCGCTGAAGCCTGCCGATGAGCTGGGGGTGACGGAGCTTGAGTCATACGGCGGCAAGGTGGTTGAGCTGGCCCGGCCCGATGAGTGGGAGATCCTCATCGCGGACGCCGAGGGTCGGACCGTCATGGCCCGGAAGGCCGTCGGCGCCGGCAAGCTCATCATCGGATGCCACGGTCAGAGCGGCCACCAGCCCGACGCGAAGGACCCGATCAATCAGGAAATGTGGACGCCACTGCTGGCCGACCTGGTCAGTGGCAAGACGGTTGATCCGGACAAGGGCCCGCCGGGGATGTACCCCGAGCACATCACCGAGAAGGAAGCGCTGAAGGTCCAGTACTCGGACTACATGGAGCCGATGGCCGACATCATCTTCGAGCAGTACGAACGCGCGCTGCCGATCCTGAATGAGATCTGCGGGGTGCCGCCATCGCCGGGGATGCTGACGACGCTGATCCTCCTGCCGACGGGCGGCGGAGGCTTCTCGAGCGGCGTGTCGATCGGCCTCGGCGTCTGGTGGGGCGGATTCCCGGACAAGATGTACGGCATGACCGAACTCATCGGCCACGAGGCCGGACACTCGTGGGTGTTGCCCTTCCCCGAGCCGATGTGGAACGAGCCGATCGCCACATACATCGGCGCGCAACTCGCGAAGCGGCTGAATATGAACGAGGAGGCCGATGGCGTCATCACGCGCAACATCGAGAATGCCCGCAAGCACGACCCGGACATGAACGCCATGGACATTGCGTATGGCACGGACGTGCCGAACGCGGTGTACTGGGGCAAGACGATGTACATCTGGGAAGAGCTGTCCAAGGAGCGCCCGGACGCGCTGGCGCGATACTTCCAGGCGAAGCGGAAGCTCGTGGATCCTGAAAGAATGGACAAGTACACGCCCGATGACACGGCCGCGGTGATGAGCGTGGCGATGGAGAAGGACCTCTTCCCGTGGCTGCAGTCGCTCGGCCTGACGGTCGATACTGAGAAGACCGAGATCCCGATGGAGTGGTAGGCCACTCGGGCGGCGGTCGCCACTACGGAGGATACCTCACATGCCTGCGCGCCGGAGCCTGCTGGTGGTTGCTGTCATCGGAGTAGCCCTCCTGCGCGCCGCGCATGGCTGGGCGGACGTCAACGTCAAGGACTTCGGCGCGGTCGGTGACGGGGCAACCGACGACACGGCGGCCATCCAGGCTGCCGTCGAGGCCGTCGGCGGGATCAGCCAGAAGTACCCCGGGACCGCCTACTATGCGGAGATGGAGCCGCTCCGCTTCCCCAACGGGAAGTACCGGATCAGCGACACGATCACGATCACGAACGGGCGAATCCTCGGCGAAGGCGCGATCATCGAGCAGACGAATCCCGATAAGGACATCTTCTTCACCGACTACGCCTGGCGGTTGAAGATATCGGGCTTCACCTTCCTCAGCGGGCGCAACCACATCCGCCTGCACAACCCGAATCTCGACTCGGGGCAGATCCAGATCGACGAGTGTCGGTTCTACGGGGCCACCGGCACGGCGCTGGACATCGACATCGTCTCGACGACGCTGTCGGTGACGAACTGCATCTTCCTCCAGTGCATGAAAGTGTGGGTGAACCGCGGGTGTGACCAGGCGATCATGCGCGACTGCTGGATCACCACTCACAGCGAGATGCGCGATGCCGCCGCCATCGAACACCATGCCGGGCGGCTCACCATCGAGAATCTGTGCGGCGTGCCGCTGGTGAATGGCGACAACCAGCGCTGGATCGACAACCATGGCTGGAACGTGACCTGCAAGCAAGTGAGATTCGGCGGCGAGGGCGGGGGCTTCCGCGCCGTCGTCAATTACAGGAAATACGACCAGCCGTTCGGGCCGACGATAGTGCTTGATGACTGCCTGGTCTGCGGCTCAGGCGCCGTCTACTGCGAGGAAGTGCCTAACCAGATCCACATCCGCGACTGCCTCTTCGGCGGCGGCGTCCCCGTAGTGGTCAGCGACGAAATCGACCTCGACGCCTACTTCGAGGCCAAGACGCGCGACCTGTTCAGCTTCACGGCCACCGGCAACACGGGCTGCGGCGAAGCGAAGCTCCCCAAGGGCCTGACGCGGGTGAAGCTGAACCTCCCGCCGCCCGTCGGCATGACAGACGCCGAAGCCAAGCGCGCCCTCAAGGCCGCCGTCGCGGCTCAGGCCCCAACGGCCGAAGAGGACGCGACTGACTGCGAGTACGAGGGCCACGCGCAGCGCTCTCAGCCCGGCACGTTCACCGATCTCTCGCCCTCCTCAGTGACATGGCACGTCCGCGACTTCATGGATGCCGCCGAGCGCAGGAACGCCGAGCACCTGGCCTTCGCACCCGTGGGAACCGATATGGTCATCATGCGCCGCACCTCGGCCGAGGGCACCTGGCCACACGTCAGCATCGAGGACGTGACCGTTGACCTCGACACGCACCCGTTTCTCACTTGGAAGCAGAAGCCGACCGGGTCGGACGCGCCCGGCACGTACGCGGTGAGGGTCTTCGATGTCGAGTCCGGTCAGGGGTTGCTGCTTGAGGAGAACCACTACCCGCCATGGGACGCGTACCGGGCGTTCAACCTGCGCGAGCTGCTCGGTCAGACCGGCAAGCGGACGCTGCGCATCAGGTACTACCACCTGGGCATGCAGCACCTCGGCAAGGACACGAATTACGCCCAGCCAGGCGAGCACATCGTGCTCGATTTCCTGAGGTTGGAGGCAGAATAGATGATCTGGATCGCCGTCAGCATGGCAATGTCGGCGCGCGCGCAGGAGACTCCGATGAGCGAGTACGTGACGGTGAGCCAAGCGGACCCGCGGTACTTCGAGTTGACCGATGGCTCGCCGTACATCCCGATCGGCCTGAATATGTCCGGGCCGCCGGGCGATGATGTCGCGAGCATGATCGGGTGGATGGATCGCCTCAGCGAAAACGGCGGCAACTTCGTCCGCGTGTGGCTCAGCTCGCGGTACTTCGATGTCGAGCGGGAGAAGTGCGGCGTGTACGACGAGGAACGCGCCAGGCGGATCGACGCGATGCTCGAGAGCGCGCGCGAGCGCGGCCTCCGCGTGAAGCTGTGCATCGAGGGCTTCCGCCACTTCGGCGAGCGCGACCAGAAGTGGAGCGAGAAGTCGCTGCACCTCATCGAGAATGGCGGCACGGCGACGGGGATCGCTGATTGGTTCGACGGCGAGCGGAGCCGCGAGCAGTTCAGGAAGAAACTCGTGTGGTATCAGCAGCGTTACGGCGACGACCCGGTGGTGTTCGGCTGGGAGCTATGGAACGAGATCAACGCGGTCGCCGGAGGCGACGTCCTATCGTGGACGGAGGCCATGTTGCCCGAGCTGCACCGACTCTTTCCCAAGAACATGGCGATGCAGAGCCTCGGCAGCTACGACGGCGACTGGTGCCGGGAGCACTATGCTCGCCACACGGTGATGCCTGGCAATGACGTCGCGCAAGTCCATCGCTACCTCGATCTCGGCGCGCAGTATGAGGTCTGCCACGCGCCGATGGACATCGTGGCCGCGGACGCGGTGAGGGAGTTGCAGGCACTCGACCCAGGTCGCCCGATTCTCCTCGCCGAGAGCGGCGGCGTCCAGCCCAAGCACAGCGGGCCGTTCGAGCACTACGAAACCGACGAGGCGGGGATCATCCTGCACGACGTGCTCTTCGCGCCGTTCTTCACGGGAGCGGCGGGGCCGGGGCACATCTGGCACTGGGGCCAGTATGTCGACAAGAACGACCTCTGGCACCACTTCGCGCGATTCGCGGAGGCGGTGGAAGGCATCGATCCAGCAGCTGAGGGATTCGAACCGGAGATGATCGAGCACGACCGGCTTCGCATCTACGTGCTGAGGGGCAAGACCACCACGCTCGCGTGGTGTCGCGACAGCATGAACACCTGGCAGACGGAGCTGGCGGATGGGGAAGCGCCTGAGGTGCTGAGCGGGCTCACTGTCGCGCTGGGGGCTCGGGGCAAGGCCCAAGTCTACGCCCCGTGGACCGACGAATGGACCGACGCGAAGGCGAAGCGCGGCGTCGTGAGCTTGCCGGACTTCTCGCGGTCGGTCGTCATCAATGTCACCCGGTAGGCTTCAGACCCGCACTCCCCATATCACCGAGGAGATCCCCCTCAAGCGTGCCAAGAAACTGACGCCAGACGGGCCGCCGGACCAATGGGACCATTGGCCAGCTGTACATCCAACTGATTGGATCCCCATCTCGATATGGGCAATCCCGGCATGAGCGTGTAATGACAGCCCGCAACGAGAGACCCATCTACCGGTTGTGCGAGGCGGCGCGCAAGGGCGACGCGCGGACGGTCACGCGTATGGTCGGTCGCGATCCCAGCTTGGGGCGCAAGGGCGGTCCCAGCGGTCGGACAGCCCTGTGGACGGCGGCGCGTTGGGGGCATCAGGGGATCGTTGAGTTCCTGCTGGACGCGGGAGGAGACATCGACGGCCGTTGCATCGAATCGTGCCGATGGGCCGTCCCCGAGACACCGCTGATCGCAGCGATTCGATGCGGGCACCCGGATGTGGCGGAGTTTCTTCTGGCGCGGGGCGCTCGCAGCGACGTCTACACGGCATGCTACACGGGGGACGTTGCGCAGGTCCGGCGCGCCGTGGCGGAGGATGCCGAAATCGTAAACGCGGCCGATTCCGACGATCCTGTAATGAGCTTGGGAATGCTGCACTGGGCGCTCTACGGGGGGCAGGCATTCGTGGTGGAGTTGCTGTTGGCGTCAGGGGCGGATCCGGACCACAGTTGTGGGTGCCAACGGATTCACGAGTATGGCCTCCCTTTGAGCTTCGCTCTGTACTTCGATCGGCGGCTGGATCTGGTCGAGATGCTGCTGGAGCACGGAGCGGCCCCGACAAAGGGCATGCTCGCCGACGCTATAGGCGACGGAGACCGGGAGTTGTTGGACTTGTGGGCGCGGTTTGGGCACAGACATCCCGGCGGCATGCACCTGCACCGGGACGCGCGCCATGGCCAGGCGGAGATGATTGGGCGCAAGCTGGCCTACGGCGCCGACATCGAGGCGGTCGACAATCGTGGCCGGACAGCGCTCCATATCGCATCCTCCGCTGGTAAGGCCCCCGCGGTTGTGGCTCTGCTAGACGCCGGCGCCGACGTCGAAGCCCGCGATGGCGCCGGAGACACCCCTCTGGTACACGCTGTGCGCAAGAAGACACTGAAGGCCGTGCCTCTGCTACTGCAGGCGGGAGCGGATTCGAACGCAGTGACAGGTAAGCGTCGCGACTCGCTGCTACACCTCGCGGTAGGCAAGAGAGACGCGAAACTGGTAGCCCTGCTGATCGCCCACGGCGGTGACCCTCTGGTGGCCAATGGGAGCGGCGTAACGCCAGCGATGTTGGGGCACGACCAAGCCACGGCAGAGGTCGTCCGGGCGCTTGAGACAGCCCCAGCAGAAGTGCCCCGGTAGAGCGCGTCACGCGCCGACGTCGGACCCGTGCAGCTGGCCGGCGTGATGTCGTGGACTCAGCTCGTCTTGAACTCGCCGAACGTGTGGGGCAGTGGCGCCAGCAGGTCGGTCAGGCGCGCCCGCAGTCTGTCAGCAACAGCCGGGTGATCGGCGATGACATTGTCCTGCTCGTAGATGTCGCTTTCGAGGTCGTAGAGTTGGTCGATGTCGAAGTAACGCGGGAAATCGCGGTCGGAACCGTAGCGGATCCCCTTCTCGTTGGGGTGGGGGTTCCTGCTGCCATCCCAACCGATCTGACGCCGCTCGCCGGTCCTCGCGCAGTCCGTGGCCTCGGCTGCCATGCGGTCAAGGGCCTCCTGGCCCGGCCGATTGACGATGAACTTGTGCTGCTCGGTGACGACGGCGCGTATGTTCGAGCACTCCAACAGCAGCGCGTCGCGCCGATCGGCCTCAGTAGCGTTACCCGTCAACCACGGCAGGAAGCTTCGCCCATCCATCGTCATGTCGTCTGGAGCCGATCCGCCCGCCATCTCGATGAAGGTCGCCGCCAGGTCGATGTTCGCGCAGATGGAGTCGATCTCCGTGCCCGGCGCGATGGCTCGCGGCCAGCGGATCAGGCAAGGGACGCGCGAGGACTCGTAGCAGGTGTACTTGCCGCGGCTCTGGTGGTCGCTGGTGAAGATGACCACCGTGTTGTCGGCGACGCCGAGATCGTCCAGCCTCTTCATGACGGCCCCGACGGAATCGTCGATCCAGGTGGCGGGGGCGTTGCGGCGATCGATTCCCTCAGCGTCAAGCCTCTCGCGAATGCTCTGGCGTGATGGCATGCCGTCGGGTGCCTTCTTCAGCATGCCCGCGGGCGTGATTCGAGGATCCTCGTCGATCCACTTCGCCCCGTATGAGCCATGCGGCGTCGTGAGCGGCATGTAGAGGCAGAAGGGCTGGCGGTGGTAGCGATCGATGAAGTTCAGCGCGCCCTCGGTGATCCAGTCGAGATTGTGGACCTGCATCCACTTCGGCAGGCCGAGCGCCTCTTTGTTACTGAAGTAGATGCGGTCGGCGAAGCCAAAGCCCAGGCCGTCGCGCAGGTGCTCGCAGCCCCGTTCGTGAGCCGTGTGAAGCTTCCCGTAGACCTTCGCATCGTACTCGGCATCGGCGGGAATGCCCCTGGCGATGGCATTCGGCGCGCCGCTATGCCACTTGCCGACGACGCCCGTGGCGTAGCCCTGCTTGCGCAGCTCGCGCGCGATGTTAGTCTCGCGCGTGTCGACCGGGGTGTTCCACTGGATGTTGGCCGGGCCGCCGGGCGGGTGCTTCGCGCAGAAGCCGGGACTGCGTGAGGCGAAGCGCCCAGTCAGCGCGGAGTAGCGGCTGGGCGTGCAGATGCTCGTGGTAATGTAGAATCGGCTGAACGTAGCGCCCTCGCTTCCGAGGCTGTCGATATTGGGGGTGAGCATGCGCGGATCGCGGTATCCGCCCCAGAAGTTCTCGCCGAGAAGACCGCGCTCCCTCGCGCCGGTCCATGACGGGTACTCGACGTGATCGTACGCGCCGATCTCGTCGAAGTCCAGGTCATCAGCGTAGACCATCACAATGTTCGGACGGCTTGACGCGGCGGCCTGAGCCGTTGACAACCCACTGACCGCAAGGGTCGATGCGGCAGCGGCGCTGGTGCGGAGGAAGTCGCGGCGGTCGAGTTGGCGGCTCATTCGTCTCTCCTTGCGCGGAATTCAGCATGGCGCTTCACCTGGGCGTGAAGACCGACCTTCACTCAGAGGGGCAAACGCGCGCCGACGGGAAACACTTGGGCAGTTGACTGAATGGAGGGCGAACATGGATCGACGAAACTTCTTGCGGACGACGACGGCCGCCACGGCAGGCATCCTGGGGACGGGCATGGCGCGCGCCGACACGAGCCGGCCGAACATCATACTGGTGATGGCAGACGACCTGGGCTACCGGGAGCTGGGGTGCTTTGGGCAGGAGAAGATCCAGACTCCCAACATCGACCGGCTCGCCGAGGAGGGGATGAAGTTCACCCGGTTCTACTCCGGCAGCCCCGTTTGCGCGCCCACGCGGTGCTGCCTTATGACAGGCAAGCACACCGGCCACGCCTACGTGCGAGGGAACCGGGAGGTCGGCGGATGGGGGCCGGAGGAGCCCGAGGGGCAGCTCTCGCTGCCTAACCGCGAAACCACGGTCGCCGAGGTGCTGAAGCGACGAGGGTACGCGACCAGCGCGGTCGGCAAGTGGGGTCTCGGCGGCCCAGGCTCGGAGGGACATCCGTGCAATCAGGGCTTCGATCACTTCTACGGCTACCTGTGCCAGCGAGTGGCCCACAACTACTATCCCACCCACCTCTGGCGCAACCATGATGTGGACGTGCTGCGCGGCAACGATTACTTCAAGGCCCATCAGCGACTGAAGGAAGCGCCCGCGAGCGAGGCCGACTACGAGGAGTATCGCGGCGAGGATTACGCGCCGGCGGCGATGATCGAGGAGGCCGAGGGCTTCATCCGGGAGCATCGCGAGGATCCGTTCTTCCTCTACGTCCCCTCCCCCATTCCCCACGCGGGGCTGCAGGCGCCGCAAGAGTACATCGACCGCTACCCTCGCGATTGGGATCCCGAACCATACCTCGGCACCGCCGGCTACGTGCCGACTCCAAGACCCCACGCCACCTATGCCGCGATGATCAGCTACCTCGACGCCAGTGTCGGCCGTCTCCGCGCGACGATCGAGGAACTGGGCTTGGGGCAGAACACGGTGATCCTCTTCACCTCAGACAACGGGACCACGTTCAACGGCGGTTGTGACCGGGAGTTCTTCAACTCATTGGGAGAGCTGCGCGGGACGAAGTGCACCGTCTATGAGGGCGGGCTCCGCGTGCCGACGATCGCCTGGTGGCCGGGGCGCGTGGAGGCCGGGTCGGAGAGCGATCACATCGGCGGCTCCTGGGACTTCATGCCGACGTTGGCTGACATCGCCGATGCCAGGGCTCCCAAGGGCATCGACGGTCTGAGCTTCCTGCCGACGATGCTCGGCCGAGAGCAGCGCGAGCACGAGTACCTCTACTTCGAGTACCCGGAGCGCGATCGCCAACAGGCCCTGATCATAGGCGACTGGAAGGGCGTGCGGACGAACTTGAAGGACGGAAATCTGGATATCGCCCTCTACAACCTGGCCGACGATCCCGGTGAGAACAGTGACATCGCCGAGAACCACCCGGACATGGTGGAGCGGATGCGCAAGACCATGAAGCGCGCGCGCGTGCCGTCGGAGCACTTCCCGATTCCGGTGCTTGACGGCCTGCACGCCGACTAGCCGACGCGTAGCACCGGCGCCCTCGCCGGTGCATGCCGGCTCCCGGCAACAGCCGCGGGCAAGAATGCCCGCGCCACGGGGCGGCTTTCATCCCAGCGTATGGAGTATGGCCTGCAACTGGCCGCAGTGGTAATACTTGTGGGCGAGCGAGTGCATGAGGACCAACTGACCGGAGCGGTCGGCGCCCTCGGCCCACCAGGTCGGGACTTCGCGGTTCACCGCAAGCGCGGCCGAGTCGGTCGAACGCAAGAAGTCGAGCATCTCAGCCTCGGAGTGCTGAAGCAGTTGCTCGAGCGATGCTCTGTCATCCCCGACATCGGGAAGCTCGCGCGTCCCCCCGTCGATCCCATTGGCGTACCAGAGGTCGCATTGCGCGACGTGGCGGATGGTCTCCGCGACGGTGAGACTGTCGCCGCCGAGGCTCGCGCCGAGGCGGGCATCCGGCAACTCCGCGAGCAGTTGACGGATGCGAAGGTAGTACTTCTCGGTCAGAGCGATCAGGTCATCAATGACGGGCGCTTCAGCCACGTTGGCCCTCCCAGTGGTCCGGCAACCGCAGTGTTCTTGCGCGCGCGATGAGGCGATCCCTGCCTCCGGAGAGGGAATCTGGGGCCGGCGAGGCGAAACGCTTCATCCTCGAAGATCCCCACAGCAAGGGTGCAGGCCATGACTCGACGACGGCGTCAGATCGCTATCAGATCGATGATGATCCTCACGGCAGTAGCCATCGCCACGCAGGCAATCGGGCAGGAGGCGCTCACCCGCAGCACGTTCGTCGTAGGCGACGTGCTGGTGACCTGGCGCGCGGGCCACGGGACGTCAATCACCTACCGGGGCATCCCCGTCTTCATGGGCAATGCGGGCGAGTGGATCGTGCACCAGAAGTGGACGACCATCTTCCACCATCAGGGCTATGGCGAAGAGACGGCCACTCTCGTCGAGGCGGCCGATGGTTCGACCCTCTCAATCGCGAACGCGACCGATGACTTCGAGTATGAGAAGCAGATCGTCGTGGGGACAGACGGCTCGATCCGCGTTGAGTACAAGTACACGGTGCTTGGGCCCGAGACAGCGGACCTACAGATGCTGTGGGGCCTCGGCAAGCAGTGGATCGATGAATCGACCTACCGGGTCGTGACGGGCGGCGAAGAGAAGACGGGCGAGTTGACATGTCCAGACACCGGCCGGAAGCACCCGTGGTCGGGCGCGACGGAGCAGGTCTTCACCACTGACTATGGCACGCTGACGCTCAAGACCAACATCGGTCTGGCCCTCTACGCGCAGCCGCGGCAAGGCACGCTCTGGTGGGGACAGCCGATGAAGAAGGGCGAGACGTACACGCAGGTCGTCGATGTCGGCATTGAGCCGGGCCCGGCGGCAGACACCGGCGTGACGCTCGCGGGCATCGACTGGCCTGACCGGATCCGCGACGGGAACGCCGAGTTCACGTTGAAGCTGGCTCGCACGGCGACCGGCCCGGAACGCATCACTGCACGCGTTGAGTTGGCCAGCGGAAGCAAGCTCGGCTCGGGAGCGCCGGTGGAGGCCGCGCTTGGCGTCACGCCGACCGAGGTGACGTGTGGGACTCGGATCGAGCAACGCGGGGTGCATAGCTTCGCGGTCGTGATCGCCGACGCGGCCACCGACGAGGAGCTGCTGCGGATCGCGCCGCTGAACGTGGAGGTGTCGCCGATGATGCGCGTGCTGCCGAGGCTGAGCCTGTACACCGACGAGGCGCAAGCCGAGATCGTGGTGGACGTGGCGGAGGATGTCGAGCTTGATGGGCTAACGATCGCCGCGCGAGCGGAGACCGGACAGGTCGTGACCGCCGAGGCGAGCACGCGACGCGCGTTCGTCCCGCTGGACGCGACGGCACTGCCCGATGGCGAGACTGCGGTGCAAGTCCGGCTGCAGCGCGGCGACGAGGTGGTCGCCAACGCAACGACGATGCTACGCAAGGCGCCCCCGAAGGCCAACGCCGTCAAGATCGACCGCATCAGCCGAGGGCTGATCGTTGACGGTCTTCCCCACATCCCGTTCGGCTACTACACCTACTATCCGCTCAAAGACGGGGTGATGGACGAGGAGGTCGTGCGGGGCTTCAACCTCTTCAGCCCCTACCACGGCGGGCCACACGACGCCGAGGCTCGCGAGCCGATCCGCGAGTACCTCGACCGGTGCGCGGCGATCGGCATGAAGGTGAATTACCACCTCATGTGGGCGAACCAGACGGAGCTGAGCGAGGAACAGTGGGCGGCCCTGCGCGAGGAGATCGAGGCGTTCAAGGATCACCCGGCGATTCTCACATGGTACATCGCCGACGAACCCACGGAGGACAGGATCCCGACGCTTGAGGCGATCAAGGAGTTGCTCCGGGAGATCGACCCATACCATCCGGTGACGGTCGTCTTCTATCGCGGAGCCGACCACGCGCGCAAGTTCGCTGGGACGATGGATATCGTGATGGGCGATCCGTACCCGATCCCCAACATGCCCGTCACGTACGTGAGTGGCATGTCGGACTCGCTGAATGCTGCGTTTGACTTTGGCAAGCCCCTCTGGATCGTCCCGCAGGCGTTCGGCGGCGGCGAGCATTGGGGCCGCGAGCCCACCGCCAAGGAGCAGCGGGTGATGACCTACCTCTCGCTGATCCACGGCGCGAGGGGCATCCAGTACTTCATCCGCTCGCCGCGCGCGAGCTTCCCGAAATCGCCGGTCATGTGGGCCGAATGCGGAGCGCTCGCGATGGAGACGGCGGAGGTCACGCCGGCGCTAACGTCCGCCGAGCCGGCGCCGAAGGTCGCAAGCAGCGTCCCGGCAGTCCATGCGGCCGCATTCCTGGACCGAGGGATCGTCACGATCCTGGCGACCAACACGGAGAATCGCCCGCTGGTGCCACGGTTCACGCTGGACGGCATCGACTTCACGGGCGAGGCAGAGGTCCTGTTCGAGGACCGCAAGGTCGCCGTAACCGGTGGCGTCATCGAAGAGCCTATCGATGCCTTCGGCTCGCGAGCATATGCCATTCCCGTTGGCCCGCTGCCGGTGGACGACATCGAGATCGCCGAGGGCAATTTGGCGCGCAACCCGAGTTGGGAGAACAACCCGAGCGTCGGAACGCCGTCCGGCAACTACGGCGGCGTCGCCCACGGTTCGACCGTGTTCGTCGACTCTCGCACCGCGCGGCACGGTCGGCATTCGGTCCGTCTGACGGCGCCCTCGGACGACGCCACTCCGAGCATGGGGTCGTTCCCGGTGAACCTGACGGGCGGCCAGGCGTACCGCGTTTCGATCTGGGCGAAGGGACTGACCGATGACGTGAAGCTCAAGCTGAGCATGGGCAAGCTGATCGCTGAGGAGCCGCCGCTCACCACCGAATGGCAGGAGTTCAGCTACACGGTCACGCCGGAGAAGGATGGTCGCCGAGGCCTGGGCATCGCTCTGGCCAGCGCGGGCGTGGCGTGGGTGGATCTGTACCAGATCGTCCCGGTCGGTGAATAAGCCGCCGGTCGGGGCGTTGGAGTAGGATAGAGACCATCACAGGCCCGAGGTCCGTGGATGCGCCACATCGCCGCGACGCTTGCTGCCGCCTGCATCCTCGCGCAGGCTCACGCGTCGGCACAAACTCTACAGGATACCTACCGCAAAAAGGGCACGTGGGTCCGCACGCTTGTCGACGCGCGGGAATCCCTCTCGCGCGCTTCGGAGGAGGCCGGCGAACCGACACGGCTTCCCGATTTCGGCGCAGATGACTTCAGCGTGACGGCGTGGGTTCGCACCGACAGCGGCGGCACGATCATCGCGAAGGCTCCGGCCGAGGGCCCGTGGGCGCCTCAGGGCAAGACGCTCTTCATCCGCGACGGCAGGCTCTGCTACGACATCGGCTGGGTCGGCGTGGTGACGTCGGAGCGGTCCGTGAACGACGGCGCGTGGCACCATGTGGCGATGGCGAAGTCAGGCACGCAGATCCACCTCTACGTCGACCACGAGCCGGACACGACCGGCCATCTCAACAGCCTCCCCGACATTGATGGGCATGCCCTTAAGATCGGCTTCACGAGCACGAACTTCCCCTCTACGGGTTTCGTGGGCGAGATCGATGAAGTGAAGCTGTACCACGGCGCGCTGAGCGGTGAGCAGATCCGCGCCGGCGACGGGCGTGTCGCGGGACACTGGCCGTTTGAGGCTGACGGCACGGATGCCTCGGGCGGGCGCAACCACGCGCACAAGACAGTGCGGGCGGATCACGCCAAGGGCAAGGTCGGCAAGGCCCTGAGCCTCCCGGGGCAGGGCGCGCACGTGCTGCTGACCGACCCAAGGGGCGGATCAGCCGGGGAAGCGCTCTGGGCGTTACTCGCGAGGGATTTCCCGACCGCGTCCCGCGAGATTGCGTGGGAGCGCGGGGACGGAATCTGGGCCGCGGGCTGGGCGCCGGGGGACATCGGCGACCTTGCATCGCGATACGCGAAGGCATCGTGGCGGGCGCCGTTCCTGGCGGAGAGAGCCAACTCATTGGCAGCGGGCGCGAAGGACTGGGCCGATGTTGAGGCCGCGCGCGAAGTTTACATCGCCTCACGCAAACACGCCGCGTTGACGGCGACACTGGATCGCTACGATCTCGACGCATTGCGCGAGGGCGTCAGCTATCTGCAGCGCGAGTATGCCGACGACTACGCCGACGCCGAGGGCTTCCTGGAGCGCGCGTCCGATCTGGAAGAGCGCGTCCACGCGTTCCGGAAGGGCGATGTTGACGATCAGCGTCTTGAGTCCGATCTTCAGGCACTGCAGCGCGAGGCGTTGGTTGATGCCAACCCGCTGATCGACTTCGATGAGGTGCTCTTCGTAAGACGCCACACGTACCAGTCGAACCACTACTACACAGACTACATCAACGGGTGCAAGAACTTCGGCGGGAACATCTGCCGGCTGTCGCTCGGCAGTGGTGAGGTCACCGAACTCGCCCCGGAACTGGCCGAGGGCATATTCGGCCGACTCGATCTCGACTTCGACGGCAAGCGGATCGTGTTCGACCACAAGGCGCGGATCGGCGAGGGCTTCCGGGTCTGGGAAGTGGGCGTGGACGGCGAGGGGCTGCGGCAGGTCACCTTGCCGCCGAGCGATGAGGCGGAACGCATCCGGCGCTACAAGATCAATGAGGAGTACCAACACCACACTGACGACATGCAGCCATGCTACCTGCCCGATGGCGGCATTTGCTTCATCTCATCGCGGTGCGAGTTCGGGATCCTGTGCGACTCGCCGGACCTGTTCACAACGACCGTGCTTCACCGGGTGGACCGCGACGGCTCGAACATGCTGAAGCTGACGAATAGCTCGGTCAGCGAGGCCACGCCGACGGTCATGAACGATGGGCGGATACTCTACACGCGCTGGGAGTACGTCGATAAGGGCGCGGTGAGCATCAAGTGCCTGTGGGCGATCAATCCCGACGGCAGCGGCTCGTACGAGGTCTACGGAAACGACATCGCGCTCCCGCCGACGATGCTGCACGGGCGGGCGATCCCCGGCTCGGATTACCTCTTCAGCATGCTAGGCACGCCCCACTGCCCGCAGAGCGGCGTGGGCACGGTCATCCGCCTGGACATCAGCAAGGACATACGCACCCGCGAGCCGATGACGTACATCACGCCGACGGTGGATATCCGCGCCGAGGGCGGCTTCCACAACCTTGTGGACGGCGCCTGGCAGCAGGTGCAGAACGGGCCGCTGTATGGCGACCCGTACCCGTTGTCTGAGAGCTTCTTCCTGGTCGCGCACAACCCGGACAGGCCGTGGAATGACACAAGCGCCTACGGCCTGTACCTGATCGACGAGTTCGGCAATCGAGTGCTGCTCCACGAAGACGAGAGCATCTCCTGCTGGCATCCAACGCCGCTGCGCGCCCGGCCGCGCCCGCCATTGAGGGCCTCGATGCTGCCTGAAATCGCCGAGGCCGGCGACACCGCAACGGTCGTGCTACAGGACGTGTACGACGGGCTTGACGGCGTTGCGCGCGGGGCAGTGAAGTACATCCGCGTGATGGAGCAGGTGCCGCGGCCGTGGAGCGCCAGGCGCTACTGGGACGGCGACCTCTACGACCAGCAACATGCGGTGATTACCAAGGACACGCATCTCGGGCTGAAGGTGCTACACGGCGTCGTGCCCGTCGAGGAAGATGGCTCGGCATGCATCACGGTCCCGAGCGATAAGAACGTCTTCTTCCAAGCGTTGGATGAGAACCACATGGAACTCCAGCGCATGAGGACTTACGTCAACTTGCGTCCCGGCGAGACGCGCACCTGCGTGGGTTGCCACAAGCGCCACGACCTCGCGCCACCCGTCGGATCAACGCTAGCGCTGGCGAAGCCGCCGGTGGTCCCCGGCCCTCAGCCCGGCGAGGTCGCGCCGCGCCCCATCTACTACGCGGCGGACGTGCAACCGGTGTGGGACAGGCACTGCGTGGCCTGCCACAACACCGACGATCCACAGGGCGAACTGGATCTGTCGGGCGCGATGACGCCGCTGTTCAACCGCTCCTACGAGAGCATCCTGGCGCGCGGACTGCTTCCCATCATTGGCGAGAACCACCCCAAGGTCGGCAACGCGGAGTATCTGCCGCCGAAGGCCCTAGGCTCCCACGCGAGCAAGCTCGTGCAGACGCTGCTCGACGGGCACCACGGCGCGCGGTTGTCGCGCGAGGAGATGGTGCGCGTCACGACGTGGGTGGACTCGAATGCCCAGTACTACGGTTCGTATTTCGGGCGACGGAACACTAAGTACCGCGACTATCCGGACTTCCGGCCGACGCCGACGCTGGCCAGCGCGCTGGGGACGCCGCCGGAGCCAATGCACGCGATCATCTCGGGCGAGACGCGGCATCCGTTCCTCGTGGCGGACCACTCCGGCGGAGGCCCAATGCGGTACGGGCCGAGGATCTGGATCTTCGCGGAGGACGGAGAGCCCACATGGAGTCACTCCTGCTCGGCGAACGTGCATGATCCGTGGGTGCTGCCGAACGGGAACGTGCTGTTCGCCTCAGAGGGCGTGCGAGAGGTGACTCCCGATGGCGATGTCGTCTTCGAGTACGAGTCGGACCTGTACATTACTGCTTGCCAAAGGCTGCCCAACGGGAATACGCTGATTGGCGAGAACCCACTGAACCGGCTGGTTGAGGTGAGTCCCGACGGCGAGATCGTGAAGGCGGTCCAACTCACCACATCGTGCGAGGACCCAGGCCGGAACTTCCGCCTGGCGCGCCAGTTGGTGAATGGAAACTACCTCGTGGCACACGACGGTGAGGGCATGGTGCGAGAGTACTCGCCCGAGGGCGTAGCGCTGCGGGAGATCCCATCGCCCGGCGGAGCGTACGCCGCGGTCAGGCTGCCGAATGGCAACACGCTGATCTCGTGTGGCGCCGCGAAACGCGTGATTGAGGTGGACCAGGCTGGGGAGACCGTGTGGGAGCTATCCGAGAGCGACCTTCCCGGCGTCCGACTGAACTGGCTGGCAGGCGTCCAGCGGCTGCCGAACGGGAACACGGTGATCGTGAACTGGTTCTCCGATCCGAACGACTACGCGGGCAGAGAGACGCCGCAGATCATCGAGGTCACGCGCGACAAGGCCCTCGTTTGGAGCTTCGCCGCGCCGGATCTCGTGGGCTCGGCGAACAACGTGCAATTGCTGGACGTGTCGGGTGATGCCACCCGATGGGAGATACTCAGATGAGTCGTGTCATCCTACCCGTACTGGCGATCGTGCTATCCACCGGAATCGCGGCGGCCGGGCCGACCTACGACTTCGAGACCGGCGACATGCAGGGCTGGGAGGTCATCGAAGGCGGCTTCGACCGGTTGCTGACGGACCGCGTCGACTTCCACCATAGCGAAGGACCCTACAACAAAGAGGGCATGTATTTCCTCAGCACGCTCGAGCAATCAGACAACACGCCGAGCGACCGTTTCACCGGGCTCGTGCGCTCGCCCGAATTCGTGGTTGAGGATGACCTGCTCAGCCTGCTCGTTGGCGGCGGCCAGGGCGCGGGCGTTGGCGTGGGTCTGTGCCTGGCGAAGGACGATACGCTCGTGCGGTGGGCGCAGGGCGCCAACGCGCAACCAATGCACCGGCGGGTCTGGGACTTGGGTGAACTGACGGGTCAGCCGGTCTACGTCGTCATAGTTGACCGCGAGACCGGCGGGTGGGGGCACATCACGTTGGACGACCTCAGGCCTCCCACCGACGAAGAAGCGCGGGCAATTGAGGCCGCCGCGACCGCACCCGATCCCGACATGATCCGCAAGATCCTGGGCTCCGCCGGGCTGAGGGCCGACTCGCTGGAGCGGGCAATTCAGGACCTGAAAACTACCTTCGGCGCGCGGTATCCCATGGCGGATGATCTGCTGGAGAGGCTTACCGACGCGCGCGCCGACCTCACCTCGAGCGACGGCGCCGCGCGAAACGAGGCCGGCACTACGCTCAACGACCTGGCTCGCGAGGCGTTGCTCGCCAATCCCCTGCTCACAGAGCACCCCATCGCATTCGTGGTGCGGGCGCAGTACGTCAGCGACCACCACAACACGGCGACGCTGTTTCAGACGGGAGAGATCAACACCGGCAGCTTCCGCGGCGGCGGCGCGCTGAAGGTGCTCGACGTCGCCACCGGCAGCGTGCAGACGCTCATCGACTTGCCTGAGGGCCTCGCCCGCGATCTCGACACCAGCTTCGACGGAGAGCGCGTTCTGTTCTCGATGCGCCGCAACATCGACGACGACTATCACGTCTACGAGATCGACGAGATCGGCGCCGGGCTCAAACAGCTGACCTTCGGCGAGGGCGTCTCGGACATCGACCCAATGTACTTGCCTGACGGCCGCATCGCGTTCAGCTCGACTCGCGAGCCGAAGTACTGCATGTGCAACCGGCACATCATGGGCAACGTGTTTCGGATGGATGCCGACGGCGCGAACATCCACCAGATCGGCAAGAGCACGCTCTTTGAGGGTCACCCGAACCTGATGCCAGACGGGCGGATTCTCTACGACCGATGGGAGTACATCGACCGCAACTTCGGCGACGCACAAGGCCTCTGGACGTGCAACCCGGACGGCACGGAGCACAACGTCTACTGGGGCAACAACACGCCCAGCCCGGGCGCCGTGCTGGAAGCCCGCGTCATCCCAGGCACGCAAAAAATCATCGCCAACTTCAGCTCATGCCACGACCGCCCGTGGGGCGCCCTCGCCATCGTGGATAGAGCCCTCGGCGTCGACGGCAAGACTCCCGTGCTGCAGACCTGGCCGGCATCGGCGATGGATCGAGTGATGGTCGGCAACTACGATCAGTTCGTCGGCGTCACGCCGAAGTACGAGGACCCCTTCCCGCTGAGCGACAAGTACTTCCTCTGCTCGCGGATGACGGGTAAAGGCGAGGAGATGGGGATCTACCTCATCGACGTGTTCGGCAACGAGGTGCTCGTGCATGTCGAGGGCGGAGGGTGCTACGACGCGATGCCGCTGGCGGCTCGCGAGCGCCCGCCGACCATCCCTGACGCCGTAAAGATCGCCGAGAAGAAGGGCCGCTTCTACGTGCATGACGTCTACCAGGGCACGGGCATGGACGCCGTCGAGCGCGGCAGCGTGAAGTACCTGAGAGTGGTCGAGAGCCCGGAGAAGCGGTTCTGGACCCAGGACTTCTGGAACACCGCCGGTCAACAGGCCCCGGCGATGAACTGGCACGATTTCAACAACAAGCGCATTCTGGGCACCGTACCGGTGAAGCCGGACGGGTCCGTGTACTTCAAGGTGCCAGCCGATACATACGTGTACTTCCAGCTACTCGACGAGAAGGGGATGATGGTGCAGTCGATGCGGAGCGGCGTCATCACCAGACCCGGCGAAACCACCGGTTGCATCGGATGCCATGACGAGCGCTCGACAACCGTGCCGACCGACGCGGCGAAAACGGCGTACGCGGAGGCGCCGGTCGACCTGACGCCGTGGTACGGCGAGGCCCGGCTTTACAGCTACGCGGCCGAGGTGCAGCCCGTGTTTGACCAGCACTGCGTGAGCTGCCACGACTACGGCCAGCTCGGCGCGGAGAAAGTCAACCTGTCGGGAGACCGCGGCCTGGCGTTTAGCACGAGCTACAACGAACTCTGGCGCAAGGGCTACACGGGTGTCGTCGGCGCGGGTCCGGCGGAGATACAGGCGCCGTATGCGTGGGGATCGCACAATAGCAAGCTGATCCAGACGCTGCTAGCCGGGCATCAGGATGTTGAACTGGACCGCGAGAGCTTCGAGCGCATCGCCACGTGGATCGACATAAACGCGCCGTACTACCCGACATACGCGAGCGCATATCACGGACGCCAGTTCGGCCGATCGCCGCTCACGAACGAGCAGTTGGAGCGCCTGGGCGAACTGACGGGGACGAACTTCCGAGACCACAAGAACGATCTCGAGGACGACCTCAGCGTGAGCTTTGACCGACCGGACTTGAGCCCGTGCCTTGCGGACCTGCCGGAGGGCGACGTCCGGCGCGCCGAGGCGTTGGCGATCATCGAGGCCGGGTCGGCGGCGCTGGCGGAGCGTCCGCGTGCCGACATGGCGGGCTTTGCCCCAGCAGGACCGGACGCCGGTCGGCAGGAGAAGTACGATCGGCTCGAACAACTAGCCATGGACACGCTAGAGGCGATGCGACTCGGACATCGCGTGCGCGGCGGAACGCAGGCGACGGGTGGGTACTAAGAATAGAAAAATAGGGACAGCAACCCATTTTCACTCTTCAGACTACGGCAGTGGAACTTTTGGTGAAAATGGGTTGCTGTCCCTATTTTTCGCCGTTCTCGAGTTCGCGGAACTGCATCGTGTAGAGCGTGCGGTAGAGCGGCGACGTTCCCAGCAACTCCTGGTGCGTCCCACGGTCGACAATTTCGCCGTGCTGGATGACGAGCACCTGATCCGCGCCGACAATAGTTGAGAGCCGGTGCGCGATCACGAATGACGTCCGTCCCTCAAGCAGATGACTCAGCCCTTCCTGGATCTGTCGCTCCGTGCGCGTGTCTACGCTCGCGGTGGCCTCATCGAGTATCAACATGCGCGGGTCGGCGAGAATGGCCCGAGCGAAGCTGAGCAGTTGCCGCTGACCCGCCGACAGGTTCATCCCCCGCTCGTGGACTTCCGCGTCGTATCCGCCCGGCATGCGCTCGATGAACTGATGCGCGCAAGCGGTGCGGGCAGCCGCCTCGATCTCCTCAGCCGTCGCATCCGGTCGGGCGTAGCGGATGTTGTCTGAGATCGTCCCAGCGAAGAGGAAACTGTCCTGCAGAACCGTGGCGATCTGCTTCCGAAGCGACTGCAACCGCACGTTCCGGATGTCCTTCCCGTCGAACCGAACCGTACCGTGGACGGGATCGTACATCCGCGCCAGGAGGTTCACCAGCGTCGTCTTCCCAGATCCAGTGGGACCGACGAGCGCGATGGTCTGCCCGTGCGAGATCTCGAAGCTGACATCCTTCAACACGGGCTCTTCGGGATTGTAGTGGAAGGTAACCCTCTCAAAGGCCACCGTGTCGTCGAGAGGCGCCATCGGCGGGGCCGAGGCGATGTCGGGCACCTCCGGCGGCGTGTCCATGATCTCAAAGATGCGCTCAGCGCCCGACCACGCGCGCTGGAGGATGCTATACAACCGCGTGAGGTTGCGGACCGGCATGAAGAAGAGTTGCAGATAGCCCAGGAACGCAGTGAGTTTCCCAATCGTCATCCCCGTGTCAGGCGTCATCAACCGGATGCCGCCGTAACCCAGGATGATGAGCACGCCGAGTATGTGGAGCACCTCGACGGCCGGGAAGAAGAAGCTGAAGACCTTCGCCGCGCCAATGTTGGCGGCGCGATTGTCGGCATTCTTCTCGGCAAAATCCTGGCTATTGACGTCCTCACGGGCGAAGGCTTGGACGGTGCGCACGCCCGATATCGTTTCCTGAAGGTCGGCGTTCACCGCGGCGATGCTCTTCCGAGTGTGACGAAACGCCGCGAGCGATCTCGACCTGAATATGGGGATGATCAGGAAGAAGACGGGCAGCAGGCCAAGTAGCGCCCACGTCAGCGGCGCGTCGGTGCTGAAGAGTAGGACGACCGCGCCAATGAGCGTTGCGAGTTCCATCAGCGCCTGAGCCGGTCCGCGCGAGACCATCTCATCAATGGCGTCGACGTCGCTCGTCGCGCGGGAGATGAGCCGGCCCGATTCGCGCTCATCAAAGAAGCGGATCGACAGCCTCTGGAGATGCTTGAAGAGATCCACGCGGAGCGAGAACAGCGTCCGCTGACCCACCCACGTGAGCATGTAGCTCCCAAAGCCGCCGAAGAGTGCCGACCCCACCGAGGCCCCCGCATACAGCAGCACGATCGTGCCAAGGAGCGGGAGGTTATAGCTGCCCTCGGCAAGGCAGCGATCCAACCCCTGCTGGATCAGCCAGGGTCGGACGAGATTGAAGAGCGAGACACACAGCAGTAGCACGGTGGCAAGGCTCATCCAACCGGCGGCCGGCCGCATCAGCCGGGCCACGCGCTTGGTGAGGCGCCAGTCGAGCAGGCTCGCCTTCGGCTCCTCGTCGATGTGGTGATGGTGGGCCATTGGTCTGTCCTAGACGGCTTCCTGTCCGGCAAGCTGCATCTCGTAGATCTCGCGGTACGCGCTGCCTTGTGCCAGCAATTCCTCGTGCGTCCCCTGCTCGATCACGCGCCCGTCCCCCATGACGATGATGAGATCGGCGGCCTTCACCGTCGAGAGGCGCTGCGCGATGACAAGCGTCGTGCGCCCTTCCTTGAGAACTTGCAGCGCCTGCTGAATGCGGGCCTCAGTCTCGGTGTCAACGCTGGAAGTCGAGTCATCGAGGATCAATACCCCGGGATCCATGAGCAGCGTCCGGGCGATGGCCACGCGCTGCTTCTGACCACCCGACAGCGTCACGCCGCGCTCGCCCACCTCGGTGTCGAGACCGCTGGGGAGCGTCTCGATGAAATCCCAGAGCTGCGTGGCCCGAGCCGCCGCCTCGATCTGTTGAATCGTCGCGTCCGGGCGGCCGTAGGCGATGTTTTCGGCGAGGGTGGCGGAGAACAGGAACGTGTCCTGCAGCACCATGCCGACGTGTCGGCGCAGCGACGAGAGCTTCAGCTCGCGGACGTCGATCCCGTCCAAGCGCACGCAGCCGTCGGTGGGGTCGTAAAAGCGCGGGAGCAAGTTCACGAGCGTCGTCTTGCCTGAACCCGTCTCGCCCAGTAACGCGACCGTCTGGCCAGGCTCAACCATGAGCGAGACATCGCGCAGCGTTGTCCGTTCGTCGTAGCCGAAGCTCACCCGATCAAACTCAACGCGCCCCTGTGGATCGTCAATGACGCGCTCGCCATCGGGCAGTTCGGTCTCCGCGTCCATGATCTCGAACACGCGTCCGCCTGACACGACCGTCTGGTAGTAGACATTGACGCAGTACGCGGCCATCGTTACCGGCCAGACGAGCTGGGCGATGAGCATCCAGAATTGGATCAACATTCCCAGCGTCATGTCCGGGTTGTTGATGACCTCGCGTCCGCCGAAATAGAGCACCATGGCGAGCGAGAGCGCGACCAGCATCTCCATGACCCGGAAGCCAAAGGCCTCGAGCTTGGCGTACCCAAGCGTGCCGCCGAGAATGCTCTCGGCGTGGCCGCGGAACTTGTCAACCTCGAAGTCCTCGCGACTGTACGTTCGCACGACCCGAGCGCCCGCGATGTTCTCTTGCATGACCGTCGTCAGGTCGGCGACCTTCTGCCTGACCAAGGCGTAGTAGGGCTGAATCCGCAGACCAAACTGCCACGCGACAAGGAACAGGGGCGGGACGACGGAGAGCGAGAGTAGGGTGAGCTTCCAGTTCATGGTCAGGCAGCGGCCCGCGACGAAGGTCAACGTGAGGATGTTGCCGACGAGCAGCATGCCCGCGAACGAGAAGAACCGTCCAAGCTGGTCCACATCGCCGCTGAGACGGCTCATCAACTGGCCCGTGGGCCAGCGGCTGTGGAAGCTGAACGGGAGACGTTGGACGTGCTCGTAGAGGCGTTGGCGGAGGTCGTACAGCCAGCGTTGGGCGGCGACCTCGGACAGGAAGATCTCAAACACGATCAGCACTGCCCTCACGAGCGCGAGCCCAACCAGTGCAAGACACAGCGGGAGCAGTAACTCGCGCCGCCCCTCGGCGTAGACGCGGTCGATGATCAGCCGCGTGATCTCGGGGGGCGCCAGCCGCAGGAAGTTGCCGCAGACCAAGGCTGCAATGGCCAACGCAGCCATGTGCCAGTGGGGGCGCAAGTAGGAGACCAGTCTGAGAACAAGGCGCATGAGGAGAGCGGGATCCTGGGCAAGAACAGCCGGGCGATTCTACCGCCCGCACGGGGGGCGTGTCAACCGCGCGTTACAGCAGGACTGTAAGCTCCGGCGGCGGCTGGGTTACGGCTGCTCCCCCACATACACGGCCGTGTCCGGCTCAAACGCGAACCACGCGAACCAGAACGTGTCGTGATGGAGCAACTGGCGAAGCTGCCGGCCGGCCAGCGACCCCGATGTGGCTCGCCCGAGGATGTCCCAGTGGGTCTGGGTCTCATCATCGACAAACTCGCCGTCGACCCGCGCGAACGTGAGCCGTCGGCCCTCCACAACCGGGTCGAACGCGCCGGTCACGCCGACATCAGCACTCGCGGCGATCTCGGCTTCGTCGAGGGCGCTTGCAACGCCCGGGAGGTGAAAGACCGCAACGCGCGCCTCGCCTCGCACGTCATTGATGACCCCGGAGCCGGTCAGCGCCTGATGCGGGTACGCGACAGGCTTCCCGTCGACGTGAAGCCCCACGACGCGCGCCTTCGGCGCCAAGCGGGCGTCCGTCTCGCCGGCAAACGCGAAGGGGTGGGTCAGCGGATCGTCGTAGTGTTCGTAGGGGTTCCGGCCGTAAGGCGCGTTCCGCCCCGTCTCCCGCGAGAGCACCTCGCCGTTGGGATAGGCTTCCGCGAACTGGTCCGGGCTCAGCATTGACGACGGGATCGCCTTGAGTTTCGTCCCCAGGAGTTCGCCCACGATGCACTCGCCGCTGTACTGCTGCCAGAGACTCTCTGTCGTGCGGTCGTACATGACCATGTCTGAGTTGCGAAGCAGACCGGACACGCCGAACTCGAGGACGCGCTCGTCGGCCGTCCGCTCGAAGGCAATCGCCGCGTTGCACAGCGGGCAGTACGAAGCGAGGATGGCGATACCCGACAGCACGTCGTTGGCCAGTTCGTGGAACATGAGGATCTGCAGCGGGTAGGCGCGCGCCACGCCGTCGATGACGACCACAAGCACGGGCTCGTTGCCTGCCAGCCACTCGCGGGCCTCGGCAATCGAGACGAACTTGGGATCGTCGATCGAGGGAATGCCATCGCGCAAGGGGCCGCCGGCGCGGAACGCGTTCAATTCTACTGAGTGCCGGGACCAATCCGTACCCCAGTCAGCAGAGACTTGTTTCACGCGTTCATCCCGAGTGTCGTCGGCGTCGCCGCCATCTTGGCAACTCGCCACAACCAGAAGCGCGGGGATGGCCGAGGCGATCAGCAGCAGCGTCACGCAGTTTCGCGTCATGAGCCCGTTCCCTGGGACCGGCAAGTGGTGTTTCTACGTTCAACGCGACGTCCGCGGACATCGGCTCACATGATGCCAAGAAAGGAGTCGCCCGCCCGAGGTGTGAATTGGAGGGTGCGCACCGACCACCTCACTCAATAACGAGGCGCTAAAATGCTCAAACCGACGCTGGTGCTCGCGGCAATCCTATCGGCCGGCCTGGCGATCGCGAGCGTGCATGCCCCGCGGGTCATCTCACCGCATCGGGCTGACGCGTACAGCATGGAGACGTTTCGCGACTTCCATCGCTGGCGCGATCTCAGCGGCGACGCGCTCGCGTATGAGGTCTACAAGTACCTCGTCGACTACGAGAGCGGCGTCTTCCACATGAATGAGGTGTTGGAGGGCGAGGACGTCATCAGCGAGTACATCACGGTCCGCGACCCCGTCAAGATCATCAACGTCTACGGGTACGGGTACTGCGGGATTTTCGGCCCGACGATGGCGGGCGTGATGGATGGGATGGGCGTCGGCCCGACGCGGACGCTCGTGATCCCAGACTGGAATCACGTCGCGTCCGAGGCCTACTACGATAACGCCTGGCACTACCTCGATCTCGACGTGAGGGCTGTCTTCCGCCGAGCCGACGGGACGCTCGCGTCCATGGCGGAGGCAAAGACGGATGAGACGCTGTGGCAGGGCGAGCGTAACGAGCTGTTCTTCCCCAACGATCCCCTCGGGAAGGTCCAGGAGACCTACAAGCAGACCGAGGTCATGCACTTCAACAGCCACCACCAATCCGGGCACACGCTTGACTTCGTGCTGCGGCAGGGCGAAACGTTCACGCGGTGGTGGCACCCTCAGGGCGGACGCTGGAACCACGCCGAGCGCTACAACGAGAGTGAGTGGCTGACGAAGCTGATCGAAGGCCCGCCACGCGGGCCGAAGCCGAATCATCGACACTTCACGATCCACAACCACGCGAACGGGCAGTTCGTGTACGCGCCGGACTTGACGGACCAATCGACGGACTTCGCCGACGGCGTGTACGACTCGGAGAACGTGACGCCAAGCGCCGACGGCCTGACTGCGACTGGTGCCGGATATGCCATCTTCGAGGTGCGGTCACCGTATATCATCGTCCCGAAGGTCGGCGATTCGACGACGACTGACGACGACCGCGAAGCCTCAGTGGTGGCGCTGGACTCGGACGGAACGACCCTCAGCGTGTCGCTCGACAATGGGCTGACGTGGACTGATGTCGCTGAGGATCCCGACACCGCGGACCTGACAGCCTCGGTTGGCGGGAAGTACGGGTACCTGCTGCGGCTGGAGATGGAAGATGGCGCGACGGTGCGATCGCTGAGGATCGAGACATGGGTCCAAGTCGCGCCGGCAGCGCTCCCCGCGCTCGAGCAGGGCGCCAACCGGATAGAGCTGAGGAGCGGCGATCACCACGGGATGGACTCGCGTGTGGTTGAGGTCTCGGCCAGCGCGGGCAATCCGGAGGAGCTGCTCAAGTACTGCGTCGAGCCGCCGGAGGACCTCGACACCGAGCGCAAGACCGCCAGGCTGGTTGGCCCCGTCACGATCCGCGTGGACGCGCCGCCGAACGCTAAGATCGCTTGGTTGAGCATCGGCGCGGGCTTCCGAACGCACCAACTCGACGCCGCCGCGCAGACCAAGAACGAGATCGGCTACGCCGTGGGAGAGCCGGTCAATTTCACCGCCATCTACACGTCCGACGTGCCCACCGACCAGCAGCACTGGCACTACAATGTCGACGAGGAAGTGGTGCTCGATGAGCCGGCCGAGACCGTCTACTGCCGGTATGTGGGCGATCCCGCGCTGAATCAGGTCCGCATCTACGCCCACTGCATCGACGACGAACCGCGCGAGCCGTCGCCGATGGTCGTTACCCACACCTGGACGGAGGACGGCGAGCGCAAGCGCCACGTTGCGGATCTGGGCGGAGCGGCGGACTACGAGGTGCAGGTCGACGGCGAGCCGGTCAACGAGTCGGTCCGGATGCAGGTTCTCAGCGATGGGCCGAACGCCGCGATCGAGACCGATGATGCTCAGGCAGGCGTCGACACCACCGACGCGACGGACTGGGTCGAGGCAATGAAGCTCGTCCATGCGAGACACGCGGGCGAGAAGGGCGTGTTCGCCTGCTTCGGAGATTCGATCACCGACTCGCGCGCGTTCTGGTTCAGCCTCAAGCATGCGCGCAAGGACGCTCCGCCCGAGATGGTCGCGGCGTTCCAAACGGTCAGCGGCCACATGCTCGACGATTGCTGGGATCGCAAGGGTGCCCAGTTCGGCAACCAGGGCAGCATGGCGATTGAGTGGGCCTACCAGAACATCGACGGATGGCTGCGCAACCTGAATCCCGAAGCCGCGATATTCATGTTCGGGACGAATGACCTGAACAACATCAACGCCGCCAAGTACGAGGAACGACTGCGGGAGATCATGCAGCGCTGCCTCGACAACGGGACGGTGGTCATTCTCAGCACCATCCCTCCGCGAAACACGTTCGAGGAAAAGTCCGCCGAGTTCGCGGACGTGGCGAGGGCAGTGGCCGACGACATGAACCTCCCGCTCGTCGACTTCCATGCGGAGATCATGCGCCGCCGCCCGGATGACTGGAACGGAGCGCTCGACAAGTTCGCCGCGTACGAGGGCTATGACGTGCCCACCCTCATCGCCCGCGACGGCGTGCATCCATCGAATCCGAAGCAATACTCGGCGACCTACTCGGACGAGGCCCTCAACAACTGCGGCTTCGCGCTGCGCAACCAGATGGTCCTGATGAAGTACGCAGAGGTCATCGGCGAGGTGCTGGGAGGCTAGCGCATGTCGCTATCAGTCACGATCCCCCGCGCCGCGCAACTCGTTCTCGACGACGTCGGCTGGCGCGAGGGCTGGAGTCTCGACGAGACCGGCGGCCCGTGGCGGGCGGGCGTCGACCGGCTGATGGTCACGGAGGACTACGAAGCCATCGCCGACATTGGCGAGGCGCTAAACATTCGGCCTCAAGCCGCGATGGTGCTCTGTGAGTGGGACAAGGAGAACATCTGCGCGGCGTGCCCGACCGCGACGCAAGCCGGCGCGGCGTGGGACAACTCAGAGCGCGCCGGACCATGGTCTGATGACGCGGCCGAGGTCTTCCGCAACCGCGCCGCCCACATCGAATTCGCGATGCACGGGGTCGGCCACGAGCACTGGGAGAACGGCGAGCGGACGCGCGCTGAGTGGCTCGGATCGCCAGACGGCACGCGTTGGGAGTTCGAGGCGCTGCGCAAGCACATTGAGGTCTTCGGGCGGATCATGGACCAGCATGGGATCGGCCCAGCAGACGGGCACCGCTTCCCAGTGAGCGCGGTTCCGTGCGCGTTCAACTACCACTTCGATACGAGCGATCCAGAGTCCACCGGCTCGCTCTTCGCGAGTGCCGGTGTGGAGCAGGTGTCGACGCCCTTCGGCGGGGGCTTCCACCACCACAGCCCGCTTGCGGCAAGCGACGGAGCGTTCGAGCACGGGCTGGTAGTCGTCGACCGAGGCTCAAGCGGCATCCCACACAATGTCTATGACACGATCCCCGCCGAACTCACGCGCAACTCGATCTGCGGGATTCACTGGCCGAACATCCTCCGCGAAGACCCGAGCGGGAATGGCGAGGCGGTCGCGCGGTGGATCGAATACATGCGCGCCGTCGGCGGCCAACCAGACGTGATGCTCGCATCCAGCATGACCGAGTGCGTGGCCCAGTGGGTCTACCACACGTTCGTCGATCTGAGGGTTGAGGGCAACGAGATCGTGCTCGACGGCACCCGCATCCCCGATGAGGCCTTGCGCTACGCGTCCTCGGCGCCGATGTGGCTGAAGGTCCAAGGGACCGAGCCGATCCGCCCCGAGCCTGTCCCGGACGGGCCACGCTTGGTGGGCTACGATGAGGGAGGCGACGCCGTCCTGCTGGGGCTGGCGGGCGTGAGGCGGGAAGTGATGCGCGTCCGGCTGCATCCCGGAGAGGCGCCCCGAGATCCGTACGTGCTCAGGACGGGCACGTCTGGGACATGCGACTGCTCCACGGAGGGGCACTCAACCTCGGTGACAGTCGAGGCGTGCGGCCGGCAGGTGCTCCAAGTCCGCACGGGACGGCCCGCCGTCGCCGTGAAAGTCGAATGCGACACGCCGGCTTCGGCTGAACTCCTCGATTTCAACGTGGAGACGGGAGTGCAAACCGTGTCCGTCAACGCCCACGACATCCAGGGAGCGGCGGTCGGGCTGGAGTTGATCCACTAGAAACTAGGGACAGTTCCCCATTTCCTGAATCAGGCTCATTGCCCCCCCCTACGGGCAGGATCAGGAAATGGGGAACTGTCCCTAGTTTCTCCGACAGCCTACGCTTCGCTGAGCAGTTTCGCGAACTGCTCGCTGACCTCGAGGTCCTTAACCGCGTCCCACGGCGAACTCCACGGCTCTTCCTTGCCCTGCACGCAGCGCACGAAGTGACGGGCTTGCTCGAGGAACGGCCAGAGCGGAAGCACGACCGGCGATTCCACGCTCTGGCAGTCTTTGCCGCGGAAGATCTCGACCTCGCCGCCGCGCTGGCGGGCCATCGGCGAGGGGATCGATAGATCTATCTTCGCATCGCTGAAGATCGCGCGGTACGTCTCCTCCCACCCGGCTGTCAGACCATACCCCTGCATCTCCAGCACCACCGAAACGCCGCTGTCCGAGACGCCCGCAAGCATCGCCCGAGCGGGATCGACATACGTCACCTTGTAGTCTTCGCCGAGCAAGTAGCGGATGAGGTTGACTTGGTGGATGTAGTAGTTGACGAAGGCGTTGTAGGTCTGCTGGGTCTCCGCGTCGAGCCACTCGGGCAAGGCCTCGGGGACGCCGCCATCGTATGCCGGAGGCGCATCCCCGCCGCTGACGGGTCCCTCGATGTGGAAGGTCCAGTCGCCCGGCGGCATGGCGGCCCGCAAGTACTTCATCTGGCCGAACCGGCCGTTCTGCTTCCACTCGCGGATCTTCTCAACCGCTGTCTGGGTGGCGGGCGCGGAGCGCTTCATATAGCCGACGTAGTAGACGACGCCCTTCTTGTCGGCGAGTTCGGCCATCTCGCGCGCCGTGTCCGTGCGGATGCAGATCGGCTTCTCGGTCAGGACATGCAGCCCCGCCTCGAGCAGATCAGGCACTACCGCATGGTGGAGATGGTAACCCATGATCGCGACCACCGCATCCAGCTCCTCGTTCTCGACCATTGCGCGATGATCACTGTATGTGTTCGGAATGCCGTACTTGCTGGCGACGATCTCGGCTGTCTGAGAGCGCCCCTCCGCAAGAGCCACGACCTCGCAGTCCGGGATCGTGACGAAGTTATCAAGGTGCGCCTTCTGGCCCATGTATCCGGCGCCGACAAAACCGATGCGGATCTTCCTTGCCATTCTCAGTGCCTCCCGGCAGACTGCATGGAAGGGCTCGGAAACTCAGTGGAGTTTCCCTGAGGCCCGTCCTGCGCAACGGAGCGGAGTTCCCTCCGGCCGGCCTTTACTCCTCCGGCATGGGAAAGGTCGTCGCCAGCAGTGCCTTCATCTCGGCGACGACATCCGGGCGATCGTCGACCACATTCGTCGTCTCGCCGGGATCGGCGTTGAGGTCGTACAGCGCCGGGCCCTTGCCCGCGTGCAAGGCCGCGCAGGCTTGAAAATAGTGCCAGTCATCGGTCCGCGCCGCGCCGAACCCGCCGAAGCCGGTCAACACGTGCTCGCGCAGCGATTCAACCTCGCCCGTCGCGAGTGGCCAGAAGCTCTTGCCGTCCATCGGAGGGTGGTCGCCCACGCCGGCGAGGTCGAGCAGCGTCGGCGCGATGTCCATGCCACTCACAAGTTTCGGCACGCGCTTGCCGGCGAGGCTTCGGTCCGGGTGACGCACGACGAGTGGGAGCTTCGCCACCTGCGAGTTCAAGAGCCCCGGCGTCTTCTGCACGCAGCCTTGCTCGCCGAGATGCGTCCCGTGGTCCGTGGTGAACACGATCACCGTGTCATCGGTCAAGCCGAGGTCGTCGAGCTTCTCAAACAGCCGCCCCAGCCACAGGTCGACGAACGTCACCTCGGCCGCGTATAAGCCCCGGATCGCGGGATAGTCGCTCTCGAGAATGTCATCGCCCCGACAGCCGTACCCAAACTGGAAATCCTCGACCGGATAGTCGTCGTGATACATGTCCCGGAAGCGTTTCGGCGCGTCCCATGGCTCGTGGGGATCAAACAGCTCCAGCCACAGCATGAACGGCTCCGCCGAGGCGTTGCGCTCCAGCCAGCTCATCGCGGCTCGGCACGACCGCGCGACGATGTAGTCCTCCTCCAGCACCCGGTCCTGCATGTTCATCAGGTACTGGCGGATCAGGTGGTCGTACTGCTCGTTCCAGAGATGCTCGGGCATGTGCTGCTTCACATCGAAGTCGGCTTTGGGCCCCGAGCGCCATCTGTCCGTCTCTTGCCCGCGAATCCACTCCCACGAGTCGAAGCCCTCGTGGAAGTTCAGGTTCGGTTTGAAGAGGTGGTAGCAGTCGGCCACCAGCCCGCTGGTGTACCCATTCTGACCGAGGATCTGCGCGAGCGTCACGTCCTCCGGCAGGAGCGGCTTCCACTCTCCCTCGGGCAGAATGCTGTTGCCCGTATAGAACACGCGACGCATCGGGATCGTGGGCAGCCCGTCCGCGTAGCAGTTCTCGAACACGATCCCCTCGGCGGCCAGCCGGTCGAGGTTCGGCGTGTGAATCCACTCGTTCCCGTAGCATCCGAGGTGATCGAAACGAAACGTGTCGGCGACGATGGTGAGGATGTTCATGGTAGCCCCCAGAATTCAGGAAACAGAAGCCGGAATGCAAGATGACGGCCAACGACACGGGACAGGTTTGGTTGCCGAGCGCAGATTGCCCTGCAAGAGGAAGCGCCGCTCCAGGTAGCCAATAGCCAGTCGCCGACACGAATGGCACTGCCCAGAATCCAGGGAGGTCGTTGGCGTGAAGCTACTCGCAGGCGTCTGGGTCACGCTGTCGCTTCTGAGCGCCGGCCGGTGCATGGCCGACGGTCTCGCTGTCACGAATGGGTGGCTGACCCACGACGACGCGGCCGTCTGGGGCTGGATCCAACACAACGGCTGGTGGCGGCCCGGTCAACGAGCGAACATCGCGCGCCGCTCCGTCGGCGATCCTGACGGCGATGTCCGCCCCAATCGGACGGAAGATCTCGACAAGCTCACAGACTCGATGCTGAAGCACGCCTACCCCGGCTTCGAGCACAATTATGGGCTCTGGTACGACCGCCGTCGCGATGCCCATGATGCCGCTCGGCGCGAGAATGCAGACGTGGTCCCGCCGTTCCTCGAGCAACCGTGGGCGCGAAGCGACGAAGGCACGGCATTCGACGGACCGCCGAAGTACGATCTCACGCGATACAACCCGTGGTACTTCGAGCGTTTGGAGCAGTTCGCCGTGCTCTGCGATGCCAAGGGCACGGTGATGCTGCACAAGTACCACATGCAGCATGCGCTACTTGAGACGCCCGCCCACTACGTTGACTTCCCCTGGCGACCGGGCAACTGCATCCAGGACACGGGCATGCCCGAGATGATCCCTGCCGCCAACGCGTTCTACGACATCGAGCACCCGATCCGACGCGGCCTCCACCGCGCGTACATCCGCCGGTGCCTCGACTCGCTCGGCACTCACACCAACGTGATCCACATGGTCGGGCAGGAATACACCGGACCGCGGGCGTTCGTTGAGTTCTGGCTCGACACAATCGTGGAGTGGGAAGCCGAGACCGGTAACGACGTGCTGATCGCCCTCGGCGCGACGAAGGACGTTCAGGACGCGCTTCTCGCTGACGAAGCGCGGGCGGCGCATGTTGATGTGCTCGATGTCCGCTACTGGTGGCTGAAGGCGAACGGCGACCTACACGCGCCGGCGGGCGGCAAGGAGATGCCCGGGCGGGGACTTGAATCGGGCAGAACGCAATCCGAAGAGAGCACTCCGGAACAGATCCACCGCAAGACGCTGGGCGTCCGGCTGGCCCATCCGGACAGGGCCATCATCGACGCGCTTGGCCAGGACCGCAAGCAATCGTGGGCGTTTCTAATGGGCGGGGGAAGCATGATCGTGGCCCGTCAGATCAGCTACCCAGACAGCGCCGACCCGGCGGAGTACATTCAGCCGGCGGGCGTGGACGTCATCCTGCCAACGTACCGGTTCATCCGCGAGAACCTCGCCGACGCGTTGCCGAACATGCGCCCCGCCGACATCGTGGTCGATCGACCCGATGACGTCTGGTGCCTGCGATCAACCGAGCAGCACTTGGTCTACGCGCTACGTGGGGGGTCGTTTCGGATCGATCTGAGCGCGGCGCCTAAGACCCTGGATGCGCAGTGGATCAATCCGCGAACGGGCGAACTGACGGTTGCCGACGTGACCGGCGGCTCGATCGTGGACATAGCCCCACCCGACGATCAGGACTGGGCGCTGTGGTTGAGGCGTCGCTGATCTACCGCGCGACCAGATCGGCCAGTCCGGCCAGCGCGCCGCGGGCTTGGTTCGACTCAAGCTCTGTCTCTCTCGCCGGATCCGCCGTGGCAAGCGTGGCCCGGTTCAACACGAACATCGCGCCATCGATCGACAAGACTGCCCTCGTCGCATCTGACTGGCCACATCCGAAGTAGACCACCGGCGTCTCGCCCTCGAAGACCAGTCCCTCCGTCGGCGAGATCCGCTCGACGCGACGATTCAGCGCTTCCCCATCGCGCTCGCCACACAGCAGGTTGATGAAGGTGACGCGCTCTCCCGCCTGCAGTTCCACTCCCTCATGCACCTGGCGCATCATCACCGCATTGATGTACTGGTGCTCAGCTTCGTCGGTCGTGATCGTGGACGAGCCGTCGGTCAGGATGTAGAGATTCGTGGCATCAGGCTTCGTATCGATCGCCTGGCTCATGCCGCGATTGCCCTCGAGCAACTCCCGCGCGCGCGGCGCCAATCCGCGAGGGTAGCTGCCACGAGCGTAGGGCGCGGTCTTCAGATTGGACTCGATGTAGTACGTCCCCGGCTCCCGCGCCACAACCTCGTCGATCAACGCGAAGCAGTCGCCTTTGAGCCAGAAGATGTGCCGGTTCCAGTCGCAGCCCTGGTACTCGCGCAGCGACGTGCGCGTCAGGCCCGTCTTCGGCAGATCGGCGACGATCTCGCGCGCCGCGTAGCTGGGCCCGGTGTCTGCGAGCGGCAGCCACCAGGTGAACTCCCATGGCTTGTCGCCCTTCCACTTCTCATCGTCAACATGCCCGTCCTTGACGATGACCACCGAGTCGTTCCGTCGCGCGTTGTTATTCTGATAGCACGCGCCGATCAGCAAGTCCTCGCCCAGCAGGCTGAGCTTGCTGATCTGGTTCGCGGCGTAGTCGGTGTGGATGCCCCGAGCGATACCATCCAGCAGCAGGTACTCGCCATCCCTTTCCCAACTCGACCGGAATGAGATCTTGTCGAAGGTCTCGTCGTGCTCGATGTCGCCGACCGGCCATTGGTTTGCTCGCCACCCGAGCCCCACAGCGTCAGCGTGGACTTCCGGTCGAACAGCGTCTCCTCCAGCGGCACGGTGTGGACGCCCAGCAACTCCTCCCACTCCCGCGGCTCGACGTCGGTGTGGTAGCGATTCTCGTAGCCCTCGAACTGGCAGTGCTCCAGCCACCAATGGATGCGCGGGTCCATGGTCCGCCAGAACGTCAGCGATGGATCCTCGATGCCCGTGCCCGAGATCGCGCGGGGCGCGCATCCGTGGTAGCAGTAGTAGGTGTCGCCGAAGCCGCCGATCCAGCCCTTGTTGTTGCAGACCGTGGCGAAGTACTCGGCGTAACGGTCCGCCGCGCCGCTATCGAACCACGTCATGTCCCACTCGCCGAGGTAGTACGAGATGCAGAACTTCATCGTGATGAGCCAGTAGTTGCCCGCGTTCTCCTGTGGCTTCGAAACGGTCATTTGCTGGGTGAAAGCGTTCCGCGCAGCGGCGAGGTAATACGGCATCCGCGCGTCATCGAGGTCGGGGTAGAAACGATCGAAGTACCGTCCCACCGTGTAGACGCCCGAGAGGCCCTTCGCCTGGTGGTTCCAGGTCGGGTTCACGGCCAGGCGCGGCACCATGCGACTCCAGTCGCTCGTATGCTGCGGCCGCATGTGCGTGTAGGCCAACATCACGTTGGTGAGCTTCAGCCGGTCCTCATCGGAGAGCACGGGAAGCTCCTCCAGCGCGTCCCACGCCCATCCCACCTCGAAGGTATCCCACGCGGTCTGGTGGTATGGGTCGTCCAGGTACGAATCCGCGATCTTCAGCATCTCCTCACGAGCGAGTCTGGCGATCTCAAGGTCGCCCGTCCGCAGCCACTGCTGAATGAACCACCGGCTGAAGCCGCTCATCCGCTCGCGATCCCACTTGTACCCCCAGTCATCGCGCGGGACCACGCGGTCGCTGTCGGCGATCACGGGCTTTGGCGAGACTGCGTGCAGGAACGGCAGCGTGACATCATCGCCGTCAGCCTCCAGCAACGCGCAGAACGCTTCAGCGCCCGCCGCCTGCCCCACGTCGTCGCTTCCGCCGACGATGACCACGTTCTGCTTCAGCGCCAATCCATAGGGCTCAGCGACGGTCCAGATCACGTAGCCACCGGGCCCCGGCGAGACAGAATCTACGCGCGCATAGCGGTTGAAGTGAAGCCGCGCGACGAGGTCGTTGTTCAGCACGGATCCGAGCGCGATGATGCTAGCGCCGGCCGGCACGTCATCGAGAGCCGACGCAATGGGCACTGACGCCCCCGCAAGCTCCTTGAGGCGTGCCGCGACTTGCCGGGCCTGATCCGCGAGAGTCTCGGGAGCCAAGATCGCGCAGGCGCTCTCCCCGTCACGCACGAGAGTCGTCTCGCGGTTCAGCTCGCGGACCTGGGATAGCGGCTTCGCCCCGCGCATGCCCAGCAGTACCTCCATCGGGGTGACGTCGTTCTCGGGGTCGATGGGGATCAGCTCGACGTCATCGATGATGACGGTACCTGTCCACGGGGCGCGGATGCGGATACCGACCTCGAGGCTGTCTGACGTGGCGTAGAGCTGCTTGAGCAGGACACACTCGTGGTACTCGCCGTCAACCTTCGGAGCCTGGGGCAGGAAGAGGCGCCGCTCCCACGCGTGGATTCCACTCCAGTGGGATTCCTCGCGGCTCTCGCCATACGTCTGAAGCGGCCAGGGCTTGATGTCTGAGATGACCTCAAACCCCTCGTCAATGGCGATGCCGGGCGACTTGATGTGGACGCGAGCGAGGTGATAGCTCTCGGGCGCGAGGCCATCAACCGTCTGCGTCACCAGGATCTCGTACTTCGGACGCCGCCACGTACGCAGCTCATCAGTGATCTCATCCCCGGGGTTGAGCGCCTCGGTGCTGACGCGCAGGGCTTTGCTGCCCGAGCGAGCATCGGCGGAGACATCGACAATCTCCGCGCGATCGACGCGCCCGACCCAGTCGCCCTGGAGCTTGATGTCCCAACCCGACAGCCCATCCTCGAATCCGGGATTGATGATCGCATTCTGCGCGTCGCCACAGCCTGCGGTCAGTGCCACCACCAGGACGGACCCGAACGCCGACAGACGTGTTCGCATAGCCATAAGCCCCCCGCCACATCAGATGGCCCGCACGTTCGGGAGGATTTCGCTGGCCGCGTCGCGCAAACCTGTCGCGAGGCTTCGGCCCGAACTCAGGACACGGAGCGCACCATGCGATACGCCGCCGTTCTCCTTGTCGCGATCACCCTCCCCGCCCTCCCGGTGGCGCAGGTCTTCGCGTACGACTTCGAGCAGAGCGACGACCCCGCAACGTATGACGACCTCGATGTGTCGAAGGTCGAATCCGAGATCGTCGATGGCCCGACCGGGCAGTGCCTGCAAGCCCGGAACCCCGCGCCCGGACGATACGCGGTCGTCTCGGTAAGACGCCCGTTCGCCCTCGAGAAGAACCTCATCCTCAGCTTCGACTACCGCGCCGAGTGTTCCGATCCGAAGGACGCCGGCTACGTGGCATGCCTCTTCTTCGAGCCCGACGACACGCAGTATTTCGGCTCCGACAGCTTCACCGACGGGTGGCGCCACGCCGAGTTCGCCCTCGCCGATCTCCACTCGCCCAATGACGGAACGCTGGAGTTGGGCGCCCAGCTATCGCACGTGAATCTCTACGCCCGCGCGAAGGGCGAAGCCGAGCCCCGGATGACGCTGTGGCTGGACAACATCCGCCTTGAGGCGCGCCCACGCGAGGGGCGGATGACCGACACGGTCCGCGTAAGTTACGCGACGCCGCCGTTCTTCAACTGGGTGAGGAGTGCCCGCGGCCGACTTGAGTACTCCAGGGACGCGTCGTTCCCGGCCGGTCAGACCACATCCGTCGATGCCGACAGCAACTTCCACATGCCTGACGAGCCGCTCGCGCCAGGCAAGTGGTACTGGCGGGTGTATAGCGAGGCCGACCTGACCGAGGGCTGGTCCGATATCGAGGCCATCGAGATTGTTCCGGAGGCGCATCAGTTCACGACCGACCGCGTCGATGGCGAGACTCTGGCGTCAGCGGACCACCCGCGCGTCATTCCCTCCCTCCGCCAAATCGACGACGAAGAGCGCAAGAAGCTCGTCGCCGAGGCGCGCAAGGCGTATGAGACGGGCATTCCCGATGACCCGCCGCCGTTCGCCGAAGGCAACCCAGACTGGCCGACATGGATCGACTGGTACGGAAAGGTGCATGGCGGAATCACCAGCCGCGCGGGCCTGCGCATCCAGCGCATGGCCGAGATCCTCGCGCTCACCGGCGACGATCAGGTCCGCGAGTGGACCCGCGAGATGGCGCTCGCCGTCGCCGCCTGGGATCCCGAGGGCGGCTCGCGGATGGGCAACGGCGACATCGGCGCGCACCACGTGCTTCGAGGGCTGAACTGGTGCTATGACGCCTTGCACGATGACCTGGACGACACCGATCGCGACACGCTCCGCGCCGTGATGATCGAGCGCGCGGAGCAGTTCTGGCAGGCTCTCAGCCCCTTCCGCGGCAGCGAGGCCAACAACCACGCGTGGCTCAAGGCCCTCGCCTGCGGCGAGACCGGGCTCGTGCTGATGGGCGAGCACGAAGATGCCTACGCGTGGGCGGAGTGCTCCCGCCAACTCTACCTCGGTCTGTTCCTGCCTGTCATGGGCTACCAAGGCGAGAACAACGAAGGCCTGGCATACTGGAACTACGGTCTCGGTTTCATCATCCGCTACGGCGACATGATGAAGCACGCGTGTGGGATCGACCTCTACCAGCACCCATGGCTGAATCAGACGGCCCGCTTCCCCATGTACTCCGCGCCACCGGGCGCGTGGGCGATCTCCTTCGCCGATACCGGCAAGCCCAACCACGGGATGAAGGGCCCGGCGTGTCAGAACTACGTTCGCCAACTGGCCCTCAGGACGCGCGATCCCTACGCGCTGTGGTACAGCGGCGCGACCGAGGCCGTGGATGGGCTTGAGCCGAAGGCGCCCACCGATCTCCCGAAGTCCATTCACTACCGCCACATCGGCTGGGGGCTGTTTCACACCGATCTCGTCGATGGCGCTAACTCCGTCAGCTTCGGCATGCGGAGCGGCCCCTTCTGGGCCGGGCACCAACACGATGACCAGAACAGCTTCGTCATCAACGCCTATGGCGAAAAGCTCGCCATCGATTCGGGCTACTACGACTGGTACGGCAGCGACCACTTCACCGAGTATTCCAGCCGCACCAAAGCCCACAACACCATCCTCGTCAACGGTGAGAACCAGGCCCACTTCAAGAGGGGCGCGGATGGCAACATCACCGAGTTCTTCGATTCACCCCAGTTCGGCTATATCGAAGGTGATGCTTCCGACCCCGAGATCTACGACGGCAAGCTGAAGCGTTTCGTCCGGCGCGTCATCTTCGTCAAGCCTCACACATTCATCATCCACGACTCGCTCGAGTCGGCGATTGGGCCGGTGAAGTTCGACTGGTTGCTCCATGCCGTTGCGCCGTTTGAGAAGGGCGCGGCGGACGGTACGTGGCAGACCAGCTCCGCGAATGCCAAGATGTCCTGCACGTTCATGCACCCCAAGGTCGGCGTTACGACCACCGAGGGTTTCCCCGTTGAGCCCGTCGACGGCTACAGCACGCGTCCGGTCCCGCCCGAGAAGTACGTGAACGAGTGGACCCTCAGCGCCACCCCGTCCGAAGCCCGCGAGGCCGAGGACTTCCTGACCGCTCTCCATATCAACAGGGGTAGTGGAGTGCCTGGGCCCTGGATGCTGACGGAGGGCGAGGACTGGCTGGGAGTCCACACGCCCACGCCCGGGTACTACCTCGCTGCGGCGTTCCGCCGCGACAACGGAGATGGCATCGACGGTGAACTGGTGACAGACGGAGACGCGATCGCTTTCTTCGAGCGCCAGTTCATCGTGGTCAACGCCACCGGAGCGTCCGCGGTTGGCGATGAGTTGCTGCGCAGCACCGCGCCTGTGACCGTCGCGTTCACGCGCGTGGACAAAGCACCTACCCTAACGGCGTCGCTCGAAGTAGCCGCGACCGTCTCCGCCCGGGTCTGGGGCAAGCCGAACTCCCTCACCCTCAACGGCGAGCCCACAGACTTCCGCTACGCAAACGAGATGATCACCCTTGATCTCGAAGCCGGAGAGCACGTGATCGAGGCAACGATGGATGAAGGCAGGTGAAGTGGATGCGAGGCTTATTGGTCCTACTGGTCTGCGTGCTGATCGCCTCCTGCGCCCGCGCCCAGGATGCTGAAGAGACATTCGGCTGCGAGGCTAATCCCACCGGCGACCCGATCGGCGGCGGCGCGGGCTATCGCGATATCAAGACCGAGGGCGACTACACGGTCGCCACCGCCGACGAATTCGTGGCGGCGCTCCAGGCCGCCCAGCCCGGCGAGGTCATCTTCGTGCCCGACGGCGCGGAGATCGACATGACCAAACACAACGAGCTGAAGCTCCCGAAGGGCATTACGATTGCGGGGACGCGCGGTCTGAATGGCTCCCTGGGCGCCCACGTCTTCACCACGCGCCCCGCGGGCCGCATGTTCGCCGCCTACGAGGGCGACAATCGCATCACTGGCCTGCGCTTTGAGGGTCCGCACGCCGGGGCCGAACGCGTCGGCGAGAACGCCTACTTCATCGGCGTCAGCGCCTACGACTTTGAGATCGACAACTGTGAGGTCTCCGCCTTCAACACCGCCGGAATCGGGTGCGGGCAGAGCGCCCTGAGGGTGCATATCCACCACAACTACATCCACCACTGCCAACGTGGCGGGCTAGGTTATGGGGTCTCAACCGCATCGGCCGACGTCCGGATCATCGCCAATAAGTTCGAGTATTGCCGCCATCACATCGCGAGTTCGGGCTTGCCCGGCGCAGGCTACGAGGCGGCGTGGAACCTGGTGCTGCCGAATGCCACCAGCCACCACTTCGACATGCACGGCGGGCGCGATCGCGGCGACGGCACTGACATCGCCGGCGACTGGGCGCACATCCACCACAACACGTTCCAGGGCAAGCACCGCCACGTGGTCATCCGAGGCGTGCCATCCCAAGGCGCCGAGGTCCATCACAACTGGTTTGCCGCACCCGCGGCCGAACGCGTCATCGCCGGCGGCAATATAAAGGTCTACCGAAACGTCTACGGGCCGGACAAGGTCCTGGAGGAGTAGAGCATGAGATTCTTCATCGCAACGGCCCTGATACTCATTGCAGCCGGCATCTGTGCCCAAGACCGGCTCGGCGATTCTCTCCCGGAGGGCGCCGTCCAGCGTCTCGGCACACTGCGCATGCGCTACAGCACCGGAATCGGCGACCTCATCTACCTCCCCGACGGGCGAGCCGCGGTCGCCGCCGGCGGCAAGGTCGACATCTGGGACACGGCCGACGGGCAGATCGTCGAGAGCCACGCGGTCACTGACGCGTCGGTCACCGGCATCAACGTCAGCGCCGACGGGACGCGACTGCTGGTCGCCGACTCCAACAGTCTCGTTCGCGAATACGATCTCACGACTGCGGAGGAGATCCGCCAGTGGCCAACAGAGCAGTCGAGCCTGCAGTCGGCTCATTACTCCCCCGACGAGACCCACGTGCTGACCACCGGCAGCAGGCCGCCGACCATCAAGGAGTGGGACCTGGACTCGGGTGACGAGTTGGTCTCGATCACCGGGAAGATGCACTACTTCCACGAGGCCATTTACGACGCTGCGGGTGAGACGGCGTGTGTAGTGGGCGGCGCCGGATCGAATGAGGTCATCTCCCAGTTCGACCTCGCGACTGGCGAGATGCTGAAGACCTGGCTGAAGGACTACTACACTCACGATCGCAGCATCGTCCTCTCAGAGGACGGCGAGCGGATCCTCGTCGGTAGTCGCCATTCCGCAACCGAGTGGCTCCTGAGTTCACACGAGCAGCAAGGCAAGTTCACCGGCCACCACGGTCATGCCGTCACCGCCGTCGCCTACTGCAAGGAGCCCGAGCAACTTCTCACGGGATCGCGCGATGGGTCGATCCGGCGATGGGATCGCCTGACCGGCGATATTCTGCTGCGTTGGTTCCCCCACGAGGCCTACGCTGCCCACATACGCGTGTCACCGGATGGCAAGTGGGTGCTCTCCTATGGCCGAGGGCAGGTCGCTGTCAGCAGCATCGAGGACGGCTCCCCTCGCGTCGCGTGGGATCGTCACGGCGGCCCCGTGCAGGCGGTCGCAACGCTGCCTGGCGGCCGCTGCGTGAGCGGCTCCGCGGACTCGACGCTGCGGGTCTGGGATACGACGACGGGCGATGCGCTGGCGACCATCGGGAGCGTCGGCATCGGTGCCTTTAGCGTAGCAACATCAGCCGACGGCTCGCGTGTCGCGGCGGGCTGCAAGGACGGAATCGTCCGCGAGTATGGGATGCCGGGCGGCGAGTTGCTGCGCGAGTTGAAGGGCCACCTTGGTTACGTCCGATCCGTCACCTACACGCCCAAGGGGCACCACCTGCTCAGCTCCGCCGGCGACGGCACTGTCCGTGTCTGGGGCGCTGAGGGCGACACGCCTACGAAGATACTCGAGGGTCACCGAGGAGGCGTTCTGAGCGTTGCCGTGTCGCCCGACGGGCAGTCCGCGCTCACCGGCGGGCGCGACGCAACGGTGCGCCTGTGGGACCTCCGGAGCGGGGCCACGACGCGCGTCATGGAGGCCCATCGTGGCTGGGTCGAAGGCGTGACGTTCACCGGAGACGGACAGGCCGTCTCTGTCGCCCGGGATGGGCGGCTCATTTCGTGGAATCTGGCGACCGGCGAACCTCTGCAGGAGATTGAAGCCGGCGGGGCCCTCTACGCCATCGCTCTCTCCGCCGACGGGGCCAGCATCTACGCTGGGGGCTCGGGCGTCGCCGGCGAATGGGACGTGGCGACCGGCGCGCGAATCCGCGAGCTGGCGGGCCACCAGGGGACCGTCTTCGGGCTTGCGGCCGACCCCGAGACGGGCAAAGTCATCTCGGCCAGTCAGGACACGACGCTGCTGGTGTGGGAGTAGCCATCAGCGCCGGTTGAGATTCAGCTTGTGCTTCAGGTCGGGGCGACGTTCGAGCCACTCGCCCGGCGGCTCAATGAGACCGTAGCAGCACGTATCGACGCCCGTGCGGACCGCCCACGCGGCATCGCCGTACGAGTAATGCCAGAACTCGTCCTCACAGTTGCTGAAGCCCGCGCCCATCATCGCCTCGTAGAGCGTCATCCGATTGCGCCGCGCCGCGGGCGTAAGGCCCTCGATGAACGTCGCCGCTCCCTCCCAGAACTCGTAAGGTCGGGTGAGTTCCGCCGGTCGTCCACTGGGCGTGATCAGCCCGACATCAACCGCGCCTCCCGTGGTGTGGCCCGGCGGGGCTTTCTCGTCGACGGGCGCGAAGTACTGGTTCGTCCGTCGGCGGAGGGTCGCGTAGCTCCAGTCTGGGTGCTCGGTCTCCAGGGCTCGATAGAAGTTCAGGTAACCATCGCGCTGCATCTCGATGGTGCGGAGCGCCGTGCGGACCCAAAACGTGTAGCCACTGGGCAGCAGCGTCTGCGCATTGTTGACCATGTCCGCCACCGTCTCGCGCAGATACGGCACGCACCTGCGCGAGACGCGCGTGCCCGGACAGGCTTTGCGCACGTCAACGAGGGGTTCGTGGTTCTCGATGAGCTTCACCTTATTCAGGGCGCTCATCGGCTCCCGGATCTTCTTGTGCTTCTTCGGGCTCGGCATCGAGGTATCCCGCGCGCCTTGGGTGGTGCGACACGACGGGCGCTTCGGTGGCGCGCGCGAATCTCCTTGTCCGCGTAGGTAACTTCGCTTCACGTGGGGAACCGCCGCGCAGTTGGTTCATCAATCGGACTGTCCTCGGGCGCGCGCCGCCCGGGATGGATAGAGGGAGACCGAAATGGCTGAATTGAAGCTGTCTGCTTGCATCGAGATGATCTTTGGCGACGTGCCCGAGTTCGTCGACCGCATCGACCGCGTCGCCGTGACAGGCGTCCCGGCTGTCGAGTTCTGGGGCTGGGGCAACAAAGACCTCGCGGCTGTCCGCGCGCGTACCGATGAGAAGGGCGTGGCGATTGCAGGCTTCTGCGTCGCCGCCGACGCCGCGCTGTGCGACCCAGAGGGGACGGAAACATGGGTCGCGGGCGCCAAGGAGTCAATCGCCAAAGCCAAGGAATTCGGCGTCCCCACGCTGATCGTCACCACGGGCAACGAGCTAGACATCCCGCGCGAGGATCAGCACAACGCCATCGTCGCCGGGCTCAAGGCCATCGCGCCCGTCGCCGAGGCCGAGGGCATCACGCTCGTGCTCGAGCCGCTGAACTTGCTCGTCGACCACGCGGGGTACTACCTCGCGACATCGGACGAGGGGTTTGAGATCCTCGACGAGGTCAACAGCCCGCGCGTCAAGCTCCTCTACGACATCTACCACCAGCAGATCACTGAGGGACAGCTCATCGCAACGATCACCGCGAACATCGACAAGATCGGGCACTTCCATGTGGCCGATGTCCCGGGCCGCAACGAGCCGGGCACGGGTGAGATCAACTACGTCAACGTCTTCAAAGCGATCGCCGGGACCGACTACGACGGCTATATCGGCCTCGAGTACAGGCCGACGATCGACGCCGCCGAGACGCTGAGGAACACGCTCTCCATCGCCGGCCTGTAGAGCTTTCTATAGAGAATCAAAGCGCCCCGCCTGACGATCAGGCGGGGCGCTTTCCGTATTGGGTTCCGAGTCTATCGACCGATGCGGCCGCCGTCGACGTGGAGAGTCGTCGCCGTGATGTACGATGCGTCATCGCTGAGCAGGAAGACGATCCCCGCCGCGATCTCCTCCGGCCGCGCGAGGCGTGGGATCAGGCCTCCCGCGTCGCTAATCTCCTCCATCTCGCGCTTGCGGGCGGCTGGGTCAGGCGCGCCGCCGAAGTGCATCTCCGTCACGGTCCAGCCGGGCGCGACGGTGTTGGCGCGCATGCCGAAGCCCACGAACTCCGCCGCCATCGTCCGCGTCACGGCGCAGATCCCGCTCTTCGTCGCATCGTAGACCCATGAGCCCGAACGTGCCTTAAACCCCGCTTCGGACGAGACATTGACGATGTGGCCCGGTCCGGCCTTCAACAGCGGCAGAAGGTGCTTCGCCAGAAGCACGGGCGCCCGTAGGTTTATCGTGACCTGCGGCTCCCAATCGTCGTCGCCCGTCTCGGAGATGGGGCATGTATGCGCGATGCCACAGTTGTTCACCAAGCCGTGAAGCTCAGGCGTCATCTGCCCGACGCGTTCAGCAAACTGGGCGATGGACTCGGGGTCGGACAAGTCCACGGGATTGAAGACACCCGAGCCCGAGCAGTCGCCCAAGGCCTCGATCGTCGCCTGGGCGGCATTCTCGTCAATATCCGCGATGATCACCCGCGCGCCTTCAGAGGCGAGCCGCTGGACCGTAGCGCGACCGATACCCATCGCGCCGCCAGTCACCACGATTGTCTTGCTCTCGAATCGCATCGTTCGCCTCCCGTCAGTTGGCTCGAGCCGCGACCCTCTCGCAGCTCTCCCACAGCGTCCGCTGCGTGATGACCTCCGGATACTCGTCCGCCACGAGGCGCAGCTCGCTCAGCCGCTCGCCATCCGCCAACCCGCCGAGGGCCCGAGCGCATGCCTGCCGCACGTCCATCGCGTTCCCAAAGTCATTCACGTTCGCGAGCAGCGTCGGGTACGCCGATGGATCGCCGATCCTGCCCAGCGCATCCGCCGCGGCCGCGCGATAGAGCGGCGTCATCGCATCGTGAAGGAAGACATTCGGCGGGTCGGGCAGCCCAATGTCGGCTTCGTTCGGATCCTCATCCAACGCGGCGCGCAGGACTGCCACAGAGCCTCCATCGCCGAGCTTGCCCAGCGCCCGCGCCAGGAAGAAACACGTCCAACTCCGCTCGCGGGAGGCTTCGCGCATCCGGAAGCGCTCGAACGCGGCGCGGATCCGGGGAGTATTGGCGTCGTCGAGCGCAATCACCGACAGCAACTGCGCGGCGCGTGACGCCGGCTCTAGCACCCCCACCGACACGGCTGGCGGCGACGCAGTGACGGCCTCGACAAGCGTCGGATCGGCACTGGCATTGGCGTCACCGAGCGCCGATAGACACGCCTCGATGGCCCCACCGGCCATTCCGGAGCGATGCAGGACACGAGCCGCGACGGTCTCGTAGGCGTCGTTGATCATGAGCAACCCGCGATCCGGATCCATCGGCACAGAACGCAGCAGAGCAGTAGCGATGGAGCCTGCCTTCGCTGACCCCATCGCATCCAACGCCTCGAGAATCCGGTAGTGCGGGATGGAGCTGTGGCACCCCATCAGCCACTCGTGATCGCCGGTGCGGAAACTGTAGAACCAGAACTCGCGCAACAGCGCGAAGCACTCAGTGAGCGCGACCTCCGCCTCCGGCGTTCCGATCCGGCCAAGGGACTCGGCGGCAGCGCCCGCGAGGTGGTCCGGGCTTGCGTTCCACCCAAGCTCATGGCTTTTGAAGGGCGTCGCGGGGATCTCGATGATGTTCTCTTCGATGACCTGCTTGAGGAGCGGGACCGCCGCCTCATCACCCAGCCAGCCCAGACCTCGGATCGCCGCGAGCCGGGGGTTGAGAGCGTCCGTCGGCGCGTCCATGGCGTAGTCGCGAAGCGCCTTCTTCGCCGCGTCGCCGCCGATGTGACCAAGCGATTCAATCGCGAGCTGGGCGTCGATCGGATCGTCGCTGACGACTCGCTCAATCAGTCGAGCGACCCGCACGTCCCAGTCGCTCTCGCTCACCAGCTTCCGCCACTCAGCCGCCTGGCGCCGGCGCGCGCTTGCGTCCGCATAGGCGTCAAACGCGACGCTGCCGCCAAGAAGATGCTCCAGCGCAACGTGAGCGGCCTGAGCGACCTCAGGCGCTGTATCATTGAGCGCCTCAAGAAGGGGCGGCACTGATTCGCGCGTCCCGCAACTTGACAGCGAGATCGCCGCGGCGCGACGAACGCCCCGGTCGGAGTCGCCAAGGGCCAGCGCGAGGGCGGGCGCGGAGTCACGCTCGCGGAAGATACCCAGCCGCTGGGCGGCGACTCGCTTCGTGTCGGAGTGGCCCGCGCGGAGGCTCTCAATGAGTCGCTGAACTTCGGTCGAGCGCCCCGGCCGAAGGTCGGCTTGTGGGTAGAGATCGATACTCGCGCACTCGCGGAACCGGTCGAATTGCAGGTTGCGCACGCCGCCATTCGCGGCGTTATTAGCGCGATACCGGTGCAGCCCGGGAACGGCGGAGAGATCAACGGGGTCGGTATTGGCCGCCAGCGGAAGCGCGCTCGCAGGCGCGTCCTTCCGCGGGGCATGACACCCCACGCACGCCCGCGTCTCGCCCGGGCGGACGTAGATCCAACTCATCTCGTTGACGACCGGCCGGCCCTCGCCGTCAATCGCCTGGAGGAACAGCGGGCGGTCCGCGGGGACCTCAACGTAGAACGATCCATCCGGCGCGAGAGGCACCTCGCCCAACTCCACGCCCTCCGTGCCGATATGCCCATACTGGTGTCGCGCCGCGCGTGCCGTGAACGGGTCTCCGGCGATCACCCGCATCGCCTTCACGCGCCGCCATTGGTCGTCGACTTGCTTGGTGTCGAAGACGGACTGACAGAGCAGATACCCCGTCTTGTCGGGCTGCTTCTCCGCGTCCGGTGACACCACGTGTGACATCACGACCGGCTTCGCCCGGGGGCCAAGATAGACTACCGAATGTAGATCCGACACACCCTCGACCTGATGGACGGCAACCGCCTCGCCGGTGTCGATGTCCACGACCGCAAGCACGCCTCGATGCGTGCTCGCCAGCAACCTGCCATCGGGCATTGGCGAGATATCGTAGGCCGTGATATCGCACTCTACGCGGTGCTTGTCCTGACCGTCGGCCGCCGCACCGGTGATGGTGAGACCCATGTGCGAGATGCACGCGATGCGCCCATCGGGCAGCGGCGCCGGACACCCAAAACCGAGATTGCGAAGCCATGCGGAGTTGTCCTCCGCGCCATACGTCGGGTCGTATGGCACCAGGCCGCGATCCGTCCCCAGCACAACCTCGCCCCCCGTGCCATCGGGACGAATGCTGTGGATGTGCGTCTCGACCTTCGCGCGCTCCATGAAGTTGTCATGGCGCACGAAGACGACGCGTCCGGCCGGGGTCACTTCCGGTTCGGTATCCGCCACGATGTGCTGGGTCAGCGGCCGGATCTCACCGTCCGCGCTCAGCGTGAACAGGCTCCGCGCGGTGTTGGCGTGGTACTCCTCTCGCGAGCCAATGCGCGTCGAGGCGAAGACAATCCGCCCATCCGGCAGCACGGCGGGATCGTAGTCTTGCCACGGGCCATCGGTCAGTTGCGTCAGGTCCGAGCCGTCGGCGTTGATCCGGTAGATGTGAAACGCCTTGCCGCCCTCGGGGACCATCGCGAAGAGCACTTGCCGCCCGTCATACGTCGTCGTCGGGCCGGCGATCAGGCCCTGTCCCGCATCGATAAGGAGCGTCGGTTCTGCTCCAGGCCCAGGCGCCAGTTTGAGGAGCTTGCGCCCAGACATGGCCGGGGCGGGGGTGTCGTACTCGAAGAACGCGCGCGTCCCCGCAATTGGCCAGATCGCCGTCTGCATCGTGGTGGAGCTGGGCGGGCTCTTGCCGGCGACGTAGACAATGCCCTCGGGCCAGTCGAAGTCCTCCGGCGCATCGGTGAAGATGTCCGGGGGCGGCGGTGGCGGGGCGCCGGGAATGGTGCGGTCGAAGATCAGCGTCTTCGCGTCCGTGAGTAGGCCAGGCACAGTGAGCTTGCCCCACGGACCGAATCCGTTCTTGGCCAGCTCGACCGCCGGCTTCCACAGGAAGTCGTCGTGGTCCGGCTCCGTCCAGTTAGGAACATCGGTCTCGGCGAGGCTCAGCCACTCGGCGTCCGACACGAAGTCAAGCGTAGTGCCATCGGCCATCCCGACGTGCATCCCCGCCAACACCCCGCCCGGGCCGCCCAGGTTCTCGCCCTTGATGGCGACGATATTCGCGCCTTTGTGCAGCCTCTCTTCAATCCGGAAGCGCTTCACCTTCGACCAGACGCCGCCGTAGTCCAACTCCAACGCAATGCTCTGCATGTTAATGAACAGCTCGAAGCCGTTGTCTGCGGTGACAACGACCGTCGCCTCGGTCGGCTCCGACTCGAGAGTGAACTTGCGGCGCAGGTATGACGTCGGTCCCGAGCCATCCGGGCCGCCGTCCGGCGACCAGATCCAGGCGGCTTGATCGATGTCAGGCGCCGTGCCGATCCCCTGGGCCGGGAGTCCGACGGAAATGACCATGAGTGCGGCAATGATGGGCCAGGCTCGAGACACGATGAGTCCTCCAGGTAAGCCGACTAGAACTGCTGCTGATCGACGCGATCTCCCGCTAGGCAGGATAGGACGTAAGGTCCTTCGGGCAAGACGGCAATCGACGCGTCGGAACCGTGCTTGGCGAGTGCCGCGGCGACGCCCTCTTCGACGCTGTCGATGGGCGTCACGAAGCACTTCGCAAGGTCGTCGTTCGGCACGCCGTCAGTGAAGACCATCACCTCACCGGCAACGCGACGAATCTTGGTGAACTGGGCATACCACTGGTCCATGTGAAAGTAGGCCGCGTCCCTCACGCGGGGCACGTAATCCTCAAGCTTGTCTGTCTCGAAGAGAGCGGCGACGAGCGGCGAATCGCCGATGCCCTCCGCGCACTCACATGCGATGATGATCGTCCCTCCGGGCTTGATGATAGGCACTGGACCGGCAATGCCCTTGACGCTCTGGTAGAAGGTGAGGTCGAGGGGGTAGCCCGCGGCGCTCGTTACCACGATGTCGACGGGTTCGTCGATGGCGGACCGGCCCTGTTTGTACGAGTGAGCAGCGGCGGCGAGGTGCGCCGCCTCGAGTTCACCGGCAAAGACGCCCGTCATGCGGCGTGTCTCGTCGAGCGTGACGTTAACCATCAGCTCGGGCGCTCCGGCCAGCCGCGTCACTGCCAGCGATTCCTCATGGGCCGGGTTTCCATGGATCTGTCCCGCACAGGCTTCGTCGGGGTTCACGAGGGGCGGCGAGTGGAAACGCAGCAACGTCTCCATCCCACAGACACCCGGGCAGACGGCCTTCCGCCCGCCTGAGAAGCCCGCGATGAGGTGGGGCTCGACGAGCGAGACGGCAAGCTTCAGGTCGGCCTCCGCGTAGATGCGATTGATGTGGGCCGGCGTGCCGCGCGAGGTCTCCCCCATCACCACTTGAGCGTCGGGATCGTGCGCGTCATGGTTAACGATCCGCGCGCCCGAATCCATCGTCTCATCGCCAAGCATCTCGCGGAGTTCGTCGGGCGTGTTGCCCCGATGCGAGCCGGTGCCGATGAGGATCGTGACCCGCTCCGGCGACAGTCCCGCGCCGGCAAGCACCCCCAGCAGCACGGGCAGGATGACCTCGTTCGGCACGGGGCGCGTGATGTCGGAAGTCACGATACACGCGTCACCGCGCCCGTCGGCGAGTTGCGCCAGTGGTGCGCATCCGACGGGATCGCTCACGGCCAGGCGCGTCGCCTCGCGCGCGTCGGCGATGGCGGGCATCGGCTGGAAGCGCATGACATGGCGCACGTTAGCGTCCGGCAGGGCCGCGTTCAGCTTCCCGCGGCCGTAACTGAGGGCTACGTCCATGGACGGATACCTCGATCAGTAAACTGTAGCGAGGAGTTTGCCGCAGGCGAGCCGGTGACCTCCGGCGAGGGGAGTAACATGGGGTGGGCGACGGGACTCGAACCCGCGACTCCCAGAGCCACAGTCTGGTGCCCTACCAACTGGGCCACGCCCACCATGTTGTGACTTACTACGAGCGAACGCGGTGGAGGTTGCGGAACGAGGCCGGTGCAGTCGTGACGCGCGAGGGGCAGTGGATGCCTGCCCTTCCCCGGATTATGGCGTTGTAGTACCATTAGGATCAGTCTAGCGTCTGAATATTGTCACATTACATGACGGGCGAGAGACCACGTCCGATAAGGGGTGCAGGCCATGCGGATCAATCACCTGGCGGCAATCGCAGCAGTTATTGCGGCGCTTACGTGCGGCACGGTAGCCGCCCAAGCGGCGCCGACGGCCGCGGAGCAAGCAGTCGCCGACGCGTTCAGCAAGTGGTGCGTCGCGGACCTACCCTTTGCCAAGAAGCCATCCGTCAGCGAGGCGGCGCCGTGGGCGCTCTGCGAGTTCGGGCAGGGCGGATCGAGTTCCGTCCAGATCCACGCCGAGCCCGACGAGACCAAGCGGAACGGGATCGTCACCGAGGGCGGACGCGCGCCAACCACGGTCAACGGGCAGACGGCCTCCGAGAGCCAGACCTCGAACACGGCCGGGTTCACGAACGCCGTCCTAAAGTGGAGTCGCGGGCCGTGGGTGGGGCAGATTCTCCTCAGTCGCAAGACCGCCGGGACGCCGGAGACCAAAGCGGAGATGGCCAAGCAGGCCCGCGGGATCGCCCAGGATGTCGACGACGTGATCGCCGCGGCGATGGGTGTCGCCGTCGACGAGCAGTGGCCGGTCGCCGTGTCCCTGATCATCCTCATCGATCGGAGAGACTGCATCGCGGACGTGGACGCCTTCAGCAGCATGGGGATCCTCGACACAGCGAGACTCATCCGGTCCCACGACGATAGCAGGTTGCGAGGGCGTGATCCCGGCGAGACGAAGCCCGAAGACGGGGTCACCGAGGTGGCCATGATGACCTTCGACGGCGGAGCCGTTCACCTGGAGCACGACTTCAGCCAGGACCCGCAGGACACCTACCACGCCCTTGGGTCGCTCTACGGGGCCAGCGGCAACGTTCTGGATCTGATCCGTCCCACCGGCAGCGAAAAGCGCGATCTCGCGTGGGCCGCGACCCAGGCGCTCATCCACGCCTGTCGACAAGGAAGGGGGGTGCGGCCGAAGATCAGCCTCGTAAGTTGCAGCCACGGGCTCGCCACGCCCGAGACCCGAGCGCGCATCAATACGCTCAACAGGGCATTGCGACGCGTGGCCGAGAAGATCGACCTACGCCGATCCGGCTCACTGTGGACGCTGCCGTGGGCGGTCATGGGCCAAAGCGAGCGGAGAGAGATCGGCGGCCCGGATGAGACGCTCGAAGATGCGCTCGCGACGCTCGAGGGCCTCGCCCCTCAACTGACCACGCCGCCGGTGGTAGACGTCGTCGGCATCGGGTTCGACCCCGGTTCGGAGGCCGCACAGACGCTCAAGGAGTTGGCGGCGGCAGGCGGAGGCACGTACGCAACCGCGCCAACGGCCGCCGATGTGGGCGCGGCGTTGGCCCGCATCGCCAGTGGCGAAGCGAACCCACCCGACCTGCAGAACGGACACCCGGACACTCAACCAGGCATCGGCATCGTCGCGACGAGCGCCGGGACCCAGCCAAAGAGCGCCGCCTACGGCAAGGCCAAGATCTCGCTGATCGTGTGGATGGCGAACGGTTTGATGAGGCCGCCCAGTGGACCGGTTCAAGGCGCAAAGCGGTTGCTCGCCAAGCTCCGGTGGACGGATGCGCCGGCGGAGGGCAACGTGACGATAGCGTGGAGCCGTGACGGAGTCGTGAGAAGCACGAGCACGATTAAGATCAGCGATGCGCGCACCCAAATGCGCGGAATCGGCGGTTCAGATGGCGGCCCCATGAAGCCCGGCAAATACACCGTCAAAATGGAGTTTGGCGGCGAGTTGCTCGCCGAGGCGAGCGCGGAAGTCGTGGAGTAGGTGGGCGAATCGCTGTAGTGGCGCTACGACTCCAGCAACCACGGGTCCGGCGCCAGCGGAGGTTGCTCCGGGGCGATGCTGTAGTCTCGGGCTTGGAGCGTGGGATGGCCTCCGGGGCCGTAGGTATCAGACTCATCCGCGCTCTGGTCATCGCCCAGAACGTACGTGACGTCGATGCCGCCATCGGTCACCGAGCACAGACTGAACCCCTGAGTCGTCTCGATCTCGTCCCACCGATCGGTGAGTTGCGCCGTGTTGCCCGCCGCGGGAGCCTTGCAGATGCGGATCCCATCCACGACCTCCACCGGTCGCCCCGTATGCACGTGGCCGCAGAAAAGCACATCCACACCCGCCGCCTTCAGCAGCTCGAAGATCCGCGACCGGTGCGGCTCATCGATTCCAAAGTACCAGAGCAGATACTCATCCGGCAGCGCGATGTCGTAGTTCGGCTCATCGATGCTCTCGATGTACAGCCAGTAGTGCATCATCGCCACATGGTGCCGTCCGCTGGGCAACTCCGGCAGCCTCTCCATGAACCGCCAGAATCGCTCCTCCTCACGCAGACCCGAGCCCGCGACTGCCGCGAAAAACCCGGTAAATCGCACGTCGCGATGCATGAACGTCCAGTTGACCGGGCCGAAGTGGGACGCGAAGAGTTGCAGCCGCTCCGACGTCATGTTCAGCGCGATGTCGCTGCGACCGGTTCGTGGCCCCTCGCGGTCTGTGTGTCTGTTGCCCACATCCATGTTGCCGGGGATCACGTGCGAAGGAAACGGCAGCGTGTCGAGATCCTCCCGAGCGAGCGCGTATTCCTCCTCGTGCGTGTCGCCGTCGCGCGCTATATCGCCGCCGACAAGCAGCAGGTCCGCATTCGTCCGCACCATCTGCCGCTTGATGGCCTCCCATCGCCGCGTCATGGACGGGCGATACCGATACGAGCGCGGCGTGCCAAGATGATGGTCGTTGATGTGCAGGAACGTGAAGGGAGAGAACTCGCTCATCGGGTGACTCCTTCAGCCGGCCTTCGTTATGGGCTCCCAATTCGCGCTGCCGGAGGCGCCGACCTCGGCCCACTTGGAGGCTGACCCGCACCCCAAGCCGAAATGGCCCCATGTCCAGGCCGATCCCACCGAGTGTGAGGGTCCTCCCATGCGTGGCAGTCTGCTCCTGATCGCGCTCCTACTGGCATCCGTGGCCTCAACGCAAGCCGTGCTCACCATCTACCACACGTCAGAGCCCCCGGTGCTCGACGGCGCGCTCGACGACGCGTGCTGGCAGGCAGCGTCCGTTGCGAGCCACTTCATCTCGGCGCAGAAGGACCGGCTCCCAGAGGAGCAGACTCAGGCGCGGGCGTGCTGGGACGATGAGAACCTCTACCTCGGCATCGAGGCATTTGAGGGCATGCTCGAGCCCAAGCTCAACATGCTGCACCTCGTCAAGGCCGACAAGACCGGCCGAGACGCGAGAGTGTTCGGCGACGACTGCGTTGAGATCTTCCTCCAGCCGGGGGGAGGCGAGTATTTCCACCTGGGCGCCAACTCGACCACCGGCACGTACGATGCGCGAGGAACCGACAGCGCGTGGAACTGCGACTGGCAGTGCGTTGCGAAGCGCCTAACGGCAAGCTACGTGCTCGAGGCATCCATTCCGCTATCGTCGCTGAGCGACGCGACGCCGACCGAGTGGAAGGCCAACTTCACTCGCCACCGGCCTCACGCGAAGGAATACAGCACGTGGAGCGGCCTGAAAGACGCGTTCCACCAGCCGGAGGCGTTCGGGACGCTGAGGTTTGCCCAAACGGGCCCGACGCTCGCCCCCGCCGCGATTGACCAGCGCGATGGCATCGTCGAGGTGACGACGACCGTCGGCGGAGACGCCGATGATGAGACCGCCGTGTCCGCGTCACTCGACATCGGGACGACGTCAACGGTGAAGGGCGCCGGCGAGCACGTCATGCGTCTGACGGTCGAGGGCGAGACGGTGCGGAGCCTGACCTACGCGCTCGCACAGGCTGACGACGTTCTACTGCGCTCGGCGCCCATCCCGCTGTCCGTCGCCGCCGGCGCGATTCGGATCGCGACCGATACGCGCGATTGCGAGACGACCGCATACCTGAATGGCAACCCCGTGACCGATCCCGAATTGCAGTTGCAGCCAGGGCTAAACACGGTCGCGCTTGAGGTGCGTCCGACAGGCAACAGGCCAAGCGCCTCGCCAGCCCTGCTGCATCAAGGTCGGGAGCTGCCGGTCGCCTGGGCGGCGTTGGCCGAGCTGCCCGAAGCTGGCTGGCTCGATGGCGACGTGCCCCCCACGGCATCTGAGGCGTCGCAGGGCTTCCTGGCAGCGGCCGTCTACGTCGGCGAGCCGAGACCCCAGTTCTTCCCCAACATGGATACCTTCCACGCGCCCCGAGGCAGCGCGCAACTCATGAGACTCTACGTCCACCCGGCGGCGGGCATCCCCTCTTCGGAGTACCGGATGGTCGTCGAGTTGCCGGAACGCATGCGCTACGCGGCGGCCGATCCGCTCGGCGGAGGGGCCGTCCCAACCGTGACGCGGGCGGGCAGGCTGCAGAGCGACGGCGCGACGTTGGCTCGCCACCACGTGGATTTCAGTCGCATGCCCGGCCAGGGCATGGAGTTGTCGATGCGGTGGGGCGATGAGACCGGCCACACGCTGACCTACCAGCCGACCATCGCCACCGGCGGCACGCACGATTGGCAACACCTCAGCATGACCGTCACCGCACCGAAGGGAGCAGTGGACGTCCACCCGCTCATCATCAAGTGGCAGAGCCGGGGGATCGTCGGCACGTTCTGGGTCGACAACCTCGTCTTCCGCGAGGATGGTGGCGAGGAGAACCTGCTGAAGATGGGCACGTTCGACGAGGACGGGTGGGAGAACCACTGGATCCTCAAGCCCGAGGGCCCCGATGGCTCGAAGTGCTGCAAGATCGTCTCGACCAAGGAAGGCGCGGACAAACAGCAAGCCCTTTGGGTCGACAAGGATGACCTCGTCCCCGTCGAGGCCGGGAAGCAGTATGTCGTCGAGGCGGACGTGCGGTGCGACAGGCTCGGATCGCCGGATTCGCGGGCGACCTGCGGGCTACTGTTTGAGGCCCCACGCAACATGCCCGAGGGCGAGTCTCCCGTATACACGTACTTCCAGACGCTCAATGGGCTGGTCACCGAGCTGCCCACGGAGAGCCGCGTGATGGTCCTCCCGCCGTTGAGGAACGTCCGACCGGAAAGAGCGCGGATCATGCCCTGCTACTACGGCTCGCGCTTCTCCGACCCAACCGTCGCGGAGGCCATGGCCGAGAACTGCTGGGCGGCAGGCATCACGTGGACGTATGGGAAGCTCGCCAACGACGTGGTCGACCACGTGCTCGACCGCGGGCATCAGGTCGTGTTGAGCATCGGTTACGAGCCGTGGGGCGCGCCAGCGGGCGCCAAGCACTTGCTCGAGGACGACGAAGGCCTCCGGGCCCTCGGTTTCGACGGCAAGCGCATCAAGCACCAGTTCTGCCCGACATGGGTCTTGGCCGATGGCGACGAGGTGATCGACGCGCTTGAGGAGTGGCTGCTCGGAGTCGTCAACAACGAGCCTTACGCGGGGGCAAACTGGGATCTTGAGCAACCCGTCATCGACCCGCCGACGTTCTGCGTCTGCGAGCGATGTCTCATCGCATTCAGAGACTTTGCCGACCTCGCGGACGCCACCGACCTGAGCGGCGAGATCCTGCTGTCGGACTACCCGAGCGAGTGGACCGACTTCCGCTGCACGCAGAACGCCGAGCTGGCCGGACACATCAGGGCGATTCTCGATAGGGCGGACCGAGAGATCGAATTCTCACTCTACTCGGGGCACGAGTCTAATCGGACTAAGGAGCACTACGGCGTCGACTGGGCCCTCATGGCGCCGCATCTGGACCTGGGCATCGCGGGCTACGGCGCGCCGCGCGAGACCGTGCAAGCGACCATCGAGGCCCTGGACGGGGTGCCGTTGATCGGTGGCGAGATGTGGTACCTCTCCGACCGCGACGACGCGCGCCCCATGCCGAAAATGCAGACCTGGCGCAACCGAGTTCTGCGTCAGTACGCCGATAGCGGGGGAAACGGATGCCTGATCTGGTGGCTGCCGCCGATGGATGGTGGCGCTTTCTACGCGACCAGCGAGGCGGCGGAGATCATCGCCGAGTATGAGGAGTTCTTCGCGCTTGAGAACCGCTGCGACGCCAAGCTCGCGGTCACCGGCATCCCGGAGAATGACTGGTTCGCATTTGAGAAGGGCGGGCAGACGCTCGTGATGCTGCTCAACTTCAGGGCCGAACCCGTGACGGCGGTCGTGGACGGGGACGAGAGAGAGATCGAGGCCTACGGGGTCGACGTCACGGTGTCTGAGTAACGCGCCGTGTCAGTCGTCCTCTGGGTGGTGCAAGTGGCCGTGGCGCATCCGCCCGCGGAGGTTGCACTCAACCCACACCTGCGTGTAGGGCGCCTCGACGATCTCGAGGATCGCGTGCTCCTCACCCATGCACGTGCAGACGATATCGCCCGACTCGACGATAAACTCATCGCCATCGGTGACGACGCGGGCTTTGCCGGCGAGGACAAACCAGAACTCATCGGCGTCGTGGAAGTGCAACTCGACGGAGCCGTCACCTTCGCGCGTCGAGCATCCCATCGCAGTGATGCCGCCCTCGACCTTGCACCACTCGGGGGCGCGGTCCGTCCCGAAGTCTTCACGCTTGATGATTGGCATGCGTCTCCTCCCGGTCTTGGATCGGTTTAGGCATCCTCGTAGCCCTTTCCGGCCTCGAGCGCTGCCCGCTCGGGGTCGGTGAGAGTGAGATCGCCCCGCCATGTCGCGATGTTCTGGTTCAGGTGTTCCAGCCGGCGGACGGCGATCAGCGTCGTCTGCGCGATGTCGAGGGCCAAGGCATACTTGAGGCATGCCGACACCGCCGGGACGCCTTCGGCTTCATCCTGCGCGAACCGGCCGCGTCCGAGTGGCTCAAGCGTAATCATGCCCACGTCCGGGTTGTCGGCCGCAAGCCGGCGCAGCCCCGGCTCGCGATCGCGCCAGTGGTAGTTGTGGTTCAGCAGCAGAGCGTCGACTTGCGAGAGATCGCTCGATTCAGCCGTGCCCTGACCGAGGACGCCAACAAGGCGCGTCAGGCCGCGATCGCGAAGGCTGACCATCGCCTCGATCTGCTCGGGCGTGCAGGTCCAGTCGAGGTAGAAAATGTCGACATGGTCCATGCCGAGCTGCCCCAGCGCTCGTTCAGCCTCGGCAACCGTAGCGGCGGCGGTCTGGGTCGTCGCGCTCGCCATCCACGCCGACAGCACGAGGTGGTTGCGGATACCCAGCTCATCGACGAGCGAGCCGAACATCTCGCGCTCTTCGTCGTAGGTAACGTCGAAGTAGTTGATGCCCGCGTCGAGCGCCGTCGAGACGATCGTCAACAGTTCCTGGCGATCCGCGCGCGCCATCCCGCCATACTCGCCCAGGAACGTGTGGCCACCGAGGCCGATGGTTGAGACCTCAACGCCCGTGTTGCCAAGTGTCGTGGATTGAGGCAGAACCATCAGCCGTCTCCCCTCGAATCGTCAGTCCTGTCTGTTATTCACGCACGGACTCGCGGGACCTGCCCGAATCGCGCGTCCGGAGGCCTTCCGGTCCTCTGTGCCGAACCGGGCCGCTGCCATCACTTCGCTTCCAGGGGGCACTTGGGATGACGCCGAACGCGCTGACATTGGCCGCTCTTGCTGTCGGCATATTGCTCGCGGTTTCGGCCGGCGGCCAGGAGTTCAAGGCCAACTACGACGAGGACAGGGTCCCCGAATACACGCTGCCCGATCCCCTCGCGCCGGGAGCTGACGACAAGAAGATCGGCCCCAAGCGGTGGCGCAAGAGGCGGCGCGGAGAGATCCTCGACCTCTTCCGCGAACACGTCTACGGCAGAGCGCCCGGTCGGCCGGACGCGATGACGTTCGAGGTCTTCGATGTCGATGAGAACGCCCTCGACGGGCTGGCCACGCGCAAGCAAGTCGAAGTGCGCCCAACAGGCGACCGCGACGACTTGCACATCGACGTGCTCACCTACCTGCCCAATGATGCCAAGGGCCCTGTCCCGACATTCCTCACGCTGAACTTCTTCGGCAACCACTCCATCCACGCCGACCCCGGCATTCGCATGAGTCAGAGCTGGCTCCGCGACAATGACGACTACGGAGTCGTCGACAACAGGCCCACGGAGAAGTCGCGGGGCGTCCGCTCATCACGCTGGGCGGTTGAAATGATCCTGGAGCGGGGCTACGGCCTCGCCACGATCTACTACGGAGATATCGACCCGGACTTTCACGATGGCTTCCAGAACGGCGCGCACCCGCTCTTCTACGCCGATGGCCAAACCGAGCCGAAGCCTGATGAGTGGGGCTCTATCGCCGCATGGGCATGGGGGCTCAGCCGCGCGCTGGACTACCTCGAGACCGATGAGGAAGTCGACCACAAGCGCGTGGCTGTCATGGGGCACTCGCGTCTGGGGAAGACATCCCTGTGGGCCGGGGCTGAGGACGAGCGTTTCGCGATGGTCATCAGCAACGACTCGGGCTGTGGCGGGGCGGCGCTCGCCCGCCGAGCCGTCGGCGAGACGGTCGGGCGGATCAACACGTCCTTCCCCCACTGGTTCTGTGGGAACCACAGGCAGTACAACGAGAACGAAGCCGCTCTGCCGGTGGACCAGCACGAGTTGATCGCCCTCATCGCGCCGCGGCCCGTCTACGTCGCCAGCGCCGAGGGGGACAGCTGGGCCGATCCGAGGGGCGAATTCCTATCGTGCAAGCACGCCAGTCCGGTATACCGGATGCTCGGCACCGAGGGGCTCCCGGCGGACGACATGCCCGCCGTCGATCATCCCGTTCAGGGACAGATCGGCTACCACGTCCGCTCGGGCGGGCACGATGTGAAGGACTTCGACTGGGAGCAGTACCTCAGCTTCGCCGACAAGCACCTGCGGTGATCAGTACCCCGTCACGAGCGGCGGAATGTCGACGCCCGGCGGGTAGAGGTGGAACTCCCAAAGCGTCGGCACGTCGGTGGCTTCGAGGATGTTGAGTCGCACCTTCTGAGCCGTGATCGGCTCGAATTCCAGCACCACGTCGCCGAGGGTCTCGCCCTCGTGGGCGACCTTCCACTCCTCACCCTCCAGGTACTCGACGCGGTAGCTCTGCGTCCGGTTCCACTGCGCCTCCAGGACCATCGCCCGGTCAAACGCCTTGGGCTCGCCGAAGTCCACCTCGATCCAACCCGAAGTAGAGCCAGCCTCGGCGCCCCAGCGCGTCCCCTCATCGCCATCGAACGCCATCTCCACGGAATACTCCTCATTCCAGTTGCTGGAGGCAGTCGACGGTCAATCGAATGCCAACGAATCGCGATACATTAGTGAGATCGGATCAAGCTCAATCGCGGGGCGGTCAAGCTCCAGTGCAATGATCGTGTCGGTCTCGTCGCGGTCCTCCGCCGCCAATGCGACGGTCAAGATATCATCGGCCTGCGTCACGCCGGGCGTCCCACCAGTGAGAGCCTTGACCGACACGACGCCCGCGCCGATATCGGGCAGCTCCAGATCGCCGTCGGGCCACTCCAGCACGTGCAGATAGGCCATGTTTCCCCTGCGCGTCGACACGCCCCATTGCGCGGGCTTGTACGGACCGCCGGTCGTGGCGTAGATCGACTCCCCATACATCCCGAGCCACTCGCCCATCGCCCGGTAATTCTCCTCGTGGCGCGGCTCAATGCGACCGTCCGGCATCGGGCCCGTATCCAGCGCGAGGTTGCCGCCGCCGCCCGCGCACCGGATGAGAATGTGCAAACACTCCCCGAGGCTCTTCACCGGCTTGTCTGCCCCGCGGAATGACCACCCCACGCCCATCGTGATGCAGCTCTCCCACGTCAGGTCGATATTGTAGCGCCCGATCGTCTGCTCCGGGGTCACGAAGTCCCCGGGTATCCCGGCTCGGTTGTTGATGATGACACCAGGCTGAAGCTCGTGAATCATCGCGAACAAGCGCTCAGCGTCCCAGTCCTTGGCCGTGCCGTACAGTCCGTCGAACCAGATACCATCGATCTTCCCGTAGTTGGTGCATAGCTCCCGAATCTGCCCGTGGAGGTACTCGATATACTGGTCGTGGTTCTCGGTGAGGAAATCGGGATGGTGCCAGTCCGGCTGCGAATAGTACCACACGATCCTGATGTCGCGCTTGCGGAGCGCCTTCGTCAGTTCCGCTGTCACGTCGCGGCCAATCGGCGAGTTGGTCACCTTGTGCTCGGTCAGCGCCGAGTCGAACATCGCGAAGCCGTCGTGGTGTTTCGTCAGGAAGATGACGTACCGCGCGCCCGAGGCCGCCACCACGTCCGCCCAGTGATCGGCATCGAATTCTGTCGGGTTGAAGTCCTTGTAGAGGTTGTCGTAGACCTCCAGCGGCACGCCGCCGGCCGCGTCCTGCATCCCCGGACGCGGCCCGAACCGCGACCAACCGATCTCGCCCTCTTCGATGCTGCACGGCCCCCAACAGATGAACACGCCCAGCTTCGCCTCACGGAACCACTCCATGCGAGCATCGTGGTCCTCGATGGACTCACCAGGGATGCTTGTATAGACCGGGCCTTCGGCCTGCTGGGCCGCGGCAGCGACGGCGATAAGAGCCAGCGCAATCGACGCGATGCGAGTCATGTGGATCGTCCCTTCGGAGGGCGCGACGGATTGCCCGACGCTTCTCGTCCAGTCGTCCCCAGGCCTCCCCGAAGGCTTGAGCCTCGCGTGGGGCGAAGACCGCCCTGCCGGCTCGCCCAACTAACGTGTTCGGAGGCGCCGCAATGTCACGCCCACTCGTGTTCATCGCTTTGCTCAGCCTATCAGCCATGGCATTGGCCCAGCCGCCGATGGCAACGGCCGTCCGGGCGACGGGTGAGATCGACCTCGACGGCGTCCTCGCGGATCCGACGTGGGGCGACGCCCAGTGGCAGAGCGGGTTCAAGGTGGCCAGCGTTCCCGATGACAACGCCCCGCTACCGGCGGCGAGCGCCAAGACGCGCTTCAAGATTGTCTTTGATGACGAGGCGGCGTACGTCGGCATCGAGTGCGATGAGCCGAACATCGCCGATCTGAAGGCCGAGACCCCTTGGCGCGATGGCGCGGTGTGGCAAGATGACTGCGTCGAGATCTTCTTCGACCCCGGTAACGATGGTCGCTACTATCACCAGGTCATGGTCAACGCGCGCGGGACAGTCCTGGACCTGTTCGGCGCCGACTACGGGCTGGTGACCAGCAAGCTCTGGAACGGCGCCTTCGAGGCCGCCGGCAACATCGACGACGCCGCATCCGTGTGGTCGGTCGAGGTCAGGATCCCCTTCGGCGCCATCATCCTGGGCGAAGACGCGGGTGGCATCTGGAAGTGGAACGTCACGCGCGAGCGCCACGCGGGCGGCGAGACGGAGTTGCACACGTGGTCGCCCATGCGACGCAACTTCCATCAGCCCACGCTATTCGGAACGCTCATCGACATGCCGACCGATTACTCGGACTTCCGCCTGACCGTGGACGAGCCGGCAGTGGATGTCTCCCGTGCCGCAAGCGGGCAGGCCACGCTGTCGATGGCTCTGTCGGCTCGAAACGAGACTGGCGCAGATCGCAAGCTGGTCGCATCAGCCGCGCTGTTTGAGGACCCAACCAGGCGCGTGGAATCCGAGCCCCTCGATGCCCCGGCAAACGAGGCGGTGACATTCCCGCTCCCGGGATTGGCGTTCGTCGGCAGCGCGCCCCAAACCAACGTCGTCTTCTCGATCCGCGACGCCGACTCCGGCAAGCTGCTGCGAGCCGTCGTCAAGAATCTCTCCAGCGAATACAAGCCCATCACGCTCACCGTGCTGCGCCCGTGTTACCGCAACAGCATCTACGCAACCGAGGACCTGGAGCAGATCGAATTCCAAGTCGATCTCGCGGCGCAGGTGAGGCAAGCGGCGGAGCGAGTCTCGTACCGATTCACGTCAGATGCCGGCGCGACCGTCTCCGAGGCCACGCTGCCCGCGTCCGAAACGACCGAGCCGGTTAGCGTGGAAGCCACAGACCTCGCTGTCGGCGCGTACGTGCTGTCGGTCGCCGCGCTCGGAGCGGACGGAGCGGAGCTTGCCGCGACGGAGACCACCATCACCAAGCTCCCTGGCGCTCCCGGCAACGAGGTGCGCGTGGACGAGAACCGCAACGTGGTGGTCAATGGCGAGCCGCTCCTGGCGATCGGCTGGTACGGCGGCGTCCCCACCGACGACCCGCGCGAGGACGTCGTCGCGCTTCAGAACATCACGACTCCCGTTGTCGTGGGTCCCAACGACACGTCAGCCATTGCCAAGTCATGGGACGAGCACGGGATCTACTCGGTGGTCTCGGTCGAGAACGGCCGCCTGTACTACGCGTTCGACCTCTGGCGGACCGAGAACGAGGCACTGCGCCCGACGCAGGACGAATACGAGCGTCTTCCAGAGCCCAGTGACGACGTCAAACGCATGGCGAGGGAGATCGTTGAGGCGGCCCAAGGCGAGCCGGGCCTCCTCGGCTACTACATCGCCGACGAACCCGAGATCCACAACGTGCGCTCCTCGTACCTTGAGGCCTACTACCAGTACCTGCGCGAGATCGATCCATACCACCCCGTCTTCGTCACGAACGACACGATCGATGGAATCGTCACGCATGGCTACAAGTGCGCGGACGTGCTGGATCCCGATCCGTACTCACCCAAGTGGGACTACGTTCCGAGCTTCCTGAAGAAAGTCAACGAGGTCGCATCGCGGGGCAAGGCCACCTACCTGACGCCATGGCACTCATCGGGGCAGACGCACTTCGTGCGCGACTATGGCTCCGCGCCGCCGTACCCGTTTCCGGTGCTCCGCAATCAGACCTTCGTCTCGATTGCATATGGCGCGGTGGGCTTCACGGGGTACACTTCAGCATTCTTCATGCCCGAGATCGAGCATCGCTACGGTCTCCCCCACATCTGGCGCGAGCTGCGGTTCCTTGAGCCAGCAATCCTCGCCCCTGATCCGGCCGAGCCACTTGAGGTGACCGGCGCGCCGGAACTGGCGAGGTGGGCGAAGCAAGTCGGCGACAACATCTACATCATCCTGGTGAACCACAAGCCCGGCGAGGTGGATGCAACGGTGGCGTGGCCGCCCCTGGCGGATCGCCAGAGTCTTTACGTGATGTCCGAGGGCCGTGAAGTGCCACTCACCGATGGCTCGTTCAGCGACCACTTCGCCGAAGGCGCCGTGCACATCTACACGGACGACCCGGCGGCGAAAGACCTCCCGACGGTCGACGAGATTCTCGTGGAGTTAGGGCTCCGACACGCTCGATCCGCCAAGCCAGGCAACCTGTTGCACTCTCACCGAGGGACACGCGTCCGCTCGTCGGATGGCTACTACGCCCCCTGGTTCCACCAGTACTACTACTACGCCGTCAATGGCATCACTGATGACCGAGGCTGGTCGATGCACTCGTGGGATGGTGAGTCCGCGTGGGTCGAGTTGACGCTCAACGAACCCAGCGACATCGGCCGCGTTGTGCTCCACACGCCGAACATCACCGACTACCAGCTCGATTTCATCGCGCCGGGCGCGCCCACCAGCCGGATCACCGTCACCGGCAACGCGGAGGCCGAGATCACGCACAACATGCAGCCGGCTCTCCCCTGCCTCAAACTTCGACTCACGGTGACCGCGGCGCGCGATGTCGGCGTGAACGGCGGCAAACCGATGCTGTCTGAGATCGAAGCCTACGCCGAGCCCGGCGAGGGCGTCGTCTCACCCATCGAGGCGATCGAGGGCGCGGCAGCGGCGGATGTCGACGTGCTGTTTGGCGAGCAGGCGGACCCGCCAAGGCTCTGGGAGGACGATTTCACGGACTTCGCGCCCGCGCCGAAGTACTATTGGGACGAGCGCGACGGGAACTGGGTGTTGGATGCCGAGAAATACGCCGCCAAGGCTCGCCCGGGAGGCGGGCTTGTCGCCGTCAGCACGTCGGCCGAGGGCTACGCTGGGATGACCCGCATCCTCCCCTACACCCCGGAGCACCGGTTCTTCCAGGTCATGGTCGAAGACATCGAAGGAGATGGCTACCGGTACGCGAGCGTGAACTTCTCCAACCCGTCCGGCACGAAGGGCTACCGTGGCGGGATCAACTCCAGCAAGCCCGGCCTCTACACCGTCGACACGCACGCCATCCACGAGAACTTCGCCACCGGCACGGACAAGAAGTGCTTCGTCCGCATCGGGAGCGCGGGATCGAGCAAGAAGCCGGACGACACGATTACGCCAGGCCCCCAATTCACCTTCGGTTGGGTCCGTCTGTCGGGCGTCCCCGAGAACGGGTTGGTGGTCACCCATGCCGACGGCGCGCCGCTCGGCTTTTCCATCAAGCCCGGCGACGTGCTGCACTTAGAGCTACACCTCGCCGCGCCCGCTCAAGACGCGGTCGTTGAGGTGGTGACCGGCCCAAGTTACGCGCCGCTGGCCATCAACGGTGATCCATACGTCCAGCTCCACGCATCCGACGAGACGGCGCGCGTGTGGGTCGGTGAGGTGACTGTCGGCGAGGGCACGGGCAAGTTCAAACTGGGCGGCTACCCGGCGCTCTTCAAGGCATCAGTCGTTGGGAGCGACATCACCGAGACATTCGCGTCCGCGTCAGTCTCGTTCGAGTAACCAGGAGACACCATGGATCACACCACGCTAGGCAACACGGGACTGATCGTCAGCGTCGCGGGGCTCGGCTGCGGCGGCCACAGCCGGATCGGCCAGAACACAGGCCTGAGCGAGGCGGAGTCGGTCGCGCTCGCGCAGCGCGCCCTCGATCTCGGCATCAACATCATCGACACAGCCGAGGGGTATCGCACGGAGAGCATCGTCGGGCAGGCTATCGCCGACCGTCGCGATGAGGTCGTCATCTCCACAAAGAAGAGCATGCACAAAGACGACCAGATCATCACGCCCGATGACTTGGTCGCGGGCGTCGAGGCCAGCCTCAAGCGACTGGGCACCGACCGAATCGAGATCCTGCATCTTCATGCCGTGATGCCGGACGACTACAGCTACGCCCGCGAGCACCTCGTCCCGAAGCTCCTGGACCTCCGCGACGCGGGGAAGATCCTGCACCTCGGCGTGACGGAGATGTTCCATCAGGATTGCGGCCACGAGATGCTGCGGAAGGCCGTCGCTGATGACTGTTGGGAGGTCGTCATGGTCGGGTTCAACATCCTCAACCAGTGCGCGCGCGACCGGCTCTTCACCACCACCATGGCGAAGGGCATCGGCACGCTCTGCATGTTCGCGGTGAGGAGGGCGTTCAGCCGCCCGGACGACATGCGTCGCCTCGTGGGGGAGTTGCTGGAATCGGGGCAAGTCGACGCTGACGCCATCGACGCCGACGATCCGCTAGCGTTCATCGTGCGCGATGGCATCGCCGAGACCCTCGCCGAGGCCGCATACCGCTTCTGCCGAGACGAGCCGGGGATGGACGTGATCCTCACCGGCACGGGTAGCGTCGAACACCTCGAAGCGAACGTCGCATCGATCAACATGCCGCCGCTGCCGGAGGAGACTGCAGATGCCCTCCGCGCCATCTTCGAGAGGGTCGATTCGGTATCGGCGCAGTGAGCCCGGCTATGAGATCGTGCTGTACATGCACCCCTGGGGCAGATGCTCGACGGGCACATCCGAGAACTGCTGGGCGACGTACGTTGCCAGGTGCGCGATTCCGGTCACCTCGGCCGTCGCGTGGTTCACAACGAAGACGGGCACCCCCATGTCCAGGCACCAACCGAGTTCGGATGTGGTGTGCAGCGGATCGTCGGTGCATAGCAGCGCATCGGCGCCTAGTTCGACCATCTTAAACGGATTCGCAATCGCCCCCGTGCCGATGCCTAGCTTCGAGACGACCGTCGTCTCGTCTCCGTAGAAGATCACCGACTCCTGCCCCAGCGGCTTCACGCGCTCCAGGATCCGCCGCCCAAGATCACCGGCCTCGGTCGGTCCGACGTCATAGACCTTGTAATACGTATCGGCGTTGGCCGGTTCGCCCTCGAGGCCGAGAACGGTGGCCCAGGAATCGAGCACGCCGATCTCCGGCCACGTGTCCCAGGCATCGTGACAGCGATATATCAGCATCCCCGTTTCTTCCAGGAAACGGCGCGCGGCCAGCGTCGGCTCGTACGTCTCAGGAGCCGGCCGGACTTGGGCATAGAACGGGTCCTCGTGCGTGACGAACACGTTGCACCCCAACTCGTGGGCCTCGCGCAGCGCCTCATCGATGGCGATCCACGCGACCGCGATCCCCGTCACCTCAGAATCCGGGTCGCCGATCTTGAAGCCATCAATGCCACGAGACCAATCGATCCAGGGCGCCGTCTGCTCGAAGTGCTCTTGGAGTTCTCGTGCGATCACGGTGTTTCACCTCAGGAAGGGTAATTGGCGGGACGGACGAACGGTCCTCCCCGCAGCACTGATCCCAATGAGCCATGGGAGTGCCGACATGATCCTGCGAGTCGCCGGAGCCCAAATCCCCGTCACCACCGACATCGACAGCAATCTCAACCACATCACCGGGTCGATCGAGTTTGCGCGGGCGGAGAGCGCGGATGTCCTCATCACGCCCGAGGGCTCGCTCAGTGGCTACACGCCGCGGTTCGACGAGACGAAGACCGTCGCCGCCTTGCGCGAAGTTACCGCGCTCGCCAAGGAGGCGGGCATCGGACTGGCCTTGGGCACCTGCTTCACCGAACCCGGCGACGGGCTCTGCTACAACCAGCTTCGCTTCTATGAGAAGTCCGGCGAGTATCTCGGCTTCCACAGCAAGACGCTGACGTGCGGCTCGCTCACCGATCCACCCAAGGGCGAGATCGAACACTACGCCGTCGGTCCGCTGAGGACATTCGCGCTGCAGGGAGTCACCGTTGGCGGTCTGATCTGCAACGACCTCTGGGCCAACCCCGGCTGCACTCCCGGGCCTGACACGCACCTCACGCAGCAGCTAGCGGACATGGGCGCGCGCATCGTCTTCCACGCCGTCAACGGCGGCCGCAATGGCAGCGACTGGGCCCGCGATGTCGTCTGGCCCTACCATGAGACCAATCTACGGATGCGCGCCCAGTCCGGCAAGCTCTTCATCGTGACCGTCGACAACGCGGAGCCCGTCGACATCCCCTGCTCGGCGCCATCAGGCATCTGCGGCCCGGACGGCAACTGGATCGTCAAGGCCCCGGACACCGGCAAGCAGTTCTTCGTCGGTGATTTCGAGATCAACGGATAGCCGCGCCTACTACGCCGAGTTGTAGAGCCCAAACGTCGCGACAGTCGGCTGCCAACGCGATTCCGTGATGCTCAGCCGCACGCGCGAGACGGTCACGGGCTCGACCCGCAGGAGCTGCTTGTACCCGACAACCGTGCCGTTGGCGATCTCCCGCCAACCGTCCCCGTCGGCCACCTCCACCGCGAACACCTCGATCCGCTGCCCTTGTCTGATGCATTCCTGGATCGCGATGTTATCGAACGTCCGGGGCTCGCCGAGGTTGATCTCAAGGCTCGCCTGCTCCGTCCCTGCGTGGGGCGCCCAGTAGGTCCGAGTGTCGCCGTCGAGGGCGCTGTCAGGCGCGTGCAGCTCCGCCGATTCACTCGCCATGGCGCCCGCGCCTCGCGCGAGGTCGACATCGAATGTCCTTCGCAGCACCTCGCCCACTCCCCGCAAGCGCGAGACGTCCGTCTCGTGGATCAGCCCTCGACGATCCGGCGGGAGGTTGAGGAGGAAGACCGCATTGCCGCCGACCGAACCGTAATACACGTCCAGCAAGTGTTCGACCGACTTCACCTTGTCATCCTCATGCGCGTGGTAGAACCACCCCGGCCGGATCGACGTGTTGACCTCCGCCGGATACCAGATCAGCTCCGTCGCCTGGCCTTACCCCCTAAAGCGAGTCCAGGTTCAGTGTTAGTATCTGGGTGTACCTGGGCCAACTGAAAGGGGCAATACCGATGGGTCAGAAGCGACATACGCCGGAGCAGATCATCCAGAAGTTGAGGCGAGCCGAAGTG